>Ga0208826_1001890_pt1 | contig 16531 bp, 17 predicted proteins | sample AD_UKC115_MetaG_FD_184451 | JGI IMG/M metagenome (GOLD analysis project Ga0208826, IMG submission 184451) | Active sludge microbial communities of municipal wastewater-treating anaerobic digesters from Hong Kong - AD_UKC115_MetaG (SPAdes)... | ecosystem: Engineered > Bioreactor > Anaerobic >...
ACGCAGCCAGTAGGCGCGAAACAATGCGTCGTGGATTTCCGCGCCCTTGCCGGCAGCCTGCGCCGCGGCGAACAGGCTGTGTGCGGCGCGCGTATCGATGTCGAGCGGGCCGCGCGCGAGGTCGAGGTCGAATTCTTCGCGCATCTGTGCGGCGAGCCGAGGCGTGTGTTCGGCGATCATTTCGCGCTTGGCCGCGTCCATCGGCGGCGCGCCGGCGGGGCGCAGCTGGAACGCATGCCAATGCAGGTCGAGCGGACGCTGCCTGCCGAGTTGCTCGAGGCGCAGTGCGCCGATGAAGCAAAACGGACAGACAAAATCGGACCAGACATCGACGCGCAGCGCAGTCATGTCGCACTCTCCGGGAACATCAAATCCAGATGATCAAGGCGAGCACGGCGAGGCCGATCGACCATTTGATCGCGTAGTACAGGCGCTTGTTGCTTTCCTTGAGCGCCTTGCCTTTGAGCCGCACCGCGTAGAAATACTTGAACACGCGATTGAGGCCGCCGGTGGCGTCGCCGGCCTCGTTGGGGGACGCGGCGGCACGCACGAGATGGCGGCCGAACCAGTCGTTGACTGCCTGCGCCCAGCGGTACTTCATCGGCCGTTCGACATCGCAGAACAGGATGATGCGGTCGGTTTGCGTCTCGTTTTTGGCGTGGTGGATGTAGGTTTCGTCGAACACCACGTCCTCGCCGTCGCGCCAGCTGTAGCGCTGGCCGTCGACGTCGATCCAGCAACCGTCGTCGTTGGGCGTGACCAGGCCGAGGTGGTAGCGCAGCGAACCCGCGTACGGATCGCGATGCTTCATCAGGCGCGCACCGGAGGGGAGTTCCGCGAACATCGCCGCCTTGACCTGCGGCAGTTCCTTCAACAGCTGCGTCGTCAACGGGCAGAGTTTCACCGCCGAGGGATGCGCATCGTCATACCACTTGAGATAGAAGCGCTTCCAGCCGAAACGAAAAAACGAATTGAAGCCGACATCGTTGTACTGGGCTGATGCCTTGATTTCGTGCGCGGCGCGCAGCGCGAGCGCCTCGTCGCGGATTTCCTGCCAGTGCGCACGCAGCCTGTCCATGCCGGCAAGCTCGGACGCGGGCAGGTACGGATTTGCGTGCACGCGCGAGAACGCGTACATGAACAGGTTCAATGGCGCGAAGATCGTCGAATGATCGCCGAGCTGGCGGAACGGGTTGTAGCGCACGCGTCCGCGCAAATGCACGTAGATCGCGGGCACGACGAACAGGGCGAGCAGAAACCACTTCATGACTGGACGGAAAGGAAAAATTGCCGGATGCGGTGCCGAACAATGCGGGCAGGAGCGGGGAATTGCAACTTGCGGTGGAGGGCTTTGAAGTTGTTTTTGCAGAAAAAGCTTCCACTCGCCTGCGGCGAGCGGCTTGCTTTCTTTGCTTGCACAAAGAAAGTAAGCAAAGAAATGCACCCCAGCGAATTGCGCCTGTCGGGCATCCTGCCCGACAGGTCCGCGTCATCGGCCGGGTTCCGCTGATTGCACGTCCATGTGCAACAGCGGAATGCGCGCGATCCTCGCGCGCACCCTGCGGGCCTTTTCGACCGCTGCCGCCGCAATGCGATGGGGACCCGGAGAAGCCGAAGCAGCGCGCTCCTGCGCGCCGAAGCGAGAGCGCCCCCTTCAGTCGCTACGCGACCGCTTCCCCCGCTGCGCAGGGGAAGGTGCCCGAAGGGCGCGGCATCCGGGGTGTGTTCTCTTGGGTTACTTTCTCTTGCACAAGCAAGAGAAAGTGACCCGCGCGCCGGACGCGCGCGGAAAGACGAAGGGACGCGAATGAAAAGAACCAAAAGCGGGATTACAAACTGCATCCGCAGTTAGCCCTTCGGGCCATTCGCTACGCGAATGTTCGCTTCGGCATCCTGCCTGCGTAGTCCAGCTTGCGCTGGAATGACGAGAAAAACAAAAATGCACCGTCAGCAGCAGCCGCGCGTGCCGCCGTTCCGGTAGCGCGCGTCCTGGCGCTGGCGGAAGAATTCCTCGTAGCTCGGGATCATGCGCTCGGGGTGGTTGCGGCGCAGGTGCAGCACGTAGGTGTCGTAGTCGGGCACGCCGATTGCGAGCCGCGCCGTTTGCACGGCGCGGCGCCAGAACTGTTGCAAGGAGGCATTCATGTCGATCTTCGCGATCAGGTTGAGCGCGCCAGCGAGCTCAGTGCGACGTAGGGTTCCTCGTTCGCGGTCGGTCGCGCGGCCGCGTTCGCCTTGAGGATCGCACGCGCGCCGAATGCGACGGTGGCGACGACGAGGGCCATGAACAGGCCGGTCAGCACCGCGTCGATCGTGTTGTTGGTGACGATCTGCTGCATTTCGGCAGCGGTTTTTGCCGGCGCGATCAGCTTGCCGTCCGCGATGCCCTGCGAATACTTCGCCGCGGCAGCCGGGAAGCTTATTTTCGCATCGAACAGCTTGACCCAGACCGCGCTCAGCGTGCAGATCACGAGCCAGGCTGCCGGGATGCCCGGCACCCAGGCGTAGCGCGCGAGCTTCTTCTTGACCACGACGACGAGGCACAGGGTCAGCGCGATCGCCGCGAGCATCTGGTTGGCGATGCCGAACAGCGGCCATAGCGTGTTGATGCCGCCGAGCGGATCGGTCGCGCCGGCATAGAGGAAGTAGCCCCAGATCGCGACGCAGAAGATCGTGGTGACGATGTTCGCGCCCCAGGACTCGGTCTTCTTCAATGCCGGTACGGCGAGGCCGACGAGTTCCTGGATCATGAAGCGGCCGACGCGGGTTCCCGCATCCACCGTGGTCAGAATGAACAACGCCTCGAACAGGATCGCGTAGTGATACCAGAACGCCATCATGCCTTCGCTCGGCATGATCCCGTGCAGCAGCTGCGCCATGCCGACCGCGAGCGTCGGCGCGCCGCCGGCGCGCGAGAGGATGGTCGATTCGCCGATGTCCTTCGCCGTGTTCAGCAGATCGTCCGGAGTGACGACGAAGCCCCATTGGCTGATCGTGGCCGCCGCGTTCTGCACGTCGACGCCGATCAGTGCGCTCGGCGAGTTCATCGCGAAGTAGACGCCCGGATGCAGCGCGCTCGCGGCGACGATCGCCATGATCGCGACCGCGGCTTCGGTCAGCATGCCGCCGTAGCCGACCAGGCGTGCCTCGGTCTCGTTCGACAGCAGCTTGGGCGTGGTGCCCGAGGCGATGATCGAGTGCCAGCCGGATACCGCGCCGCAGGCGATCGTGATGAACAGGAACGGGAACAGGGTGCCCTGGAACACCGGGCCGCTGCCGTCGATGAACCAGGTAACCGCAGGCATCTGCAGATACGGTGCGGAGACGAAGATCGCGAGCGCGAGCAGCGCGATCGTGCCGATCTTGAGGAAGGTCGAAAGGTAGTCGCGCGGCGCGAGCAGCAGCCATACCGGCAGCACCGAGGCGAAGAAGCCGTAGCCGATCACGAGCCAGGCGAGCGTTTTCGCATCGAAGGTGAAGAGCGGGCCCCACGTCGGATCGGCCGCGACCACGCCGCCGAGCCAGATCGAGGCGAGCAGCAGCACGAGGCCGATGATCGACACTTCGAGCACGCGCCCGGGGCGCAGGAAGCGCAGGTAGATGCCCATGAAGATCGCGATCGGAATCGTGCAGGCCACGGTGAAGGTGCCCCACGGGCTGATCGCGAGCGCCTTGACCACGACGAGCGCGAGCACGGCGAGCACGATCATCATCAGCACGAGCACGCCGATCATGCAGGTCACGCCGGCGGCGTTGCCGAGTTCGGCGCGCAGCATGTGGCCGAGCGAGCGCGCGTCGCGGCGCACCGACAGGCCGAGGATCATGAAGTCCTGTACCGCGCCGGCGATGACGACGCCGGCGAGGATCCACAGCGTTCCCGGCAGATAGCCCATCTGCGCGGCGAGCACCGGGCCGACGAGCGGGCCGGCGCCGGCGATCGCGGCGAAGTGGTGGCCGTAGACGATCCACTTGTCGGTCGGCACGTAGTCGAGGCCGTCGTTGCGCAGGTGCGCCGGCGTTGCGCGCGTCGGATCGAGGCCGAGCACCTTGTCGGCGATGAACTTCGAGTAGAAGCGGTAGGCGATCGCGAACACCGCGAACGCCGCGGTGACGAGCCAGATCGCGTTGAGCGACTCACCGCGTCGCAGTGCGACCACGCCAAGGCACAGTGCGCCGCCGATCGCGATCGCTGCCCAGGCCAGCTTGCCGAGAATGGATTTCACAACCATTTCGCACGGCGCAGCACGAAATACAAGCCGGTGCAGATCGCCAAGGTGACGCCGATGAGAATGAAATACGCATTCGGCGAATCGAGTTCCGGCATGTTGTGGAAGTTCATGCCGTACCAACTTGCGATCAGGGTCGGCGCGGCGAGCAGGCCGGCCCAGCCGGCCAGGCGCTTGACCACGTCGTTCTGGGCGACGCTGACCATCGCAAGGTTGACGTTCATCGCTGCCGTGAGCAGTTCGCCCATGGTGTTGGTGGTATCGGCGATGCGGGTGGCGTGATCGTACACATCGCGCAGGTAAGGACGCACTTCGTCGTCGATCTGGCGGCCGTGCAGGCGCGAGAGTTGGTTGAGGATGTCCTGCATCGGCGAGACGGCGAGACGCAGGGTGACGAGTTCGCGCTTGAGCAGATACAGGCGCTCGATCACCTCGCGCTTGAACGTGTCCTCGAAAATCTCTTTTTCCAGTTCATGCAGCTCTTCCTTGAACGTGGACACGATCGGCAGGAAGTTGTCGACGATGAAATCGAGCACGGCATACAGCGCGTAACTCGGGCCGAGCGCCATCAGGTCGGGCGCCTGCTCGCAGGCCTTGCGCGCGGGCGCGTACGACAGCGAGGCGCCATGGCGCACGGTCAGCAGGAAATTACGGCCGAGGAAGATATGTGTTTCGCCGAATTCGATTCGGCCATCGACGACCTGTGCGGTGTGCAGCACGATGAACAGCACGTCGCCGTAGATTTCGATTTTCGGGCGTTGGTGCGCACGATGCGCGTCCTCGATGGCGAGATCGTGCAGCCCGAACTCTTCCTGCAGCTTGCCGAGGAGCGGTTCATCGGGTTCGTGCAGGCCGACCCAGATGAATTGATCGGCGTATTGCAACACGTTGCTGATGTCGTCGAGCGCGACATCGCGCAGCTTGAGTCCGTCCTTGCCATAGGCGATGCAGTTGACCAGCATCGGCGGCTTCGGTGCCGGTGCGAGTGCGGAGTGGGAAGGAGCCGCGTTGTCCATCGAGATCGCCGCCGTGGTTGCAACCCGTCAAGCATGCCGGAAATACCGCAATGGCTGCAATCGCAATTCGCGACATGGCGAGAAGTGTTTCTTGCTTGCGCTGCTGCGAGATTACTCGCCCGCGTAGATCGCGACGTGCGTCTTGCCGTTTTTGTCGATCCAGCCACGGAACATGCCGTCGGTATTGAACGGTGTGGCGATATTTCCGTTTTTGTCGAGCGCGATCACGCCGCCGTCGCCGCCGAGTTTCGGGATCACGCCGAGAACGACTTCGTCGGCAGCCTGCTTCAAGCTGTCGCCACGAAATTCGACGCGGGCGCAAATATCGCGCGCGGCCGTGGCACGAATGTAAAACTCGCCCCAGCCGGTGGCGGATACCGCGCAGCGTGCATCCGCGTAGGTGCCCGCGCCGATGATCGGCGAATCGCCGACACGGCCGAAGCGCTTGTCGGTCATGCCGCCGGTCGACGTGCCCGCCGCAAGCTTGCCGCAGGCATCGAGCGCGACCGCGCCGACCGTGCCGTGATGGGGCGTTTTGCCTCGCTCGGCGGTTTTTGTTTTCGCTTCGTCGAGCGCGCGCCGCAAGGCTTCCCAGCGCTCTTCGGTGTGAAAATACGCCGGATCGACCAAGGGCATGCCGATCGATTGTGCGAATTGTTCGGCGCCGTCGCCGAGCAACATCACGTGGTCGGATTTTTCCATCACCGCGCGGGCCAGTTCGATCGGATTCTTGATGCGATGCAGGTTGGCGACGGCGCCCGCACGCAAGGTTGCGCCGTCCATGATCGAGGCATCGAGTTCGTTCTTGCCGTCGTGATTGAATACAGCGCCTTTGCCGGCATTGAAATTCGGATCGTCTTCGAGCACGACGATGGCTTTGACCACGGCATCGAGGCTGCTGCCGCCCGCCTTGAGCACGGCATGGCCGGCGGCAAGCGCTTTCTCCAGCGCGGCGCGCACGGCTTTTTCCTTTTCCGGCGTCATGTCTTTTCTGACGACGCCGGCACCGCCGTGGATAACCAGAACGGGAGAGGCGACATGGTTCATCGAGAGGGCTCCGAAACCCGAAAACACGGCAAGCAGATGCGGCAAGAACGGCGATGCGGTGGCGTTCGTGTGCAAATGACAGTATATGCGATGGACTCGAAACGGAAATCCGACATGACGAACTACATCCTGCCCATTGTGCTGCTGCTTGGATCAAACGTGTTCATGACCTTCGCCTGGTACGGCCACCTGAAATTCACCGATCGGCCCTTGTGGATCGTGATCTTCGCAAGCTGGGGCATCGCGTTGTTCGAATACTGCCTGCAAGTACCCGGCAACCGCATCGGTTATCGCGTGTACAGCCCGGCGCAATTGAAGACGATGCAGGAGATCATCACGCTCGTCGTGTTCGTTGCTTTCTCGACGACCTATCTTGGTGCGACGATCAAGTGGAACCACATGGTCGGATTTGCCCTGATCGTCGCGGCGGCGTTCTTCATTTTTCTCGATTGAGGCGTGCCTCGCCGACGCGACCGGGCGCCGATGAGTGCGATGGACGGGTCTGCGGATGCGACGATCGAATCGCTCCCGCCACGGCGCTACGGAGCATCACCATTCCCAGAAATGAGTCGTGCGCGGCGACGTTTTCGCGAGCGGCGTTGCGTCGTGTTGTCGCCATTGCAGAAGGCGCATGTCCGGGGCCTTCAGGTTGTCCGCGGTCATGATCGTCCGGTTTCGATGCCACCCCATTTCGATTTCCTGCGCGTTGTACCGGCGGGACAAATATTTTTCCTTCGCGTGCGCATGGCCAAGGACGGGGTAGTGTCGAAGCGTGAAATTTTCGCGGTGCAGGCGGATTCCGCTCCCGCCCATCTGGTGCACGCCGGCCAGAATCCCGTCCAGCGGCACGCCTTTCTTGAAGATGCGCATCAACCGATACGGGAAAGGCTCGAAAAAATAATAGTGGCGCATTTTTTCGCAGAAATCCGTTCCACGATAATCGACGGCATCGTTTTCGTAGACGAAGACGAATTCATCGGCGTTGATGACATTGCAACCCAGCGCATCCACGCGAGCGATCGCATCGCACAGCCGCTCGCCCGGAATGTCGCTGGAAAAACGCTCGTCTGCCGCGTGCGATATCACCCAATCGGTATCCAATTCTCCCAGTAGTTTTACGCCGGCCTCGATGTGCTGGCGAAGATCGAACGTGCCGTGGAACGGAATGGAGACGATCTTTTTGACGTGTTCCGGGTGATATTTCCGACAGATCGATTCGGTGCTGTCCGTGGATGCATTGTCGATGATCGCGATGTCGATGCCGTCGTCGATGAGCGAGCGAAGGGTCGCTTCGATGTAATCCTTTTCGTTTCGGACCACCAGGATTGCCGTGATCTTCATGACACGCCCCATTGATCGACTTCATCGAATATTGCCGCGCGTGTCGGGCAACCGAATCGGCTGCAGCGGCAACGACCCGACGCCTCGAAATCGACATGGGGAACCGTTGTGGCGCGTATTCGCCTTCCCTGATTAGATCAGGCTGCGCACGACGCCGACCAGGGCGAAGAGAATGAGCACGCCAATCGGGGCGATGCTCAGTATGAAACCGAGTTCGCGCGACTTCGGCTCGCGCACGTAGCTGATCAGGTACACCACGCGTCCAATCAGATAGACGAGGCCAAGCACCGCCATCCAGCCGGGAGACCAATACCGTGCGGCAACCCACAGCGCAGGGAAAAACATGATCAGCAGTTCGAGTGTGTTCTGTTGTACGCGGAACCAGCGCTCGAAATTTTCATCGCCGCTCGTGGCGGGGGCGTGAATACGGTATTTGACCCGGGCGCGCCCCACCAGGGCGCCGAAAGCGAAATATTGCAGCACGGCCAACAATGAAATCAGATCGATCCACGGCATGGTTGTTCTCGCAGGGTTTCGCGGGTGGTGCGGTCAGAACGAGATCTTTCCGCGCAGCATCTGAGCATACATCATCCAGTCGCCGGCCAGGCTGTAAAGCGGGTGCCGGAATGTCGCCGGTCGGTTTTTCTCAAACAGAAAGTGGCCGATCCATGCGCAGCCGTAACCGAAGGTTGGCAGCAGCCACCACCAACCCCAGCGCTGGCCGACAATGAGCCATGCCAAGGTCAGCAGCACGAGCGTGCTGCCGATGAAATGCATGCGCCGGCAGAGGCGGTTGCTGTGTTCGGCGAGATAGAACGGGTAGAACTCGCGAAAGCTGGCGTACATGGCATGGCTTGCGGGGCGGTGCTGCATTTTGCCAACGCGAGGCGGTGCGAGGCAAGGCGGCGCGGGGGGCGCAATTCGCCGCCAACGCGAAAAATCACCGCGAACGCAGGCGTGGAATGGCCAACGCGTCGTCGCGTCTCAATCGCTTGCGTGCCGTTTGGGCACCTCGATCGTGCCGGCGACGCCGCTATGGTGAATGTCGCCGCTGCCGCTCGAGTGCACGGTCAGGTTTCCGCCGACGGTTTTTACGGTCACATCGCCCGATCCGATCGATCCGATGTAAACATCGCCGTCGATTTTTTCGGCGTTGAAGTCGCCCGATCCGATCGAGTCCGCGCGCACGCTGCCGCGCACGTCGGAAAACGCCAGATCACCCGAACCGACATGGCCGACTGTCGCCGCGCCCGATACGTCGGCGATGCGCATGTCGCCGGAGCCGGCATGTTCGAGCTTGAAGCTGCCGAGGTGGTTGGCGACGACATCGCCCGAGCCAACCGTCACGACGACGGCCCCGGCAACACGATCGATGGCGAGATCGCCCGAGCCCGAGGTGAAATCGAGCGAGGCGAGATTTTTCGCATGCGTGTCGCCCGAGCCGCTTTTTACTTCGATGGCGAGACTCGTTGGCACCCGAACGACGAAATCGATGTAGGCGTAGTTGTTGCCGAACAGGCTGAAGTGTGAGGGGCGCGATGTGGTTTTAACGACTGCCTTGCCGCCATCGCGGCTTTGTTCGAGCTGGAGTTCGTTGAGCGACGCCTGATCGGACGCGCAGGCCTTGCCGCGCACTTCGATTTTGGTGACGCCGGCATCGCCTTGCACATCAAGGTCGCTCGAACCCAATTCGATGCGCAACGCCTGCACGCCGGCAGGATCGACGTCGAGGCGACGCTCGGCGGTAAACTTGCACTCGCTCGCCAGCGCGAGCGGAGAGAAAAGCAGCAGCAACGGAATCAGGGTCGAGCGCATCGGGGTTCTCCGGGGCGAGGGGCAAGGTTGGGATGCGATGGGTGGCAGGAAGGTTTAATCCGGCCATCGCGCGCTTCGCCGGCCATCGCATCCCGCCACGAGCGACGGCAAACGCGCGCGAATTTCCGGCAGTTCAAAGCAAGCCGGCCTTGTCGTCCGCCTTGGCGCGTTCCCAGTAGGCGTCTTGTTCGGCAAGAGATTGGCCTTCGAGTTGGGTGCCATCGGCGTGCGCCAGGGCTTCCATGCGGCGGAAGCGACGTTCGAATTTCGCATTCGCGCCACGCATCGCTTGCGAGTAATCGACCCGCGCCAGGCGTGCGAGATTGACCGTGACGAACAGGACGTCGCCGATTTCATCGCTCAGTCGCGCGCGAATGCGTGCGTGTGCGTCGGTATCGTCCGGAGCGGCGTCGGCCAAGCTGGCCAGTTCGCTGCGAACTTCGTCGATTTCCTCTTCGAGTTTGTCGAGCACGGGGGCGGGGTCGGCCCAGTCGAAGCCGATCGTGCCGGCGCGCTTTTGCAATTTGTACGCGCGTTGCCACTCCGGCAGGCCGCGTGCGATGCCGGCCAGCAGACTGGTGTCGGCATCGCCATTTTGCTCGCGCTCGTGGCGTTTCAGATTCTCCCACGCCGCCGCTTGTGCGTCGGCGTCCGCCACGCTCAGTCGCTTGCCGTCGGCATCGGGAAACACGTGCGGATGGCGGCGAATCATCTTCGCGCAAATCGCGTCGACGACATCGGCGAAATCGAAATGGCCGGCTTCTTCGGCCATGCGCGCATGGAAGACGACTTGCAGCAGCAGGTCGCCCAATTCATCGCGCAGGTCGGCGTAGTCGTTGCGGTCGATCGCATCGGCCACTTCGTAGGCTTCTTCGATGGTGTACGGTGCGATCGTGGCGAAATCCTGTTTCGTATCCCACGGGCAGCCGTGTTCGGGGTCGCGCAGGGCGGCCATGATGCGCAGCAGATCGTCGATGGCGCTCATGCGGCGGTCGGCTCGCGCAAGGTTCCGGCCCAATCGACGGACTTGTCGCCGAAGGCGAGGAAATCCGGGTTGAGCAGAGACGCTTTCGTGTTGTAGGTCAGGCGCGTGCCATCGAGGCGCGTCACGCCGCCGCCGGCTTGTTCGAGCACGCATTGCCCCGCGGCGGTATCCCATTCGCTGGTTGGGCCGTAGCGCGCGTAGAGGTCGGCCTGTCCCTGTGCCGTGCGACAGAATTTCAATGAGGATCCGAGCGCAACGAGTTCGTGCGCGCCGAGTTTGTCGAGTGCGCCCGACAGGCGCGGGTCGGCATGCGAGCGACTGCCGGCGACGACGAGCGGCGTTGCGCGCAGGCGTGAGGAAATTTTTACTTTTCCACTTTGTGGCATTTCCGCCCAGGCGCCGCCGTTCTGCCAGGCGAGGTACATTTCATCGAGCGCCGGCGCGTAGACCACGCCGAGCGTCGGCGCATGATTTTCGATCAGGGCGATGTTGACGGTGAATTCGCCGTTGCGCTTGATGAATTCGCGGGTTCCATCGAGCGGGTCGACGAGCCAGTAGCGCGGCCAGTCGCGGCGCTCGCTCCAGGCCGCTTGCTCTGCGGATTCTTCCGAGAGAACCGGCAGTAGCGGCGTCAATTCGCGCAGCCCGGCGACGATACGGTGGTGGGCGGCGAGATCGGCCGCGGTCAAGGGCGAATCGTCGTGCTTGTGGGAGACGGTGAAGTCGCGAGCATAGATGGCCATGATCGCCTCTCCGGCCTTGCGCGCGATGATGGCGCAGGTTTGCGCCAGTTCGGCGTGATCCATCTTCTCAGGCCTCGGGGTGATAGCGGCCGGCGAGGTACTCGCGCGCCATGAACAGGGCGGCGATGGAGCGGCCTTCGCTGACTTCGGGGTGATTGAGCAAGAGGTGCAGTTCGGAGAGTTTCCACGGTACGACGTCGAGTTCTTCCGGCTCGTCGCCGACGAGCCGTTCCGGGTACAGGTCGCGTGCGAGCACGACGTGGGTCATCGCGCTCATGTACGAGGGCGACAGCGACAGCGTGCCGAGGAGGTGCATCTCGCGTGCGCCGTAGCCGATTTCCTCTTTCAACTCGCGATTCGCACCCTGCTCGACGGTTTCGTCGCGATCGAGCCGGCCCTTGGTCAGGCCGAGTTCGTAGCGTTCGAGGCCGGCGCCGTATTCGCGCACGAGCAGGACGGTATCCGCATCCCGCATCGGCACGACGATGACCGCGCCCAAGCCCGAACTCTTGAGTTTCTCGTAGGTGCGACGCACGCCATTGGAGAATTCGAGGTCGAGCTCTTCGACCTTGAGGAAACGGCTGTTGTCGACATCGCGGCGAGCGTGGATGATGGGAAAGGTGCGCATGTCGCATTGTAGCGTGCGCGCAGCGGTGCCGGAACGGCGCAGCCATCGATCGCGCGCTATTCGGCTTCGCGCACCGGATGCTTGGCGAGTTTGCGTTGCAAAGTGCGGCGGTGCAGGCCGAGTCGGCGTGCCGCCTCGGAAATATTGCCTTCGCACTCGGTCAGCACGCGCTGGATATGCTCCCATTCCAGGCGTTTCAGCGGTGGCGGCGCGTGCGGCAGGGCGGGGTCGTCCTGGGCCGCGACGGGGGCGTGGGACGGCGTGGTGGCGAGCAGGGCGTTGACGATGGCGTCGGCATCGACCGGTTTGGCGAGGTAGTCGTCTGCGCCGCGCTTGATGGCCTCGACGGCGGTCGCGATCGAGGCATAGCCCGTCAGCAACAGGATGCGCAGTTTCGGGCGCAGGACCTTGAGTTGGGGAATCAAGGTGAGGCCGTTGTCGGCCCCCAGCTTCAGGTCGAGCACGGCGAAATCCGCAGGCGTCGTTTGCGCGAGGTGGCGGGCTTGCGCGGCGTCATGCGCGATGGCGACCTCGAATCCGCGCCCGGTGAGTGCGCGGGCAAGCACCCGCGTGAACACGTCGTCGTCGTCGATCAACAGCACGCGATAGGAGGGAGGCGATGTCATGAGTGCTCCTTGGCTGCTGCGATTCTACGCGGATCGCCACTCGCGCGCTGAGGTCTCGCTCAATCGGAAGAACTCGCCCGTGCGCGGGGTAATTTTGCCGCCGTCAGCGAGGCCACGGGGACGCTCAGGCACGTCGTCGTGCCGCCGCCGATCGCGGGGATGGCGCGCAGCGTGCCTTGAAAGCGCTCGACGGTCGCATTGGTCAGCACCAGACCGAGGCCGAGGCCATCGCGTTTGGCCGAGATGAAGCGCATGCCGGCAGCTTCGCGTACGGACGATGGCAACCCCAAACCGTAATCACGCACTTCGATGAAGATGTCCGCGGTGGTGCCGCTGGCGGACAGTTCCACTTTTTCCCGACCGCCCTGAACCGATGCGTCGGCGGCATTGTTGAGCACGTTCAGCAACGCGTGGCGCAGCGCGGGGACGATGCGCAATGGAGGCATCTGCACGGGCGTGATGATGCGAATTTCCAGATCGATTGCAGGTCGCAACAGGCGGAAGCGCTCGCCGCAATCCTCGACGAATTCGGTCAACGTTTGTTCCTGCGCTTGTTCGTTCAACTGCGCGCTGCCGATCTGGACGAGCTCGCGCAGGATGTTGCGGCACCGCTCGGCCTGGCCTGAGAGCAAGGCCAGATCCTCGCCAAGCGGCGAATCCGCCGGATGCTCGCGGCGCAGCTCGCCAACGAGGGTGCGGATGGTCGACAACGGCGTGTTCAGCTCGTGCGCCGTGCCGGCCGCCTGGGTGGCGATGGCGAGAATGCCCTCGTCGCGCAGCGCGCGTTCGCGCTCACGGCGCACGGTGGCCTCGCGCTCGCTCAGGTCGCGCGCCAGGCGCCAGATGAAGAAACCGAGCAATACCGCACTGATGACGAAATTCATGGTCATGCCGAGCGCGTGCAGGTCGACGCGATGAAAAAGGTCGACGTTTGCACCCGCGAGCGCGCGATGGGCGATGTCCGGCAGCGGCGCGTGGTAGAACAGCACGATCAGGTAGGCGAGCGAGGCGATCAGCACGGAAGCCGCAAGGTGGCGTGGCGACAAGGTCATCGCCGCGAGCGCGATCGGGATGATGTAAAGCGTGACAAACGGATTGGCCGCGCCGCCGGTCAGGTAGAGCAGATAGCAGAGCACGCCGCTGTCGACGGCGAGATGCATGACCACTTCCGTCTCGCCCAGCGGCCAGGGTTGGCGCAATCGCCACCACACGAATACATCGAACAGCGCGAGCGCGGCAATGCCGGCAAACAAGGCGCCTTCGTCGATCTGCAGCCGCAAGAACTGGGCCACGAACAGGACGGTCGTGAGCTGGCCGATCACGGCGCAGACGCGCAACCAGGCCAGTGTGGCGGCCAGTGCGCGCGGGCTGTGCGGAGTGCGTGGGCGGTGAGCGGTCGAGTTCGGCATGGGCGCGCGATCGTGGGTGCGACGCTATTTTGCCGCATAATCCGGATGCCACGCTGAAGTCGGGCGCGGACGTCGTTCGGGGAGAGAAGTCAATGAATCGGTCGAGCCAATTCGTCGCGCTGCTGGCACTGCTGGTGCTGCCCACGTTTGCCATGTCGCGCGAGGCGAGCGATGCGATGCTGTCGCGCACGCGCGCGGCAGCCGTGGATGCGGCCGTCGAGACCGAAATGCGTCGGGATCGTATTGTCGGCCTCGCGGTGGGCGTGATCGAGAACGATCGCATCGCATACCTCAAGGGGTATGGGCAGTCGGATCGCGAAAATCACGTTCCGGTGACGACGCAGACCCTGTTCCGCTGGGCGTCGGTATCCAAACCGGTGACGGCGATCGTGGCAATGCAACTGGTCGAGCGCGGCAAACTCGATCTGGATGCCGACGTGCGTCGATATGTGCCCGAATTTCCCGACAAGGGCGCGACGATCACCACGCGCGAATTGCTCGGCCATCTCGGTGGCATCGTTCACTACGACAACGGGCCGGTGATTCCTACCCACGCAACGTATGTCGAAGCGCATCCGTTCGCCGATACGGTGGTGGCACTCGACACGTTCAAGGATTCGCCGCTCGTCAATGCGCCGGGCATGAAATACGCCTATTCGACTCACGGTTACATGTTGATCGGTGCCGTCGTGCAACGTGCGGGCGGCGAGCCGTTTGCGCAGCAGGTGCGCGAGCGCGTGATCGCGCCGCTGCATCTGTCGACGATGCAGCCGGACTACCAATGGCTCGACATCGCGCAGCGCGCGGTCGGCTACCGCCTCGAAGGCGATGCCGTGGTGCGCTCCAGCGATACCGACGTGAGCTGGAAGCTTCCCGGTGGCGGGTACCTTTCCAACATCGGCGATTTCGCCAGATTTGCCAAGGGTCTGATCGATCATCGCTTGGTTTCCGAACACTCGGAAGCAATGATGTGGACGCGGCAGACGTTGCCAGACGGCACGCAAACCGGATACGGGCTCGGTTTCCAGCTACCGCAGGAAGAAGGGCATTTCCGCGTGGCGCACAGCGGCTCGCAGGAAAAGACGCGAACGATGCTCGTGATTTATCCGAACGAAGGCCGTGGCGTCGTGGTCATGACCAATAGCGAGTGGGCGGATCCGAACAGATTCGCCGATCTCGTATTGACTGCGCTGGCCGCACCGGGTGCGGCAAAATGACCTGAGCGAGACAATTGTGCGCCGGGCTGCAAACTTGCTGCACAATTGCATGCTGAAGTACCGCCGAGCCGAGGCGAACGATGACTGTCGGCACATGTTCAGGACAATATCGGCGACGTAAAGTGATCGGCCATGTTGCCCGCTTGCAGGGATCCTCTCCCCGCGATTCCGCCCACTCCGCAGTCGACCCCCAGACGGAAATTCCAGAGATGAACAACGACTCAAGGACAACGCGCCTTGCCCACCGCGCCACGCCCCGACGCTGGCTGCCGTACGCGATCGTCGTGGCGATCGTACTTGGCATCGCCGCCACGGCGTATTTTTTGTCCAAGGCGGTGGTGGAGCCGCCACGTGGCGGTCGTTTCGGCGGCGGTCGCGGCGGCTTCGGCATGACGTCGATGCCGGTGGGAACGGCCACGGTGGCGGCGGGCGATATCCATGTGTATCTCAATGCCTTGGGGACGGCGACCTCGCTGCGTTCCGTTGCGGTGACCGCGCAGGTGGCCGGGCAGTTGAAAAGCGTGCAGTTCAAGGAAGGGCAACACGTGCAGCGGGGCGATCTGCTCGCCGAAATCGATCCGCGCACCTTCGAGGCGGCGTTGAGCCAGGCGCAGGGGGCACTGGCCAAGGATCAGGCCCTGCTGGCCGAGGCGAAGATCGATCTGGATCGTTATCAGACGCTGTTCAAACAGGATTCGATCGCCAAGCAACAGGTCGACTCGCAAGCCTCTCTCGTGCGCCAGTACGAGGCACAAGTAGCCTCCGATCAAGGCCAGATTGCGACGGCCAAGGTCAATCTTGGCTATACGAAGATCCTCGCGCCGGTCACCGGACGCGTCGGGTTGCGTCAGATCGATCCGGGCAACAACGTGTCCGTCGGCACGAACATCGTCGTGGTCACGCAACTGAAACCGATCGATGTGTTGTTCGCGGTGCCGGAAGACAATTTGCCCATCGTGCTCAAGGGCGTTCGTGCCGGCGCGTCGATGGCGGTGCAGGCCTACGATCGCAGTGGCGCGAACAAACTCGCCGAGGGCGGACTCGCCAGCCTCGACAATCAGGTGGATACGAGTACCGGCACGGTCAAGGCCAAGGCCGAATTCAGCAACGACGACGAGAGTCTGTTTCCGAACCAATTCGTCAACGTGCGTCTGTTGCTGGATACCTTGCGAGGCGCCGCAGTCATTCCGACGTCGGCGTTGCAACGTGGTGCGGACGGCATGTTCGTCTATGTGGTGCAGGCCGACAAGACCGCCGTGGCGCGATCCATCCAGACCGGCCCGAGCGAGGGTGAGCGCGTCGCCGTGACCCAAGGGCTCACCATTGGCGAGGTGGTCGTCACCAGCGGCGGCGATCGCTTGCGCGAGGGCAGCAAGGTCGAAGTGCCCGGCGACAATCCCCAACCTGCCGGCGCGGCAAGCGGCGCCCAAACGGCGGATGCCAGCGACCCGCATGGCCAACCGGGGCAAGGCACGCAT
>Ga0208826_1001893_pt1 | contig 16505 bp, 13 predicted proteins | sample AD_UKC115_MetaG_FD_184451 | JGI IMG/M metagenome (GOLD analysis project Ga0208826, IMG submission 184451) | Active sludge microbial communities of municipal wastewater-treating anaerobic digesters from Hong Kong - AD_UKC115_MetaG (SPAdes)... | ecosystem: Engineered > Bioreactor > Anaerobic >...
ATCCCTCTTCTGCCCATCTCTGCGGTTATACTGTCAAAGAGATAAAATCCAACGAACGTGGTACGGTCTCGGTTGACGACCTGGCCAGATTAATGGATGAGGAAGTGGCGGCCTTGATGTTGACCAACCCCAATACTCTGGGAGTCTTTGAATCGGATATCTGCCAGATTGCCGATCTTGTTCATTCTAAAGGTGGATTTCTTTACATGGATGGTGCCAATTTAAATGCTCTGGCTGGTATCACCAGACCTGGAGATTTAAAAGCTGACGTCATGCATCTTAATCTTCACAAGACCTTTTCCACTCCGCACGGTGGGGGAGGCCCTGGTTCCGGGCCGGTAGCGGTGAAAAAGATTCTTGAGCCATTTTTACCGGTGCCGGTAATCGAAGAGATAGGGGGCGTTTACCATTTAAACTACGACCGGCCGCAGACCATCGGTCGGGTTAGAAGTTTTTATGGCCAATTTCTGGTCGCTCTGAAAGCGCTGGCTTATATCTTGAGTCTGGGGCCAGAAGGTATAAAAGAAATGGCAGAGACGGCTGTGCTTAACTCCAATTACATCAGAAAAAATCTCCAGGGCTGGTATGAATTGAAGTACGACACACCCACCCTTCACGAGTGTGTCTTTTCTGATAAGTATCAAAGAGAATATGGAGTTACCAATCTTGATATTTCCAAGCGACTGCTCGATTATGGTCTTCATCCGCCGACCATGTCTTTCCCACTGATTGTTCACGGTGCTTTGATGATTGAACCAACTGAAACAGAAAGCCGCCGTGATCTTGATCTTTTCATCGAGGCGATGAAAGCTATTGCCCGGGAGGCTAAAGAAAATCCAGACTTGCTGAGGACAGCGCCTCATATCACCTATGTCCGCCGCCTGGATGAAGTTCAGGCAGCCCGTAATCCGATTTTAAGATGGGAAAAATAAGCATAAAAAGAGTAAAAGCCCTTTTTAATTGCTGATTAAAGAAGATAGAACAGACCGATCATTTATAGTTGAAGGAAGTAAGATGATGAGCATGCAGAATTTAATCCTGGCTTTGTCTGGCTACTGGGCGGGGCAGGGCTGTTATCTTGCCCCTACCTATGATCTGGAAGTGGGAGCCGGAACGATGACCCCTGATACTTTTTTCCGGGTGCTGGGCCGAAAACCATGGAGGGTAGCTTATGTTCAACCTTCGCGGCGCCCGACTGATGGTCGTTATGCTGAAAATCCTCACCGGGTCCAGAAACATTTTCAGTTTCAGGTAATTGTGAAACCCTCGCCGCTAAATATCCAGAGAATTTATCTGGACAGCCTGGTCTCTCTGGGCATTAATTTATCTGAACATGACCTGAGGTTTGATGAGGATGACTGGGAGTCACCGACGATTGGTGCCTGGGGAGTTGGTTGGCAGGTCATGCTGGATGGTTTGGAAATTACTCAGTTTACCTATTTCCAGCAGGCGGGCGGACTGGAACTTTTCCCGGTGTCAGTTGAAATCACTTATGGGCTGGAAAGACTGGAAATGTTTCTTGAGCAAAAAGAAAACATTTATGATCTAAAGTGGTCAGATGATGTCAGTTATCGTGATCTCCGCTTCAGAGAGGAGAAAGAATTTTCTATTTATAATTTTGAGCAGGCTGATATAGCTATGCTTCAATCTTCATTTAGCGCTGCCGAGAAAGAAGCCCGGCGGCTGATTGACCAGAAGCTGCTGCTACCCGCTTATGATTATTGCCTGAAATGCTCTCATCTGTTCAATCTGCTCGATGCCAGAAAAGCTATCAGTGTTACTGAAAGAGTCAAGATGATTGGCCAGATCAGAACTCTGGTCAACCAGATAGCCCGCCTCTATGCTGATGAGGAAGGAGAAAACTGATGGAGTTCCTGCTGGAGATTATGACCGAAGAATTACCTTCGTCCCACGTAAAGAGCGCTCTGGCCCAGCTCGAGGAAAGATTTTCTGAAGAGATGAAGAACTCCGGGCTGGAGACCTCTGAACTGAGAGCGATTGGTACCTGTCGGCGTCTCGTACTGGTAGCTGATCTCGGAGAAAGACAGCCTGACCAGGAAGAGATAGTGACCGGCCCTCCCCGGACAGTCGGTCTGGCTGCTGATGGCAGCTTTACCCAGGCTGCTCTGGGCTTCGCTCGTTCTCAAGGCGTGTCGGTGGATAATCTTCAGGTTCTCACCACGGCCAGAGGGGAATATCTGGGGTTTAAAAGATTAAAAAAGGGGAAGTTAACATCTGAGATTCTGGAAGAGAAATTGCCCGTTCTGATAGCTGCTCTCAATTTTCCCAAAGCCATGCGCTGGTCAGATAAATCATTTCGTTTTTCCCGGCCGATTAAAGGTCTCCTTTGTCTTTTTGGCGGGCAGACAGTCAGGGTATCGCTGGAAGGGCTGGTTGCTTCCAGCCAAACTTACGGTCATTTCATTCATTCACCACAGAAACTTTTTGTTCACAGTTATCAGGAATACTATCAAGCCTTAAAAGATAATCTGGTGCTGGTTGATCCAGCTGAAAGAAAAGAGAAAATTTTAGATGGATTTCAGAAAAAGTTAAACAGCCTCAAAGCTCAGGTTTATCCTGATGAACGGCTCCTGGAAAGATTGTTGTGGAACGTTGAATGTCCACTGGTCATCATGGGCAGTTTTCCTGAGTCCTATTTATCTTTGCCGCTGGAAGTATTATCAACGGCCATGAGGGAAGGACAGGAACTTTTTTCTGTGGTCAAGGGCAAAAAACAGTTGCCTTATTTCCTGGGCATAGCTGATGCTCCAGCTGATCCTAAAGGCTATATTTTAGCCGGGAACGAGCGGGTGCTGAAAGCCAGACTGGAAGATGCCCGATTTTTTTGGGAAAATGACCTGAAAGTCAGCCTGGCCGAGCGAGCTGATCAGCTGTCCGGAGTCATTTTTCAGGAAAAACTTGGTAGCTATGCGGATAAAGTGGCCAGGGTGGAGGAACTGGTCAGTTATATTGCTGACCGCCTCAATCTGAGAAATCTTAAAAAAGATCTTTTAGAGGCGGCCAGATTGTCCAAAGCTGATCTTCTGACCGAAATGGTCCGTGAATTCCCCGAACTTCAAGGCAAGATTGGCGGGATATATGCTCAGCGACAGGGCTGGTCAGAGACAGTCAGCCGGGCGATTTATGAACATTATCTACCAACTTCCTGGGAAGATCCCGTGCCGGATTCAACCGGCGGGGCGATTCTCTCTCTGGCTGATAAACTGGATACAGTAGTCGGCATAACTGGCACCGGTTATGCCATTAGCGGCTCATCTGATCCATACGGCTTGAGAAGAAACGCGCTGGGTGTGGTCCGGATAATTCTGGATAAGAAGTTCCACCTGTCTCTCTACCGTCTTATTGATAAGTCTATTTCCCTGCTGCAGAAAAAATTGACACTGCCTGCCGAACAGGTGAAAACGGCCTGTCTGGAACTAATTGCCGGGAGGGTGAGGTTTATATTCGAAAAGAGAGGCTATAGCTATGATTTAATCACTGCTGCTCTGGCTCCTGGCCTTGACTATCTTGATTTTACCGAGGCCAGGATCAAAGCTTTGAATAGTCTTAAGTCGAGCAAAAATTTTGAACAATTTATTTTAATGGTTAAAAGGGTCAAGAATATTTTAAAAGAGGTGCCCAAAAGCAGGCTGGATCCGGCCAGCCTCAGCGAAAAAGAAGAAAAGGAGCTGTATTCTGCTTTAAATATCATCAAGAAGAATGCCGAGGAGATGATGGCCAGAGGCGATTTTGCTGGAGCTCAGAAAATAATATTTCGTCTACAGGCTCCCTTAAACAATTTTTTTGACCGGGTGCTGGTGATGGCTGAGGATAAAAAGATTCGCCATAATCGCCTGGCTTTGCTGTCTCAGGTTCAGTCGCTAATTGATCAGCTGGCTGACTATTCGCAGATTGTTGTAACCTCGGAGAACTCCTGAGTTGACTGGCTACTTCAGCTCAGGTTTCAACTGCTTCAGGAGCTTTCGATATCATACTCATCAGGTGGAGCAGTCAGGTCAAGCTCCTGACCGGCGAATTTTTGTTCCAGAGAAATTATTTTGACCAGAGTGCCAGGGTAATTCTGAGATTTTTTCTCGCCATAAACATTGAACTGGACACCAGCCTGGTAAGGATAATTGCCAGTTTTATTTCTGGCTGACCATCGGACTTTTCCAAACAGGCCAAGAGGAGCCCGTTCTCCAGGTATTGATAACTGGAGGAACAGCTTGGCGCCAGGCTTGAGACGCTTCTGGCTAACAAATCTTAGCCCACCCCGGCTCAAATCCAGCAAAGGCAGAAATTCCTCATTAAAAGACTTTCTTTTAAATAACCAGCTTTCTTTTCGGTACGAGACGGTTGCTCCTGGAATTTTAAATCTCTGACTAATTCTTTTTTCTGCTGGATAAATTTCGCTCGACACGGTGGTCTCTTTTCCTCTGTTCCCTTTTTAGGTTTATTTATAATTTAAAACGCTGAGAAAGTCAAAACAATTAAAAGCTTCAGTGCTGATCACAGGAGTCGAAAAGGCTCCAGACTTAATCTTCTGTCGTAGAAAGGAAACTCCAGTCACTCTCTTATCAATAAGGGAGGACTTCAGGCTTTTCTGCTTTTAATCTGACTTCAACCTCAGTCCTGACTGCCTGTTGCTCTGGATTTATAAAGGTGAAATTAAGCTCAGCCTGTCGATTATAGATGGCCGGCGTAGTCTCGGGCGGTTTCTTCCTCCAGTCCTTAATTGTTTTGACAATGGCGGAGACGGCATCAACGATATTCACAGCTCGCATTGGATACTGGTCTTTCTGTGGGACCAGGTATGGTTTGGTACCGGGCGGATTGGGCGGGGGGATGTTTATTTTGACAGGAACTTTTTTTTGAAGGTATTTACTGGACTTAAAAATTAGAGCGTCACCAATATAAAGGGCTACTTCGCCTTCTATATCCTTCAGGGGAGGGGTATTTTGCCTCTGAACAGCCAGCTCTGGTTGACCAGGATTCCTGTGCTTGACATTGAAATCAATGACAATCCTTTTTCTGACTGTTACCAGGCTGGTTTTAAGAAAGACATCCAGCTTAATCATAAAAGGTTCTTCATAAGAAAAGGGTAGGGGAAGCTGAATTAAATGGGAGCCCTTCGACCACCAGCCACCAAGCAGTGGCTGTCCCTCCAGTTGAATTTTATAATAGGCGTCAGCCGACAGGTCAAAGCCCAGGCGGAGCATTTCAGGAATAGTTCGTGGTTCGGCTGAAGCCGGCACCAGAAAATTAAGGTTGGTCAAAAGCGGGTAGTCTTTTTCCCATCTTCCCCAGAACTCCAGCCAGGAATTGAACACGCTGAAGTCTAAAAATTCAAATAATGGTTCGGCCAGATTATATTCTTCAAAATAATTAACAACAGCCTGTTTTTCTTTTTCGGTCTGGCCCAGCTGATGATAAATATAAGGAAGGATGGCCAGGGCCTCCTGCCGGTCAGGTTCAGCTAAGGAGGACAGGCTGTCTTCCAGAAGCATTTGTGCTTCTGCCCATTTTTCTTCTTTGAGATACTGATTGATATCGGTTTTCCAATCAGCCAGGGCCAGAGACGGAGCTAGCAGGTAGAAAATAATCAGATAGATAACAGTCTTTTTCTGGTCAATCATGATAGGTAAAAATCAGATAAAATTCGAGACTTTTCCCGGGAAAATCAGGTGGCAGAGGTGGAAATGGTGCACAGAGTTTAACAGCAGCCACTGCCGCCTCGTCCAGCACCGCACTGGTAGTGGAGGTGGTAATTTCTAAGGATTGTAACTGTCCCTCCCGATCCACCCTGATCATTAGAGCCACTATCTTTTCCTTTGGCAGGACAGCTACCTGCGGCAAACTCCATTTGGCCTGAATTAAATTGATGACTTTTTCTGCCCAGGGCCTGATATCGTAACTATAGCCACTGCCGCTGCCAGAGCCAGTTAATCCCCCGCCTGGTCCGCCGCTACCAGAGCCTCTTCCACCTGGTGGAAGAGGCTTTCCGGCCGGGGTAAAGCGCAGATTTTTCGCTGATTGTTGATAGGTCTTAGGATCGACATATCCGAAAAGATCGGTTCGGAGCCCGGGTGTTGTCGTTTCTGTCCCGCCAGTTTCTTTTTCACCTTCCGGGTATACCGGTAATTTCAGGCTAAAATTATAGCGGCCAGAACTTTTAAATCTGGTAGAAAGATTCAGTCTGAAACCAGAGGGCGGATTTATTTCGTTTCTGCCGGCGGCTAGATAAGCATCGAGGTTAAAGGGGATTGATGGCTGATTGTCTTGCCCGCCTGCCTGTCCGCCTTGAAGTCCGGTGGCGAGTCCACCTGGGCCAGAGCCGCCACTGCCACCCGCTGGTTGACCACCGCCAGAACCGCCCTGGCCACCGACAGGTGCACCTAGCTGACCGGCTTCAGGCTTTTGACCCGGCCTGGACGAGAATAAGTCTTCGCTGACCGGAGGTTGGTTTATAACCTCTTCCAGGTTAGAAGGAAGTGATACCGGTGGATAGCTGGCTATAGTTACTTCTGTTTCACGACCGAAGGGCAGTATATTGATCAGGATTGTGGCCTGCCTTAGATAAAGAATAAGAGCCAGGTGAAATACCAGGGCTATGGATAGACTGATAATTTTTATTTTTAAATCTGACTCTTCAATTTTTTCCAGCCAGGCTTTAAACCGGCTAAACAAATTTGATTTAGTTATTTTCATCAAAGACTGCTTAAAGTCAACTTAAAGCCAACTCTATATTATATAGTATTATATAAAAAGTCGCTGGCAGATATAAAGTTGCATAGGAAAATTCATCTTAACGGTAAAAATTTATTACCAGTAGATATATAAGCCCGAAGGAATTCATAATAATTAACAGCAAGAAAAGAAGATTTAAGCCAAGAAGTGGAATGAAAATCGAAGATGCCAGTAAAGCACCCAGAAATGAACCGAAAAGGTCAAGGGCATAACCCAGCCCATAACTGGCTCGAAGGTTGAGAAGCACGACATTGCTGGTGGAAAAAATTGCTCCACCTAAAATACCCATCATCAACAGCAGAAAATAATAAATAGCCTCAATTTCTGAGGACAAACTCAGCCTGCTCAGCACCAGAAGAAGAACAAAGCCGGCTTGAATGGCCATCAGCAGCTTTGAGTTGTCTGTTTTCGCCAGTTTTTGAGCCAGTTTTGAACCGAGGTAAAGCCCAAACATAAACATAGTGAATAGAAGCGAAATTCTGGCATAAATAAATCCCAGCTTGGATTGAAAAGCCAGGATAAGTCCAACTTCAGTCACCATAGTGGTAAAGCCCATCAGCCAGAGAGGCAAAAGATAAGTGGCTGAACTGGCTTTTTTCTTCAGGCTCAAAATAAGCATGGCCAGCAGCAGGATTATAAGGGGGAAATCAAAAAGCCAGAAAGTCTGGATTTTATTGAGCCGGCTGAGCACTTTTAGCTCTGGTCCTCTGAATTGCTTGCTCCACAGGACAGCTGAAAAGAAATAACTGACAGGATGATTATCATAATTGAGGCGTGGCCGCTCGACAGCCAGAATGCTGTCCATTAAATATTGCTTTTTGGCCGGATTAAGCCGACTGCGCAGGAGTTCTGGACGGAAAAAGACGGTCTTTAGTTCAGCCTGCTGCCATCTTTGACTCAAAATCTCATATGAATCGTCAATGGGACCATCTGAAGCCAGAAAAATATTACTGTCACCCGGTATAACGGTAACGATGGGGAAAATGCTCTTTAGCGAATAATAAAGGCTGGCCAGAAGTTCAGCCTGTTCACTGGAGATATAATTCTCAGAGGAAGGAACAATAAAGGAAAAAACTCCATCAGGCAGGAGTTTTTCTTTAACCAGGGCAAAAAACTCAACGGTGTAAAACCTGTTAATCTGGGCCGAAGAAGGTTCTGGTAAGTTACAGATAATGACCTGATAACTGTGATCAGTCCGACGAATAAAATGACGCCCATCCTCAATATAACTTGCCAGACGCGGGTCAGTCAGAACAGCTGCTGCCGGCGATAAATAATGACGGGTCAGTTCTATAATCTCCGGGTCAAGTTCCACATAATCAATCTCGATCTCAGGGCGGGCAAGAAGTAGCTCAAGGCTGCCATTGAGGCCACCTCCGATAAGCAAGATATTTTTAGCCCGGGGTCGCTGCAGAACAGAAAAACAGACCGAGTCTTCAGCCAGCTGTGGATCAGGGTAATTAAAGACCAGCAGGCTGTTGCTGTAAAAAGAATATTGTTCCTCGGATTTGATTACCTGAAGGCGGGAATAAATTGAATCCCTGGAAGCCAGCAGTTCAAAAGGCTGCCAGGCAACTTTCTGGGAAGGGAAATCAAATAACCAGAGTGATAAGGCCAGAAGGCAAACGAAAAAACCCGTAGCTCTTGTCTTCCAGCTTGAGCTGGCCAGAGCCATAGCGAGCGAAATTAACAGCATAACTACCGCTGCCGCCTGCCAGTTGGAAAAATAGGGGATAAGAAAAAGGTAGACAACGAGTCCCCCGGCGGCTGAGCCCAGTGATTCCAGTTGATAAACTCTGAGAAGTTGTCCATCCGACCAGTGAACATTAGCAACAAATAGAGCTCCTAGAGGGAAACTCAAGAAAATTGAGATTAAAAAAGAAACTATTAAGACCGGCAAAAAGCCGGCCGCTTCGGCTGGAAGATAGCCGGTCAGAGGCCGGAAGAACCGCAGCCAGGCGAGCAGAATGACAAACAGTATGAGAACAGAATAATACAGGCCCGACGGGCTAAATCTGGCCGGAATCTTTTTTTTAACCAGCCAGCTGCCCAAACTGCTACCCAGCAGCCAGAAAGCCAGAACAAACCCATAGACCAGCTCGTTGGCCAGCAGGCTGGCCTCGAATTCACGCAGGATCAAAATTTGGAAAGAGATAGCCATGAAACCAAGAAGAAATGGATAAAAACTTCTTCTCAGCTCCAGACTCCGGGAATGGTCTGATGGCAGTGACGGCATTTATTACCGCTCAAGCTGTTCTTTTTGATGGTATAACCATACCTCTCGATTACCACCTGTCCACAATTGGGGCAGTAAGTATTTTCACCTGGATGACCGGGAACATTGCCCAGATAAACATAGTGTAAACCTTCCTCGAGGGCGATATCCCGTAGCCTTTCCAGAGTAGAAATAGGTGTCGGCGGCAGATTTTTAATCAGGTACATGGGTTGGAAACGCGAAAAATGCAGCGGATAGTCGGGACCAATTTCTGTTTTCAGCCAGCGGGCCATTTGCCTGATCTCTTCTGGTTTATCATTGAGAGTTGGAATGACCAGATAAACTATCTCCAACCAGACCTTAGAGCTGGCAATTTGCTTGATCGAATCCAGGACTGGCTGCAGTTGCCCTCGAACATAATTGGTATAAAAATCTTGATTAAAGGCCTTTAAATCAATCTTAATAGCCTCGACAACCTTGATTAATTCCGCTAGCGGTTCTGGATTAATAAAACCATTGGTGATAACTGCATTGTGCAAACCTTTTTTTCTGGCTTCAAGGCTGGTGTCGTACATAAATTCATAAAAGATAACCGGTTCCGAATAGGTATAAGCAACAATCGGACAATTATAGTGGACAGCTGTCTCGACTACCGCTTCAGGCGGTAGATAGCGACTTTGCACCTGTTCCGGCCTCATCTGAGAAATTTCCCAGTTCTGGCAGAACTTGCAGGCCACATTGCAGCCGGCGGTCGCTAAAGAAAAGGCCATGGCTCCAGGGAGAAAATGGAAGAGGGGTTTTTTCTCGATGGGGTCAAGGTTGTAACTGGCTATCTGCCCATAAACCATGGTATAATATTTGCCGTTCTGATTTTCGCGAACACCGCAGAAACCCCGTTCTTTATCTCCGAGCTGACAGAAACGCGGGCAAAGGCGACATTTTATTTCCCGGTCAGGCAGGCGATCGTAATATCTGGCCTCAACCCGCGACAGGCCAGCTGCTGCTCTGGCCCTGGTGGCCAGAAGTCCTGTTTGACCTGTTCGCAGAGAATTGGAAGTTAGCAGCCAGCTACTGCCAGCTGCTGTTCCTTTTAAAAAATCACGCCGACGCATCCTTGCCTCTCAAATCATTATACTTCTTCTTCTATTATCTCGATATTATCGAAATGAGCCAGGCCCAGACCTGAGTTTTCAGCTGTCTGTAAATAAGTTGGTTCCCGCCTTTCCTCTGACAGGGAGGGTAATCCTTTTTTCGCCCGTAAATTTTCAATCAGTTTCCAACCAACTGCATCGACGGCTACAGGATCAAAGCCAAAAATTAACTGGTTGGTCTTTTCATTCCATTGGGGATGGTAAGACGGTCCCCGATGATATTGAACCCGCAGAGCATCGAGAATGGTCAGCCGGTGTTTTTTTCTGATTAAATCGATTTCAAACAGGTCAGCCAGATAAGGATCGCAATTGCTGTCATGGTACTTGTTGGGGTTGTGGATGGCTCCAAAATAGTTTTTCATACCTCCGGTTATCCCGGCTATCCCGTGATCCTTAAGCAGAGCTAGACTGATAGCCGAGTCAACCAGTTCAGCCTGAATTCTAGAAAAAAGACTGGCTACACTCCGATTAATCACAGGCTGAGACGCATAACCAAGCCCGGAACTGTCAGTTCCCATGATCCTGAGGCTCCCCGCTGATCTGGATAGTTTATAGCCAGCCTCCTTCAACTCTTCATTGGTTCGGTCCCAGATGATGATCTTATCTTCGCGGCCCAGAGTCTTACCCAGCCACAAGCCCAGGGTCACGGCCGTTTCCGGGTAGGTACTGATAGCCCTCCGGCCGATTGTATTAATTTTTATACCGATATTTTCCGCTGGCTGGAAGAGGTGGCGCAACGCTTCTTCCGCCTGGTTGCTTCCGGTCAAAATTTCCAGGCCTTTCCTGAACATTCTCAGCATAGAAGCCGGGTCAGGTAGACCATTGGCGGCCAAAGCTCGCTCTGACCTGATTATAACCACTCTGGCTTTTTCCATGATTCAAACACAAATTTATGATTATCTTTTATCTCTGAATTGTCAATTCTGGCTGGCTATTGTAGTTGCTTTAGATAGGCAAAAGTTATATATTTTTGTCAGGTGGAGGACGAAATGAAGAGACGAGCCGGTCGGGATTTTTTGCCTGTTATTGTTCTGATACCGCTAATGAGTCTCGTTGTTTTTATTCTTTCGGGATGGGCACAGTCCGAGGCTCAAGCTACGGCTACGGCCAGGGATTTAGGGTTGTTGCTGCCACGAATCGATGGCTGGAAATTGACTGAAGATCCCCAGATTTATAATCCCGATACCTTGTTCGAATACATAGATGGAGCGGCCGAAGCTTATCTCGGCTATGATTTTCAGCAACTGCTGGTCTCAAATTATGATAAGGAGGGAACAGAGAGTTCTGTTACCATAGAAATTTATGACATGGGTTCGCCACTGAATGCCTTTGGGATTTTCAGTTCTGAGCGTTATCCGGAAATACCTGAGGTGCCCTTTGGCCTGGCTGGATACCTGGAGGGAGAAGTTCTTAATTTCATTTCTGGTCCCTATTATATCAAGCTATTATGCTACAATGGCGAGGAGCGAACAGCCGATTATCTAAGAGAATTTGCCGGGGCGGTAGATATGAAGATTAAAGATAAAGGCAGCTGGCCAGCCCTGTTTAAGCTCTTTCCAACAGCTAATTTAATAAAAAATTCTGAAAAATATATTAAGAAAAATTTTATGGGTTTTGACTTCCTGGCCAATGGTTATGCGGTTAGTTATCATCTGGACGGGGGTCAATATGAGGCTTTTATCATTGAGGCTAAGACAGAGTCCGAAGCCAGGAATTCCCTTCAAAAATTACTGGATTTCTATTCTGGCGAAAAAACACCTTTTGTTCAGGAAGGGGACAGGTATCGTCAGGTAAATAAATATGATCAGGTTATCCTGATCAGTCAGGTCAGGAAATACCTTTTTGGACTGAGCCGGGTACCGCTGGCCCTGACTGACCAGGCTGTCCAGACCTTTAACCAGCTAAAAACGAACTTAGAAGCAGCCAGGTAACTGAGCAGAATTGACCGGATAAGGAGTTCAATGGCTGAAGTCAACGTAACTGAATCAAAGCTGACCAGGGTCTGCCTGGTGATTCTGACTCTTTTTGTTCTGGGCATCTGTTTCAAGCTGGCCAGGCCGGTTCTCATTCCCTTTTTCCTGTCGTTGTTTATCTCTTATGCAATTTCGCCTTTACTGGATTGGCTGGTCGGTATTAAGGTTCCTAAGAGCCTGGCCATTACGCTGATTGTCGTTGTGACTTTTGGCCTTCTTTACCTTATCGGGCTCATCCTTTATTCCAGTGGAAAACATTTTGTTGCTTCCTTGCCCGGATATACTCAAAAAATAACTGACCTGCTGACCGAAATCAGCAGTGGTCTGGGGCATTTGCCTTTTAAACTGGATGTTCCCTCTATTATTGGCCAGATCAATCTGGAAAAAGTTACCAATGTTTTGTTTGGGACACTCGGCTCCTTTTTTAATTTTCTCGGCAACCTGATTTTAATCTTTGTTTTTATTATTTTTATTCTGGCTGGCCGCGATAAACTGGCCGACAAAGTGGCCAGAGCTTTCGCTCCTGAACGAGCCAGCTACTTAAGCCGGGTGCTTTTAAGTCTCAACAGCCAGATTCAAAAATATCTGGCTGTTAAAACACTGCTCAGCCTTATTAACGGGACACTGGTCTGCCTGATTCTGGTCATTTTTGGCGTAGATTTTGCTCTGCTGCTTGGTTTCCTCACCTTTGTCCTTAACTTTATTCCGTCTTTTGGTTCAATTATAGCTACCATTATTCCCACCCTGGTTGCCTTTTTGCAGTTTGGCAATTCACTGACTCCGGTGTGGGTGCTATTAGCTATTGCTGTGACTGATTCCATCCTGGGGAATTTTGTTGATCCCAAACTAATGGGTCAAAGTTTAGATTTAAGTCCGCTGCTTGTTCTGTTTACTTTGATTCTCTGGGGCTGGCTGTGGGGTATTGCCGGCATGATTCTGGCTGTCCCGATTCTGGCTGTCTTGAAGATTATTCTGGAAAATATACCTTCGACCAGACCTTTAGCTATATTGATGAGTAAATAACCAGCCTGGTCTGATCGATTAATGCTGGTAATACCGGTAGCGTCTGACTGGAAGAAACTCCATTCAGTCTTTGCTTTCCAGGCCATTTTCATCCTGATTAATAATAAAGGCTTCGTCCGAAATGGTCTGAAATTTTTCTTTATACAGTTTTTTAAGAGCTTTTTGGGCTGCCTTCTGCTCGGCACTTTTTTTGGACGGTCCTTTGGCTCTGGCCAGGATTTCCTGCCCTGAGCTGACGGCAATGGTAAAAACTTTTTCATGCTCAGGCCCGGACTCGCTCACTGTTCGATAAACAGGGCTGGGCAGCTGGTGCTGATTAAAATATTCTTGCAAAGCTGATTTAAAATTATTGATTGTAAAATTGGCTGGTGGCAAATTTTTGAAATATTTCTTGATAAGTGAGCATAAAACCAGACTGGCTGTCTGATAGTCGCTATCGACATAAATAGCCCCGATCAGTGCTTCCAGAGCCCCGGCCAGGATACTTTTCTTTTTCCGCCCACCATTTTTTTCCTCGCCTTTGCCCAGTCTGATCAGTTTGTTAAGACCGAGCTTTCTGCTCAGAGAAGCAAGAGAATTGGTTGAGACCAGGGTGGATTTGAGTTTGGATAACTGTCCTTCACTTAAACCAGGGTAACTTTTGAACAAAAAATCAGCCAGAATCAGGCCGACCACGGAATCACCCAGGAATTCCAGCAGTTCATTGTCCTGCAGTTGAAGTTCCGGATGTTCATGGGCGAAGGAGCTATGCACCAGGGCCTGTTCCAGCCAGGCCTGGTTTTTGAATTTATAATTTAGTTTTTTTTCAAGGGCCGTGATAGTCATCTCAATCAGTCAACTAAAATCTTATCATAATTTTTATTTTGATAAACAGGCTGACCAGAAAAGAAAGTCATGACAATCGAACCGGTAAAAGTGGCACCAAGAAAGGGCGTGTTGTGACTTTTGGAAGCCATTGTTTCTTTACTGATAGTTGTTTTCCCTTCCAGATCAATAATGGTCAGGTCGGCCAGCTCTCCTTTTTTGATTCTTCCACCACTTTTGAGGCTGAGCAGTTTGGCTGGCCCAACTGTTAAAGCCTCGATCAATCGATCCAGTGGGAAACCCTCTCTTTTGACCAGCAGATCGAGCAAGGAAGGGAGCGCGGTTTCCAGGCCATTTATTCCAAAAGGAGCTTTTTCCAGTCCGACTTTCTTTTCATCTTCGGTGTGGGGAGCATGATCAGTGGCAATGATATCAATTAACCCGGTCTCAAGAGCCCGGCGTAGAGATTTAACGTCTTCGTCTGTCCTTAGAGGGGGATTGACTTTGGCATCTGGATTACCGGTCAACAGAATTTCTTCTGTTAGTAGTAGATGATGCGGTGTGACTTCAGCCGTCACCGGCACACCTTCCGCCTTGGCCCAGGCCAGGAGATCAACTGAGCCTCTCGTACTCAGGTGAGCCAGATGAACGGGCCAGCCGAAGTCTCTGGCCAGGATAACATCTCTGGCCACCATGATCTCTTCGGCTGCAGCTGGAATACCACCAAGCTGCAGGAGCCTGGAGATACGTCCTTCATTGATGACTCCATTTCGAGTCAGACTTTTCTCCTCGCAGTGGTCAACAAGCGGCAGACCCAGACAGGCTGCTATCTCCATAGCTTTTTTCATTAAAGCCGAGCTGGCTATTGGCTGGCCATCATCCGAAAAGCCGGCTGCCCCGGCTGAGGCCAGTTCAGCCATCGGGCTCAATTCCTGTCCCTGCTCTCCGCAGGAAACCGAGGCCATGGGCAAAATCCTAACTGGCGAGCCTTTTCTGGCCCTGTCTATGATTTCCTGGGTGATTTCAGGCCGATCATTGACCGGCCTGGTGTTTGGCATGCAGCAGATGGTGGTAAACCCACCCCTGGCTGCAGCCCGGCCGCCGCTCTCGATGGTTTCTTTATGTTCTTCCCCGGGTTCTCTCAGGTGAGTGTGGAGATCAATCAATCCAGGCGTTATTAACAAGCCTTCCGCCTTTATTATTCGGTCGGCTTTCTCTTCCAGGTCAGGTTTTATTTCTGCCACCCGTCCGTCCAGCAGTAAAAGATCGAATTGACCGTCTACTTTTTCCCCTGGATCCAGAAGACGTGCCTTTTTAATCAGAAGTTTCAAGTCAGGCTCTCCCTAGCCCTCACTGGCTTTGCCCTTTTATTTATTTTTTGTTTAGTTCTTTTTTGGGCTCGGTGATTAAAACTTCTTCTACTTGATCAATTTCTTTCAGATGAACTTCTACCCGCTCGCGTCTCGAGGTTGGAAGCAATCGTCCCGTATAGTCTGGTCGAATGGGTAATTCCCGATGTCCCCGGTCAATAAAAACAGCCAGCTGGATTGTCCTCGGCCGACCCAGATCAAAAATAGCTTCCATGGCGGCCCGGCTGGTTCGACCGGTAAAAATGACATCATCCACCAGCACCACGTCTTTCCCGTTGAGATCAAGATCGCTGTCGATCTTAGCAGGTCTCTGCTTCTTTTCTTTTGAATCGAGATCGTCTCTATAAGGGGTAATATCCAGAGCGCAGACCGGAATATCGAGGCCTTCATTCTGCTTCAAAATGTCGGCCAGCCGACGCCCGAGATAGTAACCTCTGGTCTTAATGCCGATGATTACCAGGTTGTCCAGCTCTCGATTTCTCTCGGCTATTTCAGTGGCCATCCGCACCAGAGTCCGCCGGATCTTACCGCTGTCCATTATTCTGGCTTTAACCTTGGCCTCCATATCATCCTCTCTGCAATAAATTTAAAAAAATATCTTTGACTAAAAAGAACTAAAAGTCAAGCTAACTGTCTTTCAGCCAGAAGTGACCAGGCCGACGCTCAAAAAATTTTCTGGACAGGTTAATATCTCTGGCAATAGCTTCTTTCAGGGCCTGAACCGAATCAAATTTTTTTTCTTCTCTTATCTTTTTCAGGAGGAAAAGAGAAGCTTTCTGCCGGCAAACTTTCAGGCTAATATCCAGCAGATGGCTTTCAACTTGCCTGACTGTTCCTCCTACCGTTGGCCTGATTCCAATATTTGAAACAGAGGGAAAAATCTTCCCGTTGATCTCGGTTAGAGTAATGAAAACACCGGCTGGAGTAATCTCATTTTCTGTTTTAAGGTTGATGGTTGGAAAACCAAGTCGCCGCCCCAGCCTGTCACCGCTTACTACTTGCCCGCTGATTTCGTAAGGGTGGCCGAGAAGTTTATTGGCTTCTTCTATTCGTCCGGTTTCCAGCAACTTCCTGATCAGGCTGGAGCTGATCGGTCGACCGCCGCTTCTGGCCGGCTCCAGAACTGTGACTTTGAAACCGAACAGACGGCCAAACTGCTTTAAATCATCGATGCTGGACTGCCGCCGATGGCCGAATCTAAAATTGCGCCCGACTACCACCT
>Ga0208826_1001899_pt1 | contig 16467 bp, 18 predicted proteins | sample AD_UKC115_MetaG_FD_184451 | JGI IMG/M metagenome (GOLD analysis project Ga0208826, IMG submission 184451) | Active sludge microbial communities of municipal wastewater-treating anaerobic digesters from Hong Kong - AD_UKC115_MetaG (SPAdes)... | ecosystem: Engineered > Bioreactor > Anaerobic >...
CGCCTGGTCGAAGTCGAGATAGGTCAGCGCGTGCGCCGTGGGCGTGCCGCCTTTGACGCCGACGGCCTTGAGCAGTTGCTCGCCCACCAAATGCGGCAGGCGGCCCTTCATGTCGGCCACGCCCAGGTTCACGCTGGGCTCGCGAAAGTAGATTGGTTTGAGCTGCGCGTGGCAGTCGGTCATGTGCAGGAAGGACACGTTGCCGAACCTGGGCAGGTCGTACAGCCCTTCGGCCGCCGTCTGCGCGCTGGCGTCGGCAAAGCGGCCCAGGCCCAGGCCGGCGGCGCTGGCAGCGCCCAGCACCTGCATGAATTCGCGTTTGGTGAGGTTCATTTATCAGCACCAACTGAAGTATCAACGACAAAAAAGCCCGGCGACGCCGGGCTGCGGCACGGTTACTTACTGGTTGACGGGCGACTTGGGGTCGAGCAGCAGCGCCACGATGTCGCGCACCTGCGCCTCGGTCAGGATGCCCTCGGTGCCGGCGCGCGGCATGTTGGAGCAGGCGTTGTAGGCCTTGCTGTTCCAGATCTTGCCCCAGGTGTACTTGACGACCTCCTGCGCCTGCGGGCTGGCCGGGTCGGTCACGCCGCGCTGCTTGCCGTAGTTGTACAGGCTGGGGCCGATGGTGCCAAAGGAGATCTCCTTCTTGTCGATCTGGTGGCAGTTGTAGCAGTTGCCGCCATTGGCCGCGCCGGCCTTGTCGGTCCAGGTGCGGCCGCGCCCGCTTTGGGCGATTTTTTCGCCCTCTTTCCAGTCGCCCAGGTACTTGCCGTCGGCGGGCCACTGGATGGTCTTCAGGTTGAGCGCCTCGATTTCCTTGGCGCGCTCGGGCGAAAGCGGATGGCCGGCCACGTCGGCGGCGCTGCACGCCTGGTCGGTGGGATCTTCGCCCAGCGCCTGGCTGACCTTGACGATGCCCTTGTCCTGGAACGAGTTCTTGACCACGTCTCGCGTCAGTGCGTCCAGCTGGGCCGACGACATGCCGGTCTGGTCCACGCCGCCGCTGGCGCAAGCCACCAGCAACGAGGTGGCGCCCAGCAAGGTGGCGGCAGTGAAGGCGATGCGGTGTTTCTTCATCATGGTGGGGGCTCTCCTGCTTCAGCGCTTGATCGTGGGGGCGGCCGACTTGTCGCCCTTGGCGTTCACGCCCATGTACACACCCAGGGCGATCGTCGCGTCGCTGCCGAAGATCGGCTCGGGAAAGCGCTGCTGGCGATAGCAATCGTTCAGGCGGTGCTGCATGCTCCACATCTCGCCGCTGGAGACGCGGTAGGCCGGCCAGGCGGAAAAGCCCACGCCGTCGCCCGGGTTGCCGGTGAGCTTGGGCAGGTCTTGCAGGCGAATGCGCTTGCCATCCTCGCCGTGGCAGGAGGCGCAGGCAAAGTCATGCGAGCCGCCACGCAGGAAGAACAGGCGCTTGCCCACTTCATAAGCCACGCGCTCCTGCGGTTGCGACTGCGGCAGGTTCATGCGCAGGCCCTTGGATTCGCTGGCGATCCAGGTGGCCAGCGCCGTGGTGTTGGCGCGCTCGCCCTTGCCCCAGGCGCCCTTGATGACTTCATTGGGATCGATGCCCTGCAGCGTGCTCATGCAGGTGACCAGGCGCGACTCGAGGTCCTGCACCTTGCCGGTGTCGGCAAACCAGCGCGGCAACTCGACGAAGGCGCCCTTGACCACGCCCGGGCCCTTGCCCAGGTCGCATTGCTCGAGCGAGGCGTTCTTGGGGCCGCGCTTCTTGCTCCACAAGTCCTGGCCCTTCATCTCGAACAGATCGGCGGGGTTGCCGTCCTGCAGCATCTCGCGGTATTCCTCGATGGCCTGGACGGAGGTCTTCTGGGCCAGCGCCGGTGTGGCGAGGGCCAGCGCCCCCAGCGCGGCCAGGCAAAGCGATCGTGCGTGCATCGTCAAATGTCTCCTGGGTATGTTCAAACGATGGGATGAAAAGCAAAACAAACGGCGGACCGACGCGAGTCGCCGCCGCATGAGCGCAGCCAATGCCGCAAGTCAGGAAACCGTGGCTTCGTCGGTGCGGGTATCGCCCTTGTTGTCCTTCCAGGACACGGACACCTTGTCGCCCGCCTTGCCGCCCTTGACGGTGAACTGCAGGAAGGGATTCTTGGACACCGCCGGGCCCCACTCGCACGAAAAGACGGGCTTGCCGTTGAGCGAGGCCGTCACGTCGGTGATGTGCCAGGCCGGGATCAGCTTGCCCGACGAGTCCTTGCGTTGGCCGGACTCCATCTCGTGCGCCATCAGCACACGCACCGTGGTCTTGTCGCCCGCCGCCTGGGCGCGAATGCGCATCGGATCACCCATTTCATTTCTCCTATTTCAATTCAGTTGACACAGAGGCACGCACACGCTCTGGTGGCCGCGGAGCAGGCCGTGCAAACGGCCTCCGCGGACGGGCTTTGCCCGGCTGCTGGAGGCGCCCCCTTCCAGGGGGGAGGCGCAACAACGCGCAGCGTGTGGAGCCTGGGGGTAGTTCATTTTCAACCGCCGCAGCCGCCCAGGGTGACCTTGACTTCCTTCTTGGCGTACAGCGCCTTGCCGTCGGTGGTGACGGCCACCGCGTAGACGTCGGAGGACTGGCCCATCTTGGCGCGGGTGGCGAAGTTGGCCTCGACCTCGGGGCTGACGTTGAACACCGCCACCAGGGGCGACGGGTTCTTCTCGACCATCAGCAGCATTTCCTTGACGTTGGGCAGCGTGGTGGCCACGGTCATGGGCACGACGGCGCCGTTCTCGGCGATGTCGGGCGCGGTGAGCGTGACGTCCTTGCTTTCGGCGAGCGCGCCGGTCACGCCCAAGCCCTTGAGCGCATCGGCCATCTGCTTGCCGTCGAAAGCGGCCTTGTTGAAAGCCAACGCCGGCTGCGACAGCAAAGTGCCCGCAGTCAGCACGCTGGCGGCCAGCGCGCCCTGGCGGAGGGTTTCGCGACGAGTCTGCATGAATCGATCTCCTTGATCCAAATGAAACAATTGGCTTGATGTTAACGGAAGTGTGAAATATGCCCAGCGGGATATCCCCGACTCTCCCGGCAATTCATGGTGTTGCGCGCCGCCTGAACGACAGGAAACCCAAAGAGCCGAGCGGCCGCGGAGCAGGCCAGGCCAGCGATCGCCGTGGTCGGGGTCCCCCCGGTCACAGGCGATGCCCCCTGCAAGGGGGCTGAGGCCTGCGGCTCCAGACCTGCCTGCGCAGGTCTGGACAGGTCGAAGGGCCGCCGACTCTGGCGGCGAGCACCAGGCATGCCATCGCGTAGCGAGTGAAGACCGGGGGGGTTTCATCTCACTTGGCTTTGGCGCCCGCGGCCAGCCAGGTGGCAATGGCCTTGGCGTCGTCCGCGGGCAGGGTTTGCGCGGGCATCGGCACGTTGCCCCACACGCCCTGGCCGCCCGAGACGATCTTGCCTGCCAGGTAGTCGGCCTTGCCCGCATGCTTGGCGGCAATCTCGGCAAAGCCCGGGCCCACCAGCTTGGCGCTCATGCCGTGGCAGGCGGTGCAGCCGTTCTTTTGCGTGAGCGCGATGGCGGCAGCCGCCGGCGCGTCGGCTGCGGGCTTGGCGGCAGCGCCCGTCTTGCCGTCGTCCTTGATGGTGACCTCGCCGCGCTGCGGGCCCACCAGGCGGTTCTGGTCGTGCAGGTTGCCCCAGGCGTCGGAAGCATGCGGGGGCAATTTGGATGACACGTCCACCGGGACTTCGCAGTTGCTCATGCAGGCCTTGGCCTGGGTATCGGGCTTGATCTTGCCAGCGCCGAACTCGTTGCCCGGCCACAGGGCGTGCTGCGTGCTCATGCCGTTGCGGTTGGGCATGCGCTGTTGCACCTCGGCGATGTTCTTGTCCGACAGCGTGAAGTCGGCCGGCACGATGTCGCCCAGGTTGAGCAGGAAGGCGGTGACGGCGTAGACCTCGTCCACCGACAGGGACTTGGGCGCGTTCCAGGGCATGGCGCGGTGGATGTAGTCCCACAGCGTGGACACCGTGGGCACCTTCATCAGCGTGGTGCGGCCGGGGTAGTCGGGGCGCATCAGCGTGGCCACGTGCCCGGTCTTGATGTCGTCCTTGGTGGTGCCGCCCACCAGCGGGTTGAACACCGAGTTGGATTCGCCGAACACGCCGTGGCAGCTGGCGCACTTGGACTCCCAGATGTCCTGGCCCTTGTCCACGCTGCCCGAGCCGGGCGGCAGGCCCTTGAAGTCGGGGCGCACGTCGATGTCCCAGGCCTTGACCTCGGCCGGCGTGGCCGCGCGGCCCACGCCCGGGAACTTGTCCTGTGCCCCCGCCGGCAGCACGCAGGCAGCCAGCAGCAGCGCGGCCAAGGCATTACGAGAGCTGGACATTCTTCACCTCGCCGCTTTCCTGCACCAGCCAGGACTGGATGGCGTTGTTGTGATAGATCGAGCGCGTGCCGCGCACGGCGCGCAACTGCTTGTAGTTGGGCTGCACGAAGCCGGTGTCGTCCATGGCCCGGCTTTGCACGATGGCGGGCTTGCCGTCCCACACCCAGTCGATGTTGAAACGCGTGAGGCATTTGTCCAGCACCGGCGTTTGCAGTCGCGCGGTGCGCCAGTTGCGCCCGCCGTCCACCGACACGTCCACGCGCGTGATCTTGCCGCGCCCCGACCAGGCCAGGCCGCTGATGTTGTAGAAGCCCTTGTCCAGCAGCACCTGCCCGCCGGAGGGCGTGGTGACCACGCTCTTGCACTCCTGGATGCTGGTGTACTGGCGGTGCTGGCCGTCGGGCATCAGGTCGATGTAGTGCACCGCCTCATCCTTGGTGTTCCACGGCTCGTCGCCCACCTTCACGCGGCGCAGGTATTTCACCCAGCTCACGCCCTGCACGCCCGGCACCACCAGGCGCAGGGGGTAGCCCTGCTCCGGGCGCAGCATCTCGCCGTTTTGCCCATAGGCCACCAGCACCTGGCCGCTGGTGACCAGCTCCATCGGAATGGTGCGGGTCATCGAGGAGCCGTCGGCGCCCTCGGCCAGCACGAATTTGCCCTTTTTGAGATCAACGCCAGCCATCTCCAGCAGCGTAATCAGTGGCACGCCGGTGAACTCGCTGCACGAGAGCATGCCGTGCGAGTACTGCACCGTGGGCACCGCGACGTTGCCCCATTCCATGCCGGTGTTGGCACCGCACTCGATGAAATGAAAGCGCGACACGCTGGGCAGCCGCATGATCTCGTCCATGGTGAAGACCTTGGGCGTCTTGACCAGGCCGTTGACCATGAAGCGGTGCCTGGACGGATCGACGTCCCACCAGCCTTGGTGATGCCGCTCGAAATGCAGACCGCTGGGCGTGACGATGCCGAACAGCGATTGCAGCGGCGCAAACGACACCGAGGCCTGCGTGGTCTGCGTCAGGCCCGGGCTGGGCCGGCGCTGCACGTTGGATTCGTACTGCGAAGGCTTGCCGTAGCCGTCGGTCACCACCGGCTGGCCCAGGCCGGTGGACCAGGGCGGCAGGTTGAGGATGTTGGGGTCGCCCCCTTCGGCCGGCACCGGATTGGCCTGGGCGGCCGCGCGCGTGGCGGCCGAGCCGGCCAGGGCCGCGGCAAAGGCGCCGCGGATGAAGTCGCGCCGACCGTGACGCGCCTCCTCGAACACGGTCTGAACGCCAGCACGATCGACGAAGCCTTCGGGCGCCTTGCGCAGGCGACCGTGCGATGCGTCCGCTTGGGGCATGGGGAGGTGTGCAAAGGTCATACAAACATAAATATATGCGCAGTTGCTTATATTAACGGCGGTCTGCCCGCCCCACCATCGGGTTTGCCCGTGGTCAAAACCGCACCGGGAGCGCCGGTGTCACTTCGAAAAGCGGTAGTGGTCGCGGTTGAGCACCGCGGCGATGGCCGCCACGTCCTCGGGAAACAGCGACAGGTTCAGCTCGGTGCTGCAACGCTCGACCATGCTGATCAGCGCGGCCGGGGTGTTGATGCGCCCCTTGGGCCGATAGACGTCCTTGCCGTCATGGCCCCATTTCTGGGCGTGGCATTGATTGCACTTGCTCTCGGCAATCAGCCGTTCGCCCAGCTTGAGGTCCGCGTCCTTGAAGACGGCCGGCACCTGGGCATGCACCGCGCCGGCGCCCAGCAGGGCCAGGGTGATGGCGACAAGGGTACGCGACATGGCTGACTCCGAAATCAAGGACTGGAGCCTGCATCGTGCCCCACGCCCGACAGCCGGCGCAAGCGGAGAAATCCCTCAACCCGCAATCGCCCGCCGCGCCTGCTCCAGGCGCTGGTCCAGATAGCCACTGTAGAAGTCGGGCGAGCCGCCCTCCAGCCGCTCGGCCACCTCGCGCCCGCCGGCGCCCAGGAACAGCACCGTGGGCGCGATCGTGACCTTCCAGGCGCGCACCAGCTCGGCATGGGTGGTGGGTTCACCCGCCGCCGTCTGCGTGGCCTGCGCGCTGCCCCAGTCGATCTGCACCACGGGCAGGCCCTCGTCAGCGTGCATGGGCGCCAGGTAGTGCTCGCGCACCAGCTTGCACCAGGGGCAGCCGTGCAGGCTGACCATCGTCACCAGCGGCTGCTTGCGCGCCAGCGCCTGGGCCAGCTCGACCGGCAAGGCGCGCGAGGGCGGCAAGGTCTTGGCCGCGGCGCGCGCCGGCGCCGCCGCGCCCAGCGCCACCAGCGCGCCCAGGCCCGCCAACAGGGGGCGGCGTCCGATCGGCTGCAAGTGCCTCGACGTCATTTCGTCTCGTGCTCCATCAGCAGGTAGGTGTTGTAGGCGTTCATGCGGTTGGCGGGGCCGAACAGGGGCAGATTTTCCCACTGGCTCCAGTCGGTGGCCTGGTAGGCCTCGTCAAACGGCGTCATGTCGCGCGCGGCGGCGCCCATGGTCTTGCGCAGGTAGATCAGGTAGTCGCGCGTGAGCTGCATGTCCTTGCGCGCGTCGGTGGACGCCGGGCCATGGCCGGGCACGATGACCTCGGCGCCCAGGCCCAGCAGCGTGTCCAGCGACTGGATCCAGTGGCCGCTGTCGGCCTCGCCAACGAAGGGAATGCGGTTGCGAAACACCAGGTCGCCCGCGTACAGCACTTTGCGCGCCGGCACGTAGACCACCAGGTCGTCGGGCGTGTGCGCGGGGCCGACGGGTTGCAGGACCAGCCGGGTGTCGCCCACCGTCAGCTCGGTGCGGCCGTTGATCCATTGGGTGGCGGGCACCAGCCGGGTCTGCTCGTCGATCCAGGGCGCCAGCTCCTTGCGCGAGGCCTCCAGCCGCAGGCGCGCCGTGTCGGAAACCAGGTACTCGCGGCCGGACTGCTGGGCAATGATCCGGGCGCCCAGCGCCGCGAACACCTGCAGGCCGTAAACATGGTCGGCGTGGTAGTGCGTGAGGATGACGTGGGTGACCGGTTGCGGCGTGATCTTGCGGATTTCGGCCAGCAGGCGCTCGGCCAGCGCGGGCGAGCCCAGCGCGTCGATCACCACCACGCCTTTCGTGGTGACGATGAAGCCGGCGTTGGAGATGAAGTTCTGGTTGGCGGGCGAGCCCAGCGCCGACAGGCCCTGCACGTACCAGCAGCCGGGCGCCGCCTCGCGCGCCTGCATGGGCGGCTCACCTGCCGGGGCATCGGCCGCCTGGACAGGGCGCGCCCAAACCAAACCGAACCCCGCCACCGCCGTGCATGCGCAGCACCGCAAGAGTTGACGGCGATCAATTGCAGCATGCATCGTGCGGTCTATATTCATAAGTAATCACTGATGTAATTATCGGGAATGGCCATGGACTTGACAAGCCTGGTGGACGCGTACGGTAGCGGCCCCGTTCTGGCCGCGGGCGGCGCCGTGATCGGCGCGCTGTTCGGCTTCTTTGCCCAGCGCTCGCGCTTTTGCCTGCGCGCGGCCGTCATCGAGTTCTGGCACGGCAAGTTTGCCGAAAAACTGTCGGTGTGGCTGCTGGCCTTTGCCAGCGCGGTGATCGCGGTGCAGGCGCTGATTTTGAGCGGCGTGCTGGACGTGAGCGGCGCGCGCCAGCTGGCCAATCGCGGCAGCCTGTCGGGGGCGCTGGTGGGCGGCCTGCTGTTTGGCGCCGGCATGATCATGACGCGCGGCTGCGCCAGCCGGCTGCTGGTGCTGTCGGCCAACGGCAATCTGCGCGCATTGCTGTCGGGGCTGGTGTTCGCGGTCACGGCGCAGGCGGCGCTGGCGGGCAGCCTGTCGCCGCTGCGCGCAGAAATTGCGTCGTGGTGGACCATCGACGGCGGCGCGGCGCGCCACCTGCTGCAGCGCTTTGGCGGCGGCGCGGTCGACGGCCTGGTGCTGGGCCTGCTGTGGCTGGTGGTGGCGGTGATCTTTTCGCTGCGCTCGGGCAACCGGCCCTGGATGTGGATCGGCGGCATCGGCACCGGCGTGGCGGTCGCGCTGGCCTGGTGGTTCAGCTACCTCGTCTCCCATTCCAGCTTCGATCCGGTGCAGATCCAGGGCGTGACCTTCAGCGGCCCCTCGGCCGAGTGGCTGATGCGGGTGCTGTCCACGCAGGCGGCGCAACCCTTCGGCTTTGACGCCGGCATGCTGCCGGGCGTGTTTGCCGGCTCGGCGCTGGGCGCGCTGGTGGGGCGCGAATTCAAGATCGAGGGTTTCAAGAACGGCTATCACATGGCGCGCTACATGGTGGGTGCCATGCTGATGGGCTTTGGCAGCATGCTGGCCGGCGGCTGCGCCGTGGGCGCGGGCATGACGGGCGGCGCCATCTTTGCCCTGACGGCCTGGCTGGCGCTGGCCGGCATGTGGGCCGGCGGCGGCCTGATGGAGCGCTGGCTGGCCGAACCGGTGCAGACCACGCAACCGGCGACGCAGCGGGCGCCGGTGGTGGTGCCGGTGGCGCCTTGAGGGTGTCGTCGAGATTCAAATACCAAATACCGGACGCAGAGGACGCAAAGAAATCGCAAAGGACGCAAAAAACCATGAATTGCTATTTAAAGAATAGCGTCTCGCGCCCGTCCAGCGCCGGCCACATGGTCATTTCATTCAAATTATGAATTTTTTGCGTCCTCTGCGTCATTTTTGCGTCCTCTGCGTCCGGCTGTTGGGCTGCTCGATCGCCCCTCACCCCCGCAGCACATCCTTCACCAGCGTGCTCTTGCCGAACAGGCTCTCGACCAAATCCACCACCAGCTCGGCGGTCTGGTTGCGCACGTCCAGGGCGGGGTTCAGCTCGACGATGTCCAGCGAGCCCAGGCGTCCGGTGTCGGCGATCATCTCCATGCACAGCTGCGCCTCGCGGTAGTTGGGGCCGCCGCGCACGGTGGTGCCGGTGCCGGGGGCGATCTCGGGGTCGAGAAAATCCACGTCGAAACTCAGGTGCAGATGCAGGTTCTCGTCCGCACCCGCGATCGGCGCAAGCGCGCGCGTCATCACCTCGCGCATGCCCAGCTCGTCGATGGCGCGCATGTCGTAGACCTCGATGCCGTGGCGCTTGATCAAATATTTTTCCTGCGCGTCCACGCTGCGCAGCCCGATCTGGCACAGCGCCTGCTCGGCCAGCGCCGGCGCAAAGCCCGCCAGCTCGGCCAGCTCGCGCGGCCCCAGGCCGCACAGGCTGGCCACCGGGGTGCCGTGCGCGTTGCCGCTGGGCGAGGTGGCCGGCGTGTTGAAGTCGGCGTGCGCGTCCAGCCAGATCACGCGCAGCCGCTTGCCTGCCGCGCGGCAGTGACGCGCCACGGCGCTGATGGAGCCGACCGCCACACTGTGGTCACCCCCCAGCATCATCGGCAGGCGCTGCTGCCGCAAGACCTGATGCACGGCGTCATGCACCGACCGGCACCAGGCAACGACCTGCGCGAAGTTGCGCAGGCCGCTGGCGGCGTCGCGCTCGCCGCGCGGGTTGGGTGGGCCGGCCAGGTTGCCGTGGTCGCGCACGTCGCAGCCCAGCTGCGCCAGCGCTTCACCCAGTTGGGCGACCCGCAGCGCGTCAGGCCCCATGGCCGCGCCCAGGCGGCTGGCGCCGATGTCGGTGGGCGCGCCGATGAGGGTGATGGGAGTTGCCATGGTCACGTCGAAAGTGCAAGCGTCGTCAGGTGCCCGTTTCTGCTGCGCGGATCAGACTGTACAAGTCCTTGGGGTCGTCCAGGGCGGGGATCAGCGCCAGCGCTTCGAGCCCGCCATGGGCGCGGCCCAGGGCCTGCATGTGGCGCATGACGGAGTAGTCCTCCAGCGCAAAGCCGACCGAGTCGAACAGCGTGATGTCCAACATGCCCTGCCGGCCGGGCGCCTGCCCGGTCAGCACGCGCCACAGTTCGGTGACGGCAAAGTCCGCCGGCATGCGCTGCAACTCGCCTTCGATGCGCGTTTGCGGATCGAACTCGACGAACACGCGGGCGCGCCGCAGGATGGCCGCGTCCAGCTCGGTCTTGCCGGGGCAGTCGCCCCCCACGGCGTTGATGTGCATGCCCTCTTCCAGCCACTCGCCGCGAAGGACGGTGGCGCGCGTCTTGTCGGCGGTGAGCGTGGTGACGATGTCGGCGCCCTGCACGGCCTCGGCGGCGCTGGCGCATTCGATCAGCTCGACGGCCGCGCCGGCGCCGCGCAGGTTGGCCACCAGCTTGCGCGTGGCGGCCGGGTCGCGGTCATACAGGCGCAGGGTCTGGATACCCAGCAGGCCGACAAAGCCCAGCGCCTGGAACTCGCTTTGGCTGCCGTTGCCGATCAGGGCCATCACGCGGCTGTCCGGGCGCGCCAGGTGGCGCGCCGCCAGCACCGAGGTGGCGGCGGTGCGCAGCGCGGTGCCCAGCGTCAGCTCGCAAATGAACTCTGGTGCACCGGTGTCCATGCGCGCGATGGCGCCAAAGGCCATCACCGTGGGCTGGCCCAGGCGGGTGTTGCCGGGGTGGCCGTTGACGTACTTGAAGGCGTAGTGCTCGGCATCGGCAATCGGCATCAGCTCGATCACGCCCTGCGGCATGTGCTGGGCCAGGCGCGCGCTCTTGTGAAAGTCGTTCCAGCGGCGAAAGTCCTGCTCCAGCACCTCGACCAGGCCGCGCAGGCATTCGACGACGCCCACTTGGGCAATCAGGCGGGCGGCGGCGGGCAGGCTCAGGTATTCGACGGCGCCCGCGGCAGGCGCGGGCTTGGGGGGCGTGGATGGCGGCTCTTGCGTGGGCATGGCGCAGTGTCGCGCAACGCCACGCCCCTTGCCTGCCCGCGCCCCGCTTCGGCGCTACTGCCCGCTCAGGTATTCGGCCACGGCGGCCATCTCCAGCGGCGTCATCTTCTCGACCACGGCGTGCATCACGGCGTTGTCGTTGTTGCGCTCGCGCTTGCCGAACTGCTTGAGCTGGTTGTCCAGGTAGGCCGCGTGCTGACCGGCCAGGCGCGGCAGGGCGTTGCTGCCGGCGCCCTGCGGTCCGTGGCAACTGGCGCAGGCCGGCACGCCGCTGAACTTGTTGCCAACCTGGTAGATGTACTGGCCCACCAGCGCCAGCGGCGCGTCCTTGGGCGCTTCCTTGTGCGGCGGGCGGCTGGCGTAGAACTGGCCCAGCACGGCCATGTCCTCGGGCGTCAAGGCAGTGACCATGCTGGCCATGGCCGTGCTCTTGCGCGTGCCGTTCTTGAAGTTCTCGAGCTGCTTGGCGATGTATTCGGCGTTCTGCCCGGCCAAGCGCGGAAACACCTCGCTGGCCGATTCGCCGTCGGCGCCGTGGCACAGAAAGCACGAGCCGCCGATGATCTTGCGGGCGCGCGCCTCGCCGTCTTGCGCCCAGCCGGCGCTGGCCAGCATGAGCGCGCCGGCGGCCACGCAAAAAGCAATGGATGGTTTCATGATCGATTGATGAGTGACGCGCCGACCCAAACCCGGCCATCTTCATGCCAGGGCCGCCGCGGCGCCGGCTTTGCCGGGCCGCTGGCGGCGCCCCCTGAAAGGGGGAAGGCGAAGCATGCGCAGCAGCGACGACTGGGGGTCAGGCCAATGTATCGGCCCAGATGTTGCGCGCCCAGGCCATGGCGAAGCGGCCTTCCAGCTCGCTGGCGGCCGCCGACACGCCGCCCGAGTTGGGCACGGGCAGCATGGTCTTTTGCGCCGCGTCGTAGCGGTGCACGCTGGCCACGTGCACCACGTCGGTGTCGCTCACGAAGCTGTAGCAGGTGTTGTTGTAGATCGGCAGTGGATTGGGCTGGCGGCCGGCCAGCAAGGCCACGATGGCGGCAGCCGCCACCTTGCCGTGCTGGTTGGCCATGTGGCCCGACTTGGGCATGGCCGGCGCGATCTGCAGCGAGTCGCCCAGGATGTGGATGTTCCTGGCGGCCTTGGCTTCCATGGTCAGCCAGTCCACCTCGCACCAGCGCTGGTTGGCGGTGGTCAGGCCCGCATTGTGCGCCACGTCGCCGGCGCGCATGGGCGGCAGCACGTTGAGCACCTGGGCTTTCACGTCATCGTTGAAGTCGAACTTGAGCGTGCCGCTGGCGGCATCGACATCGGTCAGCTGGTGCTTGGGGCGGTATTCGATGATGCCTTGGTAGCGCTCGGCCCAAGCCTTCTTGAACAGCGGGCCTTTGGACGTGACGTCGTCGTTGGCGTCCAGGATCAGCACCTTGCTCTTGGGCTTGGCCTGCTTGAAGTAATGCGCGACCTGGCAGGCGCGCTCATACGGCCCGGGCGGGCAGCGGTACGGCTGCAGCGGGATGGCCAGCGCGTACACGCCGCCGTCAGGCATGGCCTCCAGCTGCTTGCGCAGCGCCACGGTTTGCGGGCCGGCCTTCCAGGAGTGCAGCACCTTGTCTTGCGCGCCGGGCTTGTTCATGCCGGGCAGCTGGTCCCACATGAAGTCGATGCCGGGCGAGAGCACCAGGCGGTCATAGGGCAGCGCGCCGCCGCTGGCCAGGCGCACCTGGCGCTTGTCGGCGTCGATGGCGGCTACCCGATCCTTGACGATCTTGACGCCGTGGCGCCTGACCAGGTTGTCGTAGGACGTGGTGATGTCGGCCATCTGCTTGCTGCCGCCCAGCACCAGGTTGGAGATGGGGCAAGAGACAAAGGCGTCGTTGGGCTCGACCAAGGTCACCTCGACCTGCCCGTCCGACCACATGCGGATGTACTTGGCGGCGGTGGCGCCGCCGTAGCCGCCGCCGACCACGACCACCTTGCCGCCGGCGCCGCCCCCCACGGAGGCGCAACCGGCCGTCAGGCCCAAGACCGAAGCCGCCGAGGCGGCCTGCAACATTTGACGACGATCCATGGTGATGCCCTCCTTCACTTTTTCTGCGCGGCAAACCAGCCGACGATGGCGCTGAGCTGCTCGTCGGTGTAGCCCTTGGCCAGCTGATGCATGATGGTGGCGGGCTTGGCGCCGCTCTTGAAGTCCATCAGCTTCTTGAGCATCTCGTCCTTGTTGGCGCCGGCCAGCGACTCCATGCCCGGCTGGGCGTGGCCACCGGTGCCATGGCAATTGGCGCAGGCCGCGGCCCAGCTGCGCACCTGCAGGGGATCGGTTTGGGCATGGCCCGCGCCAGCCGCGGCCAGCAAGCCGGAAACCAGTGCGGCGGTCAAGATGGTCTTCATCACGGGACTCCTCCGGGAAAAGCAAAAGCGAGAAATTCACCCACAGTTGCGTGAATGCTTATGAATGCAAACCGATGATACGGGTGGCCTGCGCAGGCACGCACCGGGGTTAACCCGTGGCGCCTTTTCTATCGAAAGTATAGCGGCCTGCGGCGTGCATGCGACCGCTGGCGATTGCGGGTTCAGTGTGCGGTATCGATCGCGATCTGCGTGCACACGGCGCGGCAAAGGGTGGCCACGCGGTCGTTGATGATGCGGTAGTAAATCTGCACCCCGTCGCGGCGGCGCCCCACCACGCCGGCCTTGTACAGGGTGTTCAGGTGCTGGCTCATGTTGGGCTGGGTGGTGGCCACGTCGCGCAGCAGCTCGCCCACGTTTTTTTCGCCCTGGCACAGCGCGCTGATGATGCGCAGGCGCATGGGCGCCGACATCAGGCGAAACACCTCGGCGGCCAGCTCGAACACCTGGTCGGACTGGGCGTCGGGGTCGGCTTCGGCGGCATGGCTGTCGCTCGAGCGGTGGGCGGTGGGGAGGTCGGGCATCGCGTCAAACTATAAGCGAAGCATCGGTGGTTTCGGGTGCATTGCGGGCCTCTTTCTTGCGCTCGCCGCGCAGCGCGCGGCTCAGCAGGACTACGGGCACAAGGCCCACCAGCACCAGCGCCAGCGAGGGCAAGGCCGCCTCGCCCAGGCGCTCGTCGCGCGCCAGCTGGTCGGCCACCACGGCCAGGGTGTCCGTGTTGAAGGGGCGCAGCACCACGGTGGCCGGCAGCTCCTTCATCACGTCGACGAAGACCAGCAGAGCGGCCGCCAGACTGGCGCGGCGCAGCAGCGGCCAGTGCACGCGCGCCGCCAGGCCCGGGCCGCTGGCGCCCAGCAGGGCGGCCGACTCGTCCAGGCTGCGCGGCACGCGCGCATAGCCCGACTGCATGGACTGCAAGGCCACCGCGACAAAACGCACCAGATAGGCCCACACCAGGCCCAGCACGGTGGCCGTGACCCAGCCGCCCACGCCGGCGCCGGGCCAGCGCTGCTGCACCCAGCCGACGGGCAGCAGCACGCCCACCACCACCACGGCGCCGGGCACGGCGTAGCCCAGCGCCACCACCTGCACGGCGGCGCGCCGCAGCCAGTCGGGCCGGCGGCGCAGGCAAAAGGCCAGGAACCACGCCGCCGCCACGGCCAGCACCGCCGTCATGGCGCCCAGGCGGATGCTGTTCCAGGCCCAGCCCAGAAAGCGGCCCCAGGGCAGCACCGACCAGTCGGCCGACAGCGGGCGCAGCATGAACAGCACCGGCAGCGCAAAGCCCATCAGCATGGGCAGCAGGCACAGCAGCCAGGCCAGCGCGGCATGCCGGCCGCGCAAGCCGATCGGGCGCGATTCGCTGGAACCGGCGTGGCTGGTGCCCGAACTGACAAAACGCAGGCGCCGCTGCGCACGCTGCTCGCCCCACAGCAAGACGACCACCAGCGCCAGCAGCACCGTGGCCAGCTGCGCGGCGGCCACGTGGTTGTCCATCGACAGCCAGGCCTTGTAGATGCCGGCGGTAAAGGTCTGAATGCCGAAGTACACCGACACGCCATAGTCGGCCAGCACCTCCATCAGCGCCAGGGCCGTGCCGGCGGCCACGGCCGGGCGCGCCATGGGCAGGGCCACCTCGCGCAGGCGCCGGCCCAGGCCCGCGCCCAGCAGGCGCGCGGCTTCCATCAGCTGCGGCGCGCGCTCGGCCAGCGCGGTGCGCGCCAGCAGATAGACGTAGGGATAGAGCGAAAAGGAGAACACCCAGGCCGCGCCCCACACGCTGCGCACCTCGGGCAGCAGGCGCCCTTGCAAACCGAACGTGGCGCGCAGCCCCGTCTGCAACGGCCCCGAGAACTGGAGGAAATCGGTATACGCATAGGCCGTGACGTAGGCCGGCATGGCCAGCGGCAGCAGCAGCAACCATTCGAAGCTGCGCCGGCCCGGAAAGTCGAACACCGTGACCAGCACCGCTGCCGGCACGCCGATGGCGATCACGCCCACGCCCACCATCAGCGCCAGCCCCACGGTGGTGCCCAGGTACTGCGGCAGCACGGTGCGCGCCATCTCGTGCAGGATTTGCGCCGAGGCGGTGTCCCACTGCGTCCAGGAGCCGAGCAGGGCCAGCACCGGCAGCGCCAGCACGGCGGCGACGAGGGCCAGGATCAGGGTCGGTATGGCGCGCAAGGTGGCGAGGGTTTTACTATCGAATCGAGAGCTGTCAGCGCAGGTCTGGCACCGGTTCCAGGCGATTTTTATCTTGAACCACGGATGCGCGGCGGCAAATGAGAATTGTACGCATCTACAATCGCCGCATGTTCCTGCAGATCGACCAGGTGGACGTGCGCTACGCCGGCCAGGTGCGCCCCGCCGTGCAGGGCGCCACGCTGGGCCTGCGCGCCGGCGACATCGGCGTGCTGATCGGCCCTTCGGGCTGCGGCAAGACCACGCTGCTGCGCGCCGTGGCCGGACTGGAACACGTCTGCGCCGGCGAAATCCGCCTGGGCGGCGACGTGGTCAGCAGCGCCCGCGTCCACGTCGCGCCCGAGGCACGGCGCATCGGCATGGTGTTTCAGGACTACGCCCTCTTCCCGCACCTGGATGTGGGCCGCAACGTGGCCTTCGGCCTCAAGCATCTGCCGACTGCCGAGCGCCGCCGGCGCGTGGCCGAGGTGCTGGCGCTGGTGGATCTGCCGGGCAGCGAGCGGCGCTTTCCGCACGAGCTGTCGGGCGGCCAGCAGCAGCGCGTGGCGCTGGCGCGCGCCATGGCGCCGCAGCCGCAGCTGCTGCTGCTGGACGAGCCCTTTTCGAACCTCGACGTGGACCTGCGCGAGCGCCTGGCGCACGAGCTGCGCAGCATCCTGAAGGCGGCCGGCGCCACCGCCCTGTTCGTCACGCACGACCAGCTCGAGGCCTTTGCCATCGGCGATCAGATC
>Ga0208826_1001900_pt1 | contig 16465 bp, 16 predicted proteins | sample AD_UKC115_MetaG_FD_184451 | JGI IMG/M metagenome (GOLD analysis project Ga0208826, IMG submission 184451) | Active sludge microbial communities of municipal wastewater-treating anaerobic digesters from Hong Kong - AD_UKC115_MetaG (SPAdes)... | ecosystem: Engineered > Bioreactor > Anaerobic >...
ATTTTATAAAATTCATGTAAATTATTTAAAAATGGAAAAAAAGGCTGGTAAACTTGGTTTCGGCGAAGGTGTATTAGAAGCTGGTGAAAAATATTCAAATCTAGTAGTTTTAGGTGCAGATATCACTGCATCAGTAGGATTAGATTTGTTTAAATCAAAATATCCAGATAGGTTTTATAGTTTTGGTATTGCAGAGCAAAATATAGCAGCTACCGCTGCAGGAATGGCTCTCTCAGGATTGCTTCCTGTGTTTAGTACCTATGGAGTTTTTGCTGCTTTCAGATGTGCAGATCAAGTGAGGACGTCCATTTGTTATAATAATGCAAAAGTGATAATCGGTGGTGCACATGCCGGCATAAGCGTAGGACCAGATGGAGCTACTCATCAAGCATTAGAAGATTTAGCAGTGATGCGGTCTCTACCTAATATGACTGTATTGTCACCTTGCGATGCTAACCAAACAAAAAATCTACTTTTAGCTGCTATTGAACAAGTAAATGGCCCAGTATATATTAGATTTGGTAGAGAACCTATGCCTAATTTTTCAGATAAAAATATTATTCCTCAGATCGGCAGAGCTCAAGTACTGAGAAATGGCTGGGATATTGCAATAATGGCTACAGGATCTTTAGTGTGGGAAAGTTTGAAGGCAGCTAATTTTTTATATAAAAATTATAAAATTGATGCTGCAGTAGTTAATATTCATACTATCAAACCCATAGATGTAGATACCATAAGTTATATTGCAAAACAATGTAAATTTATAATTACTGCTGAAGAACATCAAAAATTCGGTGGATTATTCTCTGCAGTATCAGAGGTATGCTCTGAATATTATCCAGTACCTATAAAACCTATTGCTATGAATGATAGATTTGGTGAGAGTGGCAAGCCATCTCAATTAATGAACTATTTCGGATTTACTTCTGAAAATATCGTAAACACTGCTCTAAATATGATAAAAAGATGGAAATAATTAAAAAAATTATATTTTTTAGTTTTTTATTTTTAATATTTTTAAATGTAAATGGACAAATGGAAGAGAAATATTTATTGGGGAAAATAGACCCGCAGAATGATAGTAATTTTGTTTTAGTAGATAAAAAATTTACCGAAAATGGTAAGGAAATATATCTGAGAAAAGAAGTTTATGATGCTTTCAAAAAAATGTATGAAGCTGCTCAAAATGATGGCATAACATTAATAATTGTGAGCGGATTTAGAAGCTATGAATATCAAAAAAAATTATGGGAAGATAAATGGTTTGGCTACACTGCTGTAAATAATGAAGATTTATATTTGACTATACCTGATGATTTTGAAAGAACTAAAGAAATATTAAAGTATACTGCAATGCCAGGAACATCTAGGCATCATTGGGGAACAGATATAGACCTGAACAGTGTAGAACCATCATATTTCAAAACTGATGAAGGAAAGAAAATTTATGAATGGTTGCAAAAAAATGCAGATAATTATGGATTTTGTGAACCATATACATCATTTGATAAAGATAGGCCTGATGGATATCAACCGGAACCCTGGCACTGGAGCTATTATCCTTTGGCTAAAAAGTTGCTAGATGAGTATCAAAAAACAATTAAATTTTTTATGATGATAGATTTTGCTGGTTATGAATATTTTGATAAATTGGAAATAATAAATAAATACGTACTAGGTATAAATCCTAAATGTTTTTAATATTTATATATTTTTTTTGTAGTTAAATTAATATAATTTTGCAATATAAAAATAGAAAATATGGCTAAAAATACTAGATATATATTTGTAACTGGTGGCGTAGTTTCTAGCCTTGGCAAAGGTATTGTTTCTGCTTCTATTGGCAAACTTTTGCAATCTAGAGGTTATTCTGTTACAATTCAAAAATTAGATCCATATATCAATGTAGACCCAGGAACTCTTAATCCCTATGAACATGGTGAATGCTATGTGACAGAGGATGGAGCAGAAACTGATCTAGACCTTGGACATTATGAAAGATTCATCAATATTAATACTTCTCAAGCAAATAATGTAACTGCAGGTAAAATATATTTGAATGTAATAGAAAAAGAGCGTAGAGGAGATTATTTAGGCGAAACTGTACAGGTAATTCCACATATCACCGATGAGATTAAATACCGCATTAGATTATTGGAATTTAATGGAGATTATGATTTTATAATTACTGAAATTGGCGGCACTGTGGGAGATATAGAATCATTACCATTCATAGAGGCCGTCAGACAGTTAAGATTAGAATTAGGTAAACGTTCATTAGTTATGCATTTGACTTTGTTACCTTATTTAGCTAATATTGGTGAATTAAAAACTAAACCTACTCAACATTCTGTGAAAAGCTTGCAAGAGCTAGGAGTACAACCAGATATTTTAATTTGTCGTACTCAAGTGCCTATTACAGAATCTATTCGCCAAAAATTAGCTCTTTTTTGTAATGTAGAACCTCGTGCTGTTATAGAAAACATAGATTTAGATACTATTTATAAAGTACCTATAAAAATGCTCGACGAGAAATTAGATGAGGTAATATTAGATAAATTTGGAATAGAAAATTCAACTAAATCAGACTTAACTAAATGGATAAATCTTTTAAAAAAATTAGAAAATTATAAAAATATTGTAAAAATTGCACTTGTAGGGAAATATGTAGAACTAAAAGATGCTTACAAATCTATAATGGAATCATTTATCCATGCTGGAGCTTTTTTAGAAACTAAAGTACAGCTAGATTTTATCAGCTCCGAAAATATTAAAGAAGAAAATGTAAATGATTTACTTGGTCAATATCAAGGGATTTTAATAGCACCTGGATTTGGTGAACGAGGATTAGAAGGTAAAATTTTAGCATCTAAATATGCACGAGAAAATAAAGTTCCTTTTCTAGGTATTTGTTTGGGCATGCAAATGGCAGTAGTAGAATTTGCTCGCAATGTTTTAAATTTGCAGGATGCTAATAGTAGAGAGATAGATCCAAGATGTTTAAACCCAGTTATAGATCTAATGGAAAATCAAAAAAAGATATCCGTTAAAGGCGGAACTATGAGATTGGGAGCCTATCCATGTAAAATTACAAAAAATTCTAAACTCTATGAATGCTATAAAGAAGATTTAGTATATGAAAGGCATAGACATAGATACGAGTTTAATAATAAATATTTAGAAATATTCGAAGCAAACGGTATGAAAGCTGTGGGCATAAATCCTACAGAACAATTAGTAGAGGCAGTAGAAATAGAAAATCATCCTTTTTATATAGGCGTGCAGTTTCATCCAGAATATAAAAGCCGATTTGAGAAACCACATCCATTATTTATAAGTTTAGTAAAAGCCGCAATAGAGAGATTGAAGGGAGAATAGAATAGGGGATATGAATTAAGATAATAAAAATTATCTTAATTCATATATTGTTTGAATTTTTATGTATGGAATTTTATATGCTATTATTTTAAAATTATATTATCTTTGCAACAAATTTTATGTAATATGAAAAATATCGTCTCAAATCTCCAAGAGCACCTCTCACAGGGTAAACAACTCAACTTAGAATTCCTTAATAATCTCTACAATAAGATGAAACTCCAAGGCAACGATGTAGTAGATTATCAACATCTAAAAGCTCAAAGCGTCTCTCCACAATGTCCTAATTGCAAAAGCATTCATATCAAGAAAAATGGACACCAACAAGGTCAGCAAGTGTATAAATGTAAAAATTGTGGTAAAAATTTTCGTGAGACTACTGGCACTTTTGTCTACTACTTGCATAAAAAAGAATTAATGTTAGACTACATTCGCCTGATGCTTGAAGGAAACACTTTACGTCAATGCTCTAAAGAACTTCGTATTTCTCTATCTACCAGCTTTGAATGGCGACATCGCATTATATCTGCTCTAAGAAGTTTCGAAAATAATGTAAACTTCTTTGGAATTATGGAAATAGACGAATTGCAGTTAAAATATTCTGAGAAAGGACGCAGATATAAAACGTTAGAAGAATATCTATTAGCTAATGAGCTAAAAACTCACAATGTAGCTGTGCTATCTATGATAGACAGAAGTGGTAATATGCTATGCAAATTGACAGGCTTAGATAATGTGAAACGAGATCAGATAGATAAGATATTATTAGCCAGGATATCAAATAATGCTGTGATTTGCTCACCAGACAATGAAGAATTCAAAAATTTGAAGACACAAAGCATAAAGGATAAAACTATAATTACTAGAAGGACAAAAAAGTATGGACAGCATGGGTTAGCAATAGTAAAAGACAAGGAAAATGATTTTGTAGGATGGATAAATTATAAATTTAGAGGGGTGGCTACGAAGTATTTGCAGAGTTATATAATGTGGTATGTGGTGAAGCATAAATATTTATTGAGTAGAGTGGTGGATGATATAGGTAGAATGCTGAATTTAGCAGCGTCAGACTGGGAGGCGTGGTATGTATATATGAGGTTGAGATTAAAGCATAGGGAAAAACTAACATAAATGTTTTTTTTACCTTCCCCATTCCACCTTTTTCTTATACTTTTGTAAAAAAATCATAAGGGGTATTAGCTCAGCTGGCTAGAGCGCTTGCATGGCATGCAAGAGGTCACCGGTTCGAACCCGGTATACTCCATTCTTGCTAGTACTCTTTTTTTGAATTTTATATTTATAGAATTCTTATTATCTTTGCTTAATATTATTTATTTTTATAATGATGAGAGATGAATTTTTTCATTTTTTAGCTCAGACTAATGATGAACCTTTAGCATTAGAATTTGTTTCAGCTGATGGCTGTTGGATTCAAGCCTTAGATGGTAAAAAGTATCTGGATTTAATTTCTGGTATTTCTGTGTCTAATTTAGGGCATAATCCTTCTTTTATTATTGACGCTGTCATAGAGCAGGCTAAATCTTTTGATCATCTTAATGTATATGGTGAGTATATTCTTTCTCCTCAGGTTAAGCTAGCTAGCGGTTTAGCTAATATTTTACCCAAAAATTTATCTAAAGTTTATTTAGTTAATAGTGGAGCTGAAGCTGTAGAAGGTGCTATGAAATTATCTAAAAGGTACACAGGTAGATATAAGATTGTTGGTTTCAATAATGCTTATCATGGTTCTACTCAAGGTGCTTTATCTTTAATGGGTAATGAAGAGTGGAAACGTCATTTTAGGCCTCTTATACCTAATATTTTTCATATTGAGATGAATAATTTTGATGATCTTTATATGATAGATAAATATACTGCTGCAGTTTTTATGGAACCTGTTATGGGTGAAGCTGGTATAATTCCTGCAGATTATCAATTTATGAAAGCTGTTAGACAAAAATGTAGTGAAGTAGGTGCTCTTCTTGTTCTCGATGAAATTCAAACAGGTATGGGGCGTACTGGCACTATGTTTGCTTTTGAGCAATATGATATTGTGCCAGATATTCTTTTACTTGCTAAAGCTCTGGGGGGTGGATATCCTCTGGGGGCATTTATTTCTTCTGATGAAATTATGTCTACTTTATCTTACAATCCACCATTAGGACACATTACTACTTTCGGCGGGCATCCAGTTAGTTGTGCAGCAGCATTAGCTTCTCTTAATTTTCTTGTTGATTCTAAAATATATCTAGATGTTCCTAAAAAAGAAAAATTTTTCATAGATAAAATTAATAAGGCTATTCCAAACTTAAAAATTAGACATAAAGGCTTTTTAATTGGTATAGAATTGCAATCGTTTGATGTTGTCAAAAAAGTAATTAAAGGTGCTATCAATGAAGGTGTTATAGTTGATTGGTATATGTTTTCTAGTCAAACTATTAGAGTTGCTCCTCCTTTAATTATTTCTTATGATGAGTTAGATTTTGCAGCTGATGTTTTAATTAGACAATTAAAAAATATATGAATATAAATGATGACATTTACTTTTTAAAATTAGCAATTGAGTTAGCTAAAGAAAATGTAAAAAATGGTGGTGGTCCTTTTGGAGCAGTCATTGTTAAAGATGGCCAAATTATTGCTAAAGGTACTAATAGAGTTACTTCTCATAATGATCCTACAGCTCATGCCGAAATTGTTGCCATCAGGCAAGCTTGTGAAAAATTAAATGATTTTCAATTAACTGACTGCATTATTTATAGCAGTTGTGAACCTTGTCCTATGTGCTTAGGTGCTATTTATTGGGCTAGACCTAAAAAATTGGTTTTCGCTGCTGATAAATTTGATGCTGCCAATGCAGGATTCGATGATTCTATGATTTATGATGAAATACAATTACCTTATTATGATAGACATTTAGAAACTATTAATTTAAGGATAGATGAATCTCTCCAACCATTCGAATTATGGATGTCTGAGAATGATAAAATTACTTATTAAATCTTTTTTCACTCTTTAATTAAATTGTATCTTATTTAATTTTATGCAATAATTTATTAAAATTTATTCGTATATTTGTAATAAAAAAATGGAAGAGCTATACTTGATAAAACAAAGATTTGGTATTATAGGTAATTCACCTTTGCTCAATCATGCTATTGAGATTGCTGTGCAAGTAGCTCCTACTGATTTAACTGTTTTAATCATTGGCGAGAGTGGTACTGGTAAAGAATTTTTTCCTAAAATCATACATTCATTTAGTGCTAGAAAACACGGAGCTTACATAGCTGTTAATTGTGGTGCTATACCAGAGGGTACTATCGATAGCGAACTTTTTGGTCACGAAAAAGGCTCTTTCACGGGAGCTATAGACTCTAGAAAAGGTTATTTCGAAGTAGCTAATGGGGGTACTATTTTCCTTGATGAGGTAGGTGATTTGCCACTTTCTACACAAGTTCGTCTTTTACGTGTTTTAGAAACTGGTGAGTTTATGCGTGTAGGTTCTAGCAAAGTAATGAAAACAGATGTTCGTGTAGTAGCTGCCACTAATGCTAATCTCCAAGAAGCCATTGCTAAAGGTAAATTTCGTGAAGATCTTTTCTACCGTCTGAGTACTATCCCCATTTATATTAGACCTCTTAGAGAAAGAAAAGAAGATATTCCACTTTTATTCCAGAAATTCTCTACTGATATTGCCGAAAAATATCATGTACCCCCTATTAAATTATCAGATGATGCTATGAATTTGTTAGTTAATTATAAATGGCCTGGCAATATTAGACAATTAAAAAATGTAGCTGAGCAGATGACTATTATCGAAAAAGATAGAGAGATTAATGCTACCACACTCCAAAAATATCTCCCTGAGGATAAACCTAATCTTCCTGTCCTTTTCTCTGATTTATCTCCTACTGATAGCCTTAATGAGAGAGAGCTCATCTATAAATATCTGATAGACATGCGTAGAGATATTAATGAAATTAAAAAAATAGTTTATCAATTTATTCTAAGTAATAAAAATCCTGAAGATGCTTTATACACAGAAAATAAAGAATCTATACTACCACCTTTGCCTATTAAATTGTCCGATCAACAAAGTTTTAATTCTATTCATGATGGCAATACTATAATATCTAAAAATAAAACTAATGATAATGATGTAGTATATATAGTAGAAAATGATAAAAATAATGATCAAAAAGAAACACTTTCTCTACAGGAAAAAGAAAAAGAATTAATTATTAAAGCTATTCAAAAGCATAATGGTAAAAGAAAATTAGCTGCTGAAGAGTTGGGAATAAGCGAACGAACTCTTTATCGTAAAATCAAAGAATACAATCTAGATGTATGAAATATAAAAGTTTAATGTATTGTATTTTTAGCATAATGATTTTTACTTCTTGTATTAGATTAACCTTTTCTGGAGCTTCTATACCTGAAGGAGCTAAAACTTTTAGTGTGAATTATTTTGTAAATAATGCTTCTTTGGTAAATCCTAGTCTTAGTCAACTAATTACTGATAAATTAAGAGAACGTATACAATCTCAAACTAGTCTAATTATGGTTAATGATAATGCTGATCTTACTTTTGAAGGAGAAATTACAAATTACATAGTGCAGCCTGCTGCTTTGCAAGCTAATGATGTGGCTTCTCTCAATCAATTAACTATAACAATTAATGTAAAATATTCTAATAAAATTGATGAAAAACAAAGTTTTTCACAACAATTTTCTCGTTATCAACAGTTTAGTTCTACTGTGTCTTTTTCTTCTGTAGAAAGTTCTTTAGTAGAACAAATTGTCAATGACCTGGTAGATGATATTTTTAATAGAGCATTTATAAATTGGTAATATATGAACACGATTTCTATTATTAATAAAATTTTTGAAATAAAGCAAAATATAAATTATAGCGATTTAAATAAAAATTTTTCGTTTTCTTATTTTGTAAATCTTTTTAATCTTTTATCTAAAAATATATCTGATGTAGATTATGAAAAACTCCTTTTCAAAACATCTCTGTTATCGCCTAATAGGAGTTTACTTTATTACATTTTAAAAGATTACTACAATGTAAATATAGATAAATCTCCAACTCAGACAAATAAATATCATGATATTATTGATAAATTTATTAAAGAAGAACCTAAAATAAATCTACCATCTAAAGAAGATTTACCAGATGACATTGATGACCTCACTGAAAATATTAAATTGGACGACGATGATTTCGTTAGTGAAACTTTTGCTTTTATTTTTACTAAACAAAAAAATTTCAATAAAGCTATTGAAATATATGATAAACTCAAATATCGTCATCCCGAAAAAATAAATTTTTATCAAGAAAAAATTAATGAACTTCTAAATTTACAAAATAACTAAAATATTGATTCTAAATTATCATTTAGATAATAAATTTTTTCAAATATTTCTGTATTTAAAGAATAACTTTAAAATTTATTACTTGCTCAGATTAATACCTCTTTTCCCCAGCGGAGACCTTTCTTTTGTTACCTTTTCTTTGTGTGGCTGACAAAGAAAAGTAAATTAAGTATAAATTATTCAAAAATATTCATTAATTTTACCTAATAAAATTTATAAATGAAAATCCACTATCACTCTGACCATCTTGGCTCCGCCTCCTTCGTAACTGATATAGGTGGCTATGTAGTGCAGCATTTGCAGTACCTCCCATACGGCGAACTCTTCGTCTCCCAGCGAAACACTGAAGAGTTTGATAGTAGGTACAAATTCACTTCCAAGGAGCTAGACAACGAGACAAACTACACCTACTTCGGAGCTAGATACTATGATAGCGAGCTGAGTGTGTGGCTGTCAGTGGATCCGATGAGCGATAAGTATCCATCGCTATCGCCATATATTTACTGTTATAATAATCCGGTAATTATGAAGGACCCTAATGGTAATGATGGCGTAGCTGTCGTAAATAATGAAAATAAAACAATAACTATAAAAGCTGTTTATTATGTTCAAACTGTACCATCATTTCCTTCTTCAGAACATACATCGTATACAACTGAACAATTGCAAAGTATTCAAAATACAGCATACACACCAGAAGAAGTTAAAAGTATGCAAACTGAAATAAATGACTTCCTAAATAATCAAAACTACCAAGTGACAGAGGGTGAATATTCTGGATATAAAGTTAATTTTGACTTGCAATTTAAAGAAGGTGGTGAACCTTTTAATTTAGAAGAAAAAGCAAAAAATGAGTTTTATGGAGGCATACCTATAAGCAATTGCTTTAAAAGAGGAGATAAAAATACTTGTTCTATATTTGAAGTTACATATAATAAAGAAACAGGTGATAAATAAAAAATATCAGTTTTTTGGTTTAAATCCCAATGTATTTCTTTCTTGAGGTTTATTTGGGTTTGTAGTATTGATTACATTTTGAATATCTTCTTTAGTAATTAAAATAAGGTCATTAGAAGATATATTATCTAATCTAGCTATTCTATCACTTTGAGTTTGAAGAATTTTTTCAAAAATATTTCTTACAAATCTACCATTACCGAAATGTTTATCTTTATTTTCATACGAATCAATGAAATAGCTTATAAGTAATTGCTCAGCATCAGGTTCTAATGTCATAGATCTTTTTTTGATAAATCCATCGAAAATGTCCATTAACTCATCGGGTTTGTAATCTACGAAGTTAAAATATCTATTAAATCTTGATTTCAATCCAGGATTAGTTTCTATTAATTCTTTCATTTCATCAGGATATCCTGCTAAAATAACCACAAATTTACCTCTATCATCTTCCATTCTCTTGAGTAGAGTTTCTAATGCTTCTTTACCAAAATCATTTCCACTATTAGGTGGATTTAAAGAATATGCTTCATCTATAAATAGTATTCCGTGCATGGCTAAATCGATAACCTTATCAGTTTTAGGACCAGTTTGGCCGATATATTCACCTACGAGATCGTTACGAGATACTTCTACTACGTGTCCTTTAGGTAATAAACCTAGGGATTTATATATGCGACCTATTAATCTAGCGACCGTTGTTTTACCAGTACCTGGAGGACCCTGAAAAACTGCATGTAAACTTAAATTTTGTGTTGCTAAACCATGATCAGATCTTAATTTTTCGACTTTAATATAATTTAAAAGTTGTTCAACATCTTTTTTAATATCATCCAACCCGACTAATTCATTTAATTCAGACATTATATTTTCAATATTTTCTGTAATCTCTTCTTTAAATTCATCATCAATTGCATTATTAATATCCAATATATTTATTGTACAAAGATCTTGATCGCTTATATTATCCATTTCTGCTAATCTAGCAGATTGATGTTGTACTATTTCTTCAAAAAGATTTCTCACTAATCTAGCATTGCCAAAAGTATCAGTTCTCGATTTATAAACATAATCTAAATATTTTGCTACTTTTTCTTTAGCTTCATCAGTTATAACAAAGCGAGATGTGTTAGCTATTCTATGAAATATTTCAAATAATTCTTCAGGTGTGTAATCTTTAAAAGAAAAATATCTAGTAAACCTTGATTGCAATCCAGGATTAGATAATATTAATCTATTCATTTCATTTGGGTATCCAGCTATGATCACTACCATCCTATCTCTGAGATCTTCCATACGTTTTAGTAATGTATCTATAGCTTCTTTACCAAAATCATTACCTCCATTTTCGGGCATTAATGTGTATGCTTCGTCTATAAACAGTATGCCATCTATAGCACTATCAATAACTTTATTTGTTTTAATAGCTGTTTGTCCAATATATTCACCTACTAATTGTGAACGATCTACTTCTATTAAATGTCCTTTAGATAATAATCCTAATGATTTATATATTTTACCTAAAAGTCTCGCAACAGTTGTTTTGCCTGTACCTGGAGGTCCTTGAAAAACCGCATGAAGAGATATAGGATTAGAACTCATACCCCTATCTCTACGCATTTTTTCTATTTTTATATATTTCATTAAATTATTTATGTCTTCTTTTATATTAGATAATCCAACAAGTTTATTAAGTTCTGTCATCAACTCATTTAAAGATTTTTCTTCAATGTTTTCATTATTTTGTGATGTATTTTGATGTATTTTATCATTTTTAATTGTTTCTGCTTCTTTTAAAGCATCTTTGAATAGTTCATCGTCAGGATCTATTTTTAATGCTTTATTGAAAAAATCTATTGCGTTATCAGTTTGTTTATTTTCTAATAATACTTTCCCCAAGTAATAGAATACATAAGATTTTGTAACATTATCAATAGTTTTTTGAGAACAATTATTAGCTATTTCTAAAAGTTCATTAGTTTTATCTAAATCATAAAGACAAAAAACTAAATTAGAAAAAATTGTAGGATTAATCTTGTCTATACTATAAGCTTTTTTATAATATTCTAGTTCTTTATCACTATCACCTAACCAAGACCAAGCAGCACCGATGCCATTAATTGCAGAAGCATATTCTGGATTTATTTTAAGTGCATTTTCAAAATATTCTATTGCTTTAGAATAATTTTTTTTATTAAAGTACTCCATGCCAGTATTGAATAATCTTTGAGCTTTAGGATCTATCTGTTGTACAATTTCTATTTCATCATTTTCAATTGATGGATCATAGGTCCCTTCTTCATCACTATTATGATCAGTATTTATCATTATCGGTATAGACATTATTATTAACCACATGCCATTGCCATAGCAAACATTTGTAATTACATAACCTTCATTTAATTTTTTTCTAACATCTGCTTCAGGGAAATCATAATCTAAAATATAAAATTGATTTTCATAGGGAGCAATTTGACTCATTACTAAACCCCATTTATTGTTTGATGGACATATTGATGTAATAAAATAGCCTTTAGACCAATAATCTTTTATTGTTTTTGAAGGGAATTCGCTATATAAACCAAAAATTTGTTTTCCTAAATCCTCTAATTTCCCAAATACTATTATCCATCTATCATTTTCGTATGATAGATGGATAATAATATCTCCTGATTTTAAGTAATCTTTTATCTCATTTGATGGGAAATCTTGCTTTGTTAACCATTTTTGATCAGATATTCCTGTATTTGTTGACATTACAACATACCATACTCCTTCACCAAATCCTATATCGCTAATGTCAAAATTTTCTTGCCATTCATTGTTTATTACTTCATCAGGAAAATCTAGTCTAGTACTCCATTTTTGATCTAAATATTTGCTATTCTTGTCATAAACTAATAACCATCTATCTTGTCCATAAGCTAAACAACTTATAAAACAACCTTTTCTCCATATTTCATTGATTTGATCTTCTGGAAAATTTTTTGAAAATAAAAAGTTTTGTCCACTCATATGTTATGTTTTATTTTTTTAGAAAAAAAACCTGTCAATAAATCGACAGGTTTTTTAGATTTTTTTAATGTTATTTATTAGCCTCTCTCTGCAATAGCTTCATTTAGAGCATTGACAATTTTGTCAATATAAGCTTCATCCGTACTTGTTAAAGCTTCTTCACTGCCTGAAGCACTAGATAAACTAACAATAAATTTATTTTTTTGCATCATCCACCATAGTACAGCTCCAGCCAATAAAATTATTGCTAGAATCCATTGAAATGCAAAACATACTAATCCGATGATACCTATTATAATCGGACCAGTTCTTTTAGGTTTTACCATGTATTTAGCCACTGATGTTACATTACCCATAGAATGCATTTTACCATAGGTTAAAAAACGAGCATTAGTAACTTTTACATCACCTTCATCAAAATAAATTTTTTCTTCTGCCATATATATATTTTTTTTTGGGGTTTATTAGAAAATTTTTACAAAATTAAAAAAATATTTAATTAAAAAAAATTATTTTATATTTATATAAAATGATAAAGAAAATTTTAGAAAAATAAAAATAGGAGAGGAATATCAAATGAAAATATTTTCATTCTTTAAAGCAGACTGTTGTATAATGATGAATGAAAATGGTGAAATTATAACAATTGTTAGACATCCAAATAGTTTTCGTACTTCATATTTAATTTATGATATTTGGGTGCCATAGATTGATATAGGTAGTTATATTTTATTCGAAACTAAAAATTTAAAAGGACTATATTATATAAAATGATTTTTTCAGCACATCCAGTATCTTCCTTCCGGCAGTTTTTTAGTCATTCATCTTATCCGCATTGGGAAATGATTTATAATAAAACAAGCAAGCCGTGTTGGGAAGAAGGGTTTACACTGTTTGAGCAAGCGATAGTGAGCGAGTTTGTAAACCCCACGAGGTGATTGCGTAGTTTTATCAAATCATTTCCCCAGCGGAGACCTTTCTTTTGTTACTTTTCTTTGTGTGGCTGGCAAAGAAAAGTAAATTAAGTAGATATTCATTCAAAAATATTTATTAATTTTACATAACAAAATTTTTTAAATGAAAATCCACTACCACTCCGACCATCTCGGCTCCGCCTCCTTCGTAACTGATATAGGTGGCAATGTAGTGCAGCATTTGCAGTATCTCCCCTACGGCGAGATCTTCGTCTCCCAGCGAAACTCTGAAAAGTTTGATAGTAGGTATAAATTCACTTCCAAGGAGCTAGACAACGAAACCAGCTACACTTATTTCGGCGCGAGATATTATGATGCGGACTTGTCAATATGGCTGAGCGTAGATCCGATGAGCGATAAGTATCCATCACTATCGCCATATTGCTATACAGCGGATAATCCGGTGGTGCTGGTGGATCCGAATGGTATGGACTGGTATGAAGTAGAAAATAAAGAAACACATGAAAAAGAAATAAAATGGACTGATTATAAAAGCCAGACCGAGATGGATGAAAATAAAATAGATGGTAAGTATCTAGGAAAGGCTGTGGTAATTTTTAAAGGGAGTAGGGAAGAGAAATTAGGGGAGGGAGATAATTTATTTGGGAAGGGAGCTATTTTGGCCAAGGCAACTGTTTATGGACCATCTAGTGAAAATGATATCAAAGAATATGGAGCCTTTACAATGAGTTCTGATTATAAAAAATATGGTGCAATTGCAGATGGTGAATATACTGTAAATTATGTTATACCCGGAAAATCTGGACCATTATCATCTCATTGGGCAGTTAATAATGGGGATGCTGTTAATTGTCTTGACGGAATTAATCCTAATCCGAATGGTTACAGTAAAACACAAAAAAGTGGGATATATATTCATAGATCTAATAATGATGGATGGGCAGGAGGAAATGTATCAACTGGTTGTTTGTTAATAGTGCCTAGTAAGTATGATAATAAGGGTAATTCAATTAATAATGGGTGGAATCAATTTAATGACCAGCTTAATGGAGTTAAAGAATTTAAAATGATCTTAAAACGAGACTAATAAAATGAAAAAGATAATTTTGCTATTTATTTTGTTATCATTTATTTATTCATTAAAATGTCAAAATATTAATAAACCTTATGGATTTTTGGTAGGTGACACAATTTGTATTTACAAAAATTATAGAGATAATGAGCCTATATATTATATCAACAATCCTATTAATGATAGTTTTTTCCAAATTGAGATCATAAAAGGATATAAAGATAAATTTTTTGTTAATATAAATTGTATAAATTGTGAAACATCTATTGATTCATGCTGGATAAACAAAAAAAATGCGGGTATAGGGTTGAGAAATAAAACAATAAATTTTATACCAATTTACAATGAACCAGAGTATGATTCAAAAATAAAAATTGTAAATATTCCTATTGAATCTATATTGGCTAGATTAGTTGATATTAAAGACCTTTGGGTTAAAATTACTTTTGAATTTAAAAACAAGAAATTTATCGGTTGGTTAGCTCCTGAAAACCAATGTATCAATCTTTTTACAATGTGTTTGGGAGAATAAATAAAAATAATTATTATGAAGAGATTATTTTATTTTTTGATTTTTTTAAATGCAACTAATTTAATATCACAAAATAATAATGAAATAAATGTTTTTATAAATAGATTTAATGAAAAAATACCGATTTATTCATCAGCTTTATGTGATAAAGAAATTTTTTCAGTATTCCAGGATAGTATTTTTGAACATTTTTATTCTATAAAAATAATTAATGAGTCTATATATGCATTTGAAGTACAAATATTTTCAGCCAGTCAATCTAATTCACCTATAGTTAAAGGTTGGATAGAAAAAAAGTATTGTGGTGTTTATATTAACAGTTATAAAAATGTCAAATTGTATGATAAACCTGACTATAACTCAGATTTTTTATATATAAAATTAGATTATGATATTATAGCTCATGTTATCAGTATAGATAATTTAAAAACTAAATTTATAAAAGTAGGGTTTTACATTGACAATAAATATTATGAAGGGTGGACACTAGATTATTGCGATAATATATATGATTCATGTAATTAAGAAATAAATACATGGAAATATTTAATTAATGATAAAAATTTTTTGAATTTTAATGAAATATAGTTAAGGATATGTACAAATTCACTGCCAAAGAGCTAGACAACGAGACCAGCTACATGTACTTCGAAGTGAACTCTTTATCTCCCAGCAAAACTACTAGTTTTCTTAAAACGCATCATTAGATGTGTCCCGCCCGCATTGGGAAATGATTTGCAAATACAATTATTGTAGGGGCAATTCACGAATTGCCCAAATGAGGCAAGAGGTGATTGCGTAGTTTTATCAAATCATTTCCCCAGCGGAGACCTTTCTTTTGTTACTTTTCTTTGTGTAGCTGATAAAGAAAAGTAAATTAAGTATATATTATTCAAAAATATTCATTAATTTTAAATAGTAAAAATATTTTTATGATCACCGCCAAGGAGCTAGACAACTAAACCAGCTACTCTATTCTCTATAAATTTATTATTTATCATTAAATCACCTAAATAATCTAATGACATCATTGAGGTTAGCATAAACTACAAGAGCTAAAAGTAATATTAATCCCACATATTGAGCAGCTATTAAAAATTTTTCAGATGGTTTGCGACGAGTGATCATTTCTACTAATACAAATAAAATATGTCCTCCATCTAAGCCTGGAATAGGAATAATATTCAATACTGCCAA
>Ga0208826_1001901_pt1 | contig 16460 bp, 12 predicted proteins | sample AD_UKC115_MetaG_FD_184451 | JGI IMG/M metagenome (GOLD analysis project Ga0208826, IMG submission 184451) | Active sludge microbial communities of municipal wastewater-treating anaerobic digesters from Hong Kong - AD_UKC115_MetaG (SPAdes)... | ecosystem: Engineered > Bioreactor > Anaerobic >...
GTTGCTGCGCTTGCTGACCTCGATCTCGGCATTGACGGTCAGGCCGGGCAGCAGGGTGCCGTCGCTGTTGTCGACGGTCACCACCACCGGGTAGGTGACGACGTTGTTGGAGGTCGTCGCCGACAGCCGCACCTGGTCGACCACGCCCTTGAACTGGCGATCGGGGAAGGCATCCGCGTTGAAGCTGACCGACTGGCCAACCTTGACCTGGCCGATGTCGGATTCGTCGACGGCCAGCTCGATCTTCATCTTCGCCAGGTCCTCGGCGATGGTGAACAGTTCCGGCGCCGACAGGCTGGCGGCCACGGTCTGGCCGGGTTCGATGGTGCGGGTCAGCACCACGCCGTCCACCGGCGAGCGGATCACCGTGCGCTGCAGGTTGACCCGGGTGGTCTGGGTCGAGGCGGTCTGCTGGCGGATCTGCGCCTGCGCCGAATTCACCTGCGCCTGCGCCTGTTCCAGCGATGCGCGGGCCAGGTCGACCTCGCTCTTGCTCACCAGCTGTTGCCGGCCCAGGTCGGCCTTGCGCTCGTAGTCCAGCCGGGCGTTGCGCAGGCCGGCCTGCGCCTGCCGCAGCGAGGCCTGCGCGCTGGCGATCTGCGCCGACCCCTGTTCGATCTGCGCCCGGTAGGTGGAGGCGTCGATCGTGGCCAGCACCTCGCCTTTCTTCACGTGGTCGTTGAAATCGACCATGACCTCGGTGATCTGGCCGGAGACCTGGCTGCCCACGGTGACCGTGGAGATCGCGCTGAGCGTGCCGGTCGAGGAAATCGCCACGCGGATGTCGCCGCGCTGCACGGTTTCGGTGCGGAAGGCGCCTTCGGCTTCGGCCGCCGTCCGCTTGCTCCAGGCATACCAGCCCAGTCCCAGCAGGGCGAGCACCACGACCGCGATGATGATCTTGCGCAACGGCAACGAAGGAGAACGACGGGACTGGCTCATGCGTGGGGGGAGGTCTTCGGCAAAGGGAGGGGAACGCGCGGGCAGGCGACCGGTTGACACCATCCCGGTCAACCGACGGTCGCCATGCGGGAGCCAGGCTCAATCCCGTGGGATGCCGGCACCGAACAGGATGGTCGCACGGGTGCCCTGGCCCGGCGTACTGGCGAGCTGCAGCGGCCATCGGCAGCGCTGGCCGAGCCGATGCGCGATCGACAGGCCTAGTCCCGGCCCGGGCGGCCGCTCGAGGTTGGCGCGGTAGAACGGCTCGAATGCGCGCGCCAGCGCGGCCGCATCCATGCCGATGCCGGTGTCGGTGACCTCCACCCGATCCGCCGACAAGCGCACGCAGATCCGGCCGGCATCGGTAAAACGCACGGCGTTGCTCAACAGGTTGCCCAGCATCACCCCGAGCACGCGCGGCGGCGCGTGGAGCTGCGGTTCGGCTTCGACCTGCAAGTCGAGCGCCAGGCCCTTGCCTTCGATCAAGGGCCGCACCCGCTCGATCTCGTGTTCGACGATGTCGCGCGCGGCGAAATCCTCGGTCTCCAGCGCCACGTCCTCGTCGCGCGCCAGCAGCAGCAAAGCGTCCATCAGCGATTCCATCTCCGCATTGGCCCCGCGGATCCGGCCCAGCGAGCGGCGCGAGCGCTCGGACAAGCCCTCGTCGTGCGCGATCAGGTCGGCGGCGACGCGGATCACGGTCAACGGCGTGCGCAGTTCATGGCTGGCATCGCGGGTGAAATCGTGTTCGCGGGCGATGTAGGCATCCATGCGCTCGCCCAGTCCATGCAGGGCATCGGCCATCTTGCGGGTATCGCCGCGCACCGAGGCGGGGATGCGCTCGGGCGCCAGCGCGCGGGTGTCCGGACGCTGCGGATCCCAGCGCGCGACTTCGCGCAACAGCCAGTCCATCGGCGCCAGCAAGCGCTTGGTGGCGCGATAGGTCATCCAGGTCACGGCGATGATCGAACCCAGCGCCAGCGCGATCGCCGCCAGGGTGGGCCCGGCGAACGGCAACTGCCCGTTGGCCGCGGCCAGCGCGAGCATGCACAGCAGGACCACCAGGCAGGCGATCGCCACCTGCAGCAGGAACAACACCCGGATGCTGCGCCAGGAAGACGACATCTCAGCCGCGCCGCGCCGCGTCCCGCACCAGGGAGCCGCGATCCATCACCCGGGCTGCCCGCCGATGTCGGCGATGCGGTAGCCCGCGCTCTGCACGGTATGCAGCAGCGGCCGCTCGAACGGCTTGTCGATCACCTTGCGCAGGTTGTACAGGTGGCTGCGCAGGGTGTCCGAATCCGGCAGGCCGTTGCCCCAGATCTCGCGCTCGATCTCCTGCCGGCTGACCACGCGCGGCGACTCGCGCATCAGGATGGTCAGCAGGCGCAGCCCGATCGGCGACAGCTGCAGCTCGCTGCCGCCGCGGGTCGCGCGCAGCGAGGCCGGGTCCAGCACCAGGTCCGCCACCTTCAGCACTTCCGAACCGACCTGGCGGCGTTCGCGGCGGATCAGCGCGCGCAAGCGCGCATCCAGTTCCTGGATTGCAAAGGGTTTCGTCAGGTAGTCGTCGGCGCCGGAGGACAGCCCGGTCAGCTTTTCGTCCAGGGTGTCGCGCGCGGTCAGCATCAGCACCGGCGTGGACTTGCGTGCCTCGTTGCGCAGGCGCTTGCAGACCTCGATGCCATCCAGCCGCGGCAGCATCAGGTCGAGCACCACCACGTCGTAATTGTTCTCGGCCGCCAGCCGGTAGCCGTCCAGGCCGTCGGCCGCGTAATCGACCTCGAAGCCCTTGCCCTCGAGATATTCGCCGACCATCTCGGAAATGTTGCGGTTGTCCTCGACGATGAGGACCAGTCCAGCCTGTTCCTGTGTGCGCATCCGTCCCTGCTCCACTCTTCAGCTTTGTGAAGGGTGCGGGTCGCGAGGTGGATGCCGCGTGAAGGACTACCCTAGCCCGCCATTCCGGAGCCGATCGAATGCCCTACGACCGCATCCTGCCGCCCTTGCTGCTGGTGGCGTCCAACGTGTTCATGACCTTTGCCTGGTACGCGCACCTGAAATTCAAGGAGGTGGCGCTGTGGAAGGTCATCCTGGTCAGCTGGGGCATCGCCTTCTTCGAGTACATGCTGATGATCCCCGCCAACCGGATGGGCTCTGCGCTGTACAGCGCGCCGCAGCTGAAGGGCATGCAGGAAGTGATCACCCTGCTGGTGTTCGCCGGGTTTTCGGCCTGGTACCTGGGACAGCCGCTGAAGTGGAACCACTGGGCCGGGTTCGCCCTGATCGCCGCCGCGGCCTGGCTGATCTTCCTGGATTGATCCCGCTCAGAACGGGATCTTGCCGGTCAGGATGTCCTTGTACATCACCCAGTCGCCGGCGAAGGAATAGAACGGGTACTTGAAGGTGGCCGGGCGGTTCTTCTCGAAGAAGAAATGGCCGATCCACGCACACCCGTAGCCCGCGACCAGTCCCGCCAGCAGCCACCACGGATTGCCGCTCTTGATCGCCAGCACGATGAAGCCGATGACGAAGCTGGTGCCGACGAAATGCAGGCGCCTGGACGTGCGGTTGCGGTGCTCGCCGAGGTAGAACGGATAGAACTCGCGGAAACTGGCGAAGCCTTCGCTCATTGCGATCCTCCCTGCTCCGCCTGCTTGGCGCGCACCCAGTAGCGATCCTGCGCTTCCAGCGATTGCCCGGCAAGCCCGCCGTCGGCCGCGGCCAGCGCTTCCATCGCGCGGAAGCGGCGCTCGAACTTGTGGTTGGCGCGACGCAGCGCGGCGCCGAAATCGACCTTCGCATGCCGCGCCAGGTTGGCGCAGACGAACAGGATGTCGCCGATCTCGTCTTCCAGCCGGTCGTGCGCGGCGGCATCGTCCGGATCCGCCGCGACCGCGGCGAACTCCGCGCGCACTTCCTCGATTTCCTCGTGCAGCTTCTCCAGCACCGGCGCCGGCGCCGGCCAGTCGAAACCGACCTTGGCCGCCTTGTGCTGCAGCTTCACCGCGCGCTGCCATTCCGGCAGGCCGCGCGAGATCCCGGCCAGCGCCGACGTGTCGCTTTCGCCGCGCGCGGCGCGCTCGGCGCGCTTGTGCTCTTCCCACGCCTTGGTCTGCTGCTCGGCGTCTTCGACCGACGCCCCGGCAAATACATGCGGATGCCGGCGCGTCATCTTGTCGCAGATCGCATCGACCACGTCGGCGAACGCGAACGCGCCCTGCTCCTGCGCCATCCGCGCGTGGAACACCACCTGCAGCAGCAGGTCGCCGAGTTCGTCCTTGAGGTCGCCCATGTCGCCGCGATCGATCGCGTCGGCGACTTCGTAGGCTTCCTCGATGGTGTACGGCGCGATGGTCGCGAAGCTCTGCTCGACGTCCCACGGACAGCCGGTCTGCGGATCGCGCAATGCGGCCATGATCTCGAGCAGGCGCTGGATCCCGTGCGCGTCGCTCATGCCGGCAACCGGTCGCGCAAGGCCAGGTCGCCGAAGGCGATGAAATCGCCGTTGAGCAGGGTCTCGCGCTGGTTGTAACGGAACGGCCTGCCTTGCGGGTCGAGCACCGCGCCGCCCGCCGCTTCCAGGATCGCCTGCCCGGCGGCGGTGTCCCATTCGCCGGTCGGGCCGAAGCGCGGGTACAGGTCGATGCCGCCTTCGGCGATCCTGCAGAACTTGAGCGAGGACCCGCAGGCCACCGCTTCGCCGCCCAGCGCGTCGAGCAGGGCTTGCGTGCGCGCGTCGCGGTGCGAGCGGCTGGCGGCGATGCGCAACGGCGCCGCCGCCGGCTTGCGCACGCGGATGGCGACATCCGCGTCGCCCTCGCGGCGATACGCGCCCGCGCCCGGCGCGCCATGCCACAGCGCGCCGCTCACCGGCTGCTGGATCACCCCGAAGGTCGCCACGCCGTCTTCGACCAGGGCGATGTTGACGGTGAACTCGCCGTTGCGCTTGATGAACTCGCGGGTGCCGTCCAGCGGATCGACCAGCCAGAAGCGCGGCCATTGCCGGCGCGCGGCGATGTCGAGGTCCTTCGACTCCTCCGACAGCAGCGGGATGTCCGGCGTCAGCGCCTGCAGGCCGGCGGCGATGCAGCGATGCGAGGCGAGGTCGGCTGCGGTCAGCGGCGAACGGTCGTCCTTGTGCTGCACCGCGAACTCACTGTCGTACACCGCGAGAATCTCGGCGGCGGCCGCGCGCGCAAGCGCGATCACCGCCTCGCGCTGTGCATGGGTGACGGTCATCCTTGCTGCTTCAGCCATTCGCGGGCGATGAACAGCGCGGCCACGCTGCGGCCTTCGGAGAATTCCTCGCGCAGGATCAGCTCGCCGATGTCGGCCAGCTTCCACGGCACGATCTCCAGCTCCTCCGGCTCGTCGCCGGGCAGGCGCTGCGGGTACAGGTCGCGCGCCAGCACCAGGTGGGTGGCATGGCTCATGTACACCGGCGCCAGGGTGAGTTCGCGCAGCACGGTCAGCTCGCGCGCGCCGTAGCCGGCCTCTTCCATCAGCTCGCGGTTGGCCGCTTCGATCGGACTCTCGCCGGCATCGATGCGTCCCTTCACCAGGCCGAGCTCGTAACGGTGCACGCCGGCCGCGTATTCGCGCACCAGCAGCACGGTCTCGGCATCCAGCATCGGCACCACCGCCACCGCGCCGTGGCCGCGCCCGTGCAGGCGCTCGTACTTGCGGCGCTCGCCGTTGCTGAACTCCAGGTCGAGCCGCTCCATGCGGTACGGCCCGGCATCGTGCTCGGTGATGCCGTGGATGGTGGGCAGCTTCCGGCTCATGCGGCGCCGCGCGGGGCGATAATGCGGGGATGTCGATTCACCCCACGATTCTAGACGACACGGGCCGCTGGCGTTCGCGCGACCTGGCCGTGCTCTGGCACCCGTGCACGCAGATGCGCGAGCACCCGGACGTCTTGCCGCTGGTGCCGATCGAGCGCGGCGAAGGCGCCTGGCTGGTCGGCCACGACGGCAGGCGTTACCTGGATGCCGTTTCGAGCTGGTGGACCAACCTGTTCGGCCATGCCGAGCCGCGCATCGCCGCGGCCATCGCGCGCCAGGCGGGCACGCTGGAGCAGGTGATCCTGGCCGGGTTCTCGCACCAGCCCGCCGTGGAACTGGCCGAGAAGCTGCTCGCCATCGCCCCGCGCGAAGCGGATCGCGCGCCGCTGGCGAAAGTGTTCTATTCCGACAACGGCTCGGCCGGGGTGGAAGTGGCGCTGAAGATGGCCTTCCACTGGTTCCGCAACCGCGGCGAGGACCGGCGCACCAAGTTCGTCGCGCTTGCAAACGGCTACCACGGCGAAACCCTGGGCGCGCTGGCGGTGGGCGATGTCCCGCTGTATCGCCGGGTGTACGCGCCGCTGCTGGCCGAATGCCTGTTCGCGCCTTCGCCCGACGCCTACCTGTGCGAGCCCGGCGAGACGCCCGCGCAGCGCGCCGAGCGCGCCGCGGAAGGCCTGCGTGAACTGCTGGAACGCCACGCCGGCGAAATCTGCGCGCTGATCCTGGAGCCGCGCGTGCAGTGCGCCGGCGGCATGCGCATGCACGATCCGCTGTACCTGCGCCGCGCGCGCGAACTGTGCGATGCGCACGGCGTGTTCCTGATCGCCGACGAGATCGCGGTCGGCTTCGGCCGCACCGGCACGCTGTTCGCCTGCGAGCAGGCGGGCGTGCAGCCCGACCTGCTGTGCCTGTCCAAGGGCCTGACCGGCGGCTTCCTGCCATTGGCGGCGGTGCTGGCGACGCAAGCGATCTACGACGGCTTCCTCGACGACTCGCGCGAGCGCGCCTTCCTGCATTCGCACAGCTACACCGGCAACCCGCTGGCCTGCGCGGCGGCGCTGGCCTCGCTGGCGATCTTCGACAGCGACGACGTGCTGGCGCGCAACCGAGCGACGGCGTCGCGCATGGCCGAACTCGCCGCCGGGATCGGCGCGATGCCGCAAGTCGCCGATGTCCGCCAGGCCGGGATGATCCTGGCCTTCGAGCTGTGCGAGAACGGCGACAAGCGCACGCCCTACGCTGCCGCGCGGCGGGTCGGCCTGCGCGCCTATCGCGCCGCGCTCGTTCGAGGCGTGGTGCTGCGCCCGCTCGGCGACATCCTGTACTGGATGCCGCCGTACTGCATCGACGACGGACAACTGCAACAGCTCGCGCGGGTCACCCGCGAGGCGATCATCGAGGCCACCGCATGCGCCTGACCCGCAGCCACATCGACGCCGTGCTGCAGGTCGGCAGCGAAGTGGCGCTGCCGGAGGACGTGGCGCAGCACCTGCTGCGCGTACTGCGCCTCGAGATCGGCGACGCCTGCGTGCTGTTCAACGGCGACGGCCACGACTACGACGCCCGCATCGTCCACCTCGGCAAGCGCGAGGCGCGCGCGGAAATCGTGGCCGCGCGCCGCATCGACAACGAATCCCCGCTGCGGATCACCCTGCTGCAGGGCATCGCCCGCGGCGAGAAGATGGACTGGATCCTGCAGAAGGCGACCGAGCTCGGCATCGCCCGCGTGCTGCCGGTCGAAAGCGAACGCAGCGAGGTGAAGCTGGACGCGCAGCGCGCGGCCAAGCGGTTGGCGCATTGGCGCGGCATCGTGCTGTCCGCCTGCGAACAGAGCGGGCGGGCGAGCGTGCCCGAGGTGGCCGCGCCGCAACCGTTGGCGCAGGGCGCGGGATTGCGCGACGGGCGCGGCTTCATCCTCGATCCGCTCGCGGACGCGTCGCTGTCGTCGCTGCGCGACGCATCGTTGCAGGCATGCACGATCGCGATCGGCCCCGAAGGCGGCTGGTCGCCGCGCGACCGCGAACGGCTGGTCGCGGCCGGTTACGAAGGACTCAGGCTGGGCCCGCGCGTGCTGCGCACCGAGACCGCCGGCATCGCCGCGATCGCGGCGCTGCAGGCCTTGCGCGGGGACCTGGGTTAGGCGGCCGCCGCCAGCGCTTCGACGATCCGTTCCTCGAGCGCGGCCAGGTCGGGCAACAACGCGTCGTCCTCGTTGAGCCGGACGCGGGCGAGCACGCCTTCCGGAACCGAGGCGTCATCGCCTTCCGAACCCAACGCAGCCTCGGTCACCGTCACCAGGCGCGGAAAGCCCAGGGTCAGCAGGGCGAAGAACGGATGCTTGGCATCGCCGCCCAGCGCCTTCAGCACGATCACCTTGCTGCCCAGGCCGCCCTTTTCCTCGGCGATCCCGGTGAAGCGCGAGAACGACACCAGCGGCAACTGCCAGCCGCGCCAGCGGATGCGGCCGAGCAGCCAGTCGGGCGCGTCCGCGATCGGTTCGGGATCGGCGTAGGACAGCACTTCGGCGATGGTCGCGTTGGGCAGCAACAGGCGCGCATCGGCAACCTGGATGAGCACGCCGCGGATGATCGGTGCGGTATCGGTCATGTGGAACCTCAGGCGGGCCAGCGTTCGAGCAGTTTGAGGGGAAGCGCCGCCAAGCCCAGGGCCGCGCCGCCGCGGGCCACCAGCGCATTGCTGGCGGCCGGATCGAAACAATTGTCGGCCGATTGCCCGAGCGCCAGGCCACCGGCCAGGGCCAGGGCGAGGGCGCGGTCGACCAGGGCCGGATCGGCGCCGCTGAGCAACAGCATGGCGCTGTCGCCGGGCACCAATGCGGCGAAGCCGGGCTGTCCGTCGACCGACGCGAAGACCAGCCCGGTGGGCGCTTCCTGCACATCGATGCCGTCCGGCATGACGTGCACGGTGCCGGCCTGCAACGGATCGCCGGGCTGCGCCAGCGCGACATGCAGCTGGGTGGCGCGCTGCATCTGCCGCACCAGCTTGTCGTACTGGCCGCCTTCGATCCGCTGGCGGAGCAGGACCGGCCGCGGGAACCCGGCCGGGAGGCCGCCAAGCAACTGGCGCACCGCATCCGGACCGCCGACGCCGGCGGCGACCACCACCGCGCCCGATTTCACCGGCGGCGCAGCCGGGCGGCCATGCTGCAGTTCCGGCATCGCCGCGACCTGGCGCTGCAATGCCTCCATCTCGGCGCGGAAGCGGCTGTCTTCGCTGCTGATGCGCTGGTTCGGGTCGGCCACCAGGGGCGAGCCCTTCGCGCGCGGCAGCACGTCGTCGTGGCCGTACAGCTTGGCGCCGAGGTGGCGCGCCCAGCGCGCGGCTTCCCAGCCTTCGCGCTTCGCGGCGACGTCGGCTTCCTCGAACATGATCTCCAGCGCGGGATCGGCCAGCACGCCGTCGAACTTCGACAGCGCCTGCTCCGTCGCCGGATCGAGGATCACCAGCACCGCGTCCGGCGCGGCATTGCGCACGTCCGCCTCCGACGCCACGCCGGGATCGAGCACCGCGGCCACGTCCGCGCCCGCTTCGGCGATCGCCGCCTCGGTGCGGTCGCGCGCGCTGCCCGGGCGCGTCAGCAGCACGACGCGCTTGCGTGCGTTCACGACGCCGAACCGTCGCCCGCGCGTTCGACCCCGAGCAGTTCGAACACGTTGCGCATCAGCTCGACTTCCTGGTACGGCTTGCCGAGGTAGCGCTGCACGCCGAGGTCCATCGCGCGCTGGCGGTGCTTCTCGCCGGTGCGCGAGGTGATCATGATGATCGGGACATCGCGCATGCGCGGATCCGCCTTCATCGCCGTCGCCAACTCGAAGCCGTCCATGCGCGGCATTTCGATGTCGAGCAGCATCAGGTCGGGGATCACGTCGGCCATGCGCTCCAGCGCGTCGAGGCCGTCCTTCGCGGTCGCCACTTCGTAGTTGTGGCGTTCCAGCACGCGGCCGGTGACCTTGCGCATGGTGATCGAGTCGTCGACCACCATCACCAGCGGCACGCGGCGCTGCTCGACGACCTGCGGCTCGGCCACGACGTCCTGCGGCATCGCCGCGCGGCGGCGCACCAGCGGCGCGATGTCGAGGATCACCACCACCGAGCCATCGCCCATGATGGTCGCGCCGAAGATGCCCGGCACCGAGGCCAATTGCGGGCCACCGGACTTCACCACGATTTCGCGGTTGCCCAGCACCTGGTCGATCGCCACCGCGGCGCGCAGCTCGCCCGAGCGCACCAGCAGCAACGGCATCTGCAGCTGGCCTTCGGCCTTGGCGGTGGCGCTGGCGCCGACGAGGTTGCCGAGGTCGTGCAGTGCATAGTCCTCGCCGCCGTAGCGGTAGGCCGCGTCCGGCTTGGCCATGTCCTCGCGGCTGATGCGGCCGACGCCGCGCACCGAGGCGATCGGCACCGCGTACTGGACGTCGCCGATCTTGACGAACACCGCCTGGGTGACCGCCAGCGTCTGCGGCAGGCGCAGGGTGAAGGTGGTGCCTTCGCCGGGGCGGGAGGCGATGTCGAGCGAACCGCCGAGCTGGCGCACTTCGCTGGCGACCACGTCCATGCCGACGCCACGACCGGCCAGGCGGCTCACCGATTCGGCGGTGGAGAAGCCCGGCTCGAGGATCAGCACGTCGAGGTCGGAATCGCCCAGCACCGCATCCGGCTTGATCAGGCCGCGCTCGATCGCGCGCGCGCGGATCGCCTCGCGGTTGAGGCCGCCGCCGTCGTCGCCGACCTGCAGCACCACTTCCGAACCTTCGCGGCGCACCGCGACGCGGATGCTGCCTTCCTCGCCCTTGCCCGCCTTGCGGCGCGCATCCGGGGTTTCCAGGCCATGCGCGATCGCGTTGCGGAGCATGTGCTCCAGCGGCGCGGTCATGCGCTCCAGCACGTTGCGGTCGAGTTCGCCCTGCGCGCCCTCCAGCTTGAGCTGGGCCTGCTTGCCGGTTTCGCCCGCGGCCTGGCGGATCACGCGGCGCAGGCGCGGCACCAGCGCGTCGAACGGCACCATGCGCGTGCGCATGAGGCCTTCCTGCAGTTCCGAACTGACCCGCGACTGCTGCAGCAGCAGGGTTTCGTACTGGCGGGTCAGGTCTTCCATCGAGCCGTGCAGGGCCTGCAAGTCGGCCGCCGATTCGGCGAGGCCGCGCGAGAGCTGCTGCAGGGTGCTGAAACGGTCGAGCTCGAGCGGATCGAACGACTCCTCGCCCTCGTCGCCGGCGCGCTGGTAGCGGGCGATGATCTGCGCTTCGGTTTCCGCGTCGAGGCGGCGCAACTGGTCGCGCAGGCGGATGTTGGTCTGTTCCATTTCCGCGGCGGTGCCGCGGAACGCGCCCAGCTGCTGCTCCAGGCGCGAACGGTAGATCGCCACTTCGCCCGCGTAGTTCACCAGGCGGTCGAGCAGGTCGGCGCGGATGCGCACCTGTTCCTGCGGCGCGCGCACGCCGATGTCCTCGTCGTCGCCGAAGCCCTCGGCCACGATCGGCGCCGACAGCGGCTTGAGCTCGATTTTCTCGGCCGGCTTCGGCACGAAGCGCAGGCCGTCGTCCGCGGCTTCCGCGGCCACCGGCAGCGGCGCTTCCGCACGCGCGTTGAACTCGTCGATCAGGCCGACCGGCATGCCCACCGCACGCCGTGCGGCGACGCGGGTGATCATCCCGTGCAGGCGGTCGAAGCCGCGTTCCAGCAGCGGCACGCCGTCCTTGCCGAGCTCGGCGCGGTTGGCGACCACCGCTTCCAGCAGGGTTTCCATGGCGTGGCCGAGTTCGCCCACCGGCATGATGCCGGCCATGCGCGCACCGCCCTTGAGGGTGTGCAGGTCGCGTTGCAGGCCGACCATCGTCTCGCGGTCTTCCGATGCGCTGCGCAGCTGCGCCAGCAGGCCATCGGAATGGTCGAGCAGGTCGCCGCCTTCCTCGACGAAGATGTCGACCAGCTCGGCGTCCAGCCCGTCCATGTCGAGCGCTTCGTCCGGATCCTCGGCCGAGGTCGCGCTGGCCAGCAAGGCGGCCAATGCCGCCTGCTCGCGCGCCTTGGCGGCGGCCGCGGCTTCCGCGGCGCGGCGTTCGGCCTCGAGGCGTTCCGCTTCCGCCTTGGCGGCGGCGAGGCGCACGGCTTCGACACGCTCCGCTTCGGCGCGGGCGGCGGCAATGCGTTCGGCTTCCAGGCGGTCTGCTTCCGCGCGTTCGGCGGCAAGCCGCTCGGCTTCGAGGCGTTCCGCTTCGGCCTGCTCCGCGGCAAGCCGCGCGGCTTCTGCTTCCTCGGCGGCGATGCGTTCCGCTTCCAGGCGTTCGGCCTCGGCCTGCTCCGCGGCGATGCGCGCGGCCTCGGCTTCCTCGGCGGCGATGCGTTCCGCTTCCAGCCGTTCCGCTTCCAGCCTTGCCGCTTCTTCCGCGGCAAGGCGCTCGGCCTCCTGGCGCTCCGCTTCGGCGCGCTCGGCGGCGATGCGCTCCGCTTCCAGGCGTTCGGCTTCCGCGCGTTCCGCCGCGATCCGCGCGGCTTCGGCCCGCTCGGCCTCGGCGGCGGCATCGGCGAGCCGCTCGGCTGCCAGGCGCTCGGCCGCAACGCGTTCGGCTTCGGCGCGCTCCGCGGCGAGGCGTTCGGCTTCCAGGCGCGTGACTTCCTCGTCGGCAAGGCGCGCAGCTTCCTGCCTGGCCATTTCCTCTTCGGCGAGGCGCTCGGTTTCCTGGCGCGCCGCCTCCTCCGCGGCAAGCCGCTCGGCTTCGGCCCGTTCGGCGGCAAGGCGCTCGGCTTCCGCTTGTTCCGCTGCCAGCCGTTCGGCTTCCGCCTGTTCGGCGGCAAGGCGCTCCGCTTCCTGGCGGGCCTCCTCTTCTTCGGCGGCCAGGCGTTCGGCCTCGAGCTGGGCCGGGCTGACGAAGGGCAGGCTGATTTCCGGCTGGGCGTCGCGCAGGCCGGCCACGGTGGCGGCCAACGCGGCATACAACGGCACCTGCGCCGGGGTCTGCTGCAGCGCCAGGGTGGAGGCGCGCACGGCGTCGGCAACCGCCCCGATCGCGGCGACGCCATCGGCATCGGCCGGCACGCCGGCGGCGAGCAGGCGCTTCACGTAGCCCTCCGCGGGCGAGGTGAAGGCCGTCACCGACGGCACCTCGGTCATCGCGAAGGCGCCATTGAGGGTGTGGATGGCGCGCAGCAGGCCATCGTTGACACTGCCGTCGCCGGCATTGGCCTGCGCCAGCCAGGCATCGACGGTTTCCAGGTGGCCGCCGACTTCGGCGCCGAGGATGTCGAGCAGGACCGGATCGACCTGCACCGCCACGGTATCCGCGGCGGGTGCCGGGGCCGGGGCTTCCTCGACCGCCGGCGCTTCGGCCTCGGCCGGGGCGGCATCGCCCGCGGCGCCGAGCAACACGTCTTCGCCCGCGGCGAGGCGATCGGCGACCGCCTGCATCGCCGCCAGGTCGACGCTGACCGCGGCTTCGCCGCTCAACGCCGCATGCAGCTGCGGCAGGACCTCGCGCACCTGGCCGACGAAGGCGACCACCGCGTGGCTGGCCGGCCGCTTGCCGTCGCGCACCTGGTTCAGCATGTTCTCGACGTGCCAGCTGAAATCGCCGAGGGTGCGGGCACCGACCAGGCGGCCGCTGCCCTTGAGGGTGTGGAACACGCGGCGGATCGGCAGCATCCGATCCATGTCCTCGGGCTGCAGGCGCCAGGCGGGCAGCAGCGCGTCGAGGTTGGCGATCTCTTCCTGGAATTCCTCCAGGAAGATCTCGCGGATCTCGTCGTCGATTTCCTCGCCGGCGTTGTCGAAGCCGGCCACCAGCGCAGGCGCGCCGGCCTGGACCGCGACCACCACGGGTTCGGCCACCGCCGCTTCGACCGGCGCCGCCGGTTCGGCGACCTCGGCCACATCGGCCACTTCGGCAACGGCCTCTTCGGCCTCAGCTTGCGCCGCGCCTTCGACTTCCGCCGCATCCGGCAACGGCCAGTAGCCGAGCAGTTCCAGGCTGCCGCGGGTCTTTTCGAGCAGGTCGAGGCGCTGGCCGAGCGGGTCGCGCAGCGACTCCAGGTAGTACTCCATGCCGGCCAGCGCATCCGCCAGCGTATCCAGCTGGCGGCCGCCCGGAACCAGCTTCCTGCCGATCAGCTCGACATGGCTGTAGCGGCGCAGCGCCTCCAGGTATCCGGCGGGTTCCGGCAGCTGCAGCACGCGCATCGCGCCGCCGACCTCGCCCAGCAGGCGCGGCACCGATTCGAGCGCGGCGTGGTCCCAGTCGGTTTCGACGAAGGCCACGAAGGCATTGCGCACCTCGGCGAAATTGGCCGCTGCTTCGCGCGCCAGCACGCCCATCACCTTGCGCGACTCCTGGGTCAGCAGGTCGTCGCCGCCGACCGCATCGCCCTGGCCGAGCCGGGTGACCTGGTCGTCCAGCGAATGGTCGATGTAGATCAGCGCACTGGCGACTTCCAGCAGCTCGCTTTCGCTCGGCGGGCGCGCGCCGCTGGCGATGCCCTGCAGCACGCTGCGCTGCTCCTGGATCACGCCCTCGGCCGACTTCAGGCCGATCATGCCCAGGGTGTCGCCGATGCGATCCAGCGCCTCCGCCTGCGGTTGCAGCTCGGCCGGGTTGCTCAGGCCGGCGCGCAGATGCAGGTCCAGCGCATCCTTGACCCGCAGCAGGTCTTCCTTCAACGCCGCGGAGACGGTGTCCAGCAGGGCGCGGTTGCGTCCGGCCAGGCTGCCGCGCGCATGTTCCAGTTCGGCCTCGGTGGGCTCTTGCAGCAGGCTGGGCAACGCATCCTGGCTGAGCGCGGCTTCGCCGCGCGCCGAGCGCAAGTCGTTGAGCAGCGGCAGCAGCACGATCGGGATGTCGCGGTGCCCGCCCTGCAGGCGTTCCAGGTAATCCGGCAACTGCACCACGCCGCGCATCAGCGCCGCGCACGCCTCGTCGCGGTTGGCGGTGGTGCCGCCGCGCAACGCGCCCGCCAGTTGCTCCATCTCGTCGGCGACCATCGCCGGCGCATGCAGTTCCAGCATCCGCAAGGTGCCCTGCACCTGGTGCAGGTAGCCGGCGCATGCGCGCATGCGCTCGCCGTCGTCGGGCGATTCGGCGAAGGCCTCGATCTCGAGCCGCGCCTGGCGCAGGGTCTCGTCGATCTCGGGCTTCACCCAGCCGAGCGCGGTGTGGTCGATGGCATCCCGCAACGCCGTGGTCATCGCGACGCTCCGGTAAGGCCCCGCACGCATGCGGGGCTGGCCTGGACAGTGCTGTTCATCCCAACCTCGACGTCAGCGATCAGGCCGGCAACTTGAAGTCGGCGACCGAACGGCGCAGGTCGGCGGCGAGCTGGGCGAGGTTGCCGACCGACTCCGCGGTCTGGCTGGCGCCCTGCGAGGTCTGCGCGGTGATCGACTGGATGGTGTTCATGGTCTGGGTGATGCCGGTCGCCGCGGTGGACTGCTGCTGCGCCGCGGTGGAGATGCCCTGAATCAACCCGGACAGGTCCGCCGACACCTTTTCGATCTCGCCCAGCGCGGTACCCGCGTCCTCGGCGAGGCGCGCACCCGCGACCACTTCCGAGGTCGTCTGTTCCATCGACGACACCGCTTCGTTGGTATCGGCCTGAATGGTCTGCACCAGCGATTCGATTCGCTTGGTCGCGCTGGAGGAGCGTTCCGCGAGGCGCTGCACTTCGTCGGCCACCACCGCGAACCCGCGGCCCGCTTCACCGGCCGAGGCCGCCTGGATCGCCGCATTCAGCGCCAGGATGTTGGTCTGTTCGGAAATGTCGTTGATCAGTTCCACGATCGAGCCGATTTCCTGCGAGCTTTCGCCCAGTCGCTTGATGCGCTTGGAGGTTTCCTGGATCTGGTCGCGGATGCTGTCCATGCCGGCGATCGTCTGCCGCACCACGCCCGCGCCGTTGGTCGCGATCTGCACCGAGCGCTGCGCCACTTCCGCGGATTCCGCGGAGTTGCGCGACACCTGGTTGATGCTCGCCGCGATTTCGTTGATGCGGTCGGAGGCGGAGTTGATTTCCTGCGCCTGGTGTTCCGCCGCTTCCGCGAGGTGCATGGCGGTGGCCTGGGTTTCCTGCGCGCTGGACGCGACCTGCACCGAGGTGTCGTTGATCGTCGCCACCAGGGTACGCAGCTGTTCCACCGCGAAGTTGATCGAGTCCGCGATCGCGCCGGTCATGTCCTCGGTCACGGTCGCCTTCACGGTCAGGTCGCCTTCCGCGAGCGAACCCATTTCGTCCAGCAGGCGCATGATCGCCTCCTGGTTGCGGTCGTTCAGTTCCTTGGTGGTCTGGTAGCGGGCGCGTTGCGCGCGGCCCAGGGCCCACAACAGGCCGGCGATCGAGAACAGCGCCAGCGCACCGGACAGGATGCTGACCCAGACGCCGCCGACGATGCTGGTGTCCTTCAGCGAGCCGAACGAGGTGAACGCGGCGAACAGGCTTTCGCTGTCGGTCAGCAGCTTGTCGGAACCGGTGGCGAGCGCGGTGGCCGAGGTCTGCGCGCCGATCAGGTTCTTGGAGCTGGCGACGATCGCGTCGAGGTCCTTCTTCATGCCGGTCCACAGCGTGGCGGCCTGGTTGAGCGGACCCACCGCGCCGGCGGCGGTCACCTTGGCGATGTCGCCGCCGCCGTTGCGCAGCGCGTTCATCGACCGGTCGAACACCGCCGAGTCGCGGCCCAGCGCATCCGCGGCGACCTGCGCGCCGGAACCGCCGGCACGCAATTCG
>Ga0208826_1001903_pt1 | contig 16450 bp, 14 predicted proteins | sample AD_UKC115_MetaG_FD_184451 | JGI IMG/M metagenome (GOLD analysis project Ga0208826, IMG submission 184451) | Active sludge microbial communities of municipal wastewater-treating anaerobic digesters from Hong Kong - AD_UKC115_MetaG (SPAdes)... | ecosystem: Engineered > Bioreactor > Anaerobic >...
TCTTTTGGTCTAGCAACAGAAACAACAATTTTTCTACCATCTATTTCTTTCTCATTCATTTCAGAAATTGCTTTCTGAGCTTCCTTATCGTCTTCTAATTCCACAAAACCAAATCCTTTGCTTCTTCCGCTCATCCTATCAAATATAATAGAAGCAGATAAAACATTTCCATAAGAGGAAAACAACTCCCTTAAACTGTCATCATTGACACTGTAAGGAAGATTACCTACGTATAATTTTGTCAAACTAATGCACCACCTTCCACGAAAAAAAATACATATTTAGTTTTTAGTCTCTCTGGAAATGGGAAATGCTTTAAGTTTCTTTACCGCAAGATTTCTAACATTCAAAAGAGAACAATTGGATTATATCAGTTAGTTTAGTAAAATCCATAGTTTGCTGGAAATTAACAATTGAATTATTATTTTTACTCTGTATCAACAACATCGTCTTTTCCCACTAAATTAAGATTATATTGCCCAAATAACTCATTAAAACTAATGTTTTTGTAGATCCAATACGAGCAAAGTGCAAAAATTATAAGAAAAAAGGTCAAACCAATCCAAGAAGAAAATATTTTTTTCATAGCCTAATTATCTATTGATTTTCGGAGATTTTCAAATTAACAAATACGTGCTTTTACTTTTATTTATCAACTAAGCTTTTTCTTTTATTCTGGTAGCTTTTTTACCTACCCTATCTCTCAAATAATAAAGTTTTGCTCTTCTCACTTTACCTTTTTTCACAATTCTTATACCTTCTATATTTGGCGAATGAAAAGGAAATATTCTTTCCACTCCTACTCCGTCTGCTCCTATTTTTCTAACAGTGAAAGTTTTGGAAACTCCTGATCCTTTTATAGCAATAACAATACCCTGATAAGGTTGGGTTCTTACTTTCTCTCCTTCAATTATTTTATAATTTACCTTTATTGTATCCCCAACTCTAAACTCAGATAGAGATTTTTTAGAAATATCAGAATCAATAATATTTTCCGACTTTTTTTCTTCTTTATTTTCTTCTTCTTGAGACATAGACTTAAAGAGAGTACCAAATTCAGCAAACTATTTCAATTATTTTTTTCCGACTTTAACTTCAGCTTGTTTTTTTACGTCAACCAACAAGCCGTTTTTATCTGCTTTAACCAAGACTTTATCCCCCTTTTCAATATCCTGTCTTATTATTTTTTCAGCAAGGACATCCTCAAGTTCCTGTTGTATCAATCTTCTTAAAGGTCTTGCTCCGTACTCCTCGTTATATCCTTTTTCTGCCAAGTACGATATGGCCGAGGAATCAAGTTCTAAATCTATTCCTTGTTCAGAAATAAGTTTCTTAGTTCTTTCAGCTAATCTTCTAGTAATTTCTTTTATATCTTCGGGAGTTAAATTATTAAATATTATAATCTCATCAATTCTATTGAGAAATTCAGGTCTGAAGGAATCTTTCAAAACTTCCATTATCCTTAAATGCATATCTTTTTCAGCATCTTTTTTTTCTTTTTCATTTTTTCGGGATTCCTTTTCAAAACCGATTTCCTGTCTCCTTAAAATATCGGATCCCACATTAGATGTCATTATCAATATAGTATTTTTGAAATCAACAGTTCTCCCTTTACTGTCAGTAAGTCTTCCGTCCTCAATTATTTGCAAAAGGGCATTAAATGTATCAGGATGAGCTTTTTCTATTTCATCTAAAAGAATAACCGAAAAAGGCTTCCTTCTTACAATATCAGTTAGTTGTCCCCCCTGATCATAACCTATATATCCCGGAGGAGCCCCTATTAATTTACTCACCGAATGTTTTTCCATGTATTCGCTCATATCCAACCTAACCATCATATCCTCATCTCCGTATAAAGCCTCTGCTAAGGCTTTAGCTAACTCAGTTTTTCCTACTCCGGTTGGTCCTAAAAACAGAAACGCCCCGATGGGTCTTTTGGGATCCTTTAAACCCGCCCTTGCTCTCCTTATAGCATTACACAACGCTGAAACGGCCTTTTTTTGGCCTACAATCCTCTTACTAATAGTTTTTTCAAGATTAAGAAGTCTCTCCCTTTCCTCAACATTTAAGTTTTCCAGAGGGATGCCTGTAGCTTTAGAAATAACTTTATAAACATCTTCTGCCTTTACTTCCGGAGTTTCCTCCAACTTTGTTTTTGTCCAAATTTCTAAAAGTTCTGCTTTTACCTTCTCTAATTCCTCTACTTTTGCGGTCAATTTAGTTTTTTCCTCAGAAGAAATATCTTTTTTCTTCAATTTCTTATTAATTTCTTCAATTTCGTTCTCAAGAGTTTTTAAGTTCTCCGGTTCTTTAACCTGCGACAATCTTACCGAAGCACAAGCTTCGTCTATGAGATCTATTGCCTTATCGGGCAAAAACCTATCACTAATGTACCTATCACTCATCTTCACAGCCGCTTGAATAGCCTCATCAGATATTTTTACGTGATGGTGCTTCTCGTATCTTTCTCTTAAACCTTCTAAAATTTTGATTGTTTCTTCAGTGGTAGGCTCGTTAACTATTATAGGTTGAAATCTTCTTTCTAAAGCCGCGTCCTTTTCAATATATCTTCTATAATCATCTATAGTTGTTGCACCAACCATTTGTAGTTCTCCTCTGGCAAGTGCGGGCTTCAAAATATTAGCCGCATCCATAGAACCTTCCGCACTCCCTGCTCCTACAACAGTATGAAGTTCGTCGACAAACAATATTATCGAACCCGAAGCATTTATTACTTCCTGAATAATATCTTTAAGCCTTTCCTCAAACATTCCCCTATGCGATGTTCCTGCAACAATGGAAGCCATATCAAGCATAAAAACTCTTTTTCCACGTAACGGCTCCGGCACCAAACCTTCAACTATTTTTTGAGCTAAACCTTCAACTATCGCAGTTTTACCTACACCAGGATCTCCTATTAACACCGGATTATTCTTTGTTCTACGGGATAAAATATGAATGACCCTATCAATCTCCTCTTTTCTTCCTATCACAGGGTCAAGTTTTCCTTCCCTAGCCATCTGAGTTAAATCGCGCCCAAATTTCTCTAATTTTGAAGCAGTTTCAATAGTCTCTCTCATTACCTCTTCATAACAGACCTCACACAAGGCCATATAAACCTGTTTACCGTCAATTATTCTTGTTATTGGTATTTTAGCGGGTCTTTGCCCGCATCTGTGACATAAAACCATATTTTAGATATTAGCACTCATAACAAATGAGTGCAAGAACTAATTTTATAAAAATATAAAAAGACTTTAAATTTTAAAAATTTAGTGCTCCCAAACATCTCCAATAAAAGGTTTGGATTCTACAGGCACTTTTTTAATGAACAACCTGCCCGCTCTTTGTAATTCTTCCGATTGTATTTTTGCCCATTCCTCCGCTTGGTCTTCACGAACTTCACAGACAACCTCGTCGTGAACAGTTAATATAATTGATGCGTCAAAGTTTTTCTCTTTTATTTTCTCAGAAAGGAAAACCAAAGCGTACTTTATGGCATCAGCGTTAGTACCCTGAATAGGATGGTTTTTTGCCTGTCTTTCAATCTCACCTATCTTTTTAGAATATTCCGGATCAGTTTTATCGGGTTTAACATACCATCTTTTTCTTCCTGCAGGAGTTGTGCTCCATCCTCTTTTAACAGCTTCCTTTGCTACTCTATCAAGGTAATCTCTCACCCCGGGATATAATTTAAAGTATCTTTCTAAATATTCTCTGCCTTTTTCGGGAGAAATTCCCAGCTGTCGGGCCAAACTCATAGGTCCTCTTCCGTACATTAAACCAAAATTTATTGATTTAGCCGCAAACCTTTCCTTAGGATATTTTTCTGCAAAATCATCAGTAAATTCCAAACCAAACATTAAAGCGGCAGTATGAGAATGTACATCTGTTCCCTTCTGAAAAGCGCTTATAAGGCCTTGATCTCCTGAAAGTTCGGCCATTATTCTCATTTCAAAAGTGGAATAATCCGTAGTTACAAGCTTATATCCGGGCTCGGGGTTAAAACAGGATCTAAAAGGTGCTACTTCCGATTGTTTGGGAATTTGCTGAAAGTTTGGATTATTACAAGAAAATCTTCCCGTTGCTGTCCCTAGTTGATTAAACTCCGGATGAATCCTGTTAGTTTTTTTGTTTATTTTGGAGAGAAGGTTTTCTCCAAAAGCTGAAACTAACTTTTCATAAACTCTGTATTCTCTTAGTAGTTTGACCACAGAATTGTCACATGATTCAAGAATTCTGTCGCCTGTAGAAGGAAGATTTAAATTCATTTTATTATTAAAAAGATCCATTAACTGGACCTGACTGTTTATATTTATGGAGTCTCCAATATTGCCAAAAAGATCAATTGTATTAGATTTAAAAAAAGGTCGTATTTCCTGTTGAAATTTTTTAGCGAACTCATCTCTCCTAATTGAAAGGTCGTTAATTATCTGTCTCCACTTTTTTACATTAATATAGACACCCTTCAACTCCATATCTCCGACTACCCTTGTGGTAGCAAATTCAAGCTTTGCTATATCTACCAAACCTTCTTTATCCAATTTTTTTAATTGTTCCTTAAAAATTGGAAAAAGTATCAAAGTGTCAACAGCGCTATAACGAAGCTGGGACTCATTAAGACGTGTGGAAGCAGTCATGTGTTCAAAAGACTCTCTAACAGATTTTTTCAACTCTACACCGGAATATTTTAAAGCCAAATCTTTCAAACTATAAAAACTACGACCCACACCGGCATTAAGTATAGCTTCTGTGAGCATGGTGTCATAAATATTAGATATTGATATTCCTAAACATTGTTTTATGTGCTTATAATCAAACTTTCCATTATGCAATATTTTTATTATTTTATTATTTTCCAAAAATTCTTTAAATCTGGGAATTTCCCTAAGATTCAGTTGACGCGCATCGAAAATATAAGATTTTTCCGGTGTTCCGATTTGAACCGTTAAAAGAGTGCTGTCATACGGGTCTAAAGAAGTTCCTTCAACATCAAGGCCTATAACTTTTTCTTTTTCAAGATCATCCAAAGCTTTGTTCGCCTGATCTTGGTTTATTATATGAGAAAAAACCGGATTTTCAGGATCAAATTTTAATTCCATATTAAAACAATAATAGCAGTTTAAACTTAAAAAATTACAAACGGAAATTAGTATGTTAGCTTTTTTCTTTTATGGCTTCTTTAATTAAAGGAATCGCGATTGATGGATCTACTTTCCGACCCAAATTCCTTACAACCTGCCCAAAAATAAATTGCAAAGAATTTTCTTTACCCTTTTTATAATCCTCAACTGCTTTTGGATTCTCTGCAACTACTTTCTTAATTGAATCTTTTAAATAATTCTCGTCTATAACAGCATCTTCCCCGCTGATAAAATTTTTAAACTCTTTTTCACTCATATTACGGGTTTCTTTTCTGTTTATCAAAGCTGAAACGACCTTTTGAGGATCAAATCCGGAATGGGCAAGTTCTTCAAACTTCTTTATTACATTTAAGTCAACATTATCAACCAATGTAACAGCATCCGAAACTTTAATTTTATATTCCTCAACTAATCTTTTTTTGATTTGATGCGGAAGCTCCGGTATAGATTTTTTTAAATCTGAGATATATTTATCACTAAAAACCATAGGAGGAATATCAGGCTCCGGAAAATACCTGTAATCTTTTGCGTCTTCCTTAGTCCTTTGAGGTACGGTTTTTCCGGTATTTTCGTTAAAACCACGATTCTCCTGTATAGGAATTTCTCCTTTTTCAAAAATATCCAACTGCCTGTCAATCTCCGCTAAAACAGCTTTTTCCATAAATTTAAAAGAATTTATATTTTTAACTTCTACTTTATAATTAAACAACTCTCCCCTCTTCTCCATCTCTAAAGTCCTTAAGGAAATATTTGCTTCCAGTCTCATTTGCCCTTTTTCCATATCTACATCACCAATATCCAAAAATCTAACTATTTGTTGAACTTTTTTACAAAAATCCACTGCTTCCTTAACATCAGAGAAAACAGGCTTCGTTACAATTTCAACAAGAGGCACCCCTGATTTGTTAAAATCAAGCAACGTTCTATCTTTTTCATGAAGAGATTTGGCTACATCTTCTTCCAGATGAATTCTCTCTATTTCAGCTACATGTCCGGAATTAAGCTCAATCGAACCTTCCCGGCATAAAGGACTTTTATATTGAGATATTTGGTAACCTTTTGGAAGGTCGGGGTAAAAATAGTGCTTTCGATCAAATTTAGAGTTTTGATTTAGTGTGCATCCAAGGGCTAATCCCAAAATCTGAGTTTTTTTAACAGCATCTTTGTTGGGAACCGGGAGAGCTCCGGGCAATCCGAGACATACGGGACAAGTAATAGAATTGGGTTCTTTTTCCCAAATATCAGCACTGCATTGACAAAACATCTTTTTTTCTGTCCTGAGATGTAAGTGAATTTCAAGACCTAAAACCAATCTATAATTCTCTCTGGTTACTTTTTCCATTATGTTGTCCTTATAAATTTATCCCTAAGGATTGTAAACCTTTTTTTAAACTTTCTACGGATTGTATAACTACAAAATAAGGAGGTTCGTATCCGGATTCATGAACAAGACTGTTTCTTACCTTATGAGCTTCCCATATTTCATTATAAACATCATAACTAAACATATTTTGAGCATTTTTAAGTCGCTCTCCCATTGAATTACCATCAACAATATCCTTTAGGGCATTATCCAAACTTCTATCAGCTATAATCAAGGCTTGTTTTAACTGGGAAGGACTTTTTTGATTCAAAAGCATTTCTACATTCCTCCAATCATCAACTATCTTATTCCTAGTATTAGCGGTTATTACCTTATGTTTTAAGGTTTTTTTAAATAAAAAATCAAAAATCATAGATCAGGTTCGAATAAATGAAAATCAGTCTCTCTTTGAAATAAATTCGCAACATTTAATATACGTTTTTCATCATTAAATTTACCTATAAACTGGACTCCTACAGGCAAATCATTTGAAAATCCGCAAGGAATTGAAATTCCGGGTAAACCCGCTACAGCGCTCGGTTCAGCCAAAAGATCCATCAACTCCCCGAACATTGAAGATTTTTTACTTTCACCTATTTTCGGAGCGACACAAGGCATTGACGGAGCAATAAGAACGTCAACATCCCTAAAAACTTTTTCAAAGTCCTCTTTTATCAAAGTTCTTACTTTTTGAGCTTTTGAATAATAGGCGTCGTAATATCCCGCACTTAAAGTGTAAGTACCGAGCATAATTCTTTTTTTTGCTTCAAAACCAAAATAGGTTCTATCATTGCCATATCTTATGCCGTCAAATCTGGCTAAATTAGATGAAACTTCCGATCTCTGGAGAATAGTATAAACAGCTATGGAATATTTAGGATCCAAAAGATCCACATCTACAATATTAGCTCCAAATTCTCTTAATTTTTCAATAACATCTTCGATTCTACTTCTCACATCCGTTTCCAAATTAATATTAAAATAAGATGAAGGTTTTCCAATTTTCACACCCTTTAAGTCAAAATGTTCTTCGGGCATAAAATCAAAATCAGTTTCCGGGTTAGAAGTAGCGTCCTTAGGATCTTTTCCGGCTATTATATTTAAGATGTAAGCGGAATCTTCCACATTTTTCGTTATTGGACCCGGACAATCGGTTGAAGATGCCATTGCAATAACACCATATCTACTCACTCTTCCGTAAGAGGGTTTTAAACCCGTAACACCACACCAAGAAGCCGGACCTCTAATACTGCCCCCTGTCTCACTACCAATTGAAAAAATACACATGTTTGAAGCCACAGCGGCAGCAGAACCACCGGAAGATCCGCCGGGCACTCTGCTTAAATCCCAAGGATTTTTAGTAGTGAAAAAATCGGAATTTTCGGTAGAAGAACCATGCGCAAAAGCATCCATATTGGTTTTTCCCAATAGTACGGCTCCTGCTTTTTCAAGTTTTAACGTAACAGTAGATTCATAAGGAGGGATATAATTTTTCAGGACATTTGAAGCGGCCGTAGTTTTTATCCCTTTTGTAGAAAAGTTATCCTTACAAACATAAGGAATTCCTAAAAGAGGCTTGGATTCAAAAATTACCGCCCCATGTTTTTTTATCTCTTCATCAGCCTGAATAGCTTTCTTCAATGCAATTTCCTCGGTAATAGTTATTAAAGATTTAATTTTTTTATCATGTTTTTTTATTTGATCCAAACATGATTTGACTATTTCAACAGAGGAGATTTCTCCTATTTTCAGTTTCTCTACAGCTTCTAAAATTGTAAGTTCGTTTAATTTTTTCATCTCTTAAATACCGCCTTAGTAGAAAATAGACCATTAATTTTTTTATGCGCATTAAATAAAGCTTCTTCTTTTGATAAAGAATCACTCCCACCATCACTCTGGAAAACATTAGTTAAGCCGGTTATTTGAAAAGTCTCTTCAACTCCGGAGGTATCAAGCTCATTCAAAACTTTTACATAATCCAAAGTTTCGCTTAAAGCTTCAGAAAGATCTTCCAACTCTCCGGAAACCTCTAATTCTGCAAGGATACTAAGTTTTTTAATTTCTTCTTTAGAAATAGTTTTTTCTGACATAGAAGTTACATAGATTCTAATCTTCTTATACGCTCCTCTACAGGCGGATGGGTATCAAAAAAACTTGATAATTTATTTTTCTTTTTTCCTCTTACCGGATCGGAAATATAAAGATGGGCAGTGGCACTATTAGCTGTTTCTAAGACCTCGGTATCCTGAGATATTTTTCTTAAAGCGTCAGCTAAACCCTTAGGATATCTGGTAATCAGAGCGGCAGTAGAATCAGCCAAATATTCCCTTTTTCTACTTATAGCAAGTTTAATTAGGGTAGCTATTAAAGGACTTAGTAAAATTAGAATAACTCCCACTAAAAGAATGATAACACTTACATAACTATCATCATCTCTTCTTCTCCCCCTGAAGAAAAAGCCTCTTGTAAACCAATCTGCTAAAAGAGAAATTCCCCCAACTAAAATGCTTACAATAGACATTAATCTAATATCATAATTTCCAATATGAGACATCTCGTGAGCTATAACCCCCTCCAATTCTCGCCTTTCCAGTCTTTGAATTATTCCCGTGGTGAAACAAATTACAGAATGCTGAGGATCTCTTCCTGTGGCAAATGCATTCATTGAAGAATCGTTTATCACATAAATTTTGGGTTTTGGAATCCCTGAGGCTATCGACATGTTTTCAACTAATTTGTGAACTTCGGGAGCATCCTCATATTTAAGCTCTTTTGCCCCCGATACCGCTAAAATAACTTTATCGGAATTAAAATATGAGAAAAGACCTGATAAACCGGAAAAAATAAATGCTAAACCAAGTAAAGATGCTCCTCCGTATTCGGTAAAGTATTCACCAATAAACCAACATATAGCAAATATTATTGCGGTAAAAAGTGTAAAGACAACCACAGTGTCTCTTTTATTTGAGCTTATATTCTGATATACATTAGGCATATTTCACCCGTAAAATTGCTAAAAATTAAAACTCTACTTTCACATTTTCTTTATCAGTCTCTTCTACTTCAAAAAACTCCTCAGGTTCAAACTTGAAGATACTAGCAATAAGATTGTTCGGAAACATAGCAATCTTTTCGTTATATTGTCTGACGACATTATTGTAAAACTGTCTGGAATAAGCAACTTTATCTTCTGTATCTGTCAATTCATTCTGAAGAGATCCGAAGCTTGCCTGGGCTTTAAGCTCTGGATACGCCTCTGCCACAGCAAATAGATCTTTTAGGGCACTACCAAGCTTTTGATCAGCTTCTCCTGCTTCCTTAGGATTGGAAGCTGACATTAAAGCAGTTCTAGCCTGAGTAACCTTTTCGAAGACTTCCTTTTCATGAGAAGCATAACCCTTGACAGTTTCAACTAAATTTGGGATTAAATCCGCTCTTCTTTTAAGCTGAACATCTATTTGACTCCAAGCCTCTTTTATTTTTACTTTCAAACTAACCAAAGAGTTGTAGACGGAAATCACAAATAACGCTATTAAAACAAAAATTCCTAAAACAAAATACAGCACTAAAATCACCTCCTTTTACAATTACACACTACATTCTACTACACTAATCGCAGTTTTTTAATAAACTTATCGTAAGTCAGAGTGTTAATAACATTATCTTTTTGAATCCATCCTCTTCTGGCATTATCTACGCCATATCTCATAAAACTAAGTTCTCTCGTTGAATGGGCGTCGGAATCTATAATCAAGTCTACACCCCATTCCATGGCCGATTTAGCTAAATCGTCAGGTAAATCCAATCTTTGCGGCTGAGCATTTATTTCCAAAATTACTCCGTTATCTCTGGCGGCTGAAAATATTTTTCTCCAGTCCGGGTCAGCAGGATCTCTTTCATTTAAAAGTCTTCCCGATGGATGGGATATAACTCTGACATATGGGTTTTCAATTGCTGATATCAACCTTTTAGTAACAGTTTCTTTATCCTGTCCGAATGCCGTATGAATACCTGCAATTACAAAATCCAAATCTTTTAAAATATCATCCGGAAGACCAAGTGAATTATCTACTAATATATTTACCTCGTACCCAAACAAAACTTTTATATCCGTTTGGGAAGAATTTATATCATTAATTTTTTTCCTTGTGTCACTAACAATTTTCAAAACCGTTCCTAAACCCCTGCTCTGAATGCTGGGAGCGTGGTCCGTAACCCCGATATACTGATATCCAAGTTTTTTGGCCTCCTCTACCATTTCTTCTAACGTATTAACTCCGTCGGAAGCAGTAGTATGAGAATGAATATCTCCTTTTATATCTTCTAATTTTATTAAGTTCGGTAGTTTTCCTTCTTTAGCAGCTTCTATTTCAAAATCTCCATTACGAATCTCGGGAGGTATGTATGAAAGACCTAATTCGCTGTAAAAATTTTTTTCATCTGAAAACTCTTTTAATTTTCCGTCTTTTTTTATCCCATATTCAGAAAGAGACATTCCCATAGAAAGAGCATAGTTTCTCAAAAGTATGTTGTGCTGTTTTGAACCGGTGAAATATTGCAACATCGACCCATAAGCTTGGGGGGTGCTTACTCTTAAATCAACTTGAATTTCATTGGTAAGAACTACACTGGCTTTTTTATCCCCGACCACCAAAACTTCTTTTATCTCAGGAAATTTTAAAAAATAATCTAAAACTTCTGATGGTTTGTTTGTAGATACGGGTATGTCCAGATCCCCGATAGTAGCATTTTTCCTTCTAAAAGAACCACAAACCTCAATATCTATCACGGCGTCGCACCCTTTCATAAAATTCATTATCCGTTCAACAATTTCCTCAGCTTGGGGAAGCAAAAATCTCACCTTTTTATCTTTTGTCATTTTTTGTTCTTCAATGGCTTCCAATATAGCTTTTTCTATCTTTTCTCCAAATCCTTCCAAATTACGGATTTTTTTCTGCTCAGCGGCTTCTTTTAATTTTTCCAGAGCATTTTCCCGATCCAAAAGTTTAAAAGCCATAGAAAGCTTATAGGCACGTTTTGCTCCAATACCTCTAAGACCGATTAATGAAAACATTCCTTCCGGAAGGCCTTTTTTTATTTCTTCAAATTCTGCAACCTTTCCTTCCAAAAAGAACTCGTTTAAATGTTCTTCTATTCCCGATCCTATCCCGGGAATCTCTCCTAATCTTTTATTTTCCCAAAGATCCTGAATAGATATAGTTAAGTTTTCCAGTATAGAAATGGCATTTTGATAGGCTCTAATTCTAAAATTATTATAATTTTTAACCTCCATCGCGGCTAAAATCTCTTTTAACATGTCAATGACTTCTCTATTGGAGACTCTTCTGGACATCATAGATTTATTTTATCATCTTTAATCTCTAAATCCTTGCTGTTATTGATTATTTTTTATTTTGTTGTTAACATAAACATTATCGCGGGGTCGTAGCTCAGCCCGGTTAGAGCGCTGCACTGTCACTGCAGAGGTCGCGGGTTCGAGTCCCGTCGACCCCGCCAAGAAGCCTGACAGGGAATTTATTCCTTGGCAGGCTTTTTGTGTAAATGGGGCGAGAATAATTCGGAGCGAGTGTAAACGAGCGAGAGGGGGTCACGAGCTTTACAGATTGTTTGAGCGTAAGCGAAATACAACCTGTTAAGACTTGGGACCGAGTCCCGTCGACCCCGCCAAATCTTTGTTTTGGTTGTTATCACAACAACACACCTTCTTCATCAGTAAGAGATACCGTAGTTTGATTCGACTTCACGTTTTTTATCGTCACCAAAACAAATGTTGTCAGGATTTATACCATTTTTTTCCATCTCATTTCTAACACAATTTACATAATCCTCTATAAAGTCTGGAAATAATCCCGGGATATTCCTCATAAGATGTTGTTTTTTTCTTCTGTACTCATCCATAGTCATATATTTATGGTAGTAATCCGATAACTTCTCTTTTCCAACTAGTAATTCGGGATGTATTTTGACAAAATCATTCACAACAATATCCATGGAATCTGTGAAACATTTGCTTATAATAGACGTATAAGAATGTTCTGGCCTTGTTGGCTCTGTAGCATATCCTAGCCAGTTATTCATATTGCCCACAAAATCATGTGGTCGATTACACTTGAGGATGATATCAGGATTCTGTTCCTCAATCTCTCCAAATATCTTGAGGTTTTCATCCAATAATTTTGTTGATGTGTAAACAACAACGCTATCTTTTAACCCTTTGCCAGCATCATCTCTATGTGTCTTAAAATAAAACGGTATATTGTGTTCCTTGTATTTATCATATAAAACATTACAAAACTCCATCGGGTTTTCGGAATTAACATAAAATCTATGGGCAATTTCTTCACTATTTATTTTATCCCCTCCAAAGAGTTCCCAAGACTGATAAGTATACCAGCCAGGTTGTATTCTAATAGGTGGTGTGTCAGGATTTTTTTTGTGATTACTGTAATAATCTTCTTTCGCCTTTCCATTGAGTATCTTCCTTGCTGATTCATCAACTGGAGCTATACTTTCTGGATCAACTCTTAACTGGCTATAGAGTATTTCGTATTCTTCAAGGGTAGGGGCCTTGTGGCCTATATCCTCTATTTTGAGATATTCTCTAACAATGCCTTTGATAAAAGAAACATCAGCAGGCTTTCTTACAACTTCATATAAATTTTTAACAGAAACTTCTCTTACTGGTAAGGAAGGATGCTCCAATTTTTCGGTTCCATCATTTGGAGTAATGCTATTAATCGAGTTTTCTATAGTTACGTTTTCAGGATGCATATTAAATATAGTAATTTTATAACTACAGGTATCTAATAGCAACGTGTTTAAAATCTATCTTACATATGGGTAAAATTATATTTCTTATAATTTCATATTAGAAAAATTTTTTCGTGTATAAAAAAATCCCGTAACAAATATCTGTACTTTAAAAGCACATTTGCTTTCTAATACGAGACCGCCAACAAAATAGTTCTGTATTTCATTCCTTAGATCCCTCCAAGAAGTAAAAAATAAACCTATAACAAACAGGTATTTTAAAAAAATAAAAGAAACAAGAAATTCTCCTCTACTCCTTTTAAAAATCTATGTTAATATAGTATTATTCTGCCCCTAAGAAATAGTATTTATATTGTTTTTATTAAAAGGGGGTGCAATTTATTAAAACCCATGGTTGAGACAAAAAACGACGCAACTAAAAAAGAAACAAAAAAGAAGGATAGAGACGGTCTTTCAATCATTGTAGGCGGTATTTTCATCTTAGTTTTGGTTTTTGCAACCTATAATTATTTCAATAAAGGAGGAGAGAAAAAGGAAGAAAAAGAAAAAGGAGCAGATTTTATAGAAAGTATTTTTGATAACGAAGAAGGAGATATAAATGGAGAAGGAATAAAAGAAGAAGCGGAAGAGAAATCTTTAGAAACCAAAACTACTGAGCAAGCACAAAAAACTGAATCAGTATGGGTTGCCACAGATTACAAAGAAGGTGATATAAAAGGAGAAAGTTATACGGTAGCAAGAGGCGACACATTATGGGAAATAGCTGAAGCAAGATATGGGAGCGGGTTTGAATGGGTAAAAATTCTGGAAGCAAACAAAAATTCGATAGGATTTTTACCTAATGGTTCACAAGCTTTGATAATACCAGGTCAAGTACTGATACTACCGTAGTAATTTATCATCATAATTTTAATATTAAAAGCCACGCGCCAATATAGTTGGTTGTGTGGTTGTTTTTTGAGTAATATAATCTAAAACTGGATTTGTATTGTCTTCTGCGGGCGTGGCTTAGTGGGAAGAACCTCTCGCTTAGCTCGAGAACCTTGCTATTGAGCCATAGTGCTCCGCACTATAGCATCAATGGAAAGAAAATCTTGCGATTGGGCCATAGTGCTCCGCACTATAGCATCAATGGAAAGAAAATCTTGCGATTGGGCCATAGTGCTCCGCACTATAGCATCAATGGTAAAGCGTCTGGTTTTGGTTAGTTTGAAGAGTAAGTATTTGAATTACTTACGCGGGCGTGGCTTAGTGGTAAAGCGTCTCCTTCCCAAGGAGAAGATCGCGGGTTCGAATCCCGTCGCCCGCTCCAAACAAACCAGCAAAACCTCGTGCTCTTGTTGTAAACAAGAATATTGTATCTTTGTAGGCTATCCGGAAAGACGGGATGAGAATGCCACACTGAGCGAAGCGAAGGAGGCGGGGTCGCGTGCTTTAGAGACTCTTGCGAATGAGATGAGTTAGAGTGTCTTAAAACAGGTTCGAGTCCTGATAGGACGAGAATCCCGTCGCCCGCTCCAGATGTTTGAAGTTCAAATCACCCTGATAATTATTTTTGGATTGATATGACAATGGCTTTTAAATGCTCCCCCACTCTGTATATTAAATCCAGATTAAAAAATGGAGAAGGTTAAAAAATTACACTTTCTCTTTTTAAGTCCTGTTTTGTTTTAGAAATGAAAAAAAGGACTCATTCAAGAGAAAAACTATCTATCTCTTTTTTAAGTCCTTTAACAAGTACAGCTCGAGTAAATTTTCAATTGACTAAGGGAAATTTAACGCACTAGTCTTATGCTGTCAGCATAACAAAATATAGAAGTTTATGTAGAAATATATACAAATATAGAGAAATATATTAGTTCGTATCAGGAAATACAGCGAATTTGGGTGATATAATGTTTTTAGATCGAATATTAAATTTAGATTAAAAATATATGAAAAATAACGGTAAAAGTGAAACGTTTGAAAAAACTCTCTTCAAGGCGGCGGATAAACTACGCAAAAATATGGATGCCGCCGAATACAAGCACATTGTGCTTGGTCTTATATTTTTAAAATACATCTCGGATTCCTTTGAAGAGCTTTACTCCAAAATAAAAGAAGATAAAGGTGATTTTACGGGAGCTAATCCGGAAGATCCGGACGAATATCGCGCCGAAAATGTATTTTTTGTTCCGCAAATTGCCAGATGGTCTTATCTTCATTCTCGAGCAAAACTTCCTTCAATCGGAAATGACCTTGATGACGCAATGGAAGCGATTGAAAAAGAAAATCCAACACTTAAAGGAATTTTGCCGAAAGTGTATGCTCGCCCTAATTTGGACAAAGCCGCGCTTGGCGGACTGATTGACCTAATCGGAAATATCGCTATTGGCGATGCGGCGGCAAAATCAAAAGATTTGCTCGGCCGAGTATATGAATATTTCTTGGGTGAATTTGCCAATGCCGAAGGCAAAAAAGGCGGACAATTTTACACTCCAAAATCAATTGTTCGCTTAATGGTTGAAATGATTGAGCCATACAAAGGTAGGGTTTTTGACCCTGCTTGCGGAAGTGGTGGAATGTTTATTATGAGCGAAAAATTTGTGGAAAGCCACCAAGGAAATATTGATGATATTTCTATTTACGGACAAGAAAGTAATCAAACCACCTATCGCCTGTGCCGAATGAACTTAGCAATTCGTGGAATTGATGGAAGCCAAGTGAAATGGAACACCGAAGGATCATTTTTGAATGATTTGCATAAAGATTTGAAGGCAGATTTTGTTCTTGCCAATCCTCCGTTCAATGATAGCGACTGGTCGGGACAACTTTTACAAAATGATCCGCGCTGGCAATATGGCATTCCGCCGGCATCAAACGCCAATTATGCGTGGCTTCAGCATATGATTTATCACCTCTCACCAAAAGGAGTAATGGCGTGTGTGCTGGCTAATGGCTCACTCTCCAGTCAAACAAACAACGAAGGCGAAATCCGAAAAGCACTCATCGAAAATGATTTAGTGGATTGTATCGTGGCGCTTCCCAAACAGCTTTTCTATAATACCGGCATTCCAGCTTGTATTTGGTTTATCTCCCGCAAGCGTGCGGGCAATGGCGATCGCAAACGCACTGGCGAGATTCTTTTTATAGACGCTTCCGAAGTCGGTTT
>Ga0208826_1001908_pt1 | contig 16420 bp, 5 predicted proteins | sample AD_UKC115_MetaG_FD_184451 | JGI IMG/M metagenome (GOLD analysis project Ga0208826, IMG submission 184451) | Active sludge microbial communities of municipal wastewater-treating anaerobic digesters from Hong Kong - AD_UKC115_MetaG (SPAdes)... | ecosystem: Engineered > Bioreactor > Anaerobic >...
AGTACTTCACTTAGCGTTATACTTGCCAACGATGCTCCTCCGTTTCGCTCGCTTGTTTATTTGCCAAACCAAGTCTACGAAACGGGGAGCATCTTTGCAAATCTACACACTCAAGACATAGGCCACCGATGTGATTGGTCGAAAACAGGTACTTTTACCGGGTAAGCGTAGACACATGGACAAACGCAGAAAACCGGCTGCCTCGGCCGGTTTTCTGCGTTTACGCTAGGACTTTATTTAGTTGTGCGTGCTTGAGACGAGAACGATTCCAACCCCCCGTTGGCGCTAGCCATTCGAACCAGCTTCTCGCCTCAGGCATTGTGGGTACTGCATGCAGTGCCCACAATCATTTGGTCTGACGACGGACGAGCATCGAAAGTTCCACCGGCCGACCAATATTCGTCAAAAAATTCGAAGGTCTTTTTGAGAACGACGATTTCACGAACGATCCGGTATGCCAGGCCAGGGCCTGCCGGCGTCCTACGCTGATGTTACCACACCCGACTTCGTAGGCCGACTGAGGGAAATACGGGTTTCCGGCGGCGATGTCGCCGGCGCATTGTAGGAGCGGCTTCCAGCCGCGATCGCAGCTGGAAGCTGCTCTTACAACAACGGGCGAGCGTGGGGAAGCCCCTACGGGTGGGCTGCGGAACACGCGCAAAAAAAGAGCTTCACCTGTCGGTGAAGCTCGAATCTTGCCGGACGGCCGCTGCTCGGGACCTTTGCAACAGCCTGCCGCCCGGCTTGGGCAAGGAGGTATTTGGAAAGGAGCAAATCTGCATCACGCAGTGTGTGCATTTCCTACTTCTTATACGACGGGGGCAATTCCAGAGTTCCCTACTTTTCACACTTTTTTCACAGCCTGGTTTCCGGCGCAGATGCGTACAACACGATGTCCTCACAACGCCGCGGGCGTATGATCCGCGTCTGCCCGCAAGCGGCGGTCTCTACCGACACGATACCGGTCACTACGGCGTAGTCACCCACAACGGGAGGCGCGGACAGGAGCGTGGAGTCTACTCTCAGCCCCGCATCGCCGGCGCAGTCCCCGGGACCCGAGCCGTCATCCAGGTAGAAGTGCGCATCTCCGACCGACGCAACCCTGCCCCAGACCGTCACCAGCAGGCCGATGGTCTCCGGCATGCTCCTGCCGATGACTCCGACCGGACGCAGGTGGGTGGTCTCGGTGGTCCTGCCGATGTGCTCCGCGATGACCACCCGCTCGCCGGATACCGTCGTCAGCCGTCCGCCGACCGATACCACGTCACCCTCCGCGACGCCGGAGCCCTGCACCCTGATAGCGGAGGACCGGTCGATCGACTCGACGTAGAAGAACGAGCCGAAGACGCCGGTTACCGCGCCCGATATCAGGATGCTCTCCCCGTCCCTGAGCAGACGGCCGAGACCGATCGACGGCAGCGGCGCAAAAGCCGGCTCGAACCGTATGGAGTCGGCGATGACCACGGGCCCGGAGGCCGCTGCGTTCGACAGCGTGACCGTGACCTGATCGCCTGCCGACAGTTCGCTCACGCAGAGCGTGTTCCACTGCCCTCCGTCGATCTGCTGGTTCACGACGCGGTCGTGAGTGTCGCCGCCGATCTCGACGGAATATGCGGCGGTGGTCGTGCGATTCGTCCCCGCCGACCAGCGCGCCTGGATGCGGTAGATGCCGGACTCGGCAACCTGCCACGTCCAGTGCGCCCTTGCGGTCCCGGTCGGACTGGTCATGGCGTACCGGTAATCAGGACCGTAAGCCCCGGAGGTGGTGCTCCCGGCAGACCAGCTTCCCTCGACGCTGAACCCGGCATCGAGATTGTCGATGACAACCGGTTCCCGCGCCTTCGTCAGGAAGCAGATCGGCTCCGATTCGACCCGCTGCCCGAACTCGTCCGCACACGAGACGACAAGCCGATAGATCGCGCCCGGGGAGAGGTCGCGCAGGCGGATCCGGTGGACCAGGGCTCGGTCTTCGTCAGATACGGTCTGCACGGCTCCGGAATCCACGCGCGTACACACGACTCTCGAATCGGCGGGGAGATTCGTCCGCCAGGCGACATCGGCCGATGTGGAGTCGCCGAGCGTCACCTCGACGTCCGTGAGCCGGAGAGGCGTGCGCAGGAACCGCACGCACGCGTTGCCGAACCAATCGGTCGCGCCGACGGCGACGGAGATCGTGTCCGCCGGCCTGAACCGCACCTGCCACCGATTCGTCCCGGCGGGGATGCACTCCAGGCGTGAGTATGAGCCGTCCGCGCCCTTCCGAGCGACGAACGGCTGCGGCTGGTAGATCTCCTCGCTGAACTCCAGGGTGGCAGTGCGCGTGTCGCCGTCGTCCTCGGCCGTGATCTGCACGCTCGGCGGAGTGACATCCGTGCCGCCGCGCCACTTCAGCATGCACTCCCGACCGGTGAGGTACTCGAACTCGACCAGAGGGAAGCTCGCGTGCAGATCGGTCAGCCGCTGGTGCAGAGCATCGACCTGCTCCGGGAAGTCGGCCTCTTTGAGGTGCGAGAAGAGCGTGAGAAGCTGCGGCTCGCCGTTCAGCGCCTTGATGAACGCATCCGTCAGGACGACAGTCGTCGCGCCGTTGATGTACTTGCTCCTCGAGTCCCAGCCCCTGAGCGTGCCCGGCGACTGGTAATCGTTCGGGTCGGGATGATACGGCGCCCAATCGGAGGGCGCGCGCCTCCAGTCGTAGACGTTGTCCACCGGCTCCTCGGAATCAACGCGGTAGGCGGGCCAGTCGTTCTCGAAGCGGTACGGGAACAGATCGTCGAGGCACCGCTGCCAGAGGTTGTCCATGTAGTGCCAGCCACTGCGGAATGAGGCCGGGTAGAACGCCCGATCGACGAGCATCTGCGCCACGGTGATATCGAAATCCTCCAGGCAGTAGCTGAAGTCGGGCGCCTGGTTCCAATAGTACTTCCCGTCGCCGTTCGGATCGCTCCAGATCCACGTGTGGTAGTGATACGCCATCTCGTCGCCCCAGCGCCGGATGGCGTCGCCGTGGTGGTCCTCCATCAGTTCGTACGGGAGCAGCGCCCCGGAGTCGGTCCCTGCGGCGTAGAGGGAACCGGTCTGCATGTACCACGTGAACTTGATCGGGTTTCCGAGGCTGTCGCGGTGGGCATAGCGATATGCCTCCGACATGACGCGAGCCGCCTGACCTCCGGGGGTCGTGTATGTCTCATCGGCCTCCGGGAAGTCGATGTACCGGCTGCCGATGTTGATCCCGCCGGTCGAGGTGTCGGAGCACACCTGGACGTAGATCCGCGCCGGGGCCACCGCATCGCCCGGCCGTGAGAACGTCAGGTCGTCGATGTAGAACGTGCTCGTGTGCGGCATGACGAAGTTGCCGATGCAGACCCGGGAGGGCTCACGGACGTAGGTCTGGGTGATGCTCGCATCGGGCGAAGTGTGGTCGTCGAGGTAGAGGTTCGTCGTGGAGCCGTCGTATGTCACGCGGAAGGCATGCCAGGCGCCGTAGGAGATCGGCTGCGCGACGTTCGAATACTTGCCGGAGCCGCCGTCGGGAACGTGCAACTGCACCTTGCCACCCGGGAGGATGAAAATGATCGCCGCCATGCCCGCGTAAGGGTTCTGGAGCGACCACGGGATCGCCTCGTCGCCCATCGATTCGATGTAGAGATTGAAGGTACAGGTGTAGGAGTCGGCCGGGGCGATCAACCCGGTGAAGGTTCGAACGGCGCCCATCTCATTGTTCGATGCGACCTTCAGGCTGTACGCGCCGGAGGTCGAACGCTCGCCGCTGACGGTGACGGGACCCGGCTGGACGAACTCCCATCTCGGATCGGCGGTCAGGTTGCCGTCGTCGAAGCTGTCGGTCTGAACGATGCGGTCGGCGAATGCCGCCGTGCAGAGCAGGATGAACAGGACGGCGATGTATGCTGCGCGGGACATGGGATACCTCCACCTCCAGTATATCCAGTATATAGGGAAAAGAGCGATCTGCCCAGATGCGGATCGATGTGCTCCAAAATCCGCATGGAAACGCGAAAAAGATGGAACATTCGACGAGCTTGTATCGTCAGTAGAAGTGACAACTGAATAGCGCGCAGAGTCGGATTACCGTTCAAGTGTACAGTTACCAGCCTGTACAAGCAATCTTCTTTGTCCTAGCAATCCGACCTCCTTCCGTCTATGCCCCAGTTGCTTTCCTCCTTTGCCGGCTGGGGCATTTCTTATTTGTCCTCACCTGCCGACCAATTCTCCATCGCCGCTCGCACGACGTCTCAGCCTGAACCATATGGACAGAAGGCGGCCCGCAGTGCGAGCCGCCTTCCATTATGCTGCGTACAAGGCCGAGGCATTCCCCGGCCGGCGCTATGGGATCGGATAGTCCAACTTCTGCGTTGCCCGGATCATGCGAACGTTGTTCGCGCCGATCCGGAAGGTGGAGCTGATCCCCTTGATCACCGCGTAGGTGTTCAGACCCGGAGCGGTGATCGCCGAGGTATCGACCCGGACTCCGAGGTGCCCGGAGCCGTCGTTGGTCTTCATCGATCCATCATCCACGTAGCAGTACCCGGCTCCGACATACGTCACCTTCCCGGCCACGCTCACGAGCAGGCCGATGTTGTTCGGGCCGATGCCATCCAGCACGCCCGGGGTGTACTGGTTGAGCGCCTCTCCGCCGAGGTCGGAGTTCCTGATCAGCGCAGCCGCAGGGATCGGGCCGCTGCCGGACATACCGACGCCGGCGGCGGTGATCACGCGCTCGCCGTTGGACGATGTGCCTATTATGCCGGTCACGGTGACCAGGCTGCCGGGAGTGAACCCGACCAACGAATCCACGCGGATGCCCGAGCTGCCATCCGGCTCCTCGATGTAGAAGAAGGTGCCGAAGCCGGCAGTAACGACCTTGCCCGCGACAGCGACGAATGTGCCGTCCGGCTGGGCCTTGATCTCATGGATCTTCGCGCTGGGCGCTTCGTAGACGTACGGGCCGAGCACGAGCGTGCCGTTCTCGACGTCGTCGCCGTTGAAGCCCTTGACGTGCAGGTACCAGCTACCCGACGATTGGGCCGTGACCGTCAGGGCGCCGGAGTTCCACTGGGGCTCGCTGCCGGTCCATGTGTGAGTCGCGGACGGCTTCCACGCGTAGGTATAGTACTGCACCTTGCCGGGTCCGAATCCGCCGACAGCCGTGAAGTCGAAGGCGGGAGTGGTGTACCCCGTGCCGGTCGCGCGGCTGCACGTCACATTGGATGTGCTCGGCGGAACCGAGAGCGTGTACCGGGAGACCGCGGACGATGCCGGTCCCTCCACGGTCCCGTTCTTGCCGTGGAAGTGCCTGGTGTACTGCGTGTTGGCGGCGAGGCCGCTCTCGGTTATCGATGACGCATTCTTGCCGGCGGTCCCCTTCTGGACGTTCGACGCGTCGTGAAGGACGTAGCCCGTCTCGATGGGCGACCGGTCGGTGAAGTTCCACCGGATGCTCGACGTGCTCAGGGCCGTCGCCGCGCCGGGCAGCGGCGCGACCGGAGGAGGAGCGGTGAACTGGGCATCATCGAAGAAGCCCTCGGTGTTGACGTTATACTCGTGGCCGAGGTTGACCCGGCTTATGCCGAAGCTGTCAACGTTCGCCGGACGAGGCAGCGTGGCCTTCCGCACGCCGTTGATGTAGTACCGAATGGCGGTAGCACCTACCTCAACGCGCAAGTTCTGCCAGCCGATCCCCCTGGTCTGCAGATTGGTGGCCCAGGTCCACGCGCTGCCGTCGTACACCCCGGCGGAGTACGCGAGGCCGTTTGCCGGCGGGTCCGGATAGCAGCCGAGGAAGGCTGAGAAGACCTGCGTAGCGCCGTTGAAGCCCCGGACGTGTATTCCCTGCCTGCTGTTCGCCACTGCCTGATCTGCCAGGTAGCAGTCGAACGAGCCGGCCGCGAACGTCGCGGGCAGAGCTCTGTATGCGTAGGAGCCCTGAGTGGAGGATGAACCCAGCAGCGTAGCGACGCACACATCGCCGGGATAGGTCCCGTGGTCGTCCCAGTCGAATATCTCGAGTCCGCGAGTCGTGCCGTTCGCCACCTTGTCGGCGGGCCAGTTGTTCAGGTTGTAGAATCCATCCTGCCAGACGATGGAATGAGTCACCGTGAAAGCGGGCTCACTCTGAGCCGACGTGTTGTTCACCGCATCGTAGGCCAGGACGGTGTACGAGTACGTGGTATTCGGCGATCTGCCGGTATCCTCGTAGTAGGTGCCCTGGATGTCGGCTATCTGGACGCCGTCGCGGAACAGCCTGTAGCCGATGACCTGGACGTTGTCCGTGGACGGCGACCAGGAGATGTTGACCTGGTTGAGGCCCACGCCCTCGGCGATCACGTTCTGAGGAACGCTCGGCGGATCGGAGTCCGGCGGACCCACGACTTCGTACGTCTTGCTGAGGATCGGGCCAAACCACGTGTAGCCCTCGCGCAGCATCTGCCAATCGGTCGTGTAGGTACCGCCGCAGTTGGGGGCCGTGATGGTGAACGAGAAGGTGTACGTCTGACCCGGGCCGACCTCGCCGGAGATATACTGCCTGGTCTGGCTGGTGAAGGGATCGTGGTCACCCACGGCGCCGAGCCTGATCTGCCTGGCCTCGGTCCAGAGCACACCACGGTTCCTGAAGGTCACGCTCACGTTGTACTGATGACCCGTTTCCATGACGGCCGGGAACGTATCGCTCACCAGCTCGCATGAGTAGAAGGCCCAGGTAGGAGTCGTGCCGAAGTACTCGCAGATGCCCTTGTACATGCCCCACATGGCTGCGGAGCGGAAGAAGTTGTCCCGCAGGTACAGAGCATCAACACTGCAGCTATCGTGGAAGGCCAACTCCGTGAGTGTGGCGGCCCTGTCCGGCACCCGGATCTCGCCGTATGCGCCGTCCGAGTTCTTCACGCAGATGCCGTGGCAGATCCACCCGGGCTGATAGTGCCCCGTGATGGCTTCCATGATGCCGTTGTTGATCTTTGTCGCCAACTGCTGGCTGACGGCGCCCCATGGAGCGTGCTCCGAACTGGCATCGTAGTAGGTCTCCGTACCGGTTGGGCAGCCACCGTAGCAGTCGCCGGACGCGCCGTTGGTGTGCAGGGAGACGTATATGTCGCTGTTGTCGTAGTCGGATGCAAGCGGCCTGGAGCGGATATCGTTGCTGCTGTCACTGCCGCCGGTCCCGAGGGTGCCGTAGGGGGCATAGACGTTGCTCGGATAGCCGACATGCTGGAGCCAGTAACAAGCGCCCATCTCCCACCAGGGCTTTCCACCGCCCCATGGAGACGCGCCGTAGTTCTTGTCGGTACAACGCACCATCTTGACGGTAGCGCCGTCCTGGAGCAGGTACTTCTCCAGGTACTGACACATCTCGAGGTTGTGCATGTCCTCCTGATTAAGAGGCGCGCAGTAGACGGGACGCTGAGTATGCCATCCGCTGCCGTTCCACATCCAGCCGTGGCCGGGGGAGACGGTGATCTTCCGGCCGGAAAGGTTGTTCACACCTACGATATCTCGGCTCGCGGCTGCGGCAGCCTGCGGACCGGGGGCTACGTAGGGCGTGGGCCTCGTGTACTCATGGAGCGGCTTGCCCTCTGCCTGGAGCCTGATCTCCTTGTCGAGACCGAACTGCCGGAGGGTAAAGCGTACCTGATAGAACACGGAGGTCAGCCGGTCTTCCTCTATCTCACCGGCGCCGACGATCTCCTTGGAGAAGTTGACGATGACGACGTCACCCTCCAACCGGAGGTCGAGGAGCTTCGTCCCCGGGAGCACCGCCGACTTGAGAAGCTTGCCGGTCGCAGGATCCTTGATCGGCGTGGCAAGAGCGGCGATGGCGTCTCTCACCTCCGACACGTCGGGATGATAGACCGACTTCGGTGCGCCGTAGTCGTCGAGGTAGACGACGAGCGCTGATGCATAGCCGCTCGCGGCCAGTGACATCACGGCCAGGAGCACCATGAGCGCCCGCCACATGCTTGGGTATCTCATTCTACAACCCCCTTGTGGTGCATCTATCGGCTCGCAGACACTCAGGCCTGAGAGTCGTGCTCTATGGGTATCGAAAGACTGCCTGGAAGCAATCCGACGGTGAAGTATGGATATGCATGCTCGGCTGTGAACGGGGGACTCTCGACACTACGAGAGACAGCCGGTAGGTTCAGTATATTGCCGACTTTTCCTACTGTCAACGAATCCCGGGCCGGCAAGGGCGAAAACCGGTATTATTACCGGCTCTCCGGCGGCATGTAAGAAAAAGAGGGCCACCCACACAAGTGGATGGCCCTCCGGTTTCAGCTTGTTACGGGTAGATCACCACGTCGTCATCACTTCCGGCTCTCAGCACCCGGATGTAGTTCGATCCGAGCTGCTTGATGGAGCTGATGCCTGTGACGACCGCGTGCTTGCCCTGCGTGAAGACCTTGGTGAGACCGGTCTTGTCCACGCGGACACCGATGAACCCGGAGCCGTCCTCAAGGCCGACTCCGTCGTCGATGTACACGAAGTCCGTGTCCACATGCGTGATCTTGCCCGCGATTGAGACGAGCAGTCCGATGTTGTTGACACCGGTCGCGCCGGTCACGCCGGGAGTCCGGCTGTTCAGGGCAGCGCCGCCCAGATCACTGGTCCTGAGCAGCGGGATGAACGGCATGGCGGCAGGTCCACCCGACTGGCAGGTGGCGTTGCCGATGTAGCGCTCGCCGTCGCTGCTGGTGCCGAGGATACCGGCAACACTGACCAGATTACCCGGTGCGGGGCTCACGCCGTCGATGCGGATACCGGACGATCCGTCCGACTCCTCGATGTAGGACGACAGACCGAAGTTCGCAGTCAGTACCTTGCTCGTCAGGCCGACGATCTGGCCGTCAGCGAGTGACTTCACGAAGGCAATGGTGCCGTTCGGCGCACCGACCGTGATACCGTCGGAGTTGCCGGCTTCGCTCCAGATGCCTGCGCTGTTCTTCGCCTTGACCGAGAAGTAGTAGGTCGAACCGACGGAGAGGCTCAGGCCGCTCCTGGTGACCGATGCTTCCGTGGTGAGCGTCCAGTCGACGACGTCGTTGCCGCCGATCGTGGTGCCGATCGCGTACTGGTACTCGGCGATGCCGGACTCGGCATCGGTCGCGGTCCAGTTGGCAGTAAGCGTGGTGTCAGACACCGTATACATACCCTCGTCGGTTACCACCGGCGCACTCGGCGCAGTGGTATCGTAACCGTAGGGACCGAGGGTGAGAGTACCGTTCGGCACTCCCTCGGCGTTGAAGCCCTGCACGTGGAAGTACCACTGACCCGGGCTTTCGGCGCTGCGGACGATCGTCTCCTCATCCCACACCTGCTCGTCGCCGGTCCAGGTATGAGTCGGCGACTGATCCCATGCGCAGCGGTAGTACTCGACCCTGCCCGCTCCGAATCCGCCGACTGCGGTGAACGTGAAGCCGGGGGAACTGCTCCAGGAGCCGGCCGGCTTGTCGCATGTCACTCTGGCGGTGGTAGGCGGCAGGGAGAGCGTGTACTTGCTCACCGTAGCGCTGAACTCACTGTCGAGCGATCCGTTCCAGGCAAGGACCTTGCGGGTATACTGCGTGTTCGCAGCCAGCCCGGTCTCCGCCCATGAGGTTGCCGCTCTGTTCCTCCATCCGGAGGCCGGCCACTGCGGAGACACGATCGTCCCGTCAGCGTCCGCGATATTGAAGCCAAACACGTTGTTGTCGGCGCGAGTCCAGGTCCACGTGATCTGGCTGGCGGAGTTCGCCGTCGCAGCACCGATGATCGGCGCGCCCGGCCTCGTAGCCTCGAGCTTGATGTCGTCCCACCTGCGGCCGCCGTGTGTGGACGTCAGGTTGAGACCGAGGTAGACCCGGCCGACGCCGTTGTTGAAGAAGTCGGTCTGGAGGTTCGGCGTCTTGGACACCGTGCCGCCGCCGTCAACAGCCTTGAAGGTTACCGTCCCGACCGGTGAAGCGCCGGGGTTGCCCGGGGTCACGGTCGTCTCAAAGTAGACCCACGCGGGGTTGCAATTGGTCGAAGGATTCCGGTTGCCGATCGCCGTCCAACCAATGCCGCCCGCGCCCACCGTGCGGTAGTTGTAGGTAGCGTAGCTCGGTGCGCTGTAGATGCCGTGCTCGAGGAACATGCTGACCGTTCCATCGGCGGTAAGCCTCAAGCTCTCCCGCTGGCTGTTGCCGCACACGCCCGATTTGTAGCCGCCCTTCAGGTCATAGTAGTAGGCGGAGACGCGGCACTCGGCGAACGGCCTGGAAGCAGCCTGGCGCCACATCTGGCTGGCCGCCGTGCCCGCGATGTACGCCGAGCCGGCGCCGGGTATGGCGCCCCTGCTCACAGCGGTATCGTAGACGTAGCCCGAGACGACGGTCCAGTTGTTGAAGCTGGCGGGGCCGTCGAAGCCTTCCTCCCATATCGTAGTGTACGGCACCGGCGTGGTGACGACCACCGGAGCGCTCTTCTCAGACTCGTTGAGCATGGCGTCATAGGCGGTCACTTCGTAGGTATACGTGGTGGCCGACGCGCAGGTGTTGTCCGTGTAGCTGGTCGTGGCGCTGGAGCCGATCTTGGCGCCGTTCCGATAGATGTTGTAGCCGGTTACGCCGTAGTAGTCCGTCGAGGCATTCCAGGCGAGCGCAACGCTGCTCGCGGTGACCGCCGTGGTGCGCAGGTTGGTCGGCACAGTCGGCGCAACCGAATCCGCGTCCTGGGTTGTCAGGATGGCCGGAGCGCTCTTCGCAGATTCGTTCGGTACGGTGTCGCAGGCGGTCACTTCGTAGGTATACGTGGTGGCCGCCGTGCAGGTATTGTCGGTGTAGCTGGTCGTGGTGCTCGATCCGATCTTGACGCCGTCGCGGTAGATGTTGTAGCTCTCGACGGCGACGTTGTCGGTCGCGGGGTTCCACGAGAGGTTCATGCGGTACGAGTAGTCGGACGTACCGGTCAGACCCGTAGGAGCCGTGGGCGGCTCGTAGTCGGGAGTCCCGGTGACTTCGATGGCCTGGGTGATCGTGGGACCGAACCAGGTGAACCCATCGCGGACCATTCTCCAGTCGGTTACGAACGTGCCGACTGCGTTGGGCGCCTTCAGGTTGAAGGTGAACGTGTAGGTCTTGGTCGGACCGACCTCGCCGGAGATCGTCTGGCGGGTGACCGCGGAGAAGGGATCGGAGTCATCGACCGCGCCAAGGCGGAATCCCTTCGCGTTGTTCCAGAGCACGCCGGTGTTTCTGAGCGTGACATGCACTGTGCGGGTCTCGCCGACCGACATAGCGGTCGGGATGTCATGGCTGACCAACTCGCACGAGTAGAAATCGTAGCTCGGGGTAGTGCCGAAGTACTCGCAGATGCCCTTGTAGACTCCCCACATAGCGGCGGAGCGGAAGAAGTTGTCCCGCAGCTTCATCGCGTCGGTGTCGCAGGAGTCATGGAATGCCAGTTCGATGAGCACCGCAGCGCGGTCCGGGATTCGGATCTCGCCGTATGCGCCGTTCGAATTGATCACACCGCGGTCTCTCCAGCCGGCATCCACGTACTGCGTCCGGATGACATCGATGATGTTGTTGTTGATGGCGGTTCCCAGATTCCGGCTGACGGTGCCCCATGCGGCGTGCTCCGAGCTGGCATCGTAGTAGGTGCAGCAGCCCGTCGGACAACCCGTGCCGGAGCAGTCACCGGCAAGTCCGTTGGTGTGCAGGGACACATAGATGTCGGAGTTGTCGTAGTCCGAAGAGAGCGGGCGCGATTGGATCTCGTTGGTGTCGTCGCTGCCGCCGGCGCCGAGGTTCGTGCCGCCCGGGCCGTAAACCGATCCGGGGTAGCCGATATGCTGCAGCCAGTAGCAGGCGCCCATGCGCCACCACTGCTCGCCGCCCGCCCACGGCGATGCGCCGTAGCTCTTGTCGGTGCAGCGCATCATCTTGACGGTCATGCCGTCCTGAAGGAGATAAGCCTCGAGGTACTGAGCGTTCTCAAGGTTGTGGTAGTCTTCCTCGTTGAGAGGGGAGCAGTACACCGGTCGAGCTGTCGCCCAAGTGCTGCCGTTCCACCGCTTGCCGTGGCCCGGGGAGAGGGTGATCTTCTTCCCGGAGAGGCCGGCGGCGGCGATCCCGCGCTCCTTGCCCTCCGCGAGCGCCTGCTGGCTCGGCGAGACGTCGGGGGCCGGTTTCACGTATTCGCTGAGGAAGCGGCCATCCGCGAGCACTCGGATCTCGCCGGTGATGCCGAACTGCCACAGGGTGTTTCGCACCTGCAGGAAGATCGACTCCATCCGGCTCTCTGAGAGCTCCGCGCCGATCAGTTCACTGGAGAAGTTGACGACAATCGCGTCGCCGTCCTTGTGCGTGCCGATCAGCTTGGTGCCGGGTGGCAGGGCTGAGAAGAGTTTCATACCCGCCTCGACATCCGACGGCGGGGACGCCAGGAGATTGAGCGCCGAGACCGGGTCGTTAGCGGCTGGATGGTTGTAGCCGCTCAAGCCGCCCGACTCGTCGAGATAGACGACAATCGCAGCGGACTGCGCCGATCCCGCTAGCGAGGCGATGCATATCACGACAACGATCGCCGTGATAAGCCACGAGACGTGACGATTCATTGGGAAATCCCTCCCTTGCGTTGGACCGAAGCCGAGACTCTTGGAGTGTTTCCGCCGGCCGATGCCAACTGCATGCATGAATCGACCGGCTCAAAAGCTTGGCAGGTTCGAGTAAGCGGCGTACGCAGGTCAGCTTGGGGTGTCAGGCCTGATACGGCGTCTTGTCGCCAGTATATGTGCGGGCATTCCGACTGTCAAGGAGTCCGACGGCAAAACAGGTACTTTTACCTGTTTGCCCCTGGTAGAGAGACTGCCATCAGTTTTTATTCCATATTCCACGGCGTTTGCCCGGTACTATTGCGGGGATAGGCGCATCATAGGTGGAAGAGAAACTCCCATGGGAGGGCGCGGCTCAACGCGCGGTGAAACCCTATGAGAGTAGAGCGTATTTCAAAGCCGTTGTAGGAGGGGATTCCGATCCCCGAATTCGTATCGTTGCGTGGGCATTCGCGGCTGGGAAGCCGCTCCTATATAGCGAAACTCGGCTCCCGCAGTCCGAGTCATGGGGTGATAAGATCATATGCCGCGGCTGTTCCTTTCCACCATCTTGCTCGCAGTCTTCCTGGCATCCCACGCCTTCGGCCAAGCGCCGACCCTGAAAGCGGTCGAGGTTTCCGAGCCGCCGGTACTCGACGGAGACCTCTCCGATGCCTGCTGGAAGCAGGCGCCCTCCATAAGTGACTTCTACCTGACGACCGACGGCTCGCCGGCGCCCGAGTCGACCACGGCCTGGCTCTGCTACGATGAGGCAAACATCTACGCGGCCTTCTACTGCAGGGACTCCCAGCCGGCTGGGATCGTCGCCCAGCAGAAGAAGCGAGGCGGCGATGTCGATTCCGACGACTGGGTCGCCTTCACCCTCGACTGCTACCACAACTACGTGGGACTGGTCTGGTTCAAGGTAACCCCGCGCGGCGTGCAGGTCGAGTACCTCCCAGACCGAGGCGGCACCAGCAAGATCGAGTGGAGGGGCGACTGGCGGTCAGCGGCGAAGATCGTGGATGACGGCTACATCGTCGAGATGGAGGTTCCGTTCTCCATCCTCAACTACGATCCCAACCAGACGACGATGGGCGTCTCCCTGAACCGCAGGCATGCGCGGACCACGCTCCAGTGGCGCTCGCCGGACTGCAGCCCCGACCTCGACCCCCGGAAGTTCTACACGTGGGAGGGACTGCGCCTTCCCCGGATCAAGACCAGGCCGACGATGATGGCCTACACGCTCTTCGGCGCCGGAGAGGACGACGCGCCGAGGAGGATGGGGCTCGACATGAAACACTCCCTCTCCCCGACCATGACCGGCGTCGTGACGCTGAACCCCGACTTCCGAAACGTGGAACAGCAGGTCGAGAGCATCGATTTCACCTACACGGAGCGGTATCTCTCCGACAGCCGGCCGTTCTTCCAGGAGAGCTCCGATTACTTCCCGGACTCCAACATCTTCTATTCCCGGCGCATCGGCGAGATCGATGCGGGCGGGAAGATCTCCGGCACGATGGGCAACTACAGCTTGGGATTTCTGAACACCCGGGACTTCGGGGCCGACAACCACATGGCAATGCAGATGGTCCACCGGTGGCCGGCGCGGGCGGCTCTCGGCATTGCCGGCGTTCGGAGCAGCACGTCCGGAGGGGAGCGCATCTCCGGGCAGCTCTTCGGCAACTACCGCCTGTACGACCGGCGTGACAGGCGCGTCGTGCTCGAGACGGATTACTACCTCGCCGACTGCGCATCCGGCTCCGGCCACGGATCGAAGCTCAACACCTCGATCTCCGGGTACGGACCGCCCCGCTCGCTGGAGTGGGGTGTGGCCCGCAGGGTCATCGACCCCGACTTCGAGCCCTACCTCGGATTCGTCCCGGAGAAGGGCATCAAGACATGGGACTTCTACGCCGGTACGAGCGACGAGCCGACCTCCGGGCGGATCCGCGACTGGCAGGTCGAAATGTACTACACCCTGGCCGATCACACGGACGGATCGCTCTATTACAACGCGGTATCCCTCAACGCGGACTGCGACTGGGTGAACGGCACGGGGGTCGATCTCTGGGCGGACGTTTCGCACAGGCCTCCGTACCACGATCGGACGTTCGGCGTCGGGTTCGGATGGAACTCGACCGACCTGTACAAGAGCGGATACTGCGACATCAGCTTCGGCAAGCTGGCGGGCGGGAGCTATCTATCGTACGAGATCAGCCAGGGATGGAGCATCGGCGACAGGATGAGCATGCATCTGGGCTACGAGTACAGCCGGATCAAGCAGCCGAGCCCGGAGGCATACTCCGCCCGGCAGTTCGTCGGCACACTCGCCTACGATCTGGACGACGAGCGGACCGTCTCCGGGAGAATCGTCTCGGAGGACGGCGGCACGAATTTCTACCTCGCCTACAGGCAGAGGGTTCGCGCCGGGATGGACGCCTACGTGATCTTCGGCGACCCGAACGCGGACAAGACGAGGAGCACCGTGCTGCTCAAGCTGATCAGCCCGCTCTAGTGGAAAGCACGAAACTCGAAATTCGAAGCACGGAACAAGAAGGCAAAACCGGAGAGAGGCGGAAAGCAGACCTGGAGATTAGGGACATCGTTTTTCGGTACTCCGGTCTTTGAGCATTCGGATTTGTTCCAGATTTCGTGCTTTGGATTTCGCCCTCGGAGGTTCCAATGTCATCCAACCAACTACAGATGATCCGCCGCGGGTTCGACGGCCTGCCGGAGATCGAGGTCCCGACGGGGTACGGCCTGCGGACCTACCTCCCCGGCGACGAAGCCACGTGGGCGGAGATCATGAACACGGGGGTCGGCGAGTGGACCGTCGAGCGCGTCCGCGAGCACCTCACGGGGAAGCCGCAGTTCATCGCCGACGGGCTCTTCTTCGCCACCTGCGAGGGCCGGCCGGTCGGGTCGGCGTGCGCGTGGCGTCAGAGCGCGGACGAGTGGCGGGAGGGCTACCTGCACATGGTCTGCGTGCTCCCGGAGCACCGGGGGAAACAGCTCGGACACCTGGTGACGCTGGCGGTGCTCCACTGGTTCCGGGGCCGCGGGTTCGAGGAGGTCCGGCTCTCGACCGACGACCACCGGCTCCCGGCGATCAAGTCGTACCTCCGCCTCGGGTTCGAGCCGATCGTCCCGGACGACGCCTTCCGCGGCCGATGGGACGCGGTCTTCGAGCGGATCGGCGGGCGGTGATCGGTCAGGGAGGGCCGGGGATCGACCCTCCCGTTCGTGTGCGAAGTGGAGGCTCAGCGCCGAGCCCGCCTCCTGAGCGCCGCCCCGAGGAGGCCGATTCCCCCGACTCCGAGCGCGAGGAGCGGCGACGGCTCGGGAACGAAGGTCACCGTGATATCGTCTGCGCAGAAGTGCCGTAGCGCCTCTGTGGTTGTTGGGTTGACAGGTCGGAACACCACAATGCTCATGCCTAGCGAGGAACTGATCTGAACAGGGGCGTTACGCCAAGCCTCTCCTGTAGCACCGATGAACGCCGAGGCTACGGGAGTTCTGGTGTTACGGTGGTAACCGATCATTTGAAGTATCACGTCTGGTTCTGTACTGAAGAACCCGCCGATGGAACAGGCATAGAGTGAGCCCGTCTCGTTCTTCAGCATCATACTTCCAGCGTTGCCTCCAACTCCCTCCCAGGCTAGTACATTACTCCCCGAGTATGGCGGCCCCCAGGATGACCCTGTGTGATCTGCCACGTAGAATCGAGCTTGTCCCGGCGGTAGTGGAAAGTTGCCGGTGACTCGCTTCCATTCTATGCCGCCTTCTCAGTATTGTCAACATCTTCTTTGAGCGCCGCCTCAAGCATCCACAGGTCCCTGTACCCCATGA
>Ga0208826_1001909_pt1:0-12500 | contig 16418 bp, 12 predicted proteins | sample AD_UKC115_MetaG_FD_184451 | JGI IMG/M metagenome (GOLD analysis project Ga0208826, IMG submission 184451) | Active sludge microbial communities of municipal wastewater-treating anaerobic digesters from Hong Kong - AD_UKC115_MetaG (SPAdes)... | ecosystem: Engineered > Bioreactor >...
GCTGGGGGAATAAATTGCACATAGTTCTGCATATTTGCAGTACTTCTACACTGTGTTCCAGTAAACCCCCTACATAGTTGTGGTGGTAAACTTTTGCCGAAGGTGCTGTGCAAAATTCCTGAGTAAATTCTGGGTCAGTGAAAAAGGAATTAAGTAGATTCTTAAGATGGATGTTTTCCATTTCTTCCACCGTGTTTTTAATCTCATCTAGGAGTTCATCCCGGTCTTTACTAGATGTTCGGATGAAATCATCCAGCTGGTACTTATCTTCTTCCAGGGCATGCAGATCATCAATTTTTATGCTGAAATTCTGGGAGTTACGGGGAAACTCATCTACCACTCCATTTATCTGGTAAATACATTTCTCATTAATTGTATCGTAGATCTCATGGGCATTGCGGTTAGGAAACATTCGCGCTGTTATCTGACCACTTTTATCAGTTAAACTAAATTCAAGGTAGTCTTTACCGTTGCGCGCCTTTTTGACTGTGGCACTGGCTATAACAAATGAGGTACTGATTCTTCTCACACTGTTCAAGTTTTCAATGAAATCTTTTTCCTCTTTAAACATGATAAGTCTCCGTTCCCTTCTTCTCCTTAGAAATATTATTTATTAAAGTTAATACTTATTATTAGCCGTAGTTTTAGGGTTAAAGTAATTAATTTCATTAGGGGATGAGCATACTAAACACCGCTGATTTTACTTATAATAGGTAGTTAACATCCCCCATAATTAAAACATTACTATCCAGATTACACTGGTTAAAATTGTGGTTTAAATTGATTACCTTTTATCCCAAAATGATTTTTCTTTAATATAACATGAAAAAAGGTAAAAAACTGCGGAAAATACCTCTAATTTAAATTAAGTTTTTTTTTAATTTACAGGAATTTTAATTTACAGGAAAAAAAATAGTTTCAGAATAGTGAATGAAAAAAGGGGAATATTTTTTTTGGGGTATGATTAATGTTCATGTTTTTTAAGTTTACGAACGTAAATCTTAAAAAAATCCCCTTCTTTTATGTTTGCTACCTCAAATAGTATTTCTGGTATGTTAACAGTCTCTCCTGTCCTTTTAGCTATGGTGGCGTATCCACGGTACCCATGATGATGGTGATACTGTTTGTGATGTCCCTGGTGATGTTTTTTATGGCAGCCACAATCTTCATCTTCACACATCTTATAACACCTCCATGCATACTATGAATTTTAAGGTTGAAATTATTTTCCATGATTTTTCTTACCACAAAAAGGTCTTATGGAGTGTAAGTTTGATAACCTAAGTGTGGTGGTACCTAAGTTGACCACCGGATTTAGGGATAATTCTATTAACCCCTCATCCCAAATCAATAAACAGAAAAATGGAATAATAATATAATCACCCATAATTTCCCATGAATTGCCAGCTAACCCCCATACTACCCCTTTAACGGGAAATTTATCTAATAAACATTAAAACAGAACTAAATTTATCCAAAGTCATATCTTAATGGTAACCGAAGTTAATTTGGAAATGTGACTGATAGCTAATGTAGGTGTGTCCTTTGACCAGTATTGATTTTTTCGGAGGCGTAGATGAAATTGGTGGGAATAAAATCAGGGTTAATGATGATGATACCTCATTCTTCTTTGATTTTGGAATGGGATTTTCTCAGGCTAATGATTATTTGTCGGAGTTCCTGCAACCCCGCAAGGCCAATGGAATCTGTGACTTTATCGAGCTGGGCCTGTTACCCTACATTGAAGGAATTTATCGTGAAGACTACCTGAGGCATGTAGGTCTGCCCTACCACTCTGAACCATCGGTTGATGGAGTGCTGATTAGTCATTCTCACGTGGACCACGTGGCCTATGTACATCATCTCCGGGAAGATATTCCCATCTACCTCACCAATGAATCACACCTGATTTTAAAGGCACTGGAAGAAACTGGTGCTGCATCCTTCTCAGAATATCTCCATTTAAAAAAATCCTTTTACCTGGAGCCCAAAAAGCGTGGAGACGGTTACATGCGCTCCCGGGCCAACATAGTTGACCGGGACATCCACGTAGTGAAACCCTACCAAAAATTTGAAATCGGGAATTTCAAGATTAAATCCGCCCCGGTTGACCATTCACTACCCGGCGCAACGGCATATATTGGTGAAAACGAGGATGATACCATTGTATACACTGGAGACCTCCGTTTCCATGGAAGGCACCCGGAACTCACCAATAAATTCGTTAAAGAAGCTAAAAAATCCAATCCCACTATTATGATCAGTGAAGGGACTCGCATTGACAGCCAAACCAGTGTCAATGAGTTTGACATTGAAAAACGGGCAGTGGAATCCGTAAATCAGTGCCAAGGCTTGGTAGTGGTTAATTATCCCGTGCGGGATCTGGACCGGCTCTTAACCTTCTACAAAGTGGCTGAGGACACTGACCGAAAACTGGTGGTGAGCCTTAAACAGGCCTATATTCTAAACCTATTCCAGGAACACCACCAGGAGTATCCGGGTATAGGGGAGGTTATGATCTACAAACCCCGTAAAGGATGGGGTCTGGTGGGGGATAATAGTTTTGCCTGTGTGGATGATGAATGGCTGTGTGCCTCCACCATTGATGAGGACATTGAATCTGCACATTCTCTCCGGGATTATAAAAAGTGGGAAAGAAAACTACTGGAAAATGACAACGTTCTCACCTATCATGATCTACAGGAAAATCCAAAGGATTACATATTTCGCTGTGATTTTTTTGAGTTAAAGGAACTTATTGATATAAAACCCGAGAATGGTATTTACATCAAGTCCAGTACAGAACCCTTTGATGATCAGATGGAAATAAATGAAAGGAAGGTACGTAATTGGTTGAAGTTATTCAACTTACCCCTCTTAAATAAATGCTTCCATGCATCTGGGCACGCCAACGGCCCGGAGATACTGGAAATGATTAGAAAGATACATCCGGATAAGTTATATCCAATACACACTACCCACAAAGAGAAATTCCTCGAACTTGCCGATGATGGGATTGAGGTTATTTTTCCCAAAAAACAGGAAATCATATGAAAGACCAGTGCGGATATTAGATTATTATAGAGTATTGTATAGAAATAAGAAACTCTTTTAAGTTAAAATGAAGTTTAAGGTTTATATAAGGATTAAACCAAACTCGTTTATTAATCCAAATAGTAGGTAATTAAATAGGATTAAAACTAAGAATTATAAGTTTAGCTCATGGTGAGTAAAATACCAACAACTAAAGACAGTGCAAAAAGGGCTATAAATCCTAACAATTGTAAATCTGTCCTCTTTAGGCCTAAAAATTCCTGAAAATCCGGGGTGGTGATTACGTCACCTTTGACTGATCCCCCTGCAGGTGTGGGGTTCAATTTATCATCCGAACCAGTTATATTTACTTCAAGTGAAGCAGTTTTGTTATTTATTATTTTTTTGGAAATTTCAGGAGAAGTAACTCCACTTTCCAATTTTGTATCATCTGGGGAAACCGTGTTTTTCGGAGATTTTTCCATTTCTTCAGCAGGTTCCTCTATTTCTGAAGATTCCTCTAACTCTAAAGGCTTATTAACCTCTAAAGTTTCATCCGCCACTAAAGACTCCTCAACATCTGAGGGCTCATTCACTACTAAAGGCTTCTCCAACTTTAAGGGCTCCTCCAGATCTAAGGGCTCCTCAACCTCCACAAGTTTTTCCTCTTCAACAGGATTCTCCACCTTTAAATGTGTTTCTACTTCTAGGGATTGATTTACCTCTAAGCTATCATGATTAGCCGATGATTTTATCGGGGATGTGGATTCACTAGGGGGTAAGGATTCATTGGTAAGAAGATCATCTTGAATCCCGTGGCTGTCTTCTGGAATAAAGTTGTCATCTGGAATTTTTTCATTGGTTTCTTTATTGGTTTCATTAATTTTTCCAGATTTCATATCCCTATCAATAGTTTCAGGGGATTTCTTATCAGTATCAGCAATTTTAGGAAAGGTTGTAACAGATTTAACTTCCTTCAAATCCTTCAAATCATCTATTTTCTCATATACAATTTTTTCCGAATATTCCTGATTATTATACATGGATTTAGGTAGTATGTCCGATTTTTCAGATAAGACAGGTTCATGAGATTGAGACTTGCCAGATCCCCTGAATTTTCCTAGGATCCTGTTTCGGACTGATTTATGATCAGTACTTGATGTTATAACTTTATTTACAGCTTCTGAACTACTGGATAAATCTGATTTTGAAGTTTTATCTGGTTTTACCAATAAATTCTGCCCAATATGAACATCATGTTCGGTAAAAGACCATTTCGAACTTATATCTTTATTAGCATCTTTATTAGCAGAACCATTAGATTCAATGGGTACTTCCAGTTTAGCTGGAACCTCCAATTCATCATTTATTTCCTGCTGGGTAGGGACCTTCGAATCAATAGGGGTTGGTGTTTTAGATTTATTCTGCACTTGGCTGTCTACCGATCCAATTCCTTCTGATACTTGGGTATTTGTAGGTTCTTCAGGTGTTTTTGATGTTTCTGGTACTTTAGTGGCTACGGTATCTTTAAGTGAAGAATCAACAGGAACTGAATTTTTAAACGCTGAGATTTTGGATAAATCGCCCCGGTTTTCACTTAGATTATGATTTTTGGGTTCACTTTTTCCCATGGGAGACAGAGATTCTTCATAGTATTTTTTACGATAATCAGCCCTGTTCCGGGATTTCAATCCTTTATTTTTGGATTCAATTTGAAAAATAGCATTACCGGCAAAGGTTCTAAGGATGCCTTTCTCCTTTTCTTTAACTTTTTTTAGGGGTTCAATAGCTCTTTCATCCGCTAAACTGCCCAGTGCCTTCACTGCTTCCAGTTTGACTGAGGTATCATTGTAATTGAGGGCAGCTATTAATCCGTAAACGTCTTTTATAAGTTTTAAGGTTTTTACATCGGGTTTTTTATCCTGGGAATTTATTTTATGATAGTAATTTCTGTTTTTAATGGTGTGGTTTCCCTCTGGCTGCCGGAATAAAGGAAAACTAGGGGGTTTACTTGAGCCCTGGTTTATCGGGGTTTCAGTTTTTGGGATCTGCGAAGATTCATTATTCAATTTTTCACTGGCACCCCTCACTGATTCTTTATAATCAGAGCTTTCATCAGAATTAGAGGCGATTTTAGAAGATGTGAATGCCATTTCTTCCGGAAGTTCAGATAAATTAATATCCGAGTCCATTTTTTCAATTTTTTCGGGAATAAGTGTAGATGATTTATCCTCTGGTTTCTCAAGAACAGGACCCGATGATCTACACTCCAGTTTCTCAAAAATAGGAGCAGATAATATGTCCTCCGGTTTATCAAGAATAGGAACAAATAATTTATCCACAGGTTCATCAGGATTAGAATCAGATGAGTTATCATCCAAATTTTCCGTAAAAGCTGTATTCTCTTCATTCTTCAAAGTTTTAAGAATATTATTGGATGATTTATCCCTAAATTCGTCGGGATATTGTTCATCCTGATTGAAATAATCTTCAATGGACTCTACGTACACTAAAGCACCGTAACATTCACAGGAGACAAAATCATCCTTCGATTCACCTTCCTGCAATTTATAATAGCCACCACATTCTTGGCATACCAGATATCCCATTTTTTTAACACCTTAACCTAAATGTAAAGTCCGACATTAATCATGATACTTTTAAAATCTTAGTTTAGTTACCCTTTACTAACTGATTTTTAACTTAATTACATTTTTCCATCTAAAATACATGTGGCTATGATATATTTATTGATAACCTATTGTTATGATACCAGCAGAAATATGGCCCCAAGTGCATCAATATCATTTAACAACATATGTTATGATAGGCACAGATTAGGGGGCAAAAAAGCCTTCTCCCGGTGAAGATTATGTATAATTGATTCTTCTTTGTTTGATACTCCTAACGATTTGGATAGAGAAAAAGAAGAAAAAATAGATTATATTTTAGTTATTTTCCTGATAATTTTATTCCAGATTATTGTAAACCTGTTTATGAATACTTTTTACATCCTTCCTCTATTCCTTTCATCATTTTATCTTTAAGGTCCTGGTAGTTGGTAATGGCCCCCGGACCAATATGTAGTATGATATCTCCTGGTTTTGAATGTTTAATTGAATATTCACCAGCAGTGACCATATCCTCGGTGGCGATTTTTAGGGCATCAGCATCTTTAGCACCTTCCAGAACTTCATGGGCAGATTTCATATCCAGAACACCGGTGGTTTCATTAAATCCACTGGCAATGATCACTTGGGCATAATCCCCCAGTAATTTACCAATCTGGAACTTGTCACGAGGATTGGTACTATCAGGATTATCAATCAATACTATTAAATCAGATTTCTCCTGAGTAAACTGTTTCAGGGTAGAAATTATACCCTCAGGAACAAATGCAGCATCGAAGTGAACTTCACGTCCACAGTAATCTCCAATATACTCTAAATGGCCAGGTATGCCCTTAAATTTATTCATTCCATCCGCTATGGAATCTTCTTTAAGACCATAGGCCAGGGCAACAGCCGCCGCCGCAATTGCATTTTCAAAGTAGTATCCCTTAAGGTTGAATTTTGTTTCAAATTCGCCTTCTTTTTTCTTTAATTTATATTTTATCTTAATTTTGTCCTCTTTTAAGTATCCATTTATGTCACAGTCGCTGCCCCGGGAGCAGTAATAAACAGCATCGTGGTCCTGAAGGAATGGAGTGCACTGGGAGCTGGCCACCAGGGTTTCACTGGATTCAATGATCATGAGTTTTCTCTTGGTGTATTTTTCCAGGGAACCCTCGAATTCCGATAGATGATCTGCATAGATATTAGTTATTAATCCTACCTTAAGTTTGAGCTCCGAAAGAAGTCGAATGGTACCGTGAGGTAGTTCTAATACTGCAATATCACTTTTGAGATGATCTCCCTTGATGATTCCATCCACAATAACTTCACTGAGCAGGTTGCCCGATAAGGATGAACAGGTCCATACACTGTAACCAGCATTTTTAAAAATTTCGGAGATGGCATGGGTGGTGCTGGTTTTTCCCAAAGTTCCAGTCACCCCGATAACATCCATATTAATAGTTTTATCAACAATATCAGCAATATCCTGGTTAATAAGTAATTTTAATTCATTATCCACCAGATAATGTCGGATGGGGGAATCTTTGGGAATGTTAGGTGAAATGTAAACTGCATCCACATCATCAATGTTGGTGGGATCGTCCCATCCCAGTTGGAGATCCACTCCCTCTTCTTTCATTTTAAGGAGAGTTTTCTGCACGTCTTCCGGGAATTCCTCCATTTCCTTTTCATCAGTTATTTGAACTTGGTGACCTGCATAATTTAAAATTCTGGCAGCTGGTCTTCCAGCATTACCTGCACCTATTACCACGCACTTCATGTTAAATTCTCCTTAATTTAATAAATCTTCCCTTAAGATATATTTTGAATAGGAAAAGTGAAAATTTAATCCTAATCTCAGTTTTAAATGGGTTGAAATTCCCCATTTTATCCATCAAAACTCATATCCTGAGGATAAACCCTCCGGAAGATATAACACTAACGGTTCCCTGAGCATTTAACATATTAACTCTACTCGTATAAATATATTAAATGCAAGATATTGGCTTTTTAAATAATTTCCCAATCAAACCATTAATATAATTATTCACAAGGTTATTTTGGGCTTAGTCGACTTATAGATTTTTTCCCAAATCTATAGTAAACATTATGTTACTCTAGTTAGATTAGTAATACTTAAAAGTAAATTTCACTCTTCCTCCTATTAATATTCATGATTATAATACCGACTGGTAAAAAAGGATAAATAGAGATAAAGAGAAAACTAAGTTATAATAGGAATAATAGGATAGGAAAGATTGAAAATAGATTTACTTTCTTAATTAATAGTCCTTTATATAATACCCCGTTAATAAGAATTTATTCATGAAAAATCATAGGAGTAATCGTCAATGGCAGTTATAATAAATGAAAACTATCTGTTAATTAAAAGCAACTATATTTTCTCGGAGATTAACCAGAGAGTAGAGAAATACCAGAATGATAATCCTGATGCGGATATAATACGAATGGGTATTGGAGATGTAACCCGGCCCTTACCCCGTGCTGTGGTTGAAAAATTCACTGAAGCTGTACAGGAAATGGGTGATTCCGAATCATTCCGTGGTTATGGTCCAGAACAGGGTTATGACTTTCTGATCAATGAAATAATAAAAAATGATTACGCACCACGTGGTATAGACCTTGCCTCTGATGAAGTTTTCATCAGCGACGGTGCCAAGTGTGACACTGGTAATATTCAGGAGATATTTGGCTTGTTAAACACTGTGGCGGTTACCGATCCAGTTTACCCGGTCTATGTGGAAAGTAATGTCATGGCAGGCAGAACCGGACCCATGGGGGATGATGGCCGTTACCAGAAACTGGTTTACATCCCCTGCACTGAAGATAACGGATTTGTACCTGAACTCCCCACAACACCCGTAGACCTGATTTATCTTTGTTTCCCCAACAATCCCACGGGTACTGCTCTTACCAAAGAACAACTGGCACAGTGGGTGGATTACGCCCGGGAAAATAATTCCATTATTTTATTTGACGCCGCTTATGAAGCTTACATAAGGGAAGACAACATTCCTCACAGTATCTACGAGATTGAAGGTGCCCGTGAAGTGGCCATTGAATTTAGGAGTTTCTCCAAAAATGCGGGTTTCACTGGTACCCGGTGTGCTTTCACCGTGGTTCCCCATGAACTGGTGGGCTTTGATGGTGAGGGAAATCCCCATTCCATTAACAGTCTCTGGAACCGGCGTCAGACCACCAAGTTCAACGGAGTTTCCTATCCCATACAGATGGCTACCTGTGCGGTGTACTCCCCTGAGGGTCAGAAAGAGATCAATGAATCCATTGATTACTATATGAACAATGCTTCTATCATCAGGAACAGCTTGGAAAATTTGGGTTTACGGGTTTACGGCGGAATTAATTCACCATATATTTGGGTTAAAACTCCCCCGGCTATGGATTCCTGGCAGTTTTTTGATTTGCTCTTGGATGAAGCCCATGTGGTGGGAACTCCCGGTGTGGGTTTCGGCCCCAGTGGTGAAGGTTACCTCCGGTTAACCGCCTTTAACACCCTGGAAAATACTGAAAAGGCCATGGAAAGAATATCTAAACTCACTCTAGGGGAAATTTAAAGAAGAATTGATTACTTTAAGAAAATTCATAAAATTTAAGGGAATTCTATCAATTCCTGTTTACTATTTTTTTATTATTTAAATTAATTTTTTTAGATAATATATCTTTAAAAACAGTTTTCTGGCCAATATTAATAGAATAATATATAAAATAAATAGAAAAAATGATTATAAAGTTTTAACCTGGTAATTATTACTTTTTTTATTTTAACAATTCCATATACTCCTTCAAGGCATCCTTGTAACTTCGAATTGGTGGAAATCCTTCCATTTTCCAGTTGTAATTATCCAAAACAGAGTACAGTGGACGGGGAGCAGGACTACCAAATTCCTCGGTGGATACCGGTTTAAGTTCAATGTCAATACCCGCATTCTGGAAGATTTCCTGAGCGTATTCATACCAGGAGCAGTGATCACTGTTGGTAACGTGGTAAATACCATAGGCTGGTTTGGTTATAAGCTGGTTTATGGCTTTAGCCAGGTCCAGGGTGTAGGTGGGTGATCCTATCTGGTCACTAACCACTGATATACTATCATGGTTTTCTGCTAATTTTAACATGGTAGTGACGAAGTTAGGGCCATGGTATCCGTATAACCATGCTGTCCGGACAATGTAGAATTTATTGAGTATATCTCGAATGTATACTTCACCCTGATGTTTGGTTTTCCCGTAAACACTGAGTGGATTGGTTTGGTCATACTCCCGATAGGGTGTGCCTTTGGTTCCGTCAAATACATAGTCCGTACAGATGTAAACCAGTGCACTGTCAGCTTCCCGGCAGGCCAGTGCCACGTTACGTGTTCCCAATGCATTTACATTATAAGCCAGGTCTTCTTTGGCTTCACTTCCATCAACATCGGTAAATGCAGCGGCATGAACCAATACATCAGGGTTAATGTCTTTCACAGTTTTAATGGTTTTTTCAATGTCAGTTATGTCCAGGGTGTCAATGGTGGTGGTGCTTATCTGGTGGTCCTTGGATAAAATAGCTTCCAAATCATGCCCTAACATTCCTTCTGCGCCTATAATCATTACTTTCATTTTATCTTACCGGTATGTTTGATATATAATCAAATTTTAATTGAAATTTAAGTAGAGTACTCTGAATTTATGCGTACATAGTCATAACTTAGGTCACATCCATAGGCAGTGGCCGTAAATGTTCCGAGTGATAAATCAACGGTTATTTTAATGTTTTCCCTTTCCATTATACTTTCTGCCAGTTCAAGTTCTTCTGTACCATCAAAGGCCTTTATTTCACCTTTATCTACCACAGCCACACTTCGTTCACCATCTTCCAGGGAGATAGTAACGGTTTCCTTATTCATAATGGCTCCAGAATAGCCCACTGCAGCCACAATACGGCCCCAGTTAGGATCGGCTCCGAATAGAGCAGTTTTTACCAGTGGTGATTTAACAACTGATCGAGCGGCAATTCTAGCATCATTAAGGCTTTGGGCACCCAAAACTTCTACTTCCATGTACTTGGTTGCACCTTCCCCATCCCGGGCCAACATTCGGGTAAGTTCGCTGCACAGATAGTCCAGGGCTTCCTGGAATTTTTCATCGATGTTTCCCTGGCCGGGTCGGGATAAGAGTACCACGATGTCATTGGTGCTTTCATCTCCATCCACCACCACCATGTTAAATGTTTTTTCCACCGATTTCTGCAGGGCTTCTTCGAGTTCTGATGGACTGGCTTCTATATCCGTGGTAAGGAAAGAAAGCATGGTGCCCATGTTAGGGGCGATCATTCCCGAACCTTTACATATCCCACCAATACGGGCTGTTTTACCATTAGTAAGTGTAGTTTCAACTGCAAATTCCTTGGGATATGTGTCAGTAGTCATTATAGCCTCAGCCGCGTTTTTGGACGCCGCAGGTGAATTTTCCAGTCTTCGCAGAGCATCGGTTATGAGTTTGCTAATGAGGGGTAGGGGTAGTTGGCGTCCAATGATCCCGGTGGAGGCCACAGCCACATCTTCCGGTAGGATGTTCAGGTCTTGAGCAACTTGGTGGGTCATTTCTTTAGCATCTTCGATGCCTTTTTCACCAGTGAAACAGTTGGCATTGCCACTGTTGGCTACTATTGCCGATAGTTTCCCATTTTTTACTGATTCTTTGGTGATGATGATAGGGGCGGCTTGTACTTTATTTCTGGTGAATACTGCTGCGGCACTGCTTTGTGGGTAGTGGATAAGCGCTACCCCGTAATTGTCTTCACAGGCACCAGCTGCCCGGACATTTTCCACTGCACATATTCCGCCTTCAATCTTTTTCATTTTTCCACCTTTTATCCGTCTAAATATCCTTTTATTATTCAAATTATTCAAATATTCCTATTTATCATCTATTCCAATCCTTATACTTAAACTGAGACTAATTACACTAATTTTGTATCCCTTAGTAAAATGTATCCTTAGAAGTGTACTAATTTAAGAATCTTCCTGAAATTAAGTTCAGATGTTAATCCGTATACCTATTACTATTGGTACTGCTATTGGATTGATTAGTCTGGGTATTAGTAGGGGTATTATTGGGTTCATTGTATACATCTTCTGATCTGGAGGAAGGAGATGATGGTGCTTGTGCTGTGTTCTGGGTATTGGTAGTGTTGATATGGCTGCCGTTACCCATGTCATAAACCACCGGTAATTCACCGGGGGCGGTTAAGTTTAAACCGTAGGTATCATTGTTGGCAAATTTAAGGTTACCAGTGATTAAACTGGCCCCGGTACCGCATCCAAATGCGATAAGTGAAATCACCAGGGCAACGGTTGCTTTTGCCTTTAATTCTGCTTTCATTCCTAATCAAGCCTTTAATTTCTTTGTTTATTTAATTTTAATCCTGTTTATAAAGCTTAATTCATGTGAAACCTTAAGTGAATATTCAACTTAATACAATTTCCAACTACATTCTGTATCCTTAACTAGGCAGTGAGGGCGTAGAGTAAAGCCAGGGCAACGGCTACCAGTCCAAATTCCCAGTATCCCACATTCCAGCCAATGAGTGTGACCAGGAAGACAAAGACGAAAATTAATATTACCCTACCACTTTTTTCCTGTAAAAATTCAATGATAGCCCGGTTGAATTCAGAGGGTATGTAGTAGGCATATATTCCATCAGCTAAATCAAAGACCATTACTGGGGAATTGTTCCACAGCTTAATATCATCGGCCATCTGTGCACGTTCACCTGCTTCACGGCGGCTTTTACCTATTCCTACCCTTAATCTGGCACCATTGTTTAGGGCG
>Ga0208826_1001912_pt1 | contig 16407 bp, 16 predicted proteins | sample AD_UKC115_MetaG_FD_184451 | JGI IMG/M metagenome (GOLD analysis project Ga0208826, IMG submission 184451) | Active sludge microbial communities of municipal wastewater-treating anaerobic digesters from Hong Kong - AD_UKC115_MetaG (SPAdes)... | ecosystem: Engineered > Bioreactor > Anaerobic >...
GAACTTCAGTCACGGCAAGGCGGCCGACCACACGCAGCGCGCCGAACTGGTGCGCGCCGCCAGCCAGCGCGCCGGGCGCGAGGTGGCCATCATGGCCGACCTGCAGGGCCCCAAGATTCGTGTGGGCACTTTTGCCGAGGGCCGGGTGATGCTGGAGCCCGGCCAGCCCTTCGTGCTGGACGCCGCCCGCAAGGAGCCCGGCGACGGGCATGGCGTGGGCCTGGACTACAAGGACCTGCCGCGCGACGTGCAGGCCGGCGACACCCTGCTGCTCAACGACGGGCTGATCGTGCTGACGGTGGACGCCGTGCGCGGCGAGGCGGTGCACACCACCGTCAAGCTGGGCGGCGAGCTGTCCAACAACAAGGGCATCAACAAGCAGGGCGGCGGCTTGACGGCGCCGGCGCTGACGGCCAAGGACATGGAGGACATCAAGACCGCCATGGCCCTGCGCGCGGACTACGTGGCGGTGAGCTTTCCCAAGAGCGCCACCGACATGGAAATGGCGCGCCAGCTGTGCCACGTGGCGGGCGCCGAGTGGGGCCACAAGCCGCAGCTGATCGCCAAGATCGAGCGCGCCGAGGCGATCCCGCGCCTGGCCGAAATCCTGGCTGCCAGCGACGGCATCATGGTGGCGCGCGGCGACCTGGCGGTGGAGGTGGGCAACGCCGCCGTGCCCGCGCTGCAAAAACGCATGATCAGCATGGCGCGGCGCGCCGACAAGCTGGTGATCACCGCCACGCAGATGATGGAGAGCATGATCACCAACCCGGTGCCCACGCGCGCCGAGGTGAGCGACGTGGCCAACGCCGTGCTGGACGGCACCGACGCCGTGATGCTGAGCGCCGAGACGGCGGCCGGCAAGTTTCCGCTGGAGACGGTGCAGCAGATGGCTGCCATCTGCCTGGCCGCCGAGGAGCACGACGCCGCCGAGCTGGACGCCGACTTCAGCGGCGCGGACTTTCAGCGCATCGACCAGACCATCGCCATGGGCGCGCTGTTCACCGCCTACCACCTGCGCGTCAAGGCCATCGTGGCGCTGACCGAATCGGGCTCGACCGCACTGTGGATGAGCCGCCACCGCGTGCGCATCCCCATCTACGCGCTCACGCCCAAGGTGGGCACCCAGCGCAAGATGACGCTGTACCGCAGCGTGCGCCCGCTGCTGATGGACACCAGCGCCCACCGCGACGAGGCGCTGGCGCAGGCCGAGGCGCACCTGAAAAAGCAGGGCATCGTCGAGTCGGGCGACATTTACGCCATCACCTGCGGCGAGCCCATGGGCGCGCCCGGCGGCACCAACATGCTCAAGATCTGCCGCGTCGGCTGACCGCGATCGGGTCGGCCCGCCGCAGCAAAAAAGCGGCCGCTACCGCCAGCGCGCCAGCCATTGCCGCAGGCGCGCGTCATCGGGCACGGGCAGGCGCCACGCCGCCCAGGCGCACAGCGCGCCCAGGCACCAGCCGGCCAGCACGTCGGTCGGAAAGTGCACCCCCACCGCGATGCGGCTCCAGCCCTCGGCCAGCGCCAGGCCCATCAGCAGCGCCCGCGTCCCACCCGGCAGCGGCGCCATCGCCGCCGCCAGCGCGCAGGCCATGGCCAGCGTGGCGTGCGCGCTGGGAAAACTGTGGCCGGCCTCGTGCGCCAGCCACTGCTGGCCCAGGCCCAGCGCCATGGGCCGCGGGCGATTGAAGCCGCGCTTGAGCAACTCCACCGCCAGCGTCCCCAGCACCATGGCCAGCAGCACACGCTGCGCTGCGCGGCGCTGCGGCGGGGTTGCCGCCAGCGCCACCACCAGCGCGGCCGCACCCGCCACGTACAGCAGCGACGCGCTGAAGGCCAGCGTGGCCTCGACCAGCCAGGGCGGCGCGCCGGGCCCCAGGTTGAGCGACAGAAACAGGGCGTGGTCCAGGGCGTTCATGATGGCAAAGGCGCAGTGCGGCGCGCAGTGTAGTGGGCGCGGCTTAGGGGCGCCTGAGGCGCACGCTGTCCGTTAAACTTGCCCCTTGGGCAACGGCTTGCCCGCGCGCCGCTTTTTCGACTCTTCAAGGACTTCCCGCCATGCCTCTGGTCTCCATGCGCGAGCTGCTCGACCACGCCGCCGAGCACAACTACGGCATCCCTGCCTTCAACGTCAACAACCTCGAACAGGTGCAGGCCGTCATGTCGGCCGCCGACGAGGTGGGCGCGCCCGTCATCCTGCAGGCCAGCGCCGGCGCGCGCAAATATGCGGGCGAGCACTTCATCAAATACCTGATCCAGGCGGCCGCCGAGGCGTATCCGCACATCCCGCTGGTGATGCACCAGGACCACGGCACCAGCCCCGCCATCTGCCAGGGCGCGCTGGCGCTGGGCTTTGGCTCGGTCATGATGGACGGCAGCCTCAAGGAGGACGGCAAGACCCCGGCCGACTTCGATTACAACGTCAAAGTGACCCAGCAGGTGGTGGCCATGGCCCACCGGATCGGCGCCACGGTGGAGGGCGAGCTGGGCTGCCTGGGCAGCCTGGAAACCGGCGAGGCCGGCGAGGAAGACGGCGTGGGCGCCGCCGGCAAGCTGAGCCACAGCCAGCTGCTGACCGACCCCGAGGAAGCCGCGCAGTTCGTCAAGGCCACGCAACTGGATGCGCTGGCCATTGCGATTGGCACCAGCCACGGCGCCTACAAGTTCACCCGCCCGCCCACGGGCGACGTGCTGGCCATCGGCCGCGTCAAGGAAATCCACGCGCGCATCCCCAACACCCATTTGGTGATGCATGGCTCCAGCAGCGTGCCGCAGGACTTGCTGGCCATCATCAACCAGTTCGGTGGCAAGATGAAGCAAACCTACGGCGTGCCGGTCAAGGAGATTCAAGAGGCCATCAAGCACGGCGTGCGCAAGATCAACATCGACACCGACATCCGCATGGCCATGACCGGCGCGGTGCGCAAGTTCCAGGCCGAGAACCCCGACAAGTTCGACATGCGCGAGTGGATGAAGCCCGCGCGCGAGGCGGCCAAGGCGGTGTGCAAGCAGCGCTACCAGGAGTTCGGCTGCGAAGGCCAGGGCGCCAAGGTCAAGGGCATGCCGCTGTCGGTGATGGCCCAGAAGTACGCCCAAGGCGAGCTGGCGCAGCAGGTCAAGTAAGCCGCCGCACCGCACTAACTATCAAATCAGGAGCTGCTCGCGCTTGCCCAACAAGCGCCAGCGGCTCTTTTTGTTCATAGATCGAATCGAGCACTCCCATGACCGCCCCCGCCGCCCTGCACACCAGTCAACTGCACAGCCTGCCCCTGCTCGCGCGCGGCAAGGTGCGCGACAACTACGCCGTCGGCAGCGATCGCATCCTGATGGTCGCCAGCGATCGCATCAGCGCCTTCGACGTCATCATGGGCCAGCCCATCCCCGGCAAGGGCGCGCTGCTGACGCAGATGGCGCTGTGGTGGTTCGAACAGCTCAAGGGCATCGTGCCCAACCACTTGACCGGCGACGCGCCCGAAAGCGTGGTGGCGCCCGATGAGGTCGCCCAGGTGGCCGGCCGCAGCATGCTGGTCAAGCGCCTCAAACCCATCCCGGTCGAGGCCGTGGTGCGCGGCTATCTGGCCGGCAGCGGCTGGAAGGAATATCAGCAAGGCCAGGCCGTCTGCGGCGTGCCCCTGCCCGCGGGCCTGAAGAACGCCAGCCAGCTGCCCCAGCCCATCTACACCCCGGCGGCCAAGGCCGAGGCCGGCGAGCACGACGAGAACATCACCTTCGAGCGCACCGTGCAAATCGTCGGCCCCGATCTGGCCGCGCGCATCCGCGACATCAGCATTGCCCTGTACCAGCGCGCCGCCGCCATCGCCCTGCCCAAGGGCATCATCATTGCCGACACCAAGTTCGAGTTTGGCCTGGACAGCGCCGGCCAACTGGTGCTGATGGACGAGGTGCTGACCCCCGACTCCTCGCGCTACTGGCCGCTTGAAGGCTGGCAGGAGGGCATCAACCCGCCCAGCTTCGACAAGCAGTACCTGCGCGATTGGCTGGAGACGGCGCAGGTCGATGGCAAGCCCTGGGCCAAGAAGGCGCCCGCGCCCGAGTTGCCGCCCGAGGTGATCGCGCAGACGGCGGCCAAATACCGCGAGGCGATGGGGCGGTTGATGGGGTGATGCAACTCGGCGGCCTGCTGGGCGCCGTCACGCTGCACGTTGATCTGCCGCCGTTTGCCGAGCTGCTGTACCTGGGCCAATGGCTGCACGTCGGCAAAAACGCCACCATGGGGCTGGGTGGCTACAGTCTGGAAACGTAAGTGATATTCCGAAATTCACGGATAAATTTTCCGAAATTTATGGTGATTATTTCCGGGATTTACGGTATCTTCGCTGCATGGATACCACCGCCGTTTACCCCCGCCATATCGAGCCACGCATTGCAGAAGCGCTGCTGGACACGCCGGTCGTCCTGCTGGCCGGCCCGCGCCAGGCGGGCAAAACCACGCTGGTGCGGCACATGGCGGCGCAGCAGGGCCTGCGCTATCTCACCCTCGACGATGCGCTGACCCTGTTGTCGGCACGGGAAGACCCGGTTGCCATGGTGCGAGCGCTCGACCGGGCCGTGATCGACGAAATCCAGCGTGCGCCCGCGCTGCTGCTGGCCATCAAAAAAAGCGTGGACGAAGACCGCCGCCCGGGCCGTTTTCTGCTCACCGGTTCGGCCAACTTGATGGCCTTGCCCACGGTGGCCGATTCGCTGGCGGGGCGGATGCAAACCCTGTCGTTGCTGCCCCTGTCGCAAAGCGAGATTGCGTCACGCGCCACCAATTGGCTCGATAGCGTCTTTGCCGGCCAGATGCCCCAGGCAGACCCAGCGGCGCAGGGCGACGACCTGGTCGAGCGAGTACTGCGCGGCGGCTACCCCGAGGCGGTGGCGCGGCCAGCCGGCCGGCGGCGCATCACCTGGGCGCGCCAGTACATCACCGCCCTGATCCAGCGCGATGTGCGCGACATCGCCACCATCGACAAGATCGACCAATTGCCGCGCTTTCTGCGTGCCCTGGCGCACACCGCCGGCCAGATGTGCAACTACACCCAGCTGGGCGGCGCGGTCGGGCTCGATGGCAAGACCGCCGCGCGCTACACCAGCATCTTCGAGCAGATGTACCTGCTCGAACGCATCAACGTCTGGGCGCGCAACCGCCTGAGCCGCGTCGTCAAGACACCCAAGTTGCAGTTTCTGGATGCGGGCCTGCTCGCCACTCTGCTGGATCTGACGGCGCAGGAGGTGGCGCAAGAGCGCACGCGGTTTGGCAACGCGCTGGAGTGTTTTGTCTTTGGCGAACTGCGCAAACACAGCACCACGGCAGATGACGACTACCAGCTGATGTACTACCGGGACGCAGATCAGATCGAGGTTGATGTCGTGATCGAAAACGCTGCCGGGCAGGTGGTCGGCGTCGAAGTCAAGGCCGCCGCCACCGTCAAGGCGGCCGACCTGCGCGGCTTGAAGAAGCTCGCTGATTTGGCAGGCAGCCAGTTCAAGCTCGGCGTGGTGCTCTACGACGGCAGCGAGACCCTGCCGCTGGGGGACGGGCTCTGGGCCGCGCCGCTGTCCACGCTCTGGGGCGATTGACGCAAGGGCGCTGCGACAGGTGATAGCCCCCCTTGGCAAGCTTGGCGCCGGCGCACATCCGCCAGGTGCTGTGCAGCAGTGCGGCTGGCGCAGAATCGGTGCGCCGCAGGCATGGTGTTGCTGCGCGGCGGGACGGCGACTTTTTCTTCTGACCCCATGGCCTCTCATTTGAAAATCATCCAGGGCAACCTGTTTCGCTCCACCTGCCAGACCCTGGTCAACACGGTCAATTGCGTGGGCGTGATGGGTGCGGGCCTGGCGTTTGAGTGCCGCTTGCGGTATCCGCAGATGCACGAGCACTATCTGGCGCTTTGCCAGCAGGGCAAGCTGGACATTGGCTTGCTGTGGCTGTGCAAGTCGACGACGCCGTGGGTCTTGAACTTTCCGACCAAGCGGCACTGGAAGTACCCCACCAAGCCCGAATACCTGCACCAGGGCTTGCAAAAGTTCATGGCCACTTATCAGGAGCGCGGAGTCACGTCGGTGGCGTTCCCGCTGCTGGGGGCGCAAAACGGCGGGCTGACGGCCGAGCAGTCATTGGGCCTGATGACGTCCTACCTGGAGCGGTGCAGCATCCCTGTGGAGATCTATCGGCACGACCCGACGGCGGCGGACGACTGCTATGACCGGTTCAAGGCGGTCGTGCAGTCGATGGCCGACGACGAGATTCGCGCGCGCACCGGCTTGCGCATGGGCGCGATTGCCCGGGTGCGCGACGCACTGGCCGATGCGCGCATTTGCCAGCTCAACCAGTTGGTACAGGTGCCGCGCATTGGCGAGAAGACGCTGGAAAAGTGCTTTGCGCTGGCCATGGGTCGCGCCGGCGCCGGGCCCGCTCAGGTGGCGCTGGGCCTGTAGCGCTGCGGGGTGCGGCGCCGGCTCGGTTAAGCTGCCCCCGTTCGGCGGCGCGCGCCGCCGGCCGTTGCGCCGTTGCGGCCGGAGCTGCAATGCCCCGCGTTCAATTGGAGCCGCCGCGTGCTGACCCTCTGGTTCTTTTTCCTGTATGTGGTCGGCGGCCTGTTCTGGGTTGCCGTCCTGCTGTGGCTCGTTGCCGCGTTTTATTTGCGCGGCAAGGATTTGTCGGCCTTTGACCGGCCCGAGGGCCAGCGCTTTTCAAGCGGCGCGCAGCCCAGCGCCGAGATGCAGGAGGTGCTGGCCCGCCTGGCCCGCCTGTCGCAGGCCGTTCGGGGCGCTTCGCGGATGCGGCGCACGGCCGTGCTGCGCCGCGCCTTCGACGAGCTGTTTGGCGACCGCGTGTTCGACGTTCGCTTCGAGCCGGTGGACTGCGCCGGCGTGCCGGCCGAATGGGTGCTGGCGCCGGGGCATGATGCGGCGCGGCGCCTGCTCTACATCCACGGCGGCGCCTTTACCTTGGGCAGCCCGCGCAGCCACCGCACGCTGACCAGCGCGCTGTCGGCGCGCACCGGCTGCGCCGTGCTGGCCATCGACTACCGCCTGATGCCTGAGCACCCGCGCCAGGCCGGCATCGACGACTGCCGCAGCGCGTACCGCTGGATGCTGGAGCACGGCCCCGCCGGCGCGCAAGCGGCGCGCACGGTGTTCGTGGCCGGCGACTCGGCCGGCGGCAACCTCACGCTGGCGCTGATCGCCTGGGTGCGCGACGCGGGCCTGCGCGCGCCCGACGCGGCGGTGGCCTTGTCGCCCGGCACCGACAGCACCCTGGCCAGCCCCAGCCTGCGCACCAACGCCGCCACCGACGCCATGCTGGGCCCCGCCTTCGCGCCGCTGCTCAAGGTGCCGCGCACCGCGCTGCTGTGGGGCGGGTGGCTGCAAATGCGCATCAAGCCGCGCGATCCGGCGATCTCGCCCGTGTATGGCGACCTGTCGCGCCTGCCGCCCGTGCTGGTGCAGGCCAGCCGCTCCGAAATGCTGGTCGACGACGCCCGCCGCTGGGTCAATCGCGCCCGCGCCGCCGGCTCGCCGGCGCAGCTGCAGGTGTGGGACGACATGATCCACGTCTGGCAGCTGTTCAACCCCGAGCTGCCGCAGGCCAACCAGGCGCTGGATGAAGTGGCGGCGTTTCTGGCCGCAGCCGAGCGGCAGGCCGTGGCGTAGCCGCGTTCAACCTAGAAACGGCAGTTGACCGCTTGTCATCTTCTTGGAAGCCGCGCCATGCTTGATTTCACGGGCTCCGATCACGTTCACCTGTTGGGTGAGCGCGCTATGCACTTGCCGGCACCGCTCTCGACGCGCCATGCGGCGTTGCTCCGCCTTGCGGGCAGTAGCCCGCCGCGTTGTCGCGCCTTGCCTAGCACGCCGATAGCGGCACTGGCAAGCGCATCCAACTGCCGTTTCTAGGTTCAACGGCCGTTTCCGGGTTCAGCCCTTCACCTGCCCATACCCCCATTCCAGCCAAGGCATCAGCGCCTCCAGGTCAGTCTTTTCCACCGTCGCGCCGCACCAGATGCGCAGACCGGGCGGGGCGTCCTTGTAGGCGGCGATGTCGTAGGCCACGCCCTCCATCTCCAGCAGCCTGGCCAGCGCCTTGACCTGGTCGGCCGGCAGGTCGAGCGTGAGGCATACGCTGGTGTTGCTGCGCGTGGCCGGCGTCTGCGCCAGAAAGTGGATCCACGGGTGCGTGGCCACAAAGTCTTCGACCAGCTTCAGGTTGGCCTGGCTGCGCGCGATGGTGCCGGGCACGCCGCCCACGCGCTCGCACCAGGCCAGCGCGTCCAGGTAGTCGGCCACGCACAGCATGCTGGGGGTGTTGATGGGGCTGCCGGCAAAGATGTCTTCCATCAGCTTGCCGCCGCTGGTGAGGCGGAAGATTTTTGGCAGGGGCCAGGGCGGGACATAGCTTTCAAGCCGCTCGACCGCGCGCGGGCCGAGGATCAGCATGCCGTGGCCGCCTTCGCCGCCCAGCACCTTTTGCCACGACCAGGTGACGACGTCCAGCTTGTGCCAGGGCATGTCCATGGCAAAGATGGCGCTGGTGGCATCACAAATCGTCAGGCCGGCGCGCTCCTGAGGAATCCAGTCGCCATCGGGCACGCGCACGCCGCTGGTGGTGCCGTTCCAGGTAAACACCACGTCGTTGGCAAAGTTGACCTTGCGCAGGTCGGGCAGCTGGCCGTAGTCGGCCTCGTGGCGCGTGACGTTGGGCAGCTTCAGTTGCTGCACCACGTCCTTGATCCAGCCGCTGCCAAACGACTCCCAGGCCAGCATGTCCACCCCGCGCGGGCCCAACAGCGACCACAGGGCCATTTCCACCGCGCCGGTGTCCGACGCCGGCACCACGCCCACGCGGTAGCCCGCAGGCAGGCCCAGGATGCGCGCGGTCTCGGTGCTGCACGCGCCCAGCAGCTCCTTGCCCAAGCGGCTGCGGTGCGAGCGGCCCAGGGCGCGCAAGTCCAGCTGGGCCACGTCATAGCCGGGCCGCTTGGCGCAAGGGCCGGACGAAAAGTTGGGAACCTGGGGCTTGCGGGCGGGCTTGGTCATGCGATGGGGCGTACAAAGGCGAAGCCTGCAATTCTAGGTCGCGCACCTAAAATCATGAGTCATGACCTTCATCGAGCAATTGCGCCAAGCGCAGCAACAAAACCAATCCCTGTTGTGCGTGGGGCTGGACCCGGAGCCCACGCGATTCCCCGCCGGTTGCACGCGCGACGCGGCGGGCATCTACGCCTTTTGCGCCGCCATCGTCGATGCCACGCACGACCTGGTCTGCGCCTTCAAGCCGCAGATTGCCTACTTTGCCGCGCACCGGGCCGAGGGTGAATTGGAGCGCCTGATCGCCCACATGCGCCAGGTGGCGCCGCAGGTGCCCGTGATCCTGGACGCCAAGCGCGGCGACATCGGCAGCACGGCCGAGCAGTATGCGCGTGAGGCCTTCGAGCGCTACGGCGCCGACGCGGTCACGCTCTCGCCCTTCATGGGCTTCGACTCGGTCGAGCCCTATTTGAAGTACGCCGGCAAGGGCGCTTTTTTGCTGTGCCGCACCTCCAACCCCGGCGGCGACGATTTGCAGAACCAGCGCCTGGCGGGCGAGGCCGGCCAGCCGCGCCTGTACGAGCACGTGGCGCGCCTGGCGCAGGGGCCGTGGAACCGCAACGGTCAGCTGGGTCTGGTGGTGGGCGCGACGTATCCGGCCGAGATCGAGCGCGTGCGCGCGCTGGCGCCCACGGTGCCGCTCTTGATTCCGGGCGTGGGCGCGCAGGGCGGCGACGCGCTGGCCACCGTGCGCGCGGGCTGGCGGCCCGACGGCCCCATCATCGTCAACAGCTCGCGCGCCATCCTGTACGCCAGCAGCGGCGCCGACTTTGCCCAGGCCGCGCGCGCCGCCGCGCAGGCCACGCGTGACCAGTTGAACGCAGCTCGGCCTTGATCCGGTCGCCTGAAAGGCCCATCCATGTCCATCTTCGATTTGTCCGCCCCCGACATCAGCGCCTGGCGCGCCGGCAACACGGGCGTGGAGGGCGTGTGGCACTTCGACAGCGGCGCCAGCGGCGAGCCGGTGCTGATCAGCGCGCTGATCCATGGCAACGAGCTGTGCGGCGCCTGGGCGCTCAAGGGCCTGCTGGAGGCCGGCTTGCGCCCGCAGCGCGGCTCGCTCACCCTGATGCTGTGCAACCTGGCGGCCTTTGACCGCTTCGATCCGCAAGACCCCGACGCCGCCCGCTTTGTCGAGCAGGACCTGAACCGCCAGTGGGTGCCCGAGCGCATCCAGGCGGCCGACACGCTGGAGCGGCGCCGCGCGGCCGCGCTGGCGCCCTTCGTGCAGCGCGCCAACTGGCTGCTGGACCTGCACTCCATGCACGAGCCCGGCGCGCCCTTGTTGCTGACCGGCGTGCACCAGCGCAACCTCGATCTGGCGCAGGGCCTGCACACGCCCGAGCACATCGTCATCGACAGCGGCCACTCCGATGGCGTGCGCATGCGCGACTTCGGTCGCTTCGGCGAGCCCGACCACGTGGCGCCCGAAACCCGCTCGCTGCTGCTGGAGTGCGGCTTTCACGGCGCGCTGTCCAGCCGCACCGTGGCGCAGGACATGTGCGTGCGCTTTCTGCAGCAGGCCGGCGCGCTGGACGCCGCCGCGCTCGATGCCGCGCTGCCCGGCTGGCGCCAGCCCGACGCGCCGCGCCAATGGGCGCTCACCGTCGATGGCGCCGTGGTGGCGCGCAGCGAGCGCTTTGCCTTCGTGCAGCCCTTTACCGGGCTGGAGCTGATCGAAAAAGCCGGCACCGTCATCGGCCACCACGATGGCCCCGGCCAGGGCGAGGCGGCGGTCACGCCCTACGACGACTGCGTGCTGGTGATGCCCTCCACGCGCCAGGCGCGCGCCGGCGTCACCGTGGTGCGTTTTGCGCGGCGGCAGGCGCTGGACTGAAGATCAGGTCACACCGCGTGCGGTACAAGGGAAGAGCACGCATTCGCTGGGCGGGCGCACGCACGTTGTCCGAACTGGTGATGGACACCGGCACTCGCGCGATCGAAGCCGTTGTACGGGTGCGCCCGCCGATCGATGATGTTTCCTGTGAATGGCAGGCCCATGATCATCCGACGCTGCGGCATGTTGTGATAGAGCATGAAGCGGGGCCGATTGGCTGCACGGAGCTTGAGGAGGTCTATCTGCAATCCGTGCGGCCGGTTTGCAACCCTGAGGGCGAGCGAGCCGATGCGCAATGGCTTGCGCTGACGATGAAGCCGAGAAGTTCGCTGCTCAGTTTCAATCGACTCCGTCAGAACTTGAGCACCAGCCGGCTGGCATACCAGGCGCGCTACGCCAGGCAGCCACGGACCTTTGCACTGCCTGATCTCACGTACGGAAACACCACAGTACGGCTGAGCGACTACGATCACTTCATTGTCGAGAGCAGAGAGCCGATGGATGAATCCGAGGAGCGCACGATGGCTCTGGCGCTTTCGCTGCTGCAGGGTGCGCCTGTGACGCTCCTAGAAGAGTCGACCGCGGACTGGGTTCGGATCAACCTCATTGAACCGAATGGCCATGAGTCGGGCCACGCGCTCTGTCGCATGCCAATGGAGGAGCATGAGGCGCTCAAGTGTCTGCTCGCGCTTCTCGTCACCCAAACGGATCGGGCCGAACGGTGGAAACGCGCAGGCCGATGGTTCATCGAAGGCAAGAGTTTGCCCGCGCCCGTGGAGTTCAAATGCATGCTGCTGCTGGTGTTTCTGGAGGCCTTTGGTTCGGCGCGCACACTGGACCGACGCGAAGTGGCAAGGGACTTGGACATCGATGAAGGCAGTGCCTGGTTTCTCGTCGAACTGCGCAATGCATTGCTCCACTCGGGTACGCCATTGAATGTGTGCGTCGACGTGGCCTTGCACAAAATGTGCAGCGCGCGACGCCCACGGCCGACGGCCTTCCCGGAGGTCTTGCAGAAGTCGCCCAGGCCTGAATACGTCTGGTTGCGCCTGTGCGAGCGAATCAACGCGGCACTTGTTCGCGATATCGGCTGGAGTGGACGCTGGGGCAACTATGGAGTTCCGAACGTGCGCGTGCGCACGCCACAGACTTCGAACTGATCCTCAGCCCGTCAACCCTTGCGCCGCGCCGCTTCGTACAGCGGCATCACCTTCGGGATGGCCGCCTCCAGCGCCGCCATGCGGTCGCCCGGCGCCGGGTGGGTGGACAGAAAGCCCGGGCCGTTGCTGCCGCCGGCCTGCGCCATCTTCTGCCACAGCGTGACGGCGGCGCGCGGGTCGTAGCCGGCGCGCGCGGCCAGCTCCAGCCCGTACAGGTCGGCCTCGCTTTCCATGCCGCGCGAGAACGGCAAATCCAGCGCCAGCTGCTTGCCCAGGCCGGCCATCTGCTGCACCCCCTCGCCCGCGCCCAGCAGTGCGCCGCCGATCGAGATCGCCAGGTCGCCCGCGGCCGACTGCGACATTTTCTCGCGCGTGTGCTCGCGCAGCGCGTGCGCCATCTCGTGGCCCATCACGGCGGCGATCTCGTCGTCGCTCAGCTTCAGCTTGCGGATCAGGCCGGTGTAGACCGTGATCTTGCCGCCGGCCATCACGTGGGCGTTGACGGTGTCTTCGTCGATCAGCACCAGTTGCCAGGGCCAGCGCGCAGCGTCGGGCCGGAACGCGCCCACCTGCGGCACCAGGCGCAGCATGACGGCGTTGACGCGGCTCCATTCGGCGCCGCTGGTGATCAAATCGCCCTTGGCGCGGGCCTGCTGGTTCTGCTGCTCGTAGTACTGCAGCGACTGCTGCATGACCTGATCGGACGAAACCAGCAGCAGCTGCGAGCGGCCCTTGCCGCCCGCGGCCACGCTGCCGCTGGTGGTGCTGGCGCAGCCCGCGGCCAGCAGGGCAGCGCAGACGAACACCGCCGCGTACGTAGTCGGGCGCGTGAAAAAGCGGGATTGCAGGTTCATGCGACCGATTGTGCCGCGAACCGCGCGCGGTCAACTGCCGAATCCAGGTTCAATGCCGTTGTCGAATATGAGTCAAATTGCCCTGCGGCGCATGGTGGACAAGCGCAAGCAGCTATCAAATCAGGACTTCCGGCGGGGCGACTGTCCAGGCCGGCGTCACTTGGGCATCGCGCAATGCCCGCCGCTGGCGTGCGTGCCCGATCCGGCAGTGATCATGGGCGGCTCCAGCCGCAGGTTGACGGGGGCCGACGTGGCGTAGTCCCAGGCCGCAAAGGCGATCAAGAGCAGCCAGAAGATCGAGCGGCGCGCGGGGGTTGTGAGCATGATCGGTTTGTCCTCGCGGCCATCAGAAAAAGCGGCGGCGCACGCGCAGGCCCACCAGCGTGCCCAAAAAGGCCATGGGCACCCACAGCCAGCCGTGCACGCTGCCGGTGCTGATGCCGCTGACCATGGCGCCCACGTTGCAGCCAAAGGCCAGGCGCGAGCTGTAGCCCAGCAAGAAGCCGGCCACCAGGCCGATGGCCCATTGCTTGCGCGTGAGCGCGCGCGGCGTTTGCGGGCGCCGCGCGGCCACCCACAGCGCGCCGGCCAGGATGCCGATGTTGGTGATGCTGGTCACGTCCAGCAGCAGCGTCTGGTGCAGGCGCTCGGCGTGGCCGGGGTCGCTCCAGAAGGCATTCTGCGTGGGGTCAAACAGGCCCAGCGCCGTGGCCGCCTTGGCGCCCCACAGGCCAAAGCCATAGACGACGCCCCAGGGCTGGCCCGCGATCATCAGGTTGAGCGTGGCCAGCAGCGCCAGCCCCAGCGCGCCCCACAGCCAGCGGCGCGGGATGCGGCGCACGCTGAAGTGCTGGCCGCTCCATGCCCCCACGCCCAGCGTGATGACGGCCAGGCCCGCCAGCGTGGCCGCCAGCGCGCCGCCCACGCCCCAGCGCTGCACCAGGCCCACGGGCTCGGTGGCGCCCAGCGCCAGCCAGCCGTTGAGCTGCGCCGAGCCGACAAAGCTGCCCAGCGCGAACAGCGGCAGGATGGCCATGTTCAGCGGCACGCCCAGCCCGGCCTTGTACAGCTGGCCCGAGCCGCAGCCGTCGGCCACCTGCATGCAGGCGCCGAACACGAAGGCGCCCACCAACAGGCTGATCGAGGGCGGCCCCAGCGCGGCCGTGGTCTCCGGGAAGTGCGCCAGGATGGGCATGGACAGTGCGGCGAGCAGCGCCAGCAGCACGATCTGGCCGTACACGCCGGCCGGGTCGCGGCTTTCGACCAGATGGCGCCAGCCGGTGGTAAAGCCAAAGCGCGCGCCGGCCAGCGTGGCGCCCAGGCCCACGCCCACCAGCAGCAGCAGCGCCTGGCGCGAGGACACCGACCACAGCAGCCAGCCAAACAGCGCCAGCGTGCCCAGGGCCAGCGGCAGGCGGCGCGCCCAGGCGCCGGGGCGCGCGGGCGTGGCGGCGGATCGAAGGGGGGCGGCAGCCGTGTTCATGGCGCTGGGGTTCCGAGGTTGCGGTGCGCCCAGGCAAGGGCCGCGTAGCGCAGCTGCTGCCAGCGTCCGGGCTCGTTGTCCATGGGCAGGGGCGCGGGCGCGCTGGTCCAGTCGATGATCGAGCCGGGGTACATGCGCACGCCGGGGCGGCCCAGCACCTCCGACAGCACGAACCAGTCAGTGGCCGACCAGTGGCCCGCGTTGCAAAAGGCGATGATGGGCTGGCTGGGCGCGGCGTTCAGTTTGTCGGCTTCGTCCTGCAGCGCGGCCTTGTCCATCAGCGCGGCGCTGCCCAGCTCGAACCAGTTTTCGCTGTCCAGGTTGACGGCGCCCGGCAGCGTGCCGCGCGCATGCGCGGCGTCGGCGGCGATGCGGCCCTGGTAGAACGGCGCGGGGCGCGCATCCACGCGCAGCACGCCGGGCTCGTCCAGGCTGGCGCGCACCTGGTCGCGCGTGGCCATCCATTGCGGGTTGAACTGCGGCTGCCAGCGGCTGCGGCTGGCCACGCTGGCCTGGCTGGCAACCGGCAGACCGGCGGCCTTCCACGCCGTCAGCCCGCCGTTGAGGATGGAAAGTTGCTGCACGCCCAGCGACTTGAGCGTCCAGTACACGCGGGCCGCGCCGCCAAAGTCGGTGGCGTCGATGCCGGTGTAGATGATGACGGCGGGCGTGTCGGGCGTCAGGCCCAGCTCCTGCACCAGCGCGGTCAGCGCGGGCTGAGACGGCGGCAGGCCGGCGTTGGCGCCCGGCGCGCGCCACAGCGGGTACGGGGCCGACACGGCGCCCGGCACGTGCTGCAGGGCGTAGGCCGGGCCTTCGCGGATGTCGATCAGGCGCGCGCCGCTTTCGCCCAAGGCCTTGGTTTGGGCCGGCGTGAGCAGCGGAGCGGTTGCCCAGGCGCCCGTTGCGGTGCAGGACAGGCACAGCAGGAGCAGTCGGAGTACGGCAAGCATGGCAGGGTGTGGGGATCGGGACTGCCGGGCGGCAGCACCGGCCTTCGGCATAAGCGAGTCCTTAATTATCCGGGGTGGCGCGGGCGCGCCAAGGACAGATTCGTTGGATGCTTATATCCGCCGCCGCATCAAGCCGAAGGCTGCACTACCATGGTCGCATGATCACCCTGCACACGGCGGCTACGCCCAACGGCCACAAGGTCTCCATCGCGCTGGAGGAACTGGGCTTGCCCTACCAACTGCGCGTGGTCGACCTGGCGGCCGGCGAGCAAAAGCGCGCCGATTTTCTGGCCCTCAACCCCAACGGGCGCATTCCGGTCATCGTCGATCACGCGGCGGGGGACTTTGTCGTGTTCGAATCCGGCGCCATCCTGGTCTATCTGGCCGAGAAAACCGGGCAATTGATGCCAAGCGACGCCAAGGGTCGCTCGCGCGTCATGCAATGGCTGATGTTCCAGATGGGCGGCGTGGGCCCGATGATGGGGCAGGCCAACGTGTTTTACCGCTACTTCCCGCAAAAAATCCAGCCCGCCATCGACCGCTACCAGGCCGAGGGCCGGCGCCTGTTCGAGGTGCTCGACGGCCATCTCAAAAATCACGAATGGCTGGCCGGCGACTACTCCATCGCCGACATCGCCAACTGGGCCTGGGTGCGCACGCACCGCTGGTCGGGCATTGCCATCGACGGGCTCGATCACCTGCGCCGCTGGCGCGACGCCATCCGCGCCCGCCCTGCGGTGCAGCGCGGCATCGAGCGGCCGCCCGCCAAGGTGGATCTGACGCGCGATGGCGACGCCAGGGCGGCCGAGTTTTCGACGCAGGCGCGCAGCATGGTCGTCGGCGCCGATCAAGGGGGCGCCCCGCCGTTGCCACCGCCGCCGGCCCGCCGCTGAGCGGAGGGCGACTGGGGCGGCTGCGCCGCGAACGCCTGCGCTGTCAGCCAAGCGCCGGCAGCAGGTTCATCAGCAGCACCATCGCCAGCCCCACCAGCGCCACGATGGATTGCACCACCGAGATGGTCTTG
>Ga0208826_1001913_pt1 | contig 16406 bp, 9 predicted proteins | sample AD_UKC115_MetaG_FD_184451 | JGI IMG/M metagenome (GOLD analysis project Ga0208826, IMG submission 184451) | Active sludge microbial communities of municipal wastewater-treating anaerobic digesters from Hong Kong - AD_UKC115_MetaG (SPAdes)... | ecosystem: Engineered > Bioreactor > Anaerobic >...
TGCACGGCATCGGCAGCAGCGCCGATGAGCGCGCGAAGATGGCCTTCGAGCTGCTGGCGAAAGTCGGACTGCCGGAGATGAGCTTCTACAAGTATCCGCACGAGTTCTCGGGCGGCCAGCGTCAGCGCATCGCCATCGCGCGCTGCCTGACCATGAAGCCGGACATCCTGATCTGCGACGAGTCAGTGTCGGCGCTGGATGTGTCGGTGCAGGCACAGGTGCTCAATCTGCTGCAGGACCTGCAGGACGAATTTGGCCTCTCCTACATCTTCATTTCGCATGACCTCGCCGTCGTCAAATACATGAGCGACGAAGTCATGGTGATGAACAACGGTGAGGTGGTGGAGCAGGGTGATTCCGACGCCCTGTATTCGGCGCCGCAGCAGCCCTATACGCGCAAGCTGCTGGATTCGATCCCGAAGGGCCTGGGCGCCCACGGCTAGCAGGCACGACCTCAAACATCGCGGAGGGGCGGCAGCTTTTCCCGGTTGGTACGCGCCAGCCGGGATAGTCGCCGGTCGCCTGCTGCCATCGCCAGCGCGACCATCATGTGCCCACCACCACTTGCCTCGCTGACTCAGTTGGCATTTGCCATCAACACGCGTTCACACGATCGTTGTCGTACATCTAACGTGCTGTTGTAGCGGTGCAACGTCTGCTGATTGGCTCCGGCCTGAAAGGCCCATTATGAAAGGGCTGGACGCCGCTTTTGCAGGAAAGTCGACTTTTAATGAAAATCGCATGAAAGCCCTGCAAACAATGGGCTTCGTCAAAATTCCTGTAACGATTCTGTACAGCTGTTCAGCGCTCCGGATGACCTCAGTTTCGTATTCAGGTGCTGGCCGGTCTTGGAAAAATCGCTTATATTTCAAAGAATTACAGAGATTGAGCCTGCGAGGCTTGCAACGGAGGGCAGAACGCTCCGAAGCGCCCGGCAGGACATCCCTGTAGGCGAAATGACGGCTTGATGACAGAATCAAAAAGTCATTCTTCCAACCGCCCGCAATGGGGATTACAGAGGTATTTATGATTAAAAAGAAGCAATTGGCTGTCGCTATCGCGGCAACTTTTGTGGCCACCGGGGTTGCTTACGCACAGCAACAGCCGCAGAAGGTCGAAAAAGTCGAGGTAACCGGTTCCAACATCAAGCGGACCGATGTTGAGACCGTTGCGCCGGTTGACGTCATCACCCGTGAGCAGATCGAGAAGTCCGGTCAGCCCACCATCGCTGAAGTGCTGCGCAACGTGCCGGCCAACAGCGGTAACTCCTACAACGAAAGCTTCTCCAACAGCTTCGCACCGGGCGCCTCGGGCATCTCGCTGCGTGGTCTGGGCCAGAAAGCCACCCTCGTGCTCATCAACGGTCGTCGCACCGCCGGTTATGGCTTCGCGCAAAACCTGCAAGACACCTTCGTTGACCTGAACTCGATTCCGTCGGCTGCTGTTGAGCGCATCGAAGTGCTGAAAGATGGTGCTTCCGCCATTTACGGTTCTGACGCCATCGCCGGCGTGGTGAACGTGATCCTGCGCAAGGACTACAAAGGCATTGAAATGTCGGCCGGTGCAGGCACCGCAGCCGGCAAGAACGACTACCGCTTCAGCGCTACGGGTGGCTTCGGTGACCTCGGCAAGGACAAGTTCTCGGTCCTCGGCGTGTTCGACTACTACAAGCGTGATCTGGTCAAGCTGAGCGACACCGACTTCGGCGCATCGCGTGACTGGCGCGGTCGTGCTGGCGGTGGTCGTAACTTCGACTCGCTGACCGGCCTCGGCACGTGGCAGCAATACACCAATGCTGGTGTAGCAACCCAGAACTTCCAGGCAGTTTCCAACTGTGGAGCCGCTGGCGGCACCGTGATGACCGGCCCGCAGGCAGTTGCCGCCGGTTTGATCAACCTGTCGACCAACCAATCGGCAGCCACGCTGGCATCGCTGCAGGCACGTGCCGCAGCGACCAACACGTTCTGTACTTACAACTCGAACAACGCGATCACCGCGCTGCCGGGCACCGAGCGCTACGGCTTCCTCGGCCGCGGTACGGTTGAAATCTCGCCTAACCTGCAAGGTTATGCCGAGGTTGGTCTGTCGCAAGTCAAGAGCAACCAGATCTTCACCCAGCCGTTCTTCAACACGACCGGCCTGACTCAGACTGCGGTTGGTCTGCGTCCGTTCAACTACACCGTCAACTTCGCCCCTGGCGTTGCCGGTAACCCGTTCAGCACGCTTGCACGCTACACCGGCGCCCTGAACGATATGGGTACCCGCGATACTTCGGTAAAATCCGAGACCTATCGTTTCTTGGCAGGTTTGAAGTGGACCGCAGGCTCGTGGGACGGCGACAGCGCCTTTGGCTGGTCGCGCAACGAAGTGACCTCGAGCAACTACAACCGTTTGAGCATTGCTGGCGTCAGCTCTGCATTCGGTATCACCTCGGCCGCCCAGCCGCCGGTGCCGACGGCGAACAGCGCGACCTATAACCTGAACAACTCGGCGGCGAATAGCGCGGCAGTCCGTGATTCTCTCCGTGCCAATTTCGATCGCAAGTCGGCGTCGGAGTTGTTCTTTGTTGACACCCGTGCATCCACCGAGTTTGCCCAGCTCACGCTGCCTGGCGGCCCGGTTGGTCTGGCGGTTGGTGCTGAGTACCGCAGCGAGAAGCTGAAAGATAACCCGGCGGCAATTGCTCAACAAGGTTTGATCCTTGGTCAGGGTATCACCAAGACGGACGGTGATCGCAACAGCTTCGCCGTGTTCGCCGAAGCCAGTCTGCCGATCCTCAAGAACCTCGAAGGTCAACTGGCAGTTCGCTCTGACCATTACAGCGACTACGGCAGCTCGACGGTGCCGAAGGTTGGCGTGAAGTGGAAAGTTTCGCCAGAGTTCGTGCTGCGCGCCAACTGGGGGCAGGGTTTCCGCGCGCCGACATTGCCAGAAATTTCACCGTCGGTCGCAACCTTCTTCGTTCAGGTGAACGATCCGGTGACCGGGCAATCCGGCGTCAACATTTCGGGCGTTTACTCTGGTAACCCGAATCTGAAGGCCGAAACGTCGAAGAGCACGACCATTGGCGCCGTGTTCGAACCCACTCGCGATCTCAACATCGGTGTGAACTGGTATGACATCGAGTGGAAGGATCAGATCGGCTCGTACGGCTTCCAGACGCTAGTAAACAGTAACGGCGTGATTAACGGTGTCCAGCGCGGCATCGTTACGCGTGATCCGGCGACCAACAATATCGTGTCGGTGCAAACCAATTACACGAATCTGTCGGCAGTCAAGACTCGCGGTATCGACATCGATGCTAACTGGCGTATGAACACCTTGTACGGCAAGCTCGGCTTCCGTACGGGTGCATCGTACTTGGAGAAATTCGATGTCGAGGGCGACAACGCGGTCGGCGGTAACTTTACGTTCGGCTCGCTGCCGCGTATCCGTGGCTTCGCGCAACTGTCGTGGGAGCAGGGGCCGTACTCTGCTGCTCTGACGGCGAACTACATCCACAGCTACTACCAGCAGCTGCTGGCCGCGACCTATTTCTCGTCCGCTAACGATCCGCGTTTCCAGACCGGCACTTACGGTGAGAAGATTGGTTCGCGCACCACGCTGGACCTGTTCGGTTCCTACGAGTTCAACAACAAGCTGAAGATCTCCGGCTCGGTGCTGAATATCTCCAACAAGCAACCGCCGTACGATCCGGGCGCGTCGGCGACCTTCCTGTACGACTTCACGCAGTACGATGTGCGTGGTCGTGCATACCGCCTGAACCTGACCTACAAGTTCAAGTAACAGGCGCAAGGCCCCTCGCAGGGGTTCGAAAGAGGGGCTTCGGCCCCTTTTTCTTTTTGTGCGATGAGGTTCTAGGGGGGGCGTTGAGGTAACCGCCATATCGTTGACGCGCGGTGCGTGGCATCATTGCATCTGCAACCCCCGTTTTCCACAGGACTTCCGACGCATGAACTCGCCGCTACTTCGTTCTATCGTACTTGGTCTCCTGACGCTCTTGCTGCCTGTCTGCGCGGTGATCGCTCAAGTGATACCCGAGATCCCGGTCGAAACGCTGTTCAAGAAGACCGAATACCGTTCGCTGACGTTTTCGCCGGACCAGAAGTCGATGGCGGCGTTGATGCCGGTAAACAGTCGCTACAACCTCGTCATCATCGATCTGGACAAACGCGCTGCCACGCGAGTGACCAACTTCGACAAGGCTGATGTGCTGAACTTCTGGTGGGCGAGCAATGATCGCCTCCTGTTCACCACCGGCGACATGCAGCAACTGGCCGCCAATGCGGGCGACGGTGGCTTGTTTGCCGTGGATCGGGATGGTCGTAACTCGCGCATCCTCGTGCAGCCGATCACGGCGACGCCAGGCCAGTACGTTACGCGGCTGACCAGCTTTGTTGGCCGCATCAAGGACAGTCGGGATGAAGTGATCGTCTCCGCGAATGACCGCTCTGCGGATTCGCAGGATTTGTATCGCATGAATATCGTCACCGGGCGCAAGTCACTGATCAGCTTTGACTCGCCCGGCAAGGTCAATGACTGGGTTCTTGACCGCAACAATCTTGCGCGCGCGGCTTACACCGAGGACCAGAAGGAGAACGTCTACGCGTTCTACTACCGCTCCTCCGACAAGCAGCCGTTCAAGGTGTTGCGTCAGTGGGATCACATGCTCAAGGACGTGGTGATTCCGGTTGGTTTTGACACGGACAACAAGACCATGTTCGTGGCCAGCAACATCGGGCGTGACACCGTCGCCTTTTTCCGCTTCGACCCTGAAGCGAACAAACTGGGTGAACTGATTTATGGCGATGATCGCTTTGACATGGTGAGTCCTGGCCCGCTCGGCGGCGGTGGCGGCGCACTGCGGTTCAGTGGGCGCGACGAAGACCCCGGCAAGATCATCGGCGTCACTTACGATGCCGACCGGCGCAAGACCGTCTGGTTTGATCCCGCCGTACAGAAGGCGCAAGCCATGCTGGATGCCGCGCTGCCGGCGGGCTACAGCAATCGCTGGAACCCGAATCATCGTCGTTCGCTGGTCATGTCATCGTCCGACACCGATCCGGGGCGCTACTACATCTTCGATCAGGACAAGAAGACGCTGGAGGAAACTGGTGTTCGTCCGGCACCCTGGATTGACCCGAAGCAGATGCGGCCGATGCAGTACGTGTCGTGGACGGCGCCAGACGGGCTCAAGGTGGACGGCTACCTGACGCTGCCGGCGACCTATCGGCCGGGCGCCCCGGTGCCACTGATCCTGCATCCGCATGGTGGGCCCTGGGTGCGTGATATCGGCGGCTTCAACCCCGAAGTTCAGTTTATGGCGAACCGAGGTTTTGCCGTGCTGCAGCCAAACTTCCGGGGGTCGACCGGATACGGCCGCCGTCACCTCACGTCCGGCTACATGCACTTCGGCGATACGCCCATGGAGGATCAAATTGCGGGCGTCGAATGGGCCATCAAGGAGGGTTTTGCCGATCGCAACCGCATTGGCGTTTTCGGCGCCAGCTACGGCGGCTATTCAACGCTGATGGTGATGGTCATGCGGCCGGAGCTCTTCAAGTGGGGCGTCAACTACGTGGGCGTTGCCGACATGTTCGTCAAACAGGACACGCAGCCGGCACAAAAGTACTCTGACTTCGGCTATCTCGCCAAGCTGGTCATCGGTGACCAGAAAGCCAATCGCGAGATGTTTGAACGGATGTCACCGGCGCGCTACGTCAGCAGGATCCAGGGCCCCGTTTTCCACGCCTACGGCGGCGAGGATCGCAACGTCGATATCGAAAACGGTCGCGTCATCCGCGCGGCGTTTGAACGTGCCGGTAAAGCGCACGAGTGGATGTTCGTGGCCGATGAAGGGCATGGCTATCGGCTCGACAAGAACGTTTTCGAGTTCTACAAACGCTTCGATGCCTTCATCAAGAAGAACACACCGAATCCGAGGTAGCTGCCGACACAAACGGTTCGCTCGCTAGCGGTCAGCCGGCAACAAAAAAGGAGGCCTTGGCCTCCTTTTTTGCTGGTTGTTGCGGTTGGCTTGCTATTTGCCGATCTGCTCGTCGAGGAACGTCAGTACCTGGGTGTAGTTGTCAACGCGGTTCTCGGCCCTGCCAAAGCCGTGGCCTTCCTTTTCTTTCACCACAAAGGCCTTGGCCGGATTGCCTGCTGCCCGCAACGCCTTCTCCATGCGAACGATCTGGTCGATCGGCACGCGGATGTCGTCCTGACCGGCGTAGAGAAACACGGCGCCCTTGATTTTCGCCGCATTGTTGACGGGGGAGATGTCGCGAACCAGCGCTGAATCGAGGTCCGGCGTGCCGAGAATGCCCTTCCAGAAAGTCACCCCTTCGTTGCTCGAATAGGTGTCACCATCGGGCGTTGTCAGTTGATACTTGAAGTCCGTTACGGCCAGGCCTGCGATTGCGCACTTGAACAGATTCGGCGTCTTTACCATTGCCTGCAGCGCTGCGTACCCACCATAACTGCCGCCCGAAATGCAGGCGCGCGAGGGGTCGGTGTATCCCTGTTCCACCGCCCACTTCAAGGCATCTTCATGATCTTCCGACATGCGGCGGCCGATCGATCCGAACCCCGCTTCGTAGATCTTGCTGCCCAACCCCGGCGTGATGCGGAAGTTTGGTACCACGACCGCGTAACCCCGCGAGGCGAAAAGTTGGCCTTCGCTGTAACCAAAGCCGCGGCCGTAGGTGTCGGCGCGGGCATGTGGCCCACCGTGGATGTGCACGATGGTGGGTAGCTTAGTGCCCGGCTTGTAGTTGGGCGGCAGGAACAGGTAGCCCGGGATTTCCAGACCGTCGCGCGTCTTGTAGATGAATGAACGCTGCTCGACCAGTTTGCCATCCAGCCACGGCCGGGAGGCGCCGATTTCTTCGAGCGTCCGCTTATCCTCGTCCAACAGATACCACCGGGGCTGTTTGACATCTGAGAATGAGCTCACCAGCAGCTTGCTGCCTTTGGTGCGGCGGAATGTATTGATCATGCCGGGTAGCGCCGCATCGAGCATTTGCTGCGTCTTGGCCCGTGATTCATCGGTCCAGACAATTTCCGGCTTGTCTGCCTCAACACGATAACCAAGCAGCTTGTTCGTTTCTGGGTCGATGCTGACGCCAGCAACACGCGTGCCTTGCGCGTCCGCGCCCATGTCATAGCGCGGATGCGACGCCAGCATGTCACCCAGGGTTTTCGTCTCGGGATCGTAGCGATATACCGCCATCGTGTCGCGGTTGCGGTTGGTGGCGACGATCAGTTTTTTGTCATCGTTGTCGATCGCCAGCGGCACGAAAACCGAGCCCTTGTCGCGTGAAAAACGGGTCAGTTCCACCCAGGGGCTGTTGCCGTCCTTGCGGTAGTACACCACTCGCGTCAACTCGTCCCTGATGCCGGCAGTCACCGCACGCGGAACCAGTTTGCCGTCTAGTATCCACGAGAATGTGCGGTCGGCTGGCCGACCAGAGGTGAGCAGCGTCGTGCGGCCGGTGTTCAGATTGAGGCGGTAGAGGTCCTCGGAATCGACGCTGGTCTGGTTGCCGGACGCAATGATCTCGTCAGTCGAGCCCGGGATGCTGCGCGCGAATTCGAGCGAACGGTGTATTTGCCGGCGATCCCGCGACTCGCGGACGGTGGGGGCGAGGCGGCGTGCGCCCGACCCATCGCGCCCAACCACGAACAAGCCGCCGCCATCGAACTGGCCCGGCCCAGTCGGCGTGTTCGCCTGCCCAAGCGAAAACACCAGCCGCTCATCACCGACCCAGTTGACCTCAATCACGTCGAAATTGTCGAAAGCGGTGAGCAGACTGCCCTTGCGCGTCTCAAGATCCATCACCATCAGGTTCTGCCGACCTTTGTGAGGCGCGGTGGCCGCCAGATACTTTCCGGACGATGACAAAGTCACGTTGGCCAGAGACGGGTTTCGGAACAGCTCCTCCAGAGGAACCGGACCGGGAGGGGTCTGTGCCAGAGTAGCCATCAGCCCAAACGGGTAACTGATCGCCAGCGTCAAGGCCAGCACGAATGTTCGCATGTGTGCTCCTGTAGATGTCGCGAAGGATACAAAACTCTAAATCGTAGGGGACGCTCGCCGATATTCGCTCGCCGTCGGTCGCAATGTGTCGTCGCTCGTCACAAAGACGGCGACGCACTCGAACTCGCGGTCTGTATCACCTGAGATTGCGCGGGAGGTAGTGTCATGTGGCGTGTTGTAGCTGCGCAACGCATGTGGCAGCGGCATTTTCTGGAAATGGCCTTTTAATGCGGCCTGAGAGCCTATTTTGCAAAAAGTCGACTTTACTGAAAAAACGTGTGCAGGCCCCGTAAAATAAAGGAAAAGTCGACAAAGATGATGGGTTCGGATTTGCATCTTACGATGTAATGTGAGCGCCGATTCGACGTCAATGGTCTGTTCTCGATGCGTTCAAAACAACGCCAGATCAAGCACTTACGAGACATCCGGCAGGTGCTCACATCGTCACCGGGTCCGGCGTCGCAGCGGACAGCGTCTGACCGGTAGCTGACAGAACCGCACTGAACATGCAGAATGCTCAGGTCATATTCATGTCATCTTTCGGGGATCTTTTATGCAAATCAAACGGAAGCATCTTGCCATTGCGGTTATCAACGCCGTGGCAGTGATGGCGAGCGGGGCTGTTTACGCGCAGTCGGAGCCGCAAAAAGTCGAACGGGTAGAGGTTACGGGGTCGGCCATTAAGCGCATTGAGGCTGAGGCGGCATTGCCCGTCCAGGTAATGACGCGCAAGGATATCGAGCGCACTGGCGCCACGTCCGTGGCGGAATTGGTGCAAAAACTGCCTGCCGTTCAGGGATTCACCGAGGCTTCGCAGTCAGTTGGTGGCGGAGGGGGCGGGTTGTCCTCTGCGTCTCTGCGCGGATTGGGCGGCCAACGCACACTCGTTCTGCTGAACGGCCGCCGGATGGCCGCATATGCGGGCCAGACGCTGACGGGTTACGGTGATGGTATCGACCTTAATCTGCTTCCACTCGCCGCGATTGAGCGCGTCGAGATCCTGACCGATGGCGCCTCCACACTCTATGGAACCGACGCTATCGCTGGCGTGATCAATTTCATCACCAAGTCGACCTACTCTGGCATCGATGTTGCCGGTTCGTATTTTTCTCCGCAGAAGTCTGGCGCCAAGGAATACACCGTATCGGCGACCGCGGGTGTCGGTGACCTGCAAAAAGACGGCTACAACTTCATGATCGCCGCCACGCACAACGATCGTGAACAGCTTCGCGCCGATCAGCGTGATTTTTCCCGTACGGGCATTCTCTCGTTCAACTACAACGGCCAAACTTACGACTTCTTCAATGGTTCGAGCCGCGGCATTCCGGGCAACATTCGTCCCAGCACGGAAGCCGACATCAATGCGCTCGGTGCGCGCAACCCGTATTTCATGGCCAATGGCCGTTGCCCTGACCGTCACGTTGCGATTGGCCGTCAGTGCTTCTTCGACTATGCGTCGACCCTAGAGATATACCCTGAACAGACTCGTACCAGCGGTATGTTGTCGTTTAGCAAGCGTCTGGGGGGGGATCACACCCTATTTGGTGAGCTGCTGTACGCCGAGTCCAAGATGATCTCGCGCATTGCCGCGCCGCCAGTTGACATCCCGGTGGCCACCACAAGTCCGTTCTATTCCTATGCTCGCGCTTTGGGATACACGGGCAACGTCACGGTCCGCTGGCGTCTTTGGGATGCCGAAAACCGCACCACTGAGGATACTGGCAAGGCGACCCACTTCACCCTCGGTAGCAAAGGGGTGGTAGCCGGTTGGGATTACTCGACTGCGTTTACCCACTCGGAGAACAAGTGGGCTGAGAATTATTTGGCTGGCTGGATGAAGTCCAATGAACTTCTGGCCGCCCTCGGCTCTGGCACGTTGAACCCGTTCGTTGGACCAGGGCAGCAGTCGGCAGCAGCTTTGGCGACGATCAACGGTGCTGTTTATCGTGGCATGTACAAGAGCGCAGACACTGCCTTGACGATGGTGGACGTCAAGGCATCGCGAGAGCTCTTCGCTGCGCCTGGTGGCACGTCGATGATCGCTGTCGGCGCAGACTTCCGGCGCGAATCCAATACCTACACACCGTCGGCTATCGCTCGCGCGCAGGGTAACGTCATCGCTGGCGACAGCGCTGCGGAAGAGCCCTACGATCTCGCACGTCGTTCATTCGGCGCCTTTGCCGAGGTTGCTGTTCCTCTTACCAAGACGCTGGAGCTGACTGGTGCAGTGCGTGGCGATCACTACTCGGACATCGGTAGCACGACGAATTTCAAGCTGGCCGGACGCTGGCAGCCCACTCAACAAGTGCTGGTGCGTGGTTCGTTCGGGACGGGGTTCAAAGCACCGAGCATCGCGCAGGTTTCCAACATTCATCAGCTCTACGGTGTGACAGGTGGGTCGTATACCTGCCCGTTCCCGGCTAGCGATGCGATGGCGCGATACTGCGTTCCTGGCAGCACGCAGTACAACGTGTTTGCGGAAGGCACGCCAAATCTGAAGGCAGAAAAGTCTCAACAGTTCACACTGGGCGTGCGCTTCGAGCCTTCGCCGATGGCCACCATTGGTGTCGACTACTGGTCGATCAATCTGAAAGATCGCATCAGCCAGCTCGACGAAAGCGTGGTGTTCGGTGATCCAGTGCGATATCGCAATCTGTTTACAACGTACACAGATCCGACTTCCGGTTCGACTGACTTGGCCATCCTGCTGAAGAACGCCAACCTCGGCAAGAGTCAGACCTCCGGTCTTGACTTTGACGTCGCGCTGCGCTTCAAGACACCTGTTGGACAGCTGACCTCACAGCTTCTGGCGACATACACGCTGAAGAATCGCTACCAGCGTGAAAATGGCGGCGCTTACTTTACCGACCTCGGCAACTTTAACGACGGCGGTGTTACGTTCCGGTTCCTTGGTCGTTGGATCAATACGCTCGAATACGGCAAGTGGACGCACTCGGCAACCGTGAACTACAAGTCTGGCTACGGAGATCAGTTCCAGAGCGCGGACGATTGCCTTGTATCCGATGCGAACGGTGATTGCGTTGATATCCGCCGTGAGGTCAAGCCGTACGTCACCTTCGATTGGCAAACGGTCTATCAGCACAACAAGAACCTCAAGCTCTCGCTCGGTGTTCTGAATCTGCTTGATCAGGACCCGCCGCTGAGCATCAAGACCGTGGGCGGTCACCAGCTCGGCTATGACAATCGGTACACGGATCCGCGTGGCCGCACGTTCTACGGGCGCATCAACTACACGTTCAAGTAGTCGTTGCTTTTCTGCGGATTTGCGATAATCCGCAGCTTGCTCAGGCCGGCGCCGCCAAATTCTGGTGGGCCGGCTTGTGCTTTGTCTGTTCCCGTTTATCGATCTTGACGGTCAGCAACGCTCACAAGGCGTGCCCGACTGTTTTCTCACAAGGAATGCAGGTATTTTGCAAACAGGCGCTGTCCTGCGGCTTCGTCCCGTGCGGAACCGTTCGATTCATGCTCGCGCATCAGGCCGTGGCGGTTACACCCGGCTGCGAGCTTTACCCCCACCAGTTCTTGCTTATGCCTCCCCGGTTTTGATCCGTGGCACGAGCGGTGGTGTGCAGTTTGCTTCTACGTTACATTCCCCTTTTCCAATCAAACTAGTGTCATGTATGATGTCGTACATCGACGATGCCATGAGGCAAAAAGGAGTCTTCTGTGTCCATTGAAATGAAAAAAGCAATTCGCCGTACTGGCAGTGCACTGATGGCCGGCTCAGTGCTGTTCGTCTCGCTGGTCAGCGCCCCGCTGTCCGTTTTCGCCCAGACGCCCGCTGCTGGTGGCGCGCCCGCCGCGTCGTCTTCCGCTGCACCGGCGGCTACCCCTGCAGCTGCTCCGACTCCCGCAGCTGCCCCGGCTCCGGCGCCGTTCCAGGCAGGCAAACCTGCCACCGAAAAAGTCGAAAACCCCTACGGCCTGAAGGCGCTGTGGGCGGAAGGTGATTACGTCGCCAAGACCACGCTGGTGATCATGGTCATCATGTCGGTGGGCACCTGGTACATCATGGTTGCCAAGCTGCTTGAGCTGTCCAAGATCGGGCGCCAGGCAAAACAGGCTGAAAGTTCCTTCTGGAGTGCTCCGTCGATCGCCCAGGGCGTTGAATCGCTGAAGGAACAAAGTCCGTTTCGCTTCCTCGCTGAAGCCGGTCTTGAGGCGACCAAGAAGCATGAAGGCCTGCTGGCGCACATCACGTTCTCGGATTGGGTAACGCAATCGATCCAGCGCGCAACCGACAGCGTGCAGAGCAATATGCAGAATGGTCTCGCCTTCCTTGCAACGGTGGGCTCGACAGCTCCGTTCATCGGCCTGTTCGGTACGGTTTGGGGCATTTACAACGCGCTGGTAAAAATCGGCGTGTCCGGTCAGGCATCGATCGACAAGGTGGCCGGTCCGGTGGGTGAGGCGCTGATCATGACGGCCATTGGCCTCGCGGTCGCGGTGCCTGCTGTGCTGGGCTACAACTTCATCGTTCGTCGCAACAAGACCACGATGGACAAGATCCGCAACTTCGGCTCCGATCTGCACTCGGTGCTGATCGCGTCCGGCAAGAAGTAATTGCACGAAACTGACAACGGAGCCTGAACCATGGGCATGAACGTTGGCAGCGCCAGCGGCGACGAAGACCAGGTCAACTCAACCATCAACACGACACCGCTGGTGGACGTGATGCTGGTGATGCTGATCATCTTCCTGATCACCATCCCGGTGGTCACGACGTCGATCAAGGTGCAACTTCCCAAGGAAGAAATACAGATCCGCGAATCAAAGCCAGAGAACATCGTCGTGTCCGTCGATGTCAACGGCCGCATGTTCATGTATGACACGCCGATTCGTGACATTCGCGATCTCACCGATCGCCTGAAAAAGTTTTCCAAGATGGATCCGCAACCCGAGGTGCATATCCGGGGCGATCTGACGGCAAACTATGACGGCGTTGGTCGGGTCATCTTCGCGTGCCGGTCCGCAGGCATCTCGAAGATCGCGTTCCTGACCGAACCTGCAGCGCGTGGCGAATAGCCACCCCGCGCGCAGACAGAAGAAGGATTGAACCTATGGGAATGAACCTGGGTAATTCGAGTGGCGATGCGGACGTCATGGTCGACATGAACACCACACCGCTCATTGACGTGATGCTGGTGCTGCTGGTCATGCTGATCATCACCATTCCGATTCAGTTGCACTCGGTCAACATGAACATGCCGCCGCCGAGCCCCAACAAGCCGCTGGTGGAACCGGAAATCGTCAAGATCGACATTGACGAAAACAGCGTTGTGTACTGGAACGGTGCGGCAATGCCGAACCGGGCTGAACTTGAGGCAAAAATGATGACGGCGGCGGCGCAACAAACGCAGCCGGAAATCCATTTGCGGCCCAACAAACTCGCCAAGTACGAGATCGTTGCCTATGTGATGGCTGCCTCGCAACGCGCGGGTCTGGTCAAGATGGGCATCCTCGGACACGAGCAATTCCTGTAAAGCGCTACGCCATAGAGCACGACGCCAAAAGCTGAAGAAAGCGCTGAACACGCATGGATTACACCTATAAACCCGCGAAATCGAGCAAGCGAACGATCGCCATCGCCGCCGTGCTCGCTCTGCACGCTTTCATTGTCTACGCGCTGGTCACCGGGCTGGCGCGCAAGGCAGTGGAAGTGATCAAGAAGCCGCTGGAAGCGAAGATCGTGGAGGAGGTCAAGTTGCCGCCGCCACCGCCACCGCCTCCACCGCCTCCGCCACCGCCGAAGCAGCCGAATCTGCCGCCACCGCCTCCCGCCGCGCCGCCGCCTCCGTACGTGCCGCCGGTTGAAGTCGTGGTGCAGGCACCGGCCGCGCCGACGATTACCACGACGACAACCGAACCGCCGAAGACCGATTACAAGATCGCGCCTCCGGTTCCGCCGGCACCGCCGGCACCGCCTGCGCCACCGCCGCGACCAGCGGTTACGCGTCTCGGCATGTCGGCGCTACCCAACCCGTGTCGCCCGGATTCGCCGCCGGCCCGCGACATGAACAAGGCAGGTATCGATCGCATCGACGGTACCATCCTCGCGACAGTCAATCCCGATGGTTCGTTCTCCAACGTCCGGGTCCGGGAAGTGACGCCAGGCAACATGCGCAATGCTGTACAGCGTACGTTCAATGGCCCGCTGACGGATCCGGCATGCCGTACCGAGAAATCGGACAGCAGCCACGAGGTTGAGATCCCGTTCACGATGAAGCTCGACTGATTGTTTCCGCCGGACCGACGCGTCGTCTGACGATGACGTGTCTGGATCGAACAGACGCAATTGCATGAAAAGGCGACCCTTGTGGTCGCTTTTTCTTTCTGTTCTTGCTGGCATCGTGGCTACGCTCGTGCGCGCCGAGAAATCCTGCTCGCCCATCGGGAACGGTGGCCGAAGCACGATAATCTGCGGTCTTACCGCCTGAGATCCTTGTCATGCTGTTTCTAGTTACATGCAACAACGATCGCCGTCGTCGGCGAACTGTCGGCCCCTGCTCCACGCAGGAAGGGCGCCTCGACAACGACATACCGAATTTCCGGTGGGCCGTACTGGCGTCGTGGCGTATATGAGTCATCTGCGTGCAATTGCTTCAGCGCTGTCGCTGATTCCAGCGGCAGCCAGCAGTGCCAGCATGGACGTGACGCCAGTACAGTCGCTGGATGTGTCCCGCTATATGGGGAGCTGGCACGAAATTGCGGCGATTCCGCAGTTCTTTCAACGCAAATGTGTTCGCGATACGCGGGCGACCTACTCCCTGGACCCAGGTCAGCCGTTGATCATTGTTGAAAACGTCTGTACCAGAGACGACGGCGGCAAGGAACGGGTTCTGGGCCGGGCGCGTCCAGTTGAAGGGCAAGCCGCATCACGCCTGGAAGTCACATTTCTCGATCTGTTTGGCGAGTACCGTTTCTGGGTCGCGGCCGACTATTGGGTCATCGCTCTTGACCCGCAATATCGCTGGGCAGTCGTCGGGCACCCGACACGGCGCTATGGATGGGTGCTGTCGCGTGAGCCGCGCCTTGCGCCAGTTGTGCTGGCAGAGATCATCGGGCGCATCAAATCGCAAGGTTACGACGCTTGCCAGTTTGTGGTGACGCCGCAGACCGGGGGGCTTTCCGTGCGGCGCCCGCTTTGTGAGGCTCTGCCGTGACGTGAGTCCTTTGTTGCCCGGAAGTCGTGGCCCTAAGGGCAGCTCACGACCTTTCGGGCGGCGGCATGTTGCGCAGAAACGAGTCAAGTTCGCCGGGCTTGGGGGTGTCGATCATGTCGAGCGAAAGGTCCCACTTCGGTGTGCCGTCCGTATCGTTGGCACCACGTGATTCCCAATCTGCCGACGGAAAATCGGCCGGTGTGCCGGCTGCAATTCCCTCGTGCAACTGCAGCAGCAAGAGAATGTCGCGGTAAGCGGCCAGACTGAAGCCCAACCGCGAGCCACCGCGGTTGTCGTAGAGCAGTTCCTCAAGAAACTTCTTGGCCTCAATCGTGCCCCAGTCCCGTTCGATGCGGGACACGAGGTGCGGAAAAGCCTCCAGTCCATCGTCCAGCGCGAGCTCGTGGCCGTAGTTGTCCCAATCTGGCATGCGGCCGTTGAACTGCTTGCGGAACCTGGGCGCCAACTCGTCGTATCCGGCACGGTTGTTGGTGCGTCGATAAAGGTCGAAGATCATCAGCCAGGGGGCTGGCGACGAGTGCTCGACATCCTGGCCTTCCTGGCTGTCAATGTGGGCACGCAAAATTTCGATGGCCTGATCGTTGCGCCCGAGATCCGAGTAGACCTGCGCTTCATCGGTAATCTGCGACAGCTCGGTCACATCGATATGTGACTCGGTGTCACGCAACTGGAACAACGGGCTGATCAGCCGGTCGGACGCCTCGCTGGCCTCTTTTGCGGTCATCGGCGCCTGGGTGGGTGTCGCTGCTGTGGTTGACGGCCCTTCGTCCGCTACTGGCGACGATTCGCCCGGGTTTTGCGATGCTGTTGAAGTCGCGGCGGTGCGGGCGGCCGTTGTATTGACCACGGTCCTTGTTGGCATCACCGTGTCAAACTCGTCGCCTGTCTGCACGACAGTGACCGGGCCGGCATTGGCAAACTGCACTTGCGAGCGCTGCGCCTGCCGCTGCCGCACGAGGAACACGATCAAGCCGAGTACCAGCAGACTTGCCGGTATCCAAAGCCATTTCTTCCAGTCCCACTCGCTAGCCGCAGCGCTGGCGATTGCTGGCTTGCCGGCGGATTCGGCGGCGCCGGTTTTGGCGGTCGCGACAGCGCTGCCGCCGGCGGCAGCGATTTGCGCCTGCAGCTCAGCCAGGCGGCGCTGGGCCACTACCAGA
>Ga0208826_1001917_pt1 | contig 16375 bp, 11 predicted proteins | sample AD_UKC115_MetaG_FD_184451 | JGI IMG/M metagenome (GOLD analysis project Ga0208826, IMG submission 184451) | Active sludge microbial communities of municipal wastewater-treating anaerobic digesters from Hong Kong - AD_UKC115_MetaG (SPAdes)... | ecosystem: Engineered > Bioreactor > Anaerobic >...
CAAACAGCACGGCGGATGAAGGCAGGCGCAGTGCCCGACCATAGATGTTTGGAATGATAAAGCGACTTTCGACCTCTTCATAAATGAGCATGAGGACAAAAATGGTTATCGCTATGCCGGGCCCTCGTCCCAAACCCGCCAGCGTGGCCGGTCCAACCGATAAAATGACCCCGATGTATGGCAGGACATCTGTAATTCCAGCGATCACCGCAATGGGCAATGGGTTTTGGACTCCGCAAATCATCAGGAGAACGAAAGTAAAAATCGCCAGCAAGGCCGAGGTGATCAACTGGCCGCGAATATACCCCGCCACAATGGTTCCCATCTTCAGCACGATGCGCGAAAGCCGCACATGATGCTGGCGCGGAACCAGCGCAAACACCGCCCCGCGAATGCGATCGCGGTCGATGAGCATATACAGCGCGAGAAAGATGGCGCCGAGCGCATAGGTGAGGAATTCAATCACTTGCCCGGCATGATTGAGCGACCAGCTCGCCGCCTGCTTGCCCATTGAGTCCAGGTTCAAATGCTCCAATTCGCCCGCCAAAGGAGCAGTCAGGCGCGAACTGGATAGATACTTCACCGCCCGCTGATGAAAGGCCGGCGCATGCTCCAGCAGGTTTTTCATCTGGTCCATCAACGAGGGAATTGTCAACCCGATCAGCAGGATGGCGATCAGCGCCAAGCCCAGGAAAATGACGCCGATGGCGTGTCCGCGCTTCATCCCATGCCTGTTCAGCCATTCAATGGCCGGGGCCACCGTTCCCATAATTGACAGGGCCGTTACGAGCACCAGGATGACCGGGATCAGCCGAAATAAGAGATAAAGCACCAGGATAACGACAATGACGGTAAGGATGGTGCGGGGAGGAATCTCTAACCGAACAAGCCGCCGTGGAGCGCTGTCGAATGGGCCGTTTCCGCGTGAATGGTCCGGCAGAGTTGTCATGGGATCAGTTTACCATGACGAGACTAAACATGCAAATGGGGGAAACTGCGCAATGGCGGATCAGGAAACGGGCCTGCCAAGCACTTTATGCCCCAACGCAATGGGCCAGTGCCACGAAAACACCCATTGCGCCGCCAGCAAGCCCAACCCAGCCCCAAACAGACAGTCACTGGGATAATGCATGCCCGAGGCCACTCGCGAAAGCGCGCAGGCAATAGCAAAAAACCACCAGACCCCCCGCGCCCGTGGATACAAAACACACAAGAATGCGCTGAACAAAAATGCCCCTTGCGCGTGGCCTGAGGGAAACGAACTGAAATCGCTCTTGAACCAGAAGCGTCCCGGGCGCAGCAGCAACCATTGATCCGAAGCCTTTACACTGAGCGGCGCCTTTGGATATTGCGCAACAATCTGGCTCAATTCCCGTTCATACTTGCCCGCCAGCGCCAGCCCGAATTTTGGCCGCGCCCGCCCGGTAGTCTGCTTGATCGTCTCGTTTCCTATCCAGCCGATGATCACTGCAATGAGCAAAACGAAGAGCGTGGCGCGACGCCGCGGATCAAGTGTCCAAATCACGCCGCCGCAGGCGATGAGCGTTGTATAGGTTGGCCATTGGCGTGCCGTGGAATAGAGTTGCTCCAGCCCCACCCAGTTCAAGAAACTCCCAAGGAATTTAAAGAAGAAGTTATCAAAGGGAATGCAAGCCACCCCGGCAATCATCAGCCCAATGGCCAGGACAATCTGCCCCGGCATCGGGCGGCGCGGAAAATCCACAGGCTCTGTTTCAGAGCGCAAATTCATCGCGCCTGTGGGTGGTATTTGTTGAAGCGACGGGGCGCTTAACTTTACACTCATGCCCGACCTCGAATCTTCATTGTTTCCATACCCTGGTGCATGAGCCGTGATGCCATCCAACAAGCTGCTCCCCTGTTCGCCCGTGCGCTCGGCGCTGCTCTGGTTTGCCCTGGCGCTGCTGATCCATCTGCCCTGCAACGGCATGCACAGCCTATGGGACCGCGATGAGACACGCTTCGCCGCCTCGGCCGCCGAGATGATCCGTACAGGCGACTACGTCGTGCCGCATCTCAATGGCGAGCCGCGCTATCACAAACCGGTGCTGATTTATTATCTCATGAGCATCCCGATGCAGCTGTGGGGTGTCAATGAGTTTTCAGCGCGATTCGTCTCCTCGCTGGCAGGCGCAAGTTCAGTAATGATAATCTTCCTGCTGGCGCTGAACATGGGGGCTGGAACCGCCGGCGCCTCGCTCGCTGCCGCCGTGGCCCTGCTTTCGGCCATGCTGTTCCTGATCTCCAGCGCGGCAACGACCGATGCGGTATTAACCCTCACTGTACTAGTAGGCATTTATCTATACTGGCAGCAGCACGAGCGAGGATTTCACTATCTCATTCATCTTTTCTTCTGGATCGACATGGCGCTGACGCTGCTGCTCAAAGGGCCGGTGGGATGGCTGTTTGTCGGCTCTGCCATTATGTTTGCGACCAGGGAGCATAAGCCGCGCTGGCCGAGTTTTCCGGTCCGTCTGGGCACGGGGATCCTCATCCTCCTCATCATTGCCTTACCCTGGGCGGTTCTGGCCTGGCAGCGCACGAGCGGCGAATTCTTTCGCGAGCTGCTGGGCATTCATGTATGGCAGCGTTCGCTGCGCCCCATGGAAGGCCATGGCGGGCCTTTATTCTATTACTTGCCAATTTTGTTGCTTGATCTCTTTCCTGCAAGCGCCTTGGCGCTTCTGGCATTGCGCTGGGGTTGGGCCAATCGCGCCGCTCCTGCCATCCGCTTGCTGCTGGGTTGGTGCATTCTGCCGCTGATTGTGTTCAGCCTGGTGCGCACCAAGCTGCCACATTATATTGCGCCGCTTCTTCCCGCGTTCGCCGTCCTGATTGGATTGTGGTGGAGTCATCAGACTTTGCGCACTAATCATGTCCGCTGGCGCAAAGCGGGCGCAATTGTGATGTCGCTTTTAGGACTGGCGCTGCTGCTGGGGCCTGGCATTGCCGCGCATTGTTTAAATCTGCATCAATTGTTTGCGCCGATCTTGACCGCGGAAATCGTTGCAGGCCTTGGCGCCATCGCCGGTTCCATCTTATGGTGGCGCGCGCGAATGCGCCAAGCATGCATCGCATGGCTTGCCGGCGCGGCACTCACCTATGCCATCCTCATTTTCTGGGGATTGCGCGCCATTGAACCCTATCGCCAGCCCAAGCTATTGCTGCAAGAACTTCGCGCCAACTGCCCGCCTGATATACGCCTGTTTGCTTCAGGCTTCACCGAGGCTAGCGTGTTCTTCTATTGGAATGCACCAGTGACGCTGGCGGGCAAGGATGAGGCGCGCCAGGTATTTGCCGCCTTGCACGGCAATCGCCCGGCAGCGCTGCTGGTGACGGAGGAACGATGGCGCAATTGGCTGAAAGAGCAACCGGCCTTGACGAGGACATTAATTGTTCATAGACCGCGCAGGGAAGTTTTTCGCTTCCTCCGTGATCCCAAGCGCCAGCTCCTCTTGGTGAGCAATTGCTCAAAATCCCAAATTAGGATTTGACTATTTGCCTCTGGCGAAGTAGTTTCCAAATTCTAATTTCAGTCTTTCCGAAGCACTGCTGTTCCGTTCCACCTTTGGTTTTCTCATTTCGTTTTCAAAACGGACCTGGTCCGCTGATTTCATGGGCAGGAGACAGTTAGATGAACAAAAGACTGCTTGCAACCGCCGTATGCTTACTGAGTTCTTCGCTTTCATTTGGCGCTTCGCCGCTTCACACCAAATTCTCGGACTTGCATTTAGACATCGGGAATCGGCAAATTCCGCATCGCGGAACCAACCCCGCCCCGGTCATCGATGGCACCATTGGCGCCAGTGAATACACGTGGAACTCCGGACTGGTTTCTTACAATAACGCTAGCAGCGGCACCGTGGCCAATGAGGGCATTGATGGGTATGGCGATGCCACGATCAGCGGCAATAAAACCACGCCTGCAAGCGCTGATGATCTCAGCTTTACCCTCTACATGTCGCATGATGCCGAGAACGTTTATCTGGCCGTCAAAATTGTCGATGATGTCCTGTCAAACAATGTCGGCGCGCCCGCAGCAAATGCCACCTCCGTGAATATGTGGAATAATGACTGCATTGAAATCGCAATTGATGGCGATGATACGCGCAATGGCCGCTTCACCACAACCAATGCCACGGAAGACCGCGGCGGACTGGCCGGCGGCCGTTTCTTCTTCTCCTCCAGCACCGAAGGCGGCACGGGCGTGGCGGATGCTCAGCTCGGTTACCAGGCGGCACGCGGCTACGGCGCCACGATTACATTGCCTGACGGAAGTTTGGGGCGCTACAAAGGGGTGGTTTATGCCCAAAGCGCTTACGTGCCCAACAAAGACACCCGCTCCGACATTGAGTACTTCATGCACATGGAAGGCGTCGGCGGAAATCGCTCCTTTGAATTACGCATCCCCAAGTATGGCCTAAGCTATCATCGCACCGATAAGGCCAATCCCGATCCAACCCATGCCGGCACATTCACGAACGATGTGTTTGGCCTTCAGATTTGCGTGGATGACGTGGACGGAACGGCCACCGTCGCCGAGCATCAGATGTTCTTTGAAAACGCCGCGGAAAACCTGGATGGAACCGACACTGTCATTGGCACAGATGGCAACACATGGGACACCGCCAATCCGACTCTCGCGCAAAGAGCCACTGTTGACAGCGCCACCTATAGTTGGGACGCGGTGAACTCCGGCATCCTGGAGGCGAACAGCTATCGCTGGGAAGCCGCCTGCCCGCGCTTTAAACTCCTGCCCCAAGCCTCGGTGCAGGATTGGGATAAGAAATAACAAAGACGCAGTTGTAGAGTTTTCAAGGGCGCATATCCTTCGATGTGCGCCCTTTTTTTTAGTGCGGATTCCGCAATGCCGCTATAAAATGAAACAACAAATTTAAGGGCGGGTGCCATGTCCAGACGGTCAGGCATGCTTGTGTTGGCAGTCGTCTTTCTCATCAACGCCTATGCGTTGCGCGCGGCCACTCCCGACCTTTCGCAGATCTCCGTGCGCGCCGGATACGCGCTGTCCATTTCCGTCAGCGGCATTGAAGATCCGCGCTTCTTGGCCCTGGATAATCAGGGAAGGCTGTTTATCAGCCGCTCGGATGACGGCGAAATCGTCTGTTGCACGGACAAGGATGCCGACGGGGTGTATGAGATCAAAACCTCCTTTATCTCGGGCCATCCCACGGTGCATGCCATGCAATGGCGCGAGGGCTGGTTGTGGTTTGCCGAAAGCGGCGCGATCTACAAGGCGCAAGATGTTAACGGCGATGGCCGCGCGGAAAAAGAACTGCCCATATTGCGGCGCGGGACGCTCCCCTCGGGCGGCAGCCATTGGTATCGCCCCCTGCTGATCCTTAATAAGCGCATTTACACCGCCATTGGGGATAGCGGCAACATCACCGACGAAAGCGCCACCAAACGGCAGAAGATCTGGTCATATTCGCTGGAGGGCAAAGACGAGCAGTTGTTTGCCAGCGGAATCCGCAATACCGAGAAATTGGTCGTTCGCCCCGGCACCGAGGAAATCTGGGGCATGGATCAGGGCAGTGACTGGTTCGGTCGCGTGATCGAAGGGCGCAATGCCCAGCAGGGGCAGCCGATCACCGACAGCCATCCGCATGATGAAATGAATCATTATCTGCAGAACGCCTTTTATGGACATCCCATCATTTGCGAAGACTCCTTGCCGCGTTATGAATTCATGGACCGGCGCGATATTCTCGCAATGGCCTCGCGCAATACGCATCCCGAGTGGAATGCCGGGGCGCATTGGGCGCCCGAGTCCATGACGTTCTATACCGGCACGCAATTTCCTAATACCCAAGGCGATGCGTTCGTATCGTATCACGGTTCCTGGAATCGCACGCAGCCCGTGGGCAATTGCGTTACGCGCGTATTATTCGACCAGGGGCGGCCCTACGGCGAAATCGTCTATGTAGATTTCCTAAATCGCGGATCAACGCCATTAGGCCGACCCGTGGATTCGGTTGTGGCCTCCGATGGCTCACTGCTGATCAGCGATGACGGCTGCGATGTGGTATATCGCTTGCGGTATGCCGGTTCCGGCCAGACGCAGTGATGGATGTGAAAGGATGCTGTTGAATGCGCATTGGCGTTCCGCGCGAAGTTAAGCAGGACGAATACAGGGTGGCCTTATTGCCGGTAGGGGCTGAATTGCTGACGCGCCAGGGACATGAAGTCGTGATCGAATCGGGCGCGGGCGAAGGAAGCGGATTCTCCAACGGCGACTATGCGCAGGCTGGAGCGCAAATCGTGAGCAGTGCCGCGGCGCTGTTTGCGCAATCCGAACTCATTGTCAAAGTGAAGGAACCGCAACCGCAGGAGATTTCGCTTCTTCAGCCGCATCATGTCTTATTCTGCTATTTTCATTTTGCCGCCTCGCGAGAACTGACGCAAGACTGCTTGAATGCAGGGTTCACCGCGCTGGCTTACGAAACGCTCTTTGATGACGAAGGGCATTTGCCCCTGCTCCAGCCCATGAGCGAGATCGCCGGGAAACTCTCGATTCAAGAAGGCGCCAAGTGCCTCGAAAAAACATTCGAGGGACGCGGTGTCTTGCTGGGCGGAGTGCCGGGCGTGGAGCCGGCCAATGTGCTGGTGCTGGGCGGAGGCGTGGTGGGAACCAATGCCGCGCGCATGGCCGCCGGGCTCGGCGCCAACGTCATTATCATGGATGTGAACTTAAACCGGCTGCGGCATTTGGATGAAGTGATGCCGGCCAATGTCACCACGCTGTTCAGTGATCCGCATACGATTCGCAATGCTGCCTTGCGTGCCGACCTGGTCATTGGCGCCGTGCTTATTCCTGGGGCGCGAACGCCCGTTCTGCTTGATGCCGGCCTGATCCGGCAGATGAAAACCGGCGCCGTGCTGGTGGACGTGGGCATCGACCAGGGCGGATGCGCCGAAACAAGCCGCCCCACAACGCATCAGGCGCCCACCTATGTCGTCGATGGCGTGGTGCATTACTGCGTGACGAATATGCCAGGCGTGGTCAGCCGCACCAGTTCGCAAGCCTTGTGCAACGCCACCTTGCCTTATATTCGCGAATTAGCCGCTGAGGGAGTTGATCAATTTCTGTCGCGCAGTGCAGGGCGTAAAGAATCGTTAAACATGCGCGGCGGCAGGCTGACTAATGCCCAGCTCAGTTCGTTGTTTAAAGATCTTCCCGCATGAGGAACTCGGATAGAAATAATTCAAGTGAAAAATGGAGAGAAAGCACAATTCTTAACGTGTAGGGGATCAATGCAGTAGCCCGAACGTCAGTGAGGGATTGGCCATGTTGTGTAGGAAATCAATGCAGTAGCCCGAAGTGAGGGATTGGCCATGTTGCATAACGGAGGCATGCTTGATTAATGAAACCGCACGGCATCGCAATACGAAGGTTATTGCCGGCTTCGGCTCCCAGCCTATCGACACGTTGAGCACCTCGCAACTTGTGACGCTGGATACTCATCGTGGTTGCCCCCATCGGGGATCAATGCAGTAGCCCGAACGTCAGCGAGGGATTGGCCATGTTGCATAACGGAGGCATGCTTGATTAATTGAAACCGCACGGCATAGCAATACGAAGCAATACGAAGGTTAATGCCAACTCGGGTCCCAGCCTATCGACACGTTGAGCACCTCGCAACTTCTGACGCTGGATACTTATCGTGGTTGTCCCCATCAGGGGGCGAGCATTAATAGAAGAACGTTTCTTAAGATAATTCGGCCCCGTTAGGGGTCGAACAGTTCGACTCCTACAGAGCCAGCACATGACTTATGCTACCCGGCCAATCCCTCACTGACGTTCGGGCTACTGCATTTCAGCCGTGATTCTTCGCAATAAATTGCCTCAGATAAGTATGACTTTGGCGCAAAGAGGCTTTGCGCATTTCCAGCGATCCTTCATACGCGCGGTCTTCCACCTCCACGCACACCGGACCATCGTATTTGGCATCGCCCAGCACGGATATAAACCGTCCCCAATTCACATCGCCCAATCCCGGCAGTTTTGGCGTGAAATACTGCAGCGGCGTCGCAAGAATGCCCACGTCATTGAGCCGTTCGCGATCCACGCGCCCATCCTTGGCATGCGCATGAAACAACTTGTTCGCAAATTCGCGAAGCGGCGCAATGTAGTCCATCTGCTGAAACACCAGATGCGACGGATCATAGTTCAGTCCGAAATTCGGGCTGTCAATTTCGGCAAACATGCGCCGCCAAATGGCAGGTGAATGCGCGAGATTCTTCCCGCCCGGCCACTCATCACTCGTGAAAAACATCGGGCAATTCTCAATACCCACCCGCACGCCATTATCCTCGGCAAACTTGATCAGAGGACGCCAGGTCTTGATAAATCGCGGCCAGTTCTGATCCACCGACTTTGTCCAATCGCGTCCAATGAAGGTGTTCATCTGGTTGATGCCCAGCAGGGCCGACGCCTTGATTACCTTCTTGATCTGGTCCACGGCAACCTTGGCCTCTTCGGCATCAGGGGCCAGCGGATTGGGATAATAACCCAAGCCGCTGATCGTTACGCCGGTGCGATCGATTAGTTCCTGTACGCGCGCGGCTTCCGCTCGCCCAAATTTCTCCACGTCAATATGCGTAATGCCGGCGTAGCGGCGTTCGGCCTTGCCGCGCGGCCAGCACATCACCTCCACGCAATCGAATCCCTCCTGCGCGGCGAACTGCATGAGTTCTTCCAGCGAGAGTTCGGGCAAAATGGCGCTTACAAATCCGAGTTTCATGAAATGCTCTCTCCTGTTGATAAATGTTATAGATTAACCCAGCGTTGCTCGCGATGACTGCGCAATATGGCCTCGCACAACAGGACTTCGCGATGCCCCTGCGCAAATGTGGGGAACGGCGCTGGCGCATCGAAGTCGCTCGCGCGGATGTAATCATAAAACGCGCGAAACAATTGCTTGAATGTATCGGGAAAACCTTCGGCATGCCCGCCGGGATAATTGGCAAAGCGCGCCGCGGCGGGATCGAGCAGCGAAGGATCGCGCACGAGGGTCTCATTGGATTTCTCGCGATGCCCGATCCACAAATCGTTGGGCTGCTCGCTGTCCCAGGCCAGTGCCTGCTTCGATCCGGCAATTTCATACCGCAGGCAATTCTTGCGCCCGGCCGTCACCTGCGACACCCAAAGGCTTCCCTTGGCCCCGTTATTGAAGCGGAAAAGAATGCAGCCATAGTCTTCCGTATTGATTGGCACCGGCTGCGTGCTGGCGGGCTGATTGCTGCTGCCGGTAAAGGTCAGCGCCTCGCCGGTGGGCATGTGGCGCGTCTTATGAACCGTGTTTAAGTCCGCGAAAATCGAGCTGACTTCCAACCCAGTGATGGACAGCACAAGGTCCATCCAGTGCGTGCCAATATCGGCAATGGCGCGCAACTCGCCGCCTTCTTCAGCGACGACGCGCCAATTGAAATCCGTGTCATAAAGCAGCCAGTCCTGCGCATAACTGCCATTGATCGCATAAATGTCGCCCAACTGCCCCTGTTCACACATTGCGCGCGCCTGCAGATTCAGCGGGTAATAACGAGCCATATAGCAGACCGCCGCAGCACGGCGCGCCTGTGCGGCAACTTGCACCAACTCGGCTGATTCGGTCGAGTTCATCGCCAGCGGCTTCTCGCAAAGCACATGCTTTCCGGCCAGCAGCGCCGCCTTGGCCATTGGGTAATGAAGATTGTTGGGGACAGCAAGATGTATGGATTGAACGGCCGAATCGGCCAGCACATCGTCGTAGGTCTCATAAATGCGGGGCAATCCAAGCGCCGCGCGCGATTGTTCCGATAACTCCGGCGTCTTGGCCATCGTGCCGGTGACATAAATCCCCAGGCGGCGCAACGCCTCGACATGCACCGGGCCGATGAAGCCCGAACCCACCACTGCCACACCGATGTCAACCATGATGCTTACTCTCCTGTGCAGGGAACAAAATCAAACGGACAGAGCATATAAAAAGGCCAATCATTTATCTAGTGGTAATGCATAGTAGGTCCTCCCGGCCCGGGAGGACGCATACAAGCCTCAAATCAAAACAGATTGCGATAAATACGCGCATTCCATGTCAAATAGGTTTAGGCGACTTCGTCAAGCCTGCCCCGCTTGGATCCCATAATGCCGATCAGGAGATCGGGGTTCCCAGGAGAAAGAGACGCAAAGAATCTATTTGCCCCGATTGCAACATTCCCGCTACAGTTTTCATCCGTTCTTTCATTGGAAAAAACAAAATTCGAGAGCAACTGCTATGCTGGGCATGGCCGATGGATGGGTTATAGCAGGATATCTGCTGTGCGTCTTATCCGCCCTTTTTTGTGTGATCTGGAGCGCGGTAAAATGGAATTCCGGCAGCGAGGAACAAACCACGCCGCAGAACGGACGATGGGTCGAGCAAGAAGTGAAGATCGAACAAGATCTGTAAAGCGCCTGCTGACACGCCGAACTGTTTCAACCGTTTTTCTCATTTTAAATAGGAGATTCATCTGTGTCACTAGGCCGCAAAAATTTGGTATTCGATGACGATTGGCTTTTTTTCCTCGGGGATTCACAATCCGCGCAACAAATCGAGTTTGACGACAGCCAGTGGCGCAACGTGCAGCTGCCCCACGATTTCAGCATCGATCAGCCCGTTCAAGAGCATTGCCCAAGCGGCAGACATGGCGGCTATTTTCCTGGCGGAATTGGCTGGTACCGCAAGCGATTTGCCGTTGCGGCTGAGGAGCAAAACAATGTCATCGCCATTGAGTTCGATGGCGTTTATCGCAACAGCGATGTTTGGCTCAACGGACACCACTTGGGTCATCACTGCTATGGCTATACCGGCTTTCGCTACATCTTGAATCCGCATTTGAATTTCGGCGGAGAAAATGTCATCGCCGTTCGCGTCGATAATTCGCTCATGCCCAATTCGCGCTGGTATTCGGGTTCCGGCATTTATCGCCACACGCGCCTGGTCATCTCCAATCCCATTCATATTGCCCATGGTGGCGTGCAGATCACGACACCGCGCATTGATCCCCAATCCGCAGCCGTTCTGGTTCAAACCATCGTGCAAAACGAAACGGAAGAGGCGCATGAAGTTGCGCTTGCCACATCCATTCGCGATGCTGATGGAAATGTCATCGCCTGCGCGCGCAACAATCATCGTATTGCCGCAGGCGCTGTATGGAAATTCGTGCAGATGATGGAAGTGACAAATCCATCGCTCTGGTCGCCGCAAAATCCATATCTCTACAGCGTCAGTTCGCAGCTATTAAATGGCGAAGATTCGGTGGACGAAGAAATTACAACCCTGGGGATTCGCTACTTTAATTTCAATGCCGCACAAGGCTTCAGTCTGAATGGCACTTCCATGAAATTCCAGGGAGTGTGCCTGCATCACGATGGAGGGTGCGTTGGCGCAGCAGTTCCTGAAGGTGTTTGGATTCGGCGGCTGAAAAAGCTCAAGGAAATGGGATGCAATGCCATCCGCACGTCGCACAATCCTCCTGCCCCGGAGTTCCTCGACCTCTGCGACCAGCTCGGTTTCATGGTCATGGATGAAACCTTCGACCAGTGGACGCGCCCGAAAATCGCTTACGGCTATGCGCTGTATTTCAAAGATAACTACGAACAGGACTTGCGCTCGCATTTGCGGCGCGACCGCAATCATCCTTGTGTCCTTATCTGGAGCATCGGCAACGAAATGGTTGATCTGGGCGAAGTGCAGGCGGCCGATCTGGCGCGACGGCTTGTAGCCATCTGCCATCAGGAAGACCCAACCCGGCCTGTCACGGCGGGGCTCAATTTTACGACGCGCGCTCACCGCAGCGGCCTGTCCGATACGCTCGATATCGTCGGCTATAACGGCGGGGGCGGATCAAAGTTCCAGTATGAAGGCGATCATTTGGCATGGCCTGAGCGCAAAATGATTGGGACCGAAGTGCCGCACACCAATGCCACGCGCGGCGTTTATCGAACAATTACGCGATTTCGCGACCAGAAGAACGCCACCTTCGGCAACATGATGCGCATTGACGTGCCCGACTTGACCGATGAAGAGGTTTTTCCCGAGTTCCCGGATTATTACTCCTCCTCCTACGACAATTCCTTCGTGCGCTGCTGCATCCGCGATTGCTGGGACATGACCAAGCGCATGAATTATATTTGCGGAGAATTCCGCTGGACCGGCATTGATCATCTTGGCGAGACGCGCGAATGGCCCGCGCGTTCGAATAATGTCGGGGTGCTCGATCTTTGCGGCTTCAAAAAAGATCCCTTCTATTATTATCAAAGCCAATGGACAAAGCAGCCGATGATTCACCTGCTGCCGCATTGGACGTGGCCCGGCAAAGAAGGCATCACCATTCCGGTATGGGCTTACACCAATTGCGATGCCGCGGAGTTGTTCCTGAATGAGCGCTCGCTAGGCAAGCGCAAAATGGGCCGGCGCATGAATCTCTCATGGGATGTGCCCTATGAACCTGGCATTCTGCGCGCCGAAGGCTATCTAAACGGCGAAAAGGTATGCGCCGAGGAGATCAAGACAGCGGGCGCGCCGGCGGCATTGCGCTTGAGCATTGACCGGGATTTCATCCTCGCTGATGGCATCGACGTCGTGCATGCCGAAGTGGCCATGGTCGATGCGCAACAAAACTTCGTCCCTATTGCGGAGAACCTAGTCACGCTGCGCATCGAGGGCGAAGGCCGCCTCATCGGCATCGATAATGGTGACCCGGTCAGCCACCACTGTTTTCAAGGCAATCAGGTGAAGGCATTCTTCGGCTTGTGCATGGGAATTGTGCAAACCACACGCACACCAGGACGCATTCGCATTATTGCCAGCAGTGAAGGCTTGGGCGAAGCAAGCGCTGAATTGCTCAGCAAATAACCAGCAACCAGAATCGAGCAACCAGAAACCAGAAACCAGAAACTAGCAAACATTACCAGGGAGCGGAATTCATCAATGGGACTCAAAATCGGCATTACTGGTGCGGGCGAATTCGGCCGCCATTTCATGCAGCTGTTCAGCGCGCATCCCGACGTGGATGAGGTTGTGCTGGCGGACCTGATTCCCGAGCGCGCTGCGGCCAAAGCCGAAAAATACAACATCAAGCGCATCGTCGGCAGCCATGAGGAATTATGCAAAAGCGATGTCGATGCTATATGCATCTTCACGCAACGCTGGAAACATGCGCCACAGATTATCCAGGCTTTGCGCGCGGGCAAACACGTCTGGTCGGCCGTGCCCATTGGCATCACGCTCGAAGAAGTTGAGGAAGTCGTGAAGACCGTGGAAGAAACAGGGCTGATGTTCATGCTGGCCGAGACCAGCTACTATCGCCCGCAGACGATCTGGTGCCGCGAACGCTTTGCCAAAGGCTTCTTCGGCGAGTTTGTTTATGGCGAGGGACAATATCATCACGACATGTCGCATGGTTTTTATGAGGTGTTTCAGCGCGATGGCGCCGAATGGAAAAGCCACGCCAGCTTTCCCCCGATGCTCTATCCAACTCATTCCATCAGCCATATTCTCTCCGTCACATTCCAGCGCATGACGAAAGTCTCATGCCTGGGCTGGGTCGATCATAATGACGATGGGATCTTTCGCAAGGATGTGAGCCTCTGGCAGAATGATCACGCCAACCAGAGCGCATTATTCCGCACCTCCGATGGCGGCATGGCACGGATCAACGAGTTCCGGCGCAGTGCCGCCGGTGAAAGCCGCATGAGCATCATGGGCACGCTCGGCGCATATGAGGAGCAGACCGCCAGCGGAGTATGGACACGGTTGGAGAACAAGTATCACGAGGACGTCAGTTGGATTCGCGAGACAAAGGGCGTGGAGATCAATGAGGATAACATGGGCAATTTGCCTCGCGAGTTCCTGGGCAAAAAACATCTGGATGCCGCAAAACCGCACCCGGTCTGGCGTTTGCCCAAGGAATTTGTGGGCCTGCCCAACAAGCATGAAGGCGCGCATCAGTTCCTTGTTCAGGATTTTATCGAAGCCCTGCAGACAATGAAACTGCCGCCAAACCATGTATGGATGGGCGCGCGCTACAACAATCCCGGTATTGTCGCGCTTGAGTCCGCCCGGCGCGAAGGCGAGATGCTGCCAATCCCCGATTTTGGCTTGCCCCCAAAGGGCTCTTCGTTTCTGGACCCAACTTATAAAATGCAGCCGTAAATCGGATCGATCTGGAATTACATGAATCATCAGGGCAAGAGCAAACCTCTTGCCCCCCTCATCTTGACTCACGCCCAATCCCCTCCTACACTTCATCATCGAATTATTTGGAGTTGCAAAACCGTCTTATGCTCGCTGTCCAGAATTTGTCCTGCCATTTCGGCGATCGAATCATCTTCCGCGACGTTAATTTCATCCTGAACGATGGCGAGCGCATTGCCATTGTTGGGCCGAATGGCGCGGGCAAATCCACTTTGCTGCGCATTATTGCCGGCGAGGCTTCCTCCGATGGCGGGAGCATTTCACGCCCGAATGACATGCACATCGGCTATCTGCCGCAGGAGACTGACTTCGTCTCCGAACGCACCTTGCGCGAGGAATTGCTCTCCGTTTTTGATGCAGTGCATGGCTATTTCGACGAAATGCGCGAACTCGAACACCGCATGGCCGATGAAGATCATGACGCGGAAGAGTTTCATCGCATTGCAAAGCGCTACGACTTCCTCCAAAGCGAGATTCACCGGTTGGACGCCTATTCCATTGATGCTCGCATTGGTGAAACCTCAGCGGGTCTGGGCTTTTCGATAAGCGATCTGGACCGGCGCTGCTTTGAGTTCAGCGGCGGTTGGCGCAAGCGGATCGTGCTGGCGCAGTTGCTTCTTTCCAATCCTGATGTGCTGCTGCTAGATGAGCCCACCAACCACCTCGACCTGGAAACGATGCTCTGGGTGGAACAATGGATTCGCGATTCTAAATGCGCCTGTCTGATGGTCTCGCACGAGCGCGCCTTCATGAACCGCCTGGCACATGGCATTCTCGAATTGGCCGAGGGGCAATTTGCCTTCTACAAGGGCAACTATAATCGCTACCTCGAATTGCGCGAGGAACGGCGCGAACATCAGCAGCGCGCTTATGAAAACCAGCAGCAGAAGATTCGTGAGTTGGAAAAATTCATCACGCGCTTCCGTTACAACGCTTCCAAGGCGGCGCTCGTTCAAAGCCGCGTCAAGCAGTTGGAGAAGATCGAGCGCATTCCCGCGCCACCGCGTGATGGCGAGGCGATTCATTTTCAATTTCCACCGGCTGACCGCTCGAACAAAGAGGTGCTCGTCCTACGCAATGCCACCAAAGCTTACAACGGCCACACCGTGCTCAAGCCTTTCGATTTCACGCTTTATCGCGGCGAGCGCATTGCACTGGTCGGTATGAACGGCGCGGGCAAATCCACGCTACTCAAATTGCTGGCCGAAGCCGAGCCATTGACCAGCGGCGAACGCGTTCTCGGAACGCAAGTCACGCTGGAATATTTCGAGCAGGCGCAGATGGACCTGCTCACCTCCGAGCGCACCGTGCTCGATGAATGCCAGTCAGCGGCATCAGTGACGCAGGCCGGCGATGCTCGCAATTTGCTCGGTGCGTTCCTATTTAGGGGCGATGACGTGGAGAAGCCAGTCAAGGTGTTGAGCGGTGGAGAAAAAACCCGCCTTCGCCTGGCGAAGATGCTCTTCTCGCGCGCCAATTGCTTGCTGCTGGATGAACCCACCAACCACCTCGATTTGGCTTCGCGCATGACGCTGGAAAATGCGCTCGTATCCTTTACCGGCTCGATTGTCATCGTCTCGCACGACCGCGTGTTCCTCGACAAAGTGGCCACGCGCGTGGTGGAGATTCGCGATGGCGAATTGCATTCGTATATCGGGAATTTCAGCGATTATCTGAGTGCCACTGAAGGGCATGGCTTCCTGCCGGACAATGTGGCCGAGGAAGCCCGTCAGACTACCGGCCAAGCCGCCGCGCATGCCTCCACCATGCCGGAAGAAGTAACGCTATCCAGCAATGGCAATGGCCACAGCACCGCAGTGATGAAAGAAGCGGTGGAAACACCCGTGGCCGCCACGCCACTCAGTTATGAGGAACGCAAGGCGCTTGGCCGTAAGCGCAAGAAACTCGAGCGCGAAGTCGAGGAACTGGAGGAGCGCGCCTCCACGCTGGAGCGCAAAGTTGTCCTCTTGCAGGAAGAGATGGCGCATCCGGGGAATGCCACCAATCCCTCCAAATTACAGGATCTTATCAAGCAGCACTCCGAACGCGAAAAAGAGCTGCACCACGTCTATGCCCAATGGGAAAAAGCCAGCCGCGAGATGGAAGCGCTGGGGCAATAA
>Ga0208826_1001920_pt1 | contig 16357 bp, 14 predicted proteins | sample AD_UKC115_MetaG_FD_184451 | JGI IMG/M metagenome (GOLD analysis project Ga0208826, IMG submission 184451) | Active sludge microbial communities of municipal wastewater-treating anaerobic digesters from Hong Kong - AD_UKC115_MetaG (SPAdes)... | ecosystem: Engineered > Bioreactor > Anaerobic >...
TTCTTATCGGTGGCGGTGGTCATTGTAAAGTGATTATTGATATAATACGTCAGAAAAATGAATATACTATTGTTGGAATTTCTGACTTAAAAAGTTTTTACGGTAAAATTATTAATGATATAAAAATTATCTATAATGATGATGATTTAAGAGATCTGTTTTTCAAAGGTGTCAAGTACGCTTTTGTATCTTTAGGGAGTGTATCTTGCAATGAAAAGAGAAGATAGAAAATGGTGAACTGTGCGGGTATGCTTGCTTGTTAAGAAATGGTAAATATATAGATTTTCATAATTTAAAAGCGATTCCTGAAAAAAAGAAGTTTGGTTTGAATGCTTCAATTGTAAACAGGATTCTGGTTGACCATGAAGACTTTCTTAGCAACGGAGGTTATATATGCGATGGTTCTAGAAGCATTCAGCATGAAACGGCTTTTCAAGACTACCTTGAGAAATATTTTGAATTTAGAAAAGCTTATTGCAATTTACATATTGCGTACAAACCGACTTTTAAACCGATTATCGATATTGCCTACTGCCTTAGAGGAATGCTGAAAAAACTAGATGGGATTAATGCGGTTAAAAAGATTAATGCGTTATTAAGAATGGAAGTAATAAACAGATCATAAAACTAAAGAGGATGGAAAATATGAATGAGCTAGTTTCAATTATTATGCCCTCATATAATACGAGTCGGTTTATCGAAGAGACGATAAATTCAGTTCTTTCACAGACGTATAGTGACTGGGAGTTGTTAATAGTTGATGACTGCTCTTCGGATGATACTGACGATGTTGTTCAGCCTTTTTTAGCAGACGGAAGGATTAGGTACTTAAAAAACGAGAGAAACAGCGGTGCAGCTGTTAGTCGGAACAGAGCCCTTCGAGAGGCAAGGGGGAAATGGATAGCGTTCTTGGACTCAGACGATCTGTGGATGCCAGAGAAGTTGGAGAAGCAGATCGAGTTTATGAAAAAGAATGGATATCATTTCTCATATACAAATTACGCAGAGATTAACGTGGATGGAAAAAGAAACGGCATATCAGTTACAGGACCGAAGAAGATTACGAAAACAGGCTTTTTTAATTATTGCTGGCCGGGATGTTTGACGGTGATGTACGATGCCGAGGCTATCGGTCTTATCCAAATAGCGGACATCAAGAAGAACAACGACTATGCTATGTGGCTGAAAGTGTGCCAGAACGCTGATTGTTATCTGCTGGATGAAGAATTGGCGTTGTACAGACGTGGTAGAGCGGGCAGTGTCAGTACCCACAGTATTAAAACTATGATCGGTTGGCATTACAAGCTCTATCATGATGCTGAAGGTCAGAATCCAATAGCTGCAGTGTTCAATACTGGCCGAAATTTAGTATTTGGTTTTTATAAAAAGAAGCATTATGTAAAGAAGGCATAATATGAAACTCCAGCCATTTCAAAAAAGAACTTGGGCAAATATAGATCTCGATGCAGCGGAGCATAATTATCATGAAATTCGTAATTGCTTAAAGTCAGAGACAAAGCTTTGTTGTGTTGTAAAGGCGAATGGGTATGGTCATGGAGCTGTGCAACTTTCAAAATTGTATGAAACACTTGGCGCAGATTACCTGGCAGTATCCAATATTGAGGAAGCTATCCAACTCCGTAACAACAGTATTAGTCTTCCTATCTTGATTCTGGGCTATACAGATCCCCGTTGCGCTAGAGAACTTGCTGATCAGAATATAACACAGTGCGTATTCTCGTATGATTATGGTGTGGCTTTATCTACGAACGCAGTTGAAGAAGGTGCAACGGTCAAGATTCATATAAAGATTGACACGGGTATGGGGAGAATAGGATTTCAGTGTCAGGATTGCGAACTTGACCAAGCAGCGGAGGTTTGTATGCTTCCCGGCTTGGCGGTGGAAGGAATATTCACACACTTTGCATCTGCGGATGAAGGAGAAGGCGGAAGAGAATATACACTTGGTCAGTTTAATAAGTTTATGAATGCCATATCTTATTTAGAAGCCAAGGGTATAAACTTCAAGCTCCGGCATTGCGCAAACAGTGCAGGAATATTCGATTACCCAGTAACTCACCTTGATATGGTGCGGGCGGGTGTGGTTCTCTATGGTTTGCAGCCATCTTCCGTTCTACACAATCCCGGAAATCTTAAACCGGTGCTTATGCTTAAAACCATAATTGACCATATAAAGAGCGTGCATCTTGGTGATTGCATCAGCTATGGTAGGGAGTTTAAGGCTGATCGTGAGACGCGTATTGCCACAATACCTATCGGTTATGCGGACGGTCTCTGGCGATCAAATTTCCATAACCACATGGTTGTCGAGGTAGAAGGAAAGCTTGCTCCTATTGTAGGCAGAGTATGCATGGATCAGTGCATGATTGACGTGTCCGAGATTCCAGAGGTTGCTGTGAACAGCAAGGTAACTGTATATGGAGTGGGTGGTGACATCTCGGTTGATCATATTGCGGCAGCAAATGGAACGATTAATTATGAGATAGTTTGTGCTCTCGGCGAGCGGGTGCCCAGAGTCTATAAGAGAAAAGGCCAAACTGTAGCGGTTGTGGATAATATAGTTTGAGGAGACATATAAAAGATGGAAAGAGACTCATTTCTGTATAAAGCAAGAAGAAAGTGTCAAGTATTGGCGCATAAGGTTGTCTCCAATGAGGCAATGTCGAAATTATACTTTAAGATCGTCCTCCACAAAAAATTGAATCTCGACAATCCTCAGACCTTCAACGAGAAGATTCAGTGGATGAAACTATATTATTATCCCAAGAATTCCTTAGTTGTGAATGGTTCTGACAAGTATGCAGTTAGGGACTACATCGAGAAAAAGGGATTTGCAGACAAGCTTGTGCCGCTTCTGGGCGTTTGGGATCGGGCCGAGGACATAGATTGGGAGAAGCTTCCTGAGCGTTTTGTGTTGAAGTGTAATCACGGGTGTGCGTATAACATCGTAGTGTCCGACAAGAGAAAATTGGATAAAGCAGCTACAATTAAGCAGCTTAACGAATGGCTCAAGGAAGACTTTGGCGCATTCAATATAGAGTTGCACTACTCAGCCATAAAGCATCACCGTATCACCTGTGAGGAGTTTCTCGGAGAGAATATCACAGACTATAAGTTCTTCTGTTTCAATGGCAAGCCTCACTGCATTTATGTTTCTACCGACTTAATCCATGATCGACAGGCTCAGATTGGTTTCTTTTATCTTGATGGAAAGAAGATGCCCCTTCACAGAGATGACTATACGGATATTCCGGAGGTCACTCTTCCTCCGTTCTACGATGAGATGAAGCGGGCGGCAGAAGTTTTGTGTAAAGATTTTCCATTTGTTCGAGTGGATTTCTTTATTGCCAATAATACATGGTACTTTGCGGAACTGACCTTTACCCCAGGAGCGGGCATGATGCCATTCAATCCGGAGAGCTATGACCTGGAGTGGGGAAAGATGATTGATATAAGTGGATTGAGAAAATGAAAAAGATAGCGATATTGGGCCATTTTGGTGGAAATGAAGAATTCCTTGATGGCCAAACAGTCAAAACGAAAATTCTATACGACGAGCTTTCTGCTCAGACAGAATGGAACATACAGAAATTAGATACATACTGGAAAAATAAAAAACCCATTAGATTAGTTATAAGCACGTTATGGGCTTTAATTCTCAGAAAAGATATTATAGTGCTTTTGTCCATTAATGGAATGAAAACTTTTTTTCCTATACTATCTTTTTTTTCTAGACATTGGAATGTAAGAGTTTTTCATGATGTGATCGGAGGAAATTTAGATAAATACGTTGCTAAATACCCTAAATTCAGGGGCTATCTTAATTCATTTACAGAAAACTGGGTGGAAACTGAAACTCTAAAAAAAGGTCTTGAGAAAGGCGGAGTTCACAATTGCGAAGTGGTTCCAAACTTTAAGAGACTTACTATAACGAAATTAGAGGAATCCCCAAAGCCTTGTGGTGAACCTTATCGCTTTTGCACCTTTTCCCGTGTCATGAAGGAGAAAGGAATAGAAACGGCCATAAATGCGGTAGAACAGATTAATAATGATAATGGAAGACGGTTATGCACGCTTGATATTTACGGAGTTGTAGATAGAACATATCAAGATGATTTTGATAGGATAATGTCAAAAAGTACAGATGCCATTCACTATTGTGGAGTGGTTCCTTATAATGAAAGCGTCGAAACCATTAAGGACTACTTCGCATTGTTATTTCCTACCTTTTGGGATGGGGAAGGATTTCCAGGAACAATTGTCGATGCATTTTCAGCGGGGCTTCCTGTAATTGCATCTGATTGGAATAGTAATGGAGAGATAGTAAATGACGGAAAGAATGGCATTCTTTATCCAGGGAACATTGCAGAGTCTCTCAAGCAGGCGATGGTATACCTGATCGAAAATTCTGAACAGATGATGGCATTAAAGAAGCAATGCATTGCTGACGCTCAAAAGTATCAGCCTGAGCTGCACGTGAAGCGTTTGATCAAGATATTAGAGAGGACCAGATAATCATGGCGCTCGTTGTAAAATGTAATAACGGAATTGTTACTGATGAATACATGAATTTGATCGGTAGAGCTTTAGAGGGAGTAGGAATTAAGGTCGACTATACAGAGAACTTTTCCCAAGCCCTAAAAGCAGATAAAAATGAAATCATTGTTGTGGCGAGAACTGTAGAGTCATATAAACTTATCAGTAATGGGTACAAAAAGGTTATAACATGGTTCCAAGGTATAGAACCCGAGGAAAGTTACATGGCTCATCATAGTAAACCTAGATATTGGGTTTTGAGCCATATGGAGAAAGTCATCCTAAAAAAAGGATTATTTCACATATTTGTTTCTGACGAAATGGTGCGTCATTATGAAAAGAAGTATGGACTGTCAATAGATAAATCTAAGAGCTATATTATGCCTTGCCAAAATACTGACTTTCATGAAGAGGCATTTAAGCCTTTAGACAAATACAAGAGAAATATATTTGCTTACACAGGCTCGTTGGCTGTTTGGCAAAAGTTTGAAGACACTGTAAAAGCCTATAAAGAAATAGAAGACGCAGGTATACCTGATAGTGAATTTTGGGTCTACACAGCTGAACAAGAAAAGGCAAAGGAAGTACTCTTAGAGTATGGGGTAAAAAATTATAAATTAGATTTTGTCGAAAGCGGGCACTTACCCGAGGCCTTATCCAGCGCTAAGTATGGTTTCATAATAAGAGAAGATACCCCAGTAAATAAAGTGGCAACTCCAACTAAAATATCAACATACCTCGCATGTGGCTTGATTCCAATTTACAGCAAATGCCTTTCAGCTTTTTCTGAAATAGCTAGTGAGATGCATTTCGTAGTATGTCATGATTCGGAGTTTCTGGAAGCTATTAGGAGAAATAGTAAAGAGAAAATAGATAATGAAAAGGTCTTGATGGAATTCCAACGAATATACAGAAAATATTTTGATTCATCATTACATCAACAAAGGTTGGAGAAGAAACTGGCTGAAGTAATATAAAATTGCAATGATGAATGAGGAGATTACTTAATGGAGACATTGGCAATTGTAATATTGTATATGATCGTGATTTTGATATATACGTATTACACAAGGCTATATTTAGGAAAAAATAGGTTTCCAGGTGCCTATAATGGTTTTATTATGGGGTGCCTGCTATACTATGGCTTCATTCCTTTTATATTTATAATATTTAAAGGCTTTTATTTGAATCAAGCTGGCGACTGGAGATATTCTCAAATTTTACAATACATTTATGGACCTAACGTGAATTTTGAAAATATTCTTTTGACTATAGGCGGATTATTAGTTGGCTTAGTCGGATTAAATTTTGGTTATAAAATAAAGAGAAGGTTTAATAACGTTGCAAACAATGAATATATCTCAACAGCATTGGACGATGGTTTTATATCCGTAATACGGAGAACTGCATATGTTACACTGGTGTTAGGGGGCTTTGCGATTGTAATATATGTTTCAGCATTTGGCGGACTCAACAGAGCGCTTCAACTTGCTGAAGTATTAAGACAGCATTACTCTTCAATGTCCGACTATGGTATGTCAGGTATATATAGCTACTTTCTTATTCTGTCAGGTGCACTTACTGTTACACCTTTGCTATTTTATCTTGCATGGAAAAATAGTCATAAGACTTCAGATCTGATATGGAGTCTTTTTGCATTTGTTTTAGCAGCAGTATATCTCTTAATCAACAGTGGCAAGTCTGCAATACTAAGACTCGGCATTATCATTTTTTACATGATCCTGCATGAACGGAAGGTAAAGAGAAAGTGGTTTTGGTTTGCACTGGTTATTATGTTGGGCTTGCCGATTATGGATATTCTTGATGCACTATTTGCCCAGCAAAGTATTTCAGAGGCTTTCAAGAACTTTAATTACCTTTACTTGGCGAGAGAATTCGCAATACCCACTGAACTAAACTATAACATGAATGAAATAGTTCAAAGATATGGATATTTATATTTTAAAAACCTAGTTACTGATTTCCTTGACATTTTACCAGGACTTCAATTTGAAGCATCTTTTACGAATACTTCGGAGTTTATGCGTGGCGTCAATTGGATGAGGCTTGGGGGGACCCCGAATGATGTTTTAACCTATGGGTTCCTACAATTTAGATATATCGGTGTCTTTGTAATCTGGTTACTGTGGGGGATGATTTCTGGATGGCTCGACAATATGATCGGCAGAATTAATAATGAAAGAGGGCGGAGAATGATCTCAATTATTGTTTGCATGAATATGTTCTCCGTTATTACCTGCGCTGATATTTCCTCTACGATTCTGTATAATTTGTCGTTTATTCTAATCGCACTTGTGCTTTGGAGGTATAACAAGCGCGCAGTGCGCATTCAAAACAACTGACGGGAGAATTAATATGGATGGCATTAAGGCTTCTTTAGCTGAGATTTGGAACAGATGGAAAAGAATGAAGACTAAAGTGGTTCCGAATAGAATTTTTTTCCACAATATATGGGGAAAATATAGCGATAATACCAGAGCACTAGCTGAAGAATACCATCGAGTACATCCAGATTGGGAAATTATTTATGAAATTGGAAATGGAGTAGAAACTAGTGTCATTCCTGAATATATTACAACAACAACATCGGGCACAGATGAGTGTTTGAAATTGATGTATTCTTCAAGAGTTGTTGTTGATAACGATTGGGGCGTTATTAAGAGGAGCGGAATAGGTATTAGAGGAAGAATTATTTGCTTTCTATATAAAAGTGTTATTTCTTCCAAAACTCTGTATGTATCGACTGGACATGGAACTCCATTAAAAAAAATAGGATGCGATGCAATTTCAGACAGATCTGATAGATTTGTTACTTCAACACAGCTTATGGGTGTGCTCGATAACCATTCAAAGAGTGTGTATCAAAGAATAACTATGGGCAATGTAAAAGAAATTGTTGTAACAGGTAGCCCTCGTAATGATTATCTCTTCGATGCAGCCTATGGAGAAGATATAAGAAAACAGCTTGGATTGGTCGGAAAAAGACTTCTATTATTTGCTCCAACATTCAGAACACGAATAGTTGATGGTAAAGTACAGTTTGTTGGAGTGGAAGACTTGCTAAAAAACATAAACGACTATTCTGTGGATATTTTAAATGCCCTTCATGAGAGGATGGGTGGCGATTGGGTGTTGGGATTAAGAGTCCATCCCGGAGCGGCAAGCAACTTCGGTGATGTATTTAACGAACGAATAATTGATGCTAACAAATTGACTGATATGGCGGATTATCTTTGCATAACAGATATACTACTTACGGATTATTCTTCGTGTCTCTTTGACTTTATGCTCACAAAAAGACCTTGTATTATGCTTTGGGCTGATGAAAAAGAGTACTCGACAAATGAGCGGGGCATGTACTTTAAAGAGGCTGAGTTACCATATCCGGTTGCTAGAGATTTTTCAGAAGTTATAAGTTGTTTGAAGTCCATTAATGAGTCCGATATGCATAGATCAGTTGAAGCTTTTACCCAGAAATATGGATTTTCAGATAATCATCATGCGGGCGAAACATTGATTCAGTATATTGATCAGCGCCTGACTTAAGGTGTATGTATGTTGAAGAAATTTAAAGCGTTAATTGAAAATAGTTCCCAGGGAGTAAAATCGTCGGTTGCTTTTGCACTTGCTAGTGCTGTATCAGCAGGAATGTCATATTTGACGACTCCTGTATTTACAAGAATGCTAACCTCAACTGAATATGGAGAGGTAACTATATATTTAACATGGCAATCTATTTTCGCTATTATTGCTATGTTTTCGTTGAATTATGGGGTTTTTAACAATGGAATGATGGACTATAAGGATGATCGTGACGGATATTCTTATTCTTTATTACGGTTATCAAACATCATCACCATTTGTTTTGCCATATTAGTGTTTTCATTCCAGCTTTTTTTTCCAGGAATATTGAAGATAGATATAAAATATCTTGCCTTGATGTTTGTTGTCTTTCTTTTTCACCCTGCGTATAACTTTTGGCTTGCAAGACAACGATACGAATATAATTACAAACCAGCACTGCTGGCTTCAGTGTGCATCGCCGTACTCGGACCACTGATTTCTATAGCAGCAGTTATCATATTAAGAAATAACCGTGTAGCAGGCCGCATATTTGGACTGGAAGGTACGCTCCTGATAATTTATGCTTTCTTCTATGTTTTATTAGGAAAAAAATCTGGCTGGAAATGCAATAAAACTTATTGGAAAGAAGCGTTTTTATTTAATCTTCCGCTTCTTCCTCACTATCTGTCTACTTATGTGCTCAGTAGCAGCGACCGGCTAATGATTTCAGAAATGGTCAGTAAGTCAGCCACAAGTTATTATAGTGTGGCATATACGATTGCTTCTTTGGGCCTAATCATATGGACAGCTATAAATGGTTCATTAATCCCTTTTACCTATGAGAAATGTAAAGAAAAAGATTTTAGTCAGCTGAAAAAAATAGTAAATGGAATTTTAATTGTCATAGCTGCCTGCTGTTTCCTTGTTATATTGATTGCCCCCGAGGTTATCGCTTTTTTGGGCTCCTCCGAATATCGTTCGAGTGTGGTGGTTGTCCCTCCTATTGTTGGTGGTATTTTCTTTCAAGTTCACTATTCCTTATATGCAAACGTTCTTTACTATCACAGGAAGCCCAAATGGGTTATGACAGCGAGTATAACAGCTGCTATTTTAAATATAATCACCAACTATGTGTTTATAGGCATGTACGGATACGTTGCAGCTGGTTATACAACACTGGGTTGCTATATGATTCAGGCAATAATTGACTACTTCGCAATGAGACGAGTTGCTGGAGAATCAGTTTACGACATTAGATTTATATTGTTATTATCTGTAATAATAATCATAGTGTCAGTAATGGGACCAATGCTTTACTCGTTTACAATATTAAGGTATGTTATCATCGCTGCTGTTATCACCATAGCAATTATAAAGCGGGATTATTTAAAACGTGTTGTCGGTGGTCTTATAGCAAAGAAAATTTAAGGAGAACGATTATAATGGCCTTTTTGTCATCTATAAAGACAATAGTCAAAAAACTCATTTATGGCTATGCGTGCGATAGTGATTCTTATATTGCTTTTTTGAAAAAAAAGGGCGCAAAGATAGGTGAAGATGTAAATATCTTTCATATACGAAATACTCATATAGATGAAGTGAATCCACATCTGCTTACCATTGGTAATCATGTTAATATTGTCGGTTCATGTATACTTACACATGACTATAGCTGGAGTGTTATCAAGACCAAAACTGGTAAAATACTTGGAAATCAGCAGGAAGTAAAAATCGGTAATAATATTTTTATTGGTTATGGGTCAATTATTCTTGGCGGTTCTGAAATAGGAGACAATGTTATAATAGGCGCACACAGTGTTGTAAGCGGTAAGGTTGAGTCGGATTCTGTCTATGCAGGAGTTCCTGCTAGGAAAATATGCTCTCTATCTGATTTTATTGTTAAACGGGAGCGTAAGCAATTAGACGAAGCCGTAAATGTTGTAAAAAAATACAATGGCGCATTTCATGCAATACCTCCAATTGAAGTGTTACATGAATATTTTTACCTATTTATGGATAGCTCGGACGAAAAACTTCAAGTGTTTCGGAATAAGTTAGAACTCTGTGGCAATTACGATGAATCAATTTCTTACCTGAAGGAAAACAAACCTCAATTCAACGGTTACGATGATTTTATAGCCTTTTGCAAGAAAGAGATTGATAGCGGGGAAAAATGAAATTATGCAGATAGGGATTATTGGAACGGGGACTTGGGGGACAGCTCTTGGTAGAATGCTTTTTATTAGTGGCCATACAGTTGAGATGTGGTCTGCGATTCCCAAAGAAATTGAACAACTAAAAAGTAGTCGTCGTCATAAAAATCTGCCAGGGATGTCACTTCCAGAGGGCATTCAGTACACAAAATGCCTTAGGAGTGTCTGTATCAAAAAAGATATTTTGGTTTTTGCTGTACCGTCTGTGTACGTGAGAAAAACAGCCCAAAGTGCCAGTATTTTTATTGAAGAAGGGCAGATTATTGTCGATGTTGCCAAGGGCATTGAGCCTGACACTCTTCTAACAATGAGCGAGGTAATCTCTGAGGAAATTCCTCAAGCAAAAGTAGTGGCTCTTTCCGGTCCAACTCATGCTGAAGAGGTAGCTAAAGACCTACCCACAACCATTGTGGCAGCGCATGAAGATATTTCGATTGCGGAGCGGGTTCAAGATGCTTTCACGAATCCTATCATGCGAGTTTACACAAACTTTGATGTGAAAGGTGTGGAACTTTGCGGCGCTCTCAAAAATATCATTGCCCTTGCCGCTGGAATCTCTGCTGGTCTTGGCTATGGCGACAACACAAAAGCAGCGTTGATCACGAGAGGTCTTGCAGAGATCGAGCGGCTTGGCGTCAAGATGGGCTGCCTTCACGAAACGTTCTCTGGTCTCGCTGGTATGGGCGATCTTATAGTTACTGCAACCAGCAAGCACAGCAGAAATAACCGTTGTGGTTATCTGATAGGTCAGGGATATGAACCTTCCGAGGCTGTAAAACAGGTAGGTATGGTTGTTGAAGGCATCAATGCTCTTCCAGCAGCAATGGGGTTGGTGGAGAAGTATGATGTTGAGCTACCGATTATCACAGCAGTCGATGCCGTTATCAACCATAGTGCAGATCCGAAGCAGGCAGTCCATGAGTTGATGGGACGAGACAGCAAAACAGAGCTTTCTAAGCCTATCCTCGATATGAACTTCGAATCGGCAGTTATAAAAAATGCAGCCCTCAGGGCAAAAGGAGACCAAACAATGAAAAGAGTTATAACTTATGGGACCTTTGATCTTCTCCATTACGGTCACATCAACCTTCTTCGAAGGGCTAAGGCGCTCGGCGATTATTTGATCGTAGTTATTTCCTCAGATGAGTTCAACTGGAATGAGAAGCATAAAAAATGTTATTTTACTTATGAGCAGAGAAAAGCATTGGTCGAAGCCATCCGCTATGTTGATCTTGTTATCCCGGAAGAAAGCTGGAGCCAGAAGAGAACGGATATGCATGAGTACCATATTGATACTTTTGTAATGGGTGATGACTGGAAAGGCAAGTTCGACTTTCTGAAAGAGGAAGGTGTAGAGGTTGTTTATCTTCCCCGCACGCCGGAAATTAGTAGTAGCCAAATCAAGAAGGATTTGTATGACGCTAACGCTGTAGATGGGGAAAGTAAAACTAGCCATGATGATATTAATACTGATCCACAATAATCAGTATTGACATAATATATTTGGGGGGGGGGAAGGGTAGATGCACGGAAAAGCAAAGCTTGCCAATGCTATCTTTTTGGCATTCTACTTGTTTTTGGTTTTCTACCTTACTGTATTGGGAAGATCACAGAGTTTTCCGGCCTATAATACAACAGTATTTTGGTCATACAGGGAGTGGATCGAAGGGAATTGGAAAACTGGTATTCAAATTATTGAGAACATTATTTTATTCATTCCTATTGGCTATTTATACTCTCGATTTTTTTCCAAAGGTAAAAGAGCAATCATTTTGACTGTCTTATTTTGTGCCATTGTTTCTCTTGCTATCGAACACCTCCAGCTGGATCGGATGAGAGGACTGTTTGAATATGACGACATTTTCAATAACACTTTTGGGGGATTAATAGGCAGTCTTGGCTATCAAGTTATATCAGAAAAGATTAATCTGAGGATTGCGGAGAAGCTGACATACATTATTGGAATGCTAAGCATTCTTGGCATAGTCTATGTTGTCTTAACAGCAGGAGAAAATGCTGATGCATCCTGCCAAATGTACTGCTTTCAAATTGATGAAATTTCAGAAAATATTGTCAGAGGCGTAGCATTTCAATATGAAAAACCTCCTCAAAAATTCACACTCCTCATAAAAGAAACAACTACTGGTACGGTTTACGAGATAGAAAGAGTTGATGTTGAAAATCGAGATGATGTAAATGAATATTTTGATTGTGAGTATGACTATACTCTTTCAGGATTTAGAGCCTATCTTGATGGGATAAATAATAGTCAGGAATACGAATTTCTTATCAACTGGGGATGGAAGCACCCAATTTCGACTGGTGTATTTTTTACCGGAAATGATATACACTATGCGCCTCAAATTAGTTATCACCCTGAAATGTTCTATGGAACAGATTTTGAAATTATTGCTAGAAATGGGGATTTGAGGATTTATAGACCAGATATTCCTTGCTATGTATATCAGTATGATGGATATTTTTATTGGGTGTTTGGGAAGGACTACCACTTCGATGACAATAATACGCTGATACAATATCAACTCTGGACAACACAATATAGTAATCTACCTTCAGAAAGAATATCTGAAGGGGACGAGTGGGATAATAAAACTGATTTCATTGAGCGGTATGAAGTAGCAGGTAACTTTGGTGATTACCGAGTGTTCAGAAGAAAGATACCAACAGAGTATGCTATTTCATCGGTCCTAACCGGTTATTACAAACCCCACAAATGGTATTGGCAAAGCTACTTCCGACCGATTTTTAAATTTGGATTACAATTAAATGGTAGCAGATTAATCCAGGCCACCATCAACTGAACCACGATGAACACACCAACAGCCCAGTCTCAGGGCTGGGTTAGGAGAGTTAACACTTATGAAAAAAGTAATGACCGTATTTGGGACAAGGCCAGAGGCAATCAAGATGTGTCCTCTGGTTGTGGAGATGAAGAAGAGAGAAGAACTTCAGGTTGTGGTCTGCGTGACCGCCCAGCACAGACAGATGCTTGATCAGGTGCTCAAAACCTTCGACGTCACACCAGACTATGACTTGAATATTATGAAGGATCGCCAGACACTGTTTGACATCACGACGAATATCCTCAACGGGATTAAAGAGGTTTTGGAGAAAGAACGCCCGGACGTAGTTCTCGTCCACGGAGACACATCCACAACCTTTGTGACGGCCCTGGCATGCTTCTACCTTCAGATTCCGGTCGGTCATGTCGAGGCAGGGCTGAGGACCTATAACATCTTTTCCCCTTATCCGGAAGAGTTCAACCGGGAAGCAGTATCCATTGTTTCTCAGTACAACTTTGCTCCGACGCCGCTCTCTAAATCCAATCTCCTGCGAGAGGGAAGAAACCCGGATAACATCTACGTGACCGGAAACACCGTTATCGATGCAATGCAGCATACGGTCCGCTCCGATTATACTCATCCAGAGTTAGAGTGGGTAGGAGATGATAAGCTCATCTTCATCACAGCCCATCGCCGGGAAAACCTCGGCGAACCGATGCACCACATGTTCCGCGCTATCCGTCGTGTGCTTGACGAGCATCCGGATTGCAAAGCTGTGTATCCAATTCATATGAATCCGGTAGTAAGAGCTGCCGCCGATGAAGAACTGGGTGACTGTGACCGGATCCACATCATCGAGCCGATTGAAGTCTTCGATTGCCACAACTTCGAAGCGAGATCGTTCCTCTGCCTTACCGATTCTGGTGGAATCCAGGAGGAGTGCCCGTCTTACGGTGTTCCTGTGCTCGTCATGAGAGACACGACCGAACGACCTGAAGGCGTGGATGCTGGAACGCTAAAGCTGGTCGGTACGGATGAAGAGACAATTTATAAAACCTTTAAGACGTTGCTGGAGGATAATGCTGAGTATGATAAGATGGCTCATGCGGTGAATCCCTATGGTGATGGACACGCTTGTGAAAGAATAGCTGATATTCTGGAAGGGAAAGAATACAGTCCTTGGGAGCCATGAGGGAAAAGTGCGTCCGCTGTGGAGTAGAAACAGAATATGACGTTTCTTCTCCCGTGACGGTGAGAAGATGGTATATCGAAGGCTCCGGGCAGCTTTGTGAGCAGTGTTATTTTACCCTTTACCCGGTACCGGGATTTTTCGATAGTAAGAGTTATTCTCAACCCATAGAAAATTCGCATTGGCTCCAAAATAAAAAAGAATAGCCGGGAAACAACTCCCGGCCTTCTTTTGAACCTTGCTGTTTGGATTGTTACGTTTTCAATCTCTGCGGAACAGATCCCTAGTATATACTTTATCCTCAACATCGTCCAGTACAGGATCATATCGATTAGCGATGATACAACCGCTCATGTTCTTGAACTTCTTGAGGTCGTTGACAACTTGGCTACCAAAGAATGTGCTGCCGTTCTCCAGGGTAGGCTCGTAGATAATCACTGTTGCGCCTTTTGCCTTGATTCGTTTCATGACACCTTGGATACTGCTCTGACGGAAATTGTCACTGTTACTTTTCATTGTCAGACGGTAGACACCGACAACAACTTTCTTCTCTTTATCAGGATTGAAGTTCTCGCTTCCCGTGTATGCACCAGCAATCTCCAATACTCGGTCTGCGATGAAATCCTTCCTGGTCCGGTTACTTTCTACGATGGCTTGGATCAGGTTTTCGGGCACGTCCTGATAGTTCGCTAGAAGCTGTTTTGTATCCTTCGGCAGGCAATATCCACCATAACCGAAGGACGGATTGTTGTAGTAATCGCCAACGCGAGGATCCAAGCATACACCTTTAATGATCGGAGCGGTCTGCAGGCCTTTGACCTCGGCGTAGGTGTCGAGCTCATTGAAATAGGAAACGCGGAGTGCTAGGTAGGTGTTTACGAACAGCTTTGTGGCTTCAGCCTCGGTATATCCCATGAACAGGGTTTCGAGCGGATTCTTGATCGCTCCTTGCTGAAGTAGGCCTGCAAAGACCTCTGCCTGTGGACGAGTAGAATCATCGCACCCGACAATAATCCGGCTGGGATACAGGTTGTCATAGAGCGCCTTGGACTCCCGAAGGAACTCCGGACTGAAGAGAATATTGTCCATACCCATTTTTTCTCGGATATGTACGGTGTATCCGACAGGGATTGTGGACTTGATGATGACTGTTGGCTTCGTTTCCCGATCAGCTGTACTTTCCTTGATGAGAGCTAGTACGCTTTCCACAGCGGAGCAGTCAAAGAAGTTCTGCTTAGGATCGTAATTAGTAGGAGCAGCGATAATGATGAAGTCCGCATCCGCATAGGCAGCCGCACCGTCTGTGGTGGCAGTCAGATCAAGGTTCCGCTTACCTTTTTTGGCCTCATCCAGATACTTCTCGATATATTCGTCCTGGATCGGGGAGATGAAGCTATTGAGTTTTTCGACCTTCTCAGGTACGATATCAACGGCGGTTACCTTGTTGTGCTGCGCCAGAAGAACTGCGAGGGAGAGACCAACATATCCTGTTCCGGCAACAGCAATCTTGTAGGGTCGTTCTACAATAATAGGAGTGGAAGTGGCTGTATCCACAAACATATCCGTGGGCTCGAAGTTTAAGGCCTCACCCAATGCCTGGAGCTGCTCGATAGCTGGGACATAGTCCAGTGACTCGAGCCGGGATAAGAGCCCGCGATTTATTCCTGTAGTCTTGGACAGCTGCGCCTGCGTGATCTTCATAGCCTTACGGCGGGATACCACGGTATCGGCAAGCAGCTGCATCGATAATTTCTTCATGATTTCCTCCTTTGTCGCTTAAAACGACAATAAGTGCGAGCAGAGTAATGCCGCAAAACATAAATATGATAGCAAAGAAAGGACCGGAAATCAAGATGAATGTTATGAAAATGTGTAAAATATTTAGAGATATGGAAAAAAGAAGAAGTTTTAAACCTGAAGAAAAAGCGAAAATAGTAATAGAGGTCTTGAAGGAAGAAAGAACACTGAATGAAATAGCAGCAGAGTATGAAATTCATTCAAATCAGTTA
>Ga0208826_1001921_pt1 | contig 16356 bp, 10 predicted proteins | sample AD_UKC115_MetaG_FD_184451 | JGI IMG/M metagenome (GOLD analysis project Ga0208826, IMG submission 184451) | Active sludge microbial communities of municipal wastewater-treating anaerobic digesters from Hong Kong - AD_UKC115_MetaG (SPAdes)... | ecosystem: Engineered > Bioreactor > Anaerobic >...
GCCGCGTGACGTTTCCGGATAGTTATCCCGCCGAACATTTGCGCGGGCACACGGCCCAGTTTGAGATTACCATCAACGAATTGAAGCGGCGCCAGATACCCGAATTGAACGACGATTTCGCGAAACAGACCGGTTTTGAGAATGTGGCGGCGTTGCGGGAAAGCCTTGCAAACCAGTTGCGGGAACGCACGATGGCCGAGAGCAATGAAATCGCCGAGAGCCGCGCGGTCAAGGCCATCATTGACGCCAGCCGCTTCGAAATCCCCAAATCGCTCATCGAGCACATGTCGCTGCAGTTTTACGAGGACAGCGTGAACAATCTGCGCACGCGCCATGTGCCGGCGGCCAAGATCGAAGAACGGGACGAGGAATTACGCACACAGGCGCGTGAAGAAGCGCTGAACGCCATCAAGAGTTGGACGGTCCTGAACGAAATCGCGGAGGCGGAAGGCATCGAGGTCACCGACGAGGATTTCATGGCCGAGGCCGCCAACTTGTCAAAGCGGTCGGGTGTGAGCATGGAAGCCGTCGCGAAGTATCTGGGCGAGGAACAGCATCGCAACACGTATGAACGCCGTATACTGCACAACAAGGTGATCGCCGCCATCATGCAGCACGCGACCATTACGGACAAGGAAGTGACCCAAGAAGAATTTGACAAGGCCGACGATCGCATGGGCGGCGAAAGCGCGGGAGAATAGGTGATTGTCATGCCGTTTCCGGGACGCATGGAAATGACGGGCGGGCTTGATATCCGCAACATTACCATATACGAGCAAACCGCGCGCGGCGAGCGCCTGTACGACATCTATTCCCGCCTGCTGGCCGACCGGATCATTTTCCTCGGTTTTCCGATTACCGACGAGGCGGCCAATTTCGTCATCGGGCAAATGATGTTTCTCGAGGCCGAGGATCCCGACAAGGACATCAATCTTTACATCAACAGTCCGGGCGGGAGCGTGACAGCCGGACTGGCGATTTACGACACAATGCAATACATCAAGCCGGCGGTCTGCACCATCTGCATCGGACAGGCGGCGAGCATGGCGGCGGTGTTGATGGCGGCCGGGGAACCGGGCAAGCGCTTTGCGCTGCCGTACAGCCGTTTTCTGCTGCACCAGCTTACCGCCGGCGTGCAGGGTCAAGCCGCCGACATTGACATCCAGGCCCGCGAGATTCTCCGAATCGGCCAGATCATGGACGAGATTCTGGTCAAGCACACCGGGCAGCCCATCGAAGTCATTCGACGCGACAGCGACCGTGATTTCTACATGGACGCCGAAGAAGCGAAGCAGTACGGCCTGATTGACGAGGTTTTCAAGCGCGACAAAAAAGCCTAGCCGCTTTTTCCCGCGCGGACCGAGGGGATGGAAACGCGCCAATGGCTTATTCCGGGGTTCTGGACGATGTGCGCGGCGCGGCGACGCTGGGGATCCCCGCCCATTTGCCCGTGTTCCTGTGCAGCGAGGAATTCGATGTGCGCGTGTGCGGCAGCCGGTACGATCGCTACTGCCGCGACGCGCTGGAAATGGCGCGCGTCCAGATCGAAGCCGTCGAACGATTCGATTACGACTGGGCGTGGCTGCAAGTGGACGACTGCATCGAATTCGAACCGCTTGGCGTCGGCGTCAAGGGAGAAGGCGACATCCTTCCCGCGACATGCAAATACCTGCCCGCCGCTCCAGCCGCGCTCGATGCGTTGCGCGAGCACGGTTACCGCGTCGAAGGACGAATGGAAATCCTGCTCGAAGCCATTCGACTTGTCAAGGCCCATTTCGGGGACAGCGTCTGCGTAACAGGGCGAACCGCCGCGCCGTTCAGTTCCGCCACGCTGGCCTTCGGCATGATGGAATGCCTTTCGATGGTGTACGAGAATCCCGGATTCCTGCGGAAGGCCATTGCGTTTTTCGAGGACTACCAGCTTCGTTTCGGTTTGGATCAACTGCGCGCGGGCGCCGACGCCATCTGGTTCGGCGACTGCAATGCGAGCGGCCACCTCATCAGCCCCGACATATACCGGACATTCGCAATGGAGCCGGCCCGCCGTGTTTCATGCGGTTATCGCGAAGCCGGGGGACTGGTCATCTATCACGCCAGCGAGGAAAACCCCGCCATGGTGGACCTTCAAGCCGATGCAGAATTTTCGATCCTCAGCGTCGGCCCGGGGATTGACATCGAAATGGCCCGTGACATTGTCAAGGGCCGCATCTGCCTGTCCGGCAATATCGATCCCTTGGCCGTGCTGGAGCGTGGCACGCCCGAAGACGTTCGCCGCGCCGTCGAACTCACCGTCGAGCGCGTCAGCCGCCACGGCGGCCATGTCCTCAACTCGGGCGAAATGATCCCGCGCGACACGCCCGAGGCGAATATCCGGACCTTCGTCGAGTCCGCGCGCGCCGCGTGGAACCGTGGCATGGAACCGCAACCGTAACTTCCCCTGCGCGGTTTCCCGTTTCGCATCTTGCCGGGCGATTTCAGCCTGGGTGTCGCCGGTTGAACACCGATCCTTCGCCCATGCCGTAAAGAGAGGGACATTGTGGATCCGGTGGACTTCACATGGACGGTGAAAATTCTCTATCGTCCACAAAGTCCACTTCGTCCATTGGGATGAGCCGGAAGTTTTCTGCTTTTACTGCCGGATTCAGGTTCAATGTACCCAGTCGGCCTTGGGTGGATTGGTGAAGTCGGCGCAGCGATCGGCCACCTTGGCCTCGTTGACGTCGCCGGAATGGATCATGACGCGGTACCGGAACGTCACGGCCTTGCCGTCTTCGAGCGTGAAGTCGCCGTTCTCCTTCTTTTCGCTCTTTTCCGTGAAATAGGACAAACCGAAGCAGTTGGCGCCGTTCAGGCCGTAGTCGCGAATGTGCCATGTGGTCGGGTAGCGCATGTTTTTCGGGTAATCGAATACGGCGATGCCGCGCGTGCCCACACCCTCGATGGGTCCCGAATAGTCGGTCCACGGCGACGGCTTGCCCCAGCATTCCTTCATGCCATGCGCACCGGACGCGTTGGTAATCACGCCTTTTTTGCTGGTTTCGGTGATATCCGGCCGAATACGGAACGCCACAAGTCCGCCTTCCTTGGTGTCCTTGAAAAGGACCGTTCCATGGGCGGCCGTGAAGGTGATGGACTGGTCGAAAAGCCGCGCACTGGCGGGGGTTGCATAGAAACGGTACTCCCGTTCCTCGGCGATGACCGGCTTGTGATCCTTGTCCTGCCATGTGTTCTTCGCCTTGATCCATGCGAAGGCGTCGCCCGAACCGAAGGTCACCTCGTCGCTGTGCTGAAAACCGGCCTTGTCGCCTGTTTCGCCCCAGCAGTCCACGCCGTTGAGATCGCCGTAAGACGTCCAAATGCCCTTGTGATGGACGTGATCGCGGCTGATGGTTTCATTGGGATCCATGGGCCAGTTGCGCGTCATGCCCACCTTGCCTTCCCCGTATACCGGCCACAGGAACGGTTTGCGGTTGTCGTTCGAATAGTTGTAGACGGTAAAGGGTTCGCCGTTGACCGTAACTTCGAGCCTGTCGCCCTCGATGCGCGCAATGTTTACCTTGGGCGCCGTTTTCTCTTTGAGTATCTTGACTTGGCACGGAATGGTTTCCCCGGGCGCAATTGCCTCGACGATAAACACCAGTTCGCCGCCGGCAATCGTCGCGGGAAACGCCTTTCCGCTCTTCGTGTCCACCACCTGCACGGGGCCATCCGGCGCGGGACCTTCATACGCCACGGCCACGGGGACGAATGACCCCGCCGTATCGCCACCCGTCACACTCAATTTCCGCCCGTCCAATGGTTGCGCGGCCGCAATGCCCGCCGCGAGAACGAGAATAACCGCCATTCCGATAGACTTGCGCATGGTTCGTCCTTCCTTTCGCTTGATTTCGTCGTTTATTCCACCACGACCGGAAACGCGCCCGATGTCACTGCGCCCAGCCGGTCGGTCACCGTCAGGATTGCCTCATAGCGTCCCGGCGATTCGTATGCATGCACCGCGCGGATCTCGCTTGCGCGTTCTCCGTCGCCGAAGCGCCATTCGACCTTTTTGATAAACGGCTCCGGATCGTATGACACGCCATATCCTGCCACAAATGCCCCGCCCAGTGAAACCGGCAGCCGGCCCGCGGGCGCCCGGAGCACGTCCGGGGCGTTGAACACTTCCTCCCGGCCGGTCCGCGTCCGAAGTTCGCGCAGGGCCGGCAAGACGGCCAACGGACACTTTCCGACCAGCACGTCCGCCACCGCCTTGATGCTGGCGCCACACATCGTCGGGTCGCAATAAGCCACCACAATCCCGTCGGCTTCCAGCATGTCCACAAGCGGACGCGGATGGCCGAGCCACACGACCACGACGCGGGCGCCCGCTTCCTTGAGTTTGCGGACCAGCCGGGCTTCGCCCTGGTTGCGTTTCATGGTTCCCAGGACACACACAACCGTTTTCAGCCCCGTAATGTTTCCAGTAATTCGCGCAATCTCGAAATCCTCGATGTCGCCCAATTGCTGCGCGGTCTGGATGTTCTGCTGGACGACCGCCTTGAGGTTGCGCTTGAGCAGTTTGGTCATTTCCTCCACGCCGAACACGCCCGTGACGCCAGCCGGCGTCGAACGTCCCGATTCCAGCGGCAGCACGTTTCCGGCATTTTTCAATACGGTGATGGACCGCCGCTCCACCTCGTAGGCTTCCTTGGGATAGCGCGCGCTCGTTTCCAGGGAAGCCGCCTTGTACACGCCCGGCCGGTTGCGTTCCGCCAGCCGGCGCTCGGTTTTCAGGCGGACAACCCGTTCAAAGGCCTCTTCAATGCGGGCGCGTTCCAAGAGGCCCTTTTCGACCGCGGCCGCGACGGCTTCGATGGCGCGCGCGACCTTTTGCCCCGTTTCGGACCAGTAAACGATGTCCGCGCCCGCGTCCAACGCCATGATGGCCGCCGAGGCGGTGTCGCGCTGCCGCTGGACGTCCGGCGCGTCAACGGGTCCCGCCACGATGACGCCCTCGTAGCCGAGTTCGCCGCGCAACAGGCCGTGAATGACCGCCCGCGAAATACAGGCGGGCGGACTGCTCTCGTCGAGTGTCGGAACCAGCGTGTCCCCGACGTGCAGCATCGGCGTGCCCTGTTCAATGGCTTTCCGGAACGGCAGCAGGTCATGTTCCATCAAATGGATCTTGGGCGTCAGAAGGGTTGCGGGGGACTGCCCGGTCCGGTTTTCGCCGCCGCCGGGAAATCCCATCGGCATGGCGATGATCCCGTTGCTTTCCAGCGTGTTCTGAATCGTTCCGGCGACCTCCGCCGCGAAACGCGGATCGCTGCCGAGATGGTCCACGCCGCCCACGGCGCTCGGGAGCGTCGGAGCCAGATCGAGACGCGGCCCCAAGTTGAGGTTGAAGCCCATGGCATTGAGGTGATCGGCGGTCAATTTGGCGAGTTTGCCTGTCGCGTCCAAATCGGAAGATGCGGCCAATGAGAGCAGGGTCGGCAGCTGGACGAACGGGTTTTTGAAAAGGTGCTGTCGCTGCGGCAGATCGTATAACTGCGTACCAATCAGGAGAGGACTGCCCGTCCTCGATTCGAGACCGCGCAATTGCCTGATGTATTCCGCGGCATCGCGGGGTTCGACGATCATGGGAATGACAAGGCCGGCCGGGGGATAGCGCAACAGAAATTCCGTTTCTTCCGAGCGCGGCCCGTACAGTCCATTCAGGGTGACCAACATCAATTGCGCGATTTTTCCGCGCAGAAGCGCCGCTTCCTGTTTTGGACCGGAAGGGCTTTCGGGCGGCTGGGCCGGAGACGGCGCCGACAGGGCCGCGGGTTCGCGCCCCGGAGGCGGATTTACCGTGCCGGCAAGCCCGGAACCGCCCTGCTGTGCCCATGCCGGCGCGGAGCAAAGGACAATAACGGCAAGCCACCGGCCAAGAAAAATGCCATTCATGGATAAGATCCTATTTTCAAAGGGCATTGTAGCAGAGATATCCCTTGGCCCGGAAACCCGGCGCAACCGGCCGTGAACGGCCACAAACCGACTCGTTCAAGGACATAAAGGATTTCAAGGACAGCAACCCGGCGGATGAAGTCTCTTGTGTCCCGGTTTTCCTGTACGTCCTTTTTCCTTTGGCAAGGGTTGACGCCTCAACGGCTGGTTTCCACAAAAAACAACAAGAAATTCTTGGGCAACATGCGCAACCCATTGAAATCCACGATTTATCGAACGCGAAAACCGCGGGGGTTTGAGCACGATTACGATTACGATTACGATTACGATTACGATTACGAGCAAGAGCAAGAGCAAGAGTAAGAGCAAGAGCAAGAGCAAGAGTAAGAGCAAGAGCAAGAGCAAGAAGAAAAACCGGATTCTGTGTACTTGGCCCGCGTTAGTTGAATGCCTCCACAAGTCCGTTCATGAAGTCCCCGGACTGTATCAGTCGAATGCGCGAGAAACCCGCTTCCTCCAGGGTTTCGCGTATTTCATCAAAAGTGTAGGTGCTTCCGCCGGGGGTTGCGGCGAGCATGTTGACGGCAAACAGAGCGCCGCTGGCCGGATGCACATGATCGGGCTCCATGATGTGGTCGCGGATCACGAGGCGTCCACCAGGCAGCATCGCGCGCCGGCATTTTCGGTACAGTTCGACGTTCTCCCTCGGACTGTTCTGATGGATGATCGCGGAAAGAAAGACGAGGTCGTGGCCGCCGGGAAGGTCGTCCTCGTAGAAGTCGCCGGCGGCGAACGCAATCCGATCCAGCAGACCGCTGCCCTCCAGCCGCGCGCGGGCGAGTTCGACAACGGGCGCGCGATCGAATAGGGTGGCGCGCATGCCGGGACATGCGCGGAGGAACGCCTCGGTATAGGTGCCCGATGCGCCGCCCACGTCGAGCAATGCCCGGGCGTCGCCGGGCGCGACAGCCTTGACCACTTCCGGCGCCATGCGTGCGCCAATGACGTGCATCGCGCCGATGAACGCAGCGAGTTGCGCATCCGTATCGAAGACGCCGGGCGTCTGCGCCACGGGTATCCCGCGCACGATGTCGCTGATGTTCGACCAGCGATGCCACAGTCCGGCGACGTGCAGAACCATCGGGAGCACGGAGCCGGGCGAGGCGGAACCGAGCATGCCCGCTATCGGCGCGGGACACGAATAACGTTCGTTGGATTTTTCCAGCAATCCCATGGCCGTCAGCGCGTCGAGCAGGATGGTCAATGCGCGAGGATCCCATTCCTTCGCGTCGGCGATTTCTTTGGCGGTCATCGCGCCGGACGCCAGGCAATCGAACAGGCCCAGCTCCGCGCCGCTCAAAAAGATGCGTGATTCCATGAATTGCCGTGCAAGGGCGAGAATGCTTTCAGGGGTGTGTTGCGCCGCCATCACTTCGTCTCCATTCCGTATTCAATCGTGTGCGTTTTTGCGTCGAGATCGATCGTTACCCGCGTTCCGTCCGCGAAGGTGCTGCGCTGCTTGCGCCATGTCGCGTCGAGGAATTCGTGGTTGGTCATTTCCAGCGTGGCGCATCGTTGGGACAAAGCGCAAGCCTCCTTGACCCGCGCAATCGCCGCCGCGTCGGCGCCGGGGCCAACGTAGGGCAGCCCGGCATTCAGCAAACAGTGCAGTCGGCCCGAGTCGTCCTTCGGAATACCCCAGCCGCCGTCTTCGCCCATCTCCCACGGCAACAGCAACGAGTCGTGGTACACCAGATTGAACAACGGCACGGGAATGCCCCGTGGACCGCCTCCGCCGATGTGGGGCATGGTCGCATAGGGGCCGTGATGGACCAAGTCGAGCCATGGCACGAGGTAATCGGCCGGTTCTTCGGAACTGATTACGTACCCGCGCGCACGAAGAATCGAGAAACATTCGCGGCGGTAACGCGCGCAATCGGACCGCGTCATCGGATGCGCGGGTGCGAAACTTTCCTCGAGCGGAACGACGCTGAACACGTCGAGGTACGCGCCCATGACCTTCACGCCGTTCACGGCGAACAGGTCGTGGTTGCGCCGGACGTACTCGGGCGCGAATCGCGCGCTGAGGATGCTCTGCGGTCCGCCACACCAGGTGCCTTCCATCGGAATCGAACCGTCCGGGCGGACCGTCGCCAAGGCGGGATCGAACGACACGGCGCTCTTGTAGAAGTCGCGGTACTGGTCGTGGACGGCGAACAGGTAGCCGAGTTCCTCGCACGTGGCGGCGAACCGGCGAAGCCCCTCCCAGCCGCCCTGCTCGGAGCCGACGGGCAGCACGTCGGGATGGCCGTTGTCATAACCGTAGAATCCCCAACCGTCGAGATGGACATACGCGTCGTCAATTCCGCTCGCCTTCAATTGCCGGAGTTGTTCGGCGAGTTCCATGAAGGTTTGCAGGCTGTGATTGGCTTCGATCTTCTCCTTGTTCGCCAGCGCGGACTCCTTGACGAAGTGATACAGCGCGCCAAGATGCACGACGGGCCGTCCGATGACCTCGTTGACGTTCGGCGTGCGCACGCGTTTCTCGTCGAGCGACACGAAGCGCCCGCCCTCCTTCACGAAGCGGCGGTATCGTTTCGCAAAGGTCACGTATGTGGCCTCGTCGTCGAAGACATAGCGCGCGATGCGCATATAGTTCAGCCGGCCAAGCGAGGCATGCCAGCGCGGCTGGATGGTGGTCGGCCCGCCTTTCGGGTGGCGATAGGCCGCGCCGGCGTCGTCGCTCGTTTCGAGGATCGTCAGGACGCCCCGCCCGTCGCGGATCTGCCCCCACCACGGCATGTACAACGACCGCGAGTTGGAGAGGTCCGCCTCGTTGATGGACTGGTCCCAATTTCCCGGCAGCAACATGCCCTGCATGTGCGGAATCACGGCAAAATCCTTGTCCGTGTTTTCCGTTGCCAGCGGTTTTGGCCACAGGATGAGTTCGAGGTTGGACACGTCCCCCGGCGCGGCGATCTCGAAAACGATCTCGTTTCCGATCAGGTTCGCGGTCAGGCGCAAGTCGAGGCCGGGCGCGTCGGGGAATTCCGAGAATGACAGTGTCATACCGGCGCTGTAACCGGTATTGAACGGCTCGCATTTGACGATTTTCGCGGCGAGCAGGCTGAAATGCTTGCCTCTCAGTTGAACGTCATTGCCGTCGCATGGCGCGAAAAACCATTCGGCCTTTGGCGTCTTGACCGTCATGCGCAAATCCGTCTTGCCGATCGTCAGTTCGAGCGCGGATGACTTGACGGGCCAGGCGTCTTCCTTCTCCTCGAACATACCTTCCACACGCGAAGGCTTCTCGGCGGCATGCGCCAAAAGAGAAGTCCGTAAATCGTCGAGCATGCGATAGATCGCGTTGTACTCGTCAACGGACGCGGCCCCCGCATCGAGGCGTTTCTTCGCTTCCGCGAGCCCCGCAGCCTTCTCCGATTCAAAGTCCTTTGTTACGACGATGGCATCGAGCCGTTCCCAAAACTTCTGCAACGCCGCCATTCGCGGAGCAAAGTCCTCCACCGCCATTACGTGTGTCGCCAAGAGCAGGACCGTAAGCATGGTGTTTTCCCTCTAATGAATTGCGTTCATCCAATCATGCGTCTTAGGAACCACAAAGCCGCAAAGACACAAAGGACGGCGTACTCATGCGGCCTTTATGCCTTCGTGCCTTTGTGGTGAATTGACCGTTCATTTCACTTTACGCGTATCCTACGATCATCTCATTTCACACGCACGGCTTTCATCGGTTACCGGTAACTTGACCGCCACGCCTTTGAGGCCCGCGTCGTAGAGCCAGCCGGATTCGCTTATTTGGAGCGCATCGCCGTCGGCGGCGCGCTCGCCTGCGCCGGTTACGGTCTTCGGCTCGTCAACTGCCGCCGCCGGGCCGATGTTGTTGTGCCGGGGAGCTGGCGAGGGCGCGCCGATGACGCATGCCGTCAACAAGGTGGCCATGAGTGCGGTGTGTATAATGTCGTTCCTCCGTGCTTTTCCCCATCTTATCCGATCGGCGTATGCGTTTGAAAATGCAAAGGCTGGAGGAATCGCCACCCTCCAGCCTTGAGCCTGCAGCCCATAGTCTCACTGACTCACTTCTTCATTCGTCTCCCCACGAACCACAGCGCCGTCAGTACGCCCGCCACGAGGCCCGCATCGGCCCCGGCGTTTTTAGCGGGGTGCGGGTTGTCTCCCTGCCAATAGTAACCGGTCGCGGTGGTTGTGGCGCCCTCCTCGACGATCACGGTAAACGGTTGCGGGGTGTGCCACGGTTCATCCGACCCAAAACAGCCCGGCACGATGGTGTCCCTGAACGAAACGACATGTTCGCCGGGCGTCAAGCCCGCGACGGTTTCGCCGCTCAGATGCCAGGAGCCGCCGTCCACCCGCCACAATCCGCCCGCCAGAATCGCGCCGGGCGGCTCGATGGTCACTCTCAGCGAGCCAGTTGTCGAAAGATACAATCCCGTGATTTCAGCCGTTTGATCCGCATGAACCTGAACCGTCTGATCCTGCGGCTTGATCCAGCCCGTGACTTCCGCGAACGTGACCGTGTATGTGCCGGGCAGGAGATCCGCCACCGTAATGTCTTGGCCGGCATACCAGTCGCCCTGGCCGATGCGCCACTGTGCGCCCGCCGTGACGGCTTCCGCCGGCGTTATTCTCACACGCAGCGAACCGGTGGGGACCGTGACGGTTCCATTGGCCTTGTTCGGCGCGAGGGGATCGTCCTGGCGCGGCGTGTAGCCATACTCGTCGAACTGGTTGAAGGAACTCAGGGCAACGGGCAACGGCCCGGTTGCGTTGCCGCCGATTTGGAACGAAAGGTTGACCAGCACGGTCGGGTCGCTCTTGCCGAGGGCGCTGTTACTGCTGACGGCCAAGTTGATCCATCCGTTTTCCGGATTCTCTTCGGTTACACCGTGATTCTCGTCCATCGAGAATCCGCCGACGAGCGCCGGGCCGAGTTCGGCGGACTGGTAGATCAGCCCCGCGTCGCCGGCCGGGAACGTCACCGAAGCCGTGAATCCCGCCAGCGGCGGCGCGCCGCCGATCATGATGGGCACCGTAACCATTTCGCCCGGCAAGCCCTGCACGGCCCCGACAACGACGTCAACGCTTTCAATCGCCTTGGCCAGGCGGGCCGCCGCGAAGGATTCACGCGAGAAGTCCCACGTCTTCGCCGGCGAGGGCGGCGTCGGATTGATGGGCATGCCCGCCAGCCACCGCTGGATCAGCGTTGAATCGGCGGCGTCGGCGTAGCCGTCCAAGTTGATGTCGCCGGCGGCCGGGAAACATTCGGCGGGCGGCGGCACTTTCTTCGTCCAAATCTTGAGAATTTGACGGGCGTCGTCCATGTCCACGTCGCCGTCCTGATCCACGTCTCCCTGCAGACAGCCCGCCTTCACGCAAAGCGTTCCGTTCAGGAGTTCATAATCCGAGATCGGCAACGGCCACGGAACCGAATCGTCGTAGAGACGGACGCCGTTGCCGACACCGAACACTTTTTCGTCCAGGAGCGCAAGCGGGCCGCACGTGTCGTCCGGCACGTTTTTCAGGCGGACATATACATTGAACAAATCGCCCGCGCCATACAGCGGGACACCTTCAATGGACGTGCTGATGATGTAAAGCGACAAAGAGTCCGAATCCTTGTCGTCGGACACGATGAACGCATCGAACAATCCCGCCACCGACGCCGTCACGCCGGTCGGTTCGACCACGAAATCGCCCCCGGTCACGCCGAGATCAATCAGATCGGACGGCAGGTGCGCCACAATCTGGATGCCCGAGGTGCTGATGTCGTATGCGCATTTCGACGAGATCGGAATGCGGCACCACGACGGCTCGCCCGGCACGCGCTCCCACAGGTACAGACCTCGGTCCTTCACGGCGATATCGGGGAAGTACAGCGTCAAATATTCCGCCTTGACCGGTTCCGAGGCCGTTGAGTGCTCGCTGGGGCGGTCGGCGCCGCTGATGGCCTGGATCGTGTAGATGAAATACGTACCGCGGGCCGCCGTGGTATCCACGAACTCGGTTCCGGTAAGGATGCCGTCGTAGATATCGCCGCTGTTGCCGTTGATCTTGATCGGATCGCCGAGCACGGTTCCCGCGGCGTCGCTTACGGCGCGCCAGACGTTGTAGCCCTTGAGGTTGTATTCGGGATTCGACGGCCATTCGAGATAAACGCTCCGCGGACCGCTGCGCGCGATGGGCCGTCCGGGCCTTGTCACACCCAACGGCACAAGCTCGACTTCCATGTCCACCTTGGGCGCGATCACGCCGTCCGCCGATTTGGGACGATACTCGCTCAGCGCGAAGGTCAGGTCATAGGCGAAGCCGGACTGAAGCGATCCCGGGCGGGTCCGTGTGGGAAACGCGAAGCGCCCCTGTGTATCGGTCTTGGTCGAATCGAGCGCCTTGATTGCGCTGGCGATTTCAATTTTGACGCCCGCCACCGGCTTTTTCGTGATGCTGTTGATTACAACACCCGTAATCAATGCTTCGCCTTCCCCTTCCCCTTCCCCTTCTCCTTCACCTTCTCCCTCGCCTTCGCCCTCGCCTTCGCCCTCGCCTTCGCCTTCGCCTTCGCCAACGGGGATGGCCTCGTAGGCGCCCTTGTCGAATCCCGCGCCTTGCGGGCGCGTGATGCCAAGAATATCCGTACCGGGCGCGCCTGTGGCTGTTCCCGTGTCAATGCAGGGTGATCCCGGACCCGGCATAAGGTCGTTGGGCGCCGCAACGAACAGGGGATCCAAGGCGGGACTTCCGCCGAATCCGTTCTGTTCGATGCAGAAGGAGAGGACGGGATGGCTGCCGTCCACATCCGCAACGCCGTCCGGCGTATTGCCCCAAATCACGCAGTTGGTGAGCACCGCCGCCGAGGAAACCTCGCAGGACACGGCCCCGCCCGAAACGGCCCGGTTGTTGGCGAACGAGCAATTCACGATGTTGGCCGTGCCTGAATTGGCATTGCGAATCGCGCCGCCCGTGCCTTGCAGCGAATAGTTGTTCGCGAAGACGCAATTGACAAGCGACGGCGAACATTGCACGTTGGCGACGCATCCGGACCACTTGCCTGAATTGCCCAGAAACGTGCTGGCGGCAATCGTCGCGTTGGATCGGAGGTTGATCATGGCGCCGGCGTTGCCGCCGTTGGCGGAATTGTTCGTAAACACACACCGCGTAAAGGAGGGCGTGGAGTCGCGGTTGTCCACGGCGCCGGCATTGGTCCCGACGTTCTGCGTGAACGTGCAATCCGTCACCACGGGCGCGGCGGCGGTCGTGTTCGCGATGGCGCCGCCGCTTGTGGCATTGTTTCGGGTGAACGCGCATTGCCCGATAATCGGCGCCGCTGCTTCCATGTTGATCATGGCGCCGCCAAGGCCACCCGTATTGCCGGTGAACGTGCAGGCGTCGAAAGTTGGCGAGGCGGCAATCACGACCGCGGCGCCGCCGTAGGCTGCGGCCACGTTGTTCACGAACATGCAATTCGCGATGCGGGGCGATTCGCCGTCGCAAATCAGGCCGCCGCCCATGCTGTCGAGATCCGAGGCGGAAGCGTTTCCGTTTCGGATGGTAAACCCGTCCAGGACGCTGTTCGTGGCGCCGATGATCACATGATAGGCCGGCGACCCGCCGCGCGCCTTGGCCCCGTCAATGACGGTTACGTTCTTGGTCCAATCGCGTTCGTTACGGGCGGTTTCCGTGCCCGCAAATCCGCCGTACAACTGGACGCCGGGTTTCAAAATAACGCCGCCGGACGGATGCGATGGCCGTTGCTCGTCGTAAATTTCCTTCACGACCCAGACTTCGCCCCCGCCTTGCGCGTAGGCGGCATCTATGCCGGCCTGAATGGTGCCCACGGGCGCGATATCCTTTTGCGCCCAGGATCCCGGCGGGCCGACGTAAACGACGCCCGCCGATGCGGTTCCCGCAAGAAACAACACGCCCAACACGATTGCAAAACGCCGCGTCCACATATTCTTGTCCTTTCCTGCGCGCGCCATTGGAAATTCAATGCCCCTGAGACAGCCAAGCCGCAATGCGACGGTCATTGGCACGATTTTTCGCAACATTCTCACGCAATCGCCGATGTTGCAAATAAAAAAGTAAAACTGACATCCTCGATCCGTATGGCCTATCTTCACTTTACCCCGAAAGAACCATTCTGTCAACTTCGATGCAGGCATGGCCGCCGCGTCATTGTGGGGAGCGAGTTTACGAGCGACACGGCAATCCCGGCTTTTCCCACGGGCCGCTATGCTTCCCCCAACGGAAATGAATGCGCGTATGCGGCCATGGCCCGCAGGTTGTCCGGCGGGGTGTCGCGCACAATCTCGCATCCGGCGCCCACGATATAGGCCGGACCGGCCTGACGGTGGCAGACGGCAACGGCTTCGCGGATCTGTTCGGGCGATCCGTTGCGGACCACGGCGACGGGATCGAGATTTCCAAGAAGGACCTGGGCGGGCCCCATCGCGGCGCGGGCCTCGTCCATCGGAACCATGTAGTCGAGGTCCACGATATCGCAGCCGAGGCGTCCCATGCCGTCGAGTATGGGCCGGGTGTTACCGCAGATGTGCAGGCGGACGCGGCCGCCCGTCGCGTGGATGCCTTCGACGAGACGCTTTTCGCACGGGAACACGAAGGCTTCGTAAAGGTCCGGGCCTACGAGCGACGCGGCGGCGTCTCCCACGCCGATCAGGTCCGCGCCGGCCTCGATTTGGGCGCGCGCGAAGCGCAATCCCAATTCCAGCACGAACTCGAACAGGTCCGCAACGAACGCCGGATCCTCGTGGAAGTCCATCATGAGCGCGTTTATCCCGCGCAAATCGGCGGCTTCGGCGCAGGGGCCTTCGACCCATCCCTCGATCAGGTATTCGCGGGCCGCGCGTTCGCGGAACAAGGCGGCAGCCTCGATGCGATCGCGCATCCGCGTTCCGCCAAGGGGATCGGGCATGGGCAACCGTGCGAGTTCCGTCTTGTCGGCCAAGCGCGCCCGCGATTCGTCAAGCGCGGGCGGCTGGTTGTCGAAAAAATGGACGGCGGCCCCGCAATCCGCCGCCTCGCGCGCGGGATCCGATATGCAGGACACATAGTCGAAACCATACGCTTCCGCGGTGCGCAGTTGCGCCTCCACGAGCACGCGGTGGTCCGTCGCGTAAGCGCGGTACGGCACGCCGGCGTGATCCGCCGCGAACATCATCGTTATCGGCATGAACGGCAGACGATCGATCGGCCGTTTCTCCAGGCAATTGAGAATGCGTTCCCTACCGGTCATGTTCGTGGTGTCCTTGGGCGGGCAGGATCGGCTTTGTCGAGATTCCCCCGCGTATTCACGTCATCCAATTGACGATATCGTCACCCTGGATGGCTTTCGGTTGAGTTGCGTGCTCGCGAAATCGCGCGACGATGCGCGAATTGCCTTTCATTCTATAAATCGGGGTATCCGTATCAGATAAACACATCGCCGTTGCCTTTGAACCGCCGCGCGCCATCAACGCTTTGTAAAGCGCATCGTCCATGCCTTTTATTTGCACAACCGCCACGTCGAGCATCCTCCAATTCTTGGTTTATTGTATCACCTTTCATGAACAAAGCGAGCCCGGCAAGGTTTGCCCGATGGGTCTGGCCGACATTTCCCAAGGCAGCCCAGCCACAAAGGCTCAATCGGGACTGGCAAGCAATGCCCAAAAAGACGACCGATGACACGGGGTGCTCTTTTTTGGCTAATCCGGTTTTTCCGATCTTTTCCGACCCGGTTGAACTGGTGTGTCCGGACCGGTCTCATGACGCGAGACGCCCCCTATTCCTTCAACGACCTCAATTGGCGGTAGCCCCCGGCCCCGATAGGGGCCGAAACATGAATAGCCGTGGGGGGCAACCCACGGAACCGGATCAGCCAGCGGTCAACCCGGAACGGGTTGAACCTGGAGTTTATACATTTTCAGAACGGTCGAATGAGACGGTGTTCGACACGAAGTCCCGGAGGGACGCCTTGAGAATAGCCCAGGACGCCAGTCCTGGGATCTCGCGGCGGTGTCGGGGAAGTCCCGGAGGGACGCCTTGAAAATAGCCCAAGACGCCAGTCCTGGGATCTCGCGGCGGTGGCGGGGAAGTCCCGGAGGGACGCCTTGAGAGTAGCCCAGGACGCCAGTCCTGGGATCTCGCGGCGGTGTCGGGGAAGTCCCGGAGGGACGTTTGAAACCGCTCGTTCCGTTCCCTATGCATCGCTCATCGCATTCGATCCCGTGCCGTTTTACCCTTGGTTGAAAACACACAATGGTCAAATAGGCTTGCATAGGCATGCGCCATCATGCTTTCTTTTACGCGCTCCGTTTCACACGTCCCTACGGGACTATCGTTTGGTTTTTTCCCCGTGTCCCAGGAGTTCCTCCTGGGCTACGGTCAAACCGT
>Ga0208826_1001922_pt1 | contig 16352 bp, 13 predicted proteins | sample AD_UKC115_MetaG_FD_184451 | JGI IMG/M metagenome (GOLD analysis project Ga0208826, IMG submission 184451) | Active sludge microbial communities of municipal wastewater-treating anaerobic digesters from Hong Kong - AD_UKC115_MetaG (SPAdes)... | ecosystem: Engineered > Bioreactor > Anaerobic >...
CCACGCGACTTTGCGATCATCACCTTTTCCATGAGCGCTTTGGACATTCCCATCGCATTGATCGGATAGACAGCCTTATCGGTGCTGAGCACCACAACCCGTGTTGCTCCCGCCTCAACCGCCGCAGTGAGCACATTGTCTGCCCCCAGCACATTTGTCTTGACCGCTTCCACCGGATAGAACTCGCACGACGGCACCTGCTTTAATGCTGCCGCATGGAAGACATAATCCACACCCCGCATGGCTGCCTTGACGCTCTGCAGATCCCGCACATCCCCGATGTAATACTTAATCTTCTCTGATTTGTAGAGATGCCGCATATCATCCTGTTTCTTTTCATCGCGGCTGAAGATGCGGATCTCCTGAAAATCATCGCGATTGAGATATTTTTTAAGCACGGCGTTGCCGAAAGAACCGGTACCGCCGGAGATAAACAATGTTTTGTTGTTCAATCTAGTTCCTCGCGCTTAACAAATAATTCTTGAAATACTTATTCATTAAAGCTTCTTTCTCAGATTGGGTAGGATAATTAATGAGTACTGCCCTAAACTTGCCCTTAAATACAAAGAGACTTCCCGCACCAGCGCCAATTATTCCATATCGCTGAACGAGTTTCCCTATATCATCTAACGTGCCAGCACCACCTAGAACGGTGAGAGGAATGTCTATTACATTACGAACTTTTTCTATGAGATCTATATCATAACCATTCATCGTTCCGTCATTATCAATCGAATTGATTACGATTTCCCCGACACCCCAATTTTCTAACTCTCTAGCAAGATAAACTGGATCAATGCCTGTAGCAACAGAGCCATTGTGTATATAGACTTCGTATTTATCGTTCTTGATTACTTTCTTGATATCAAGTACAACAACGACACTCTGTATTCCAACTATTTCTGCTATTCCTTTCACTATAGCAGGATTTTCCACAACTAAAGAGCTTATAGCGATTTTTTCTACCCCTAAGGAAAAAATCCGAACTGCCTGTTCAACTGTTTTTATGCCACCCCCGTAACACAGCGGCATTCTACATTCAGCAGCAAGATTTTCAATCAGTTTATAATCTGGTTCTGATTTATTGACAGATGTATCAATATCTAAAACAATCAACTCGTCCACTTCTTTCTCATTAAAGATCTTTACTGCATTGATTGGATCACCAACATATTTAGGATTCTTAAATTTAATTGTTTTGACTAGCCCTTTATTATGAACTAAAAGGCAAGGAATAATCCTAGGATATAGCATGATTAAAGTCCGGCAAAATTCTGAAGTAATCTTATACCATTTGAATGGCTTTTTTCAGGATGGAACTGCACGCCATAAATATTTTCATGATGAATAGCGCTCACAAACTCTGTACCATATTTAGTCGTACTAAGAATATCCTCATTTTTGCCACACTCAAAATAATACGAATGTAAAAAATAGAAACGCGAATCATTTATTATATTGCAAAATAATCTACTTTCGCTAAATATACTGATAGTATTCCATCCCATATGAGGCAATTTAGTCTTATAAGGAATTGATTTTATATCTAACATTTTTACTTCACCATCGATCCAACCCAGACCTGATAAATGTCCCTCTTCGCTCGACTTTCCTAGTACCTGCATACCAACACATACACCAAGTATTGGAACTTTATTAATAATGACTTGCTTCTCTAGCTCTTCTCTCATTCCAGACGCATTGAGTTTTGCCATTGCGTAATCAAATGCTCCAACACCTGGCAAGATTATTTTTGCCGCATTCTTGAGATCAGTTGCATTATGAGCAATCTTTATTTGTATATTAAGTCGTTTATAGACGTTTGCAAACGCCTTTATATTTCCTAAACCGTAATCAACAATAGTAATCATTGATTTCGTTTCCTCACTCTTTCTTCACCAATCAAATTTAGGACTCTTGCTCCGACCTTAAATATGTTTTGCTGATTTCTATAATCCCAATAATATTTTTTCGGCATAGTGAAATAATATTGAAGTTCCTCTGGTGTAATGCCTAATTTGGTCGCTATATAATTGAATTCTTCAGCTATAGTTTCAGGATCGTAAGCAGGCTTACTTAGTTTTTCCAAAGCTTCTTTTCTCGTCATTTGACCGGTCAAAATCAAACTCGAAAATTGTACTCTGCGGGGATCGAATCCGAATCTTTCCGGTAGCCAATATCCCTCAAAGAATTTTGTAAATCTCGATTCAAAATGTTTCTGAGGATAAGGCTTCCAGCCGTATCCCTCCTGTAAAATCTTCATCGCCCTTTCTTTGGTGTAAGGCAGATAGTTGAGAGGTTTTATAACCCTAACTCTTTTAAAATATCGAAGATAGACCTTATGTCTGAAAATCGAACTAAATGGGTAAGTTTCCATTTTATTTGTACAAAATCGCTTTCTGATATCATTAATCTGAAGCATATCGGTTCCATAATAATAATATTTCAATGGATATTGAACGCATTCTGTTGATATATTTCCACCGTTGAGGATATATTTGATTTTATATTTATCTGCAAAATTATAAAGCGTGGCGATAAAAGCATGATCCTGAGGGATATCAATATGAGGGACACCGGATTTGAAGAAAGCCAGCTGGAAATCTCTCATTTCTTCCCAGTTAATAACTTGGGTATATAAATCCACACCTAACTTATCAATCATGACGTTAATGTTATGAACAGCAAGTTCAGAATTCCAACCTCCATCGACATGAAATACCAAAGGGCGAAGTCCGAGCTCTTTAATTGCCAAATGAAGCATATAGGAACTGTCAACCCCTCCACTGATACCCAATAGACAATCATATTCCTTGCCTTTTCCCTCTCGTTTAATCTGCGCTAAAATCGCATTTAGTTCGCTTATACCATTTTCGTCAGTGTGCCAGTGAGCCTTAACATATTTTTCAAAGTCATGACAATGATCACACACGCCATTTTCATCAAATTTGATGTTGGGGTCTGTTGTGTCCATTACACAATTTGTGCAGATTTGATACGTCGTATTTTTCATTCTGTTTATTTTTCCTTTGTAAATTATTTTTCATTTTATGAAATTATATTTATAATACTGTTTTAAAAATATCTCAGCCTTGATTCAATATATCGTTATACAAGATTAGATACTCATTAAATCTATCATCTTTGTTGAAATATTTTATTGCTCTTTCTCGACATTTGATAGTATAAAAATCTTTTCCTCTGTTTTGAATTGTTTTTATTGTTTCAAGTAATTTTTCAACATTGCCTTTTTCAACGATAATGCCTGTATCTTCGCTAACTGCCTCAACGCTTCCACCTGTTTTATAAGTTACTACAGGCGTACCAGAAGACAATGCTTCCAAATTTGTAGTTGGAAATGTGTCCTCAAAAGTGGGATTTACAAATACATCTGCTGTTGAATAAAGCTCTGCAAGCTCTTTAACATTTTCTGTTCGCTTTATTCCAATAATATTAGAAGGCAGGCTTCTTATTTGTTTATTGTTTAATCCTACCAATATTATTATTGAATTATTATCAATCTGTTTGCTTAACTTAATAAATTCTTCTAAGCCTTTCCGGCGAGACCATGTCCCCGCTACTCCCAACATTACAAATTTATTAGAAAGTTTATATTTCGACCTTATTATTTGAACGTTATTTTGAGGAGAAAAAACATTGATATCGATTCCATTTTGGATTACTTTTATTGGATATTTGTTTAAAAATGATTGTTTAACCAAACCGCCAAGCCAATAAGAAACGGGCACAATCGTCATATTTTGAATTGAATTGAATAAATCTTTCTTTTCCTTATAGTTTCTTTTAGATCGGTCAAAAACATAGCTTGCCGGATATTCTTTTTTTTGAGGACAATTATAGCATTCAGTTTGCCATTTATTGCAATCTACATAATCAAAATGAGCACAATGCCCTGTAAACGACCAGCAATCATGAAATGTCCATACCACTGGAATATTTGAAGACGAAAGATAATCAAACAAGATGTGAATATTGATATAATAACCATGCAAATGATGTAGGTGTATGATGTCCGGTTTAATGGTTTTAATGTATTTGATAAGTTTTTTTGTAGCTATTAGAGAACCTTTACCATGTGCATCAAATATGCGAGTTATCAATCCATGGATATATACTCCGCATTTTGATTCAATTTTATAAGTATGTGAGTTAGATGGCTTATATGGACGGCCATAAGCAATATAACTTTCCCAACCATTTTTTATCGCAATATTTCCTATCGCTTCCGCAATAGTGCCTGTAGATCCGGTATTACATTCTACGGCTATTTGTAAAAGTTTTGGCATGTTTAAAATATTCATTTATACTGAGCCCAACGGACAGGACCATTACAGAAACTGAATAAGGTGAAATTGATAGTCCCCCAAAAACTGGACACTTGCACATTATGAGTGTCCAGTTTTTAGGGAGCAGACCAGTTTAATGAAGCTCTTAGAATGGATTTACAAATTTCTTATATTTTCCTGTTCGGTTTTAGATAATCCCACTAAATTAAGGTGCACCATGAATTATGTTCAATATTATGTCTCTAAATAATAAAATATTCCTTACTTTCTAATACTTTTCATAAAATTTTCTTTATTCTCTTTAGGTGTTATTGTAGGCCTTCCAAGATCATTCCTTGAACCGATTGCAGATTTGATTTCGATAAAACTGAGCTCATTATTAGATTTCGCTTCTTTGAGAGTTTCGTCAAGTTTTTCGAGACTTTCTATACTAACAGCTCTGGGGTAGCCGCACCCCTCAGCAATCTTTACAAGATTAATTTTGCCAGCGACGGTAGTCATTCCGCCGACGCTTTCGTGTGCGCTATTATTTATTACAATATGAATTAAGTTCTTTGGTGCGTTTGATCCAATCAAAGCCATGCTTCCCATATGCATGAGAACAGCACCATCACCGTCAATAATCCATATCTTTTTCTCCGGCTTATGCAGTGCAATTGCTAGAGCGATAGATGAACTATGTCCCATAGATCCGACAGTTAAAAAATCATGCTCATGAGATTGTCTGTTTGATTCACGGATTTCAAAAAGTTCACGCGATGCTTTACCAGTTGTTGAAATTATGGCATCTTCTCCGCTTACTGCGACAATATGACGAATAATCTCCTCACGAGACATTGTATAATTGTTCTTATATTTGACTTTTCCGTCAAATTCAAGAGAGCCTTTGCGAATAACGAACGCAACTTGTTTGCCAATTGAGAGCAATTTCTTAAACTCAGCCATTTTTGTATTCAATTCGAGTTCATTAGTTTCTTTGCATACTATAAATGTATTTATACCTAAATCTTTAAGCAATTTTATCGTCACTTCACCCTGAAAACTATGCTGTGGCTCATCATGTATACCAGGCTCCCCGCGCCACCCTATAACAAATATGCATGGAATTCCATAAACCTTCTCATTTATCAGGGATGCAATAGGATTAATAGCGTTACCGAGGCCACTATTCTGCATATAAACAACAGCAACTTTCCCTGTAGCAAGATAATAGCCAGCAGCAAGACCAACTGCATTACCTTCATTTGCTGCGATAATATGTTGCTTAGAAATTCCATAATTTTGCATAAGATAGTCACATAAAGGAGCCAATTGAGAATCTGGCACGCCAGCAAAGAAATCATATTCTTTTAAGAAATCTAGTTTCATTATAACACGATCCTTTCATATAGATGTAATAATGCATCGGTATCAAGTACAATAGGATTGTTACGCAATCGTATTGGATTAACCGATTTTACAAGCAAATCAATATCCTCAATTCTATGAAGTGAATTTGGACGGCTTATGCCAAGCTCGATTAGAATAGAGTTAAATTTGTTAATTAGTTCGCTAATATTATCGCATCTGAACACTCCTGCTATGTCAGATAAAACTCTCTGCAAGTAGGCTTTACCACGAGTGTCTACACATTTTTGCATATTTTGCATATTTTCAATCATATATCTTAAGACTTCAGAGAAGCATAATGCTACGGCATGCCCATGAGGTAACTTATACATAGTACTGAGCTTATAACTCATAGCATGCGGTGCTGTAGTCTCAGCAATATTGATAGCACGTCCAGCATAATTGGAAGCAAGCATGATCAGTGCAGCTGCCTTATCATCATTTTTATGAATATATGCGTCTTTATATTGCATAATTAACTCTACAGCAATCTTTGAATAGCATTTACTCTCATCGGTAGATCTGACTGACCACCAAGATTCGATTGCTTGACAGAGGGCATCAAGCATAGTGCATTTTTTCTGATAAGGAGGAAGTGTCTTAAGTACACTTTGATCAAGGATTGCGTAATTTGGCATAATGCTATCATGGGTTATTGATTGCTTATTGCCTTTATAATAGAGCACCGCATAACGCGTTGATTCACTACCTGTACCTGCTGTTGTTGGAAGAGCAATTAAAGGAATAGTTGAATCCTCAAATTTCTGAGTAAGATAATTCTGCATTGGATTCAATTTACAGAATAATTTTATGCATTTTGCAACATCGATTGTGCTGCCACCTCCAACGGCAATGATTGCATCACATTTTTCCTTTTTAAAAAGATCCACACCTTTACATACATCGTCGTAAAGCGGATTGGATGTAAATTGATTAAATTGTATATGATCAATATTTGAATTAGATAGGTAGTCTATTATATTGATGAACGAAGAGGATGAACTACAAACAAGAAGAAACTTCTTGCTTTCAACCTGTTTCAATAATAATGCTGCTTCTTTATATGAGTTCGTTCCGCTGATTATCAATTGGTTCATAACCCTTCATCTGGTATCAATGTAATTATATCATTGATTGACATACACATATCATCGGCCTCTTTTGCTCTATGATATGTCAGGATAGTTTTTGCAACATTTTGCATCGCCGGGATACCGCTCCGTGTCAGCTGATTTGCATAAATCACAACATTTACACCTCTTGCTTTGAATTCATCTTCTTTCACTGAATTGAATGATGTAGGCACAACAACAATTGGTGTTACTCGATCCTTTGCTCTGAATTTATCTACGAATTCAAATATTTCATAAGGCTCCTTTTTTCGGCTATGTATCATAATCCCATCAGCACCAGCATTAACATATGCAAAGGCGCGTATCAAAGCGTCTTCCATTCCTTTCTCAAGTATCAAGCTTTCGATGCGAGCAACGATCATAAAATCTTTTGTTCTCTGAGCTTTCTTTCCAGCTCGTATCTTCTCACTAAAATTTTCAATTGAATCCTGTACTTGCTTGACTTCTGTCCCAAAAAGCGAATTCTTCTTCAATCCTGTCTTATCCTCAATAATAACCATGGAAACGCCCATTCGCTCTAGGCTTTTAACTGTATAAATAAAATGCTCTGTAAGTCCACCAGTGTCTCCATCAAAAATAATCGGTTTCGTTGTTACTTCCATGATATCGTCAATTGTGCGAAAGCGCGATGTCATATCGACGACTTCAATGTCAGGTTTTCCTTTCGCTATACTATCACAGAGGCTAGATATCCACATTGCATCGAACTGGTAAGTTTTCCCATCCTGAAGTACAGTGGTTTTCTCTGCAATTAGGCCTGTAATTCCGCTATGCGCTTCAATTGCGTTAATGCAACCTTTCATATTAATCAGCTTTTTCAACCTTCCTCTTCTGATATCCGGCATTGAAAGCTGCATTCTAAACGATTTTTCAATTTCATCATACTTTGTGTCTTTTGAATAAGGATATTCAACAAGTTGTCCGCCGTATTCTGCAAGCACACTTACAACTTCATCGCGAATAGGCTTTTGAAAGCCCTCTCTCCAGTCATCACCATGTACAACATATGTTGGCTGCAGGTCTCTAAGGATATCAGCATAGCTCAATGTATCCTGTCTTACAACTTTAAAAACACCAGCTATGCTCTCGAAAAGGGACTTTCTTTCCTCAAATGGCATAATAGGGAATCGCTTATAACTTGCAACAGCTTCATCAGATAAAACGCCAATGAAGAGTTTTCCAAGTTTTTGGGCTTTCTTTATGATTGCTATATGCCCACTATGAATTATATCTGTAGAGAAACACATATATACTGTACGATTTTCAATATCACGTACTTTTGAGGAAGCAACAGCGAGATCTTCAGGTGTATCTATCTCCATGCAAAGAGCGCCTTTAATATCAAGTCCATTAATTTCACATCTGTCAGATACTTCGTTAAAGGCATCCTCAGCATAACATTCAAATTTTTTATTTTCGCAGAACTCAAAGATCTTCTTAAGCCAAACATCCCAATCAGATCTTTTTATTTTATACAAAGGCTCTGCCGCTATTGCGCCATTGAAAAATCCAGTACTGATCTGCTTGATACGGCCGTCTTTTATTACAGCTTTAAAATCTTTTTCTACTAAAGGAGCTTCTGAACTTACAACCATACAACTTTTTTCAGAGGCGCATACACTATAAATCACACTACTTTCAAATACAAGATCTCCATGCATGAGAAGAATATCTGTATCCTTAAGGCATTCCCTGGCGCAATAAATTGAATATATATAATTGCTTTTATCATATATTGGATTCTTCACAAATGTATAATGGAGTGGCAATTGGAGAGAGTTGCAATAATCTATAAGTATTTCATCAAGATATCCAGTAGTCATCACAATTTCGGTTATTCCAGAAGCAGCTATAAGTTTCAATTGACGACTAAGAATAGTGTCTTGGTCCGAAATTTTAATCATGCATTTCGGACATTCCCTTGTAAGCGCTTCCATACGACGACCAAGGCCAGAGTTTAGAATCAATGCTTTCATATTACTTTTCTCCTACATCATCCTTTACAAAAGCTTTATAGCTGTGATGCGAAATCTTCTCTTCGTTAGAAGGTGGGACCATATAATTCCCATACAATCTAGTTAATATAACTTCATATCCAGAAGGAATTGGCATACTTATACCTTCAAACTGAACTAATATTGCATAATCAAAAAAGCTTTTCTTTAATATTGAGTTTATGCCATAAGGAGTCATCACCTCAATTACAGAATCCGAAGGCAAGTAGCAATATTTCATAACAATTTCTTCTAATTTTCGATAAAGATGAGCAGCAGAGTTTTTGGCGTATAATTTATTTGCTAATACAATTATGCATCTCTTATACCATACTCGAGACTTTTTTTTGTCAATAGTCAAAAAGACTATCTTTCGTCTTATTCTCATAATTTCTTTCCACATTTTCTTTTGCTGTTTCCTATCTGATGGAACTGAATCCATAGGAAATAAATCAATATTAATTCCGACATCAAAAACCTTTTCGTCAACTATTTCTTGCAAGCTAGTTTCAGGATCACAGATTTTTGCAAAATAATAAGGAAATGATTGATCGATCATCCTCGATTTGACAACAAAACGCTTTTGCTTGACATTAAAGGTTTTAATAAACTTCTCAAAATCAGAACGCATCATACAAATATCGACATCATCATCCCAAGGAATAAAACCCTTATGTCGAACTGCACCAAGTAAGGTACCATACATTAGAAAGAAAGTTATATTATTTGTTTTGCAAAAATCACTTACAGTTTTTAATATATTAAGCTGTATATATCTCATTTCCTCAATAGTTGCTTGATGCCAGTTTTGATTTTCATTAAGCATATCTTCAATCCTTCTCATCTGTCACTGAACCGCTCCGGGTTTACAGGAGATAGGGGATCTTGAAAGCATACAGTCATGGACATGGCACAAGAGTTTTCACCAGAAGTACAGGAACGAGCAGTCCGAATGCTCGTTCCCGCGCTTCGGGAGAAAACTGACTCTTTCTTCCTATAACCGTATCCTCTCACAGAATCCGGTCTCCGACAAACCCGGGGTGATTCAGGGCTCACAATACTAAGAATTGCTCAATGAATCATAAAGCTCTACATACTCAGCAAATTTTTTATTCATATCAAACAAATGCGCACGCTCTATGCACTCTTCTTTTGAGTATGGTCTCGTTTTGCAGATCCTCACAATCTCTTTCTCCATCTCGTCAACATTGTTGCGCTCGACTACGATACCTGTCGTTTCTGTAATGCATTCCGGACTTCCACCAGAATTGAATGTTATAACTGGTATGCCACAAGCGAGCGCCTCAATATTAACTAGCCCGAAAATATCCTCCCTCGTTGGATTTACAAAAACATCAGCTGCAGTATATATCTCAGCCAGTTCTTGCTGATTCTGAGCTTTACGAATTGCAATAACATTCTTCGGCAATCGAGTTTCCTGTTTTTCATCGATTCCAACAAGAACGATTTGGTACTTGTCATTGTCCAGCCGTTTGGAAAGCTCCACAAAAATATCTAAGCCTTTTCTATGATTCCAACAGTATGCAACACCTAAAACTATATGTTTTTGGCTTGAAATACCATATTTCTCCCTAAATCCAGTTAGCCTTGGCTTAAATAGACTTAAGTCAATACCATTATTGATAACTTTAGTAGGAAAATCTTTTAGGTAAGATTGTTTAACAAGAGTTTCTAGCCATTGAGAAGGAGTTACAAGGATCATATCTTTGACTGCATTAAACCACTTCTTTTTTAACTTATACATATACCTAGAATTATCGATATAGCTTATAGGATATTTCCTAAATTGGGGGCACTTTTGACAGCCCGTTTTCCATTTATTGCAATCTACATAATCAAAATATGCACAATGCCCTGTAAACGACCAGCAATCATGAAGGGTCCAAATAACCGGAATTTTGCTATTTTTTAGATATCGAAACAACATCGGGATATTGACATAACAATCATGTAAATTGTGAAGATGTACAATGTCGGGCTGGATCTTTTCTAATTTCTTAATTAAGCGCATAGTAGAAACTATAGAGAACATCCCTGAAAGCCCTGTCAAATGACCGAGTCCAATATGAAGATAAAGACTAAGAAAATCCCCTATTATAATATTCTGTCTGCTATATTTCTTATTCCTAAGTTTAGGCCTTTCGTAAGAAGACACCATCCACGTATTATGTCCAGCCTCTTGCGCAACCCGAGAAATCTGCTCCATTATCCTTCCCGTACTTCCATAAAGACAAGTATTTATCAATACAATCTTCATTCTTTTCTTCCCTCTGCATATGCCTTTTCTTCTTTTTTTAACATCATCCTATATAACAACAGTCCCCATATCATAATCATCCAAAATTCTGTACGGATAGGCTCCCACCAGCAAATGCTCATTATAGCAGCATAAACCATGAAATAATATATAAACCTGTTTCTAATATTCGGCTTTAGTTGTTGAACCTTTTTGAAGTATCCAAGCAACATTCCAAATAAACAGCTTATAAATGCAATCGCTATTGCCCCTCCGTCCCTGCAGAAATAGTAAAACATAGTAGGGAAAGCATTCATAGACGTATAAGGACCGATGACCACATTTGAATACAAAAACCCCTGCGCAACGGCAGTACTTGAATGACCGGCTGGCAGAATATTAATCCCAAGAGGGGATAAAGCATAATTGTTAAAAAGATCAAATATCGATATAAGACCGGCAATGGAGCACATTCCAAAACTATATCTATCTAGTCCAAATTGCTGAGGATTTCTCAATGTCTCGTTAAAAACTCGAATACCGCCTCCAAAATAAGCTAAGAATGTTCTACCCATTATTGATGACAAACTACTATAACTTGAAGTCCTTTGCGTTGTAATTATCATTGAAAAGATAACGATAATAATGATATAGATAATCATATTCTTTTTTATCTGACTTTTTCCTTGAAGATTAGGAAAAGCATAATTATCTTTTCTATTTGAATATGCTATCAATAACATGACCATCGAAAAAAATAATGAAGTACGTGCTGCACTAATAATTGTCATAGATAGTGTTAATAACATTAGAAATATAAATGGCTTCTTCCAAAATGCATATTCAATGCACAAAATACTATCAATTATAATACAAGCCATTGCACCAGGATTGACGATGTAGTGAATATAAATTAGTCGCTCCAGAGTCGACATATAGCTTGCATTTTCTCCTCCAGTAGCATATATGTTACGAAGAACGTACATATTCATATTATTAGTTATTAATAACTTTGCCGCCTTATATATCATTGGAATACTAATTATCAACAAAAAAGATTGATACAAAAAAAACATCCTAAAGTTTGGCTTCTTCTTGGTGATAATGATATACTCGCTTTCTCTATTTTGAATGCGAGAAAAAAGCAGTTCTGCTACAAGCAAGCCTATGTTTAAACTAATAACACCTAGAGTTATATATAGCTCAGTCTTATTGGAAAGATCATACCAATCAAGTGGATTAAGTATATTAATAAGTAATGCAGCTGCCCAAACTCCATTAATTATGCTTCCTACATCCAGAAATCTATGACTAATAGTAAAGTATATAAAAGCATTTGTTAAACATACGATCAAAACAGCCCACATCATTCAGCTCATTCCCTTAACAGCATCGAATACAATACTAGAGACGTTTTCTTCCGTGTAAGTCCTATAGCTCTTCATCATGTATTCAATATCTATTTCTTGATTGATTTGTTTAACAGCATCATGCAGTTTTTGATAGGATTCCTCCAAATCATTACCAATTTCTATTTCAGTCACGAGTGGATAGAGCTTCAACAATGGAGAATGATAACCCGAATAGCAAAAATCAACAATCGGCTTTCTATAAGACATCAATTGAAGAAGTTTACTTGGTCTGCTTGTTTTAATTAAATTTTCTATATTGATCAGAATATCGGCTTCTTGAAGGGCATAATCCAATTCAGCAGGAGAAACAATTCCATGATCAATAATATGACCATCTGATAATTCAGTATATTTTTTTACTATATCATCGCAATCTCCTTGTGAATAAAGATGAAGAATAAAATCAGTATGATCTTTAAAGGTGAACAATTTCAGCATATATTCAGGATTACGCAAATGACGATAAAAAGATCCCATATAAATAAAAGATATGCTGTCCACCTTATTAATTTGAGAACTATTTTGTCTTTGTAGTGCGTGTCTATCTAATGTATAAGGAATTCTAATCAAAGGTGTTTGCAGAACATCCTTATACCTTGAATATAATATGTCATGTACTTCTTCTGTCATAAGCGCACAATCTGATTCTTGGATAAGCATTTTTTCTGTTGCCTTGAGTTTTTCAATTGTCGAAAAAATATTCAGCTTAAACTCGCTTGATGAATACAGATCGCCCCAGTAGCTAACCCAGCGAACAGAAGGATGTAAGAGCTTATAACGCCTAGCAGCAAAATGTGACTCAATTGGCGCACTAAAGGATAATATGACATCGATCTTTTTATCCGTATTTAGTCTTTCAAGAAGGCTAAAAGCTTTTCTTTGATACCACCAGCAATTGTCAGGAAAGAACAAAAAAGATTGTAATCGACCAATAATCCTTAGAAATGTATAAAAAAAGTGATAAAATGCACGCTGAATACCACGTGCATTGCGTGCATTATCATGCGAGATTTGTGCTGCACGTAGACGCCATTGCGTCAGAGTATATACTGATACGTTTCTAAAACGAAGATTGTAAGCTTTTTCGTTGCCCTCTTGAATTGCTATAAGCCTGACGTTAAAAACATTGATCAAATAATCAGCATATTTTAAGGCAATTGCACCTGTTGCTGAACAATTAGGATAGCAACTCCCAGCTATGATAACTAATTCCTTTTTCATATGAACGTCTCTTAGAAGTGAACTTGCACCTTTTACATACGGATCTATGTACGCATGAGCTTTGGTATTCGTTTTGTCCTGAGACCTTTAATTAAGACCAAAAACGGCTAACAAATAAGATGTTATTGATAGTCCCCCAAAAACTGGATACTTCCAGAATACTAACATTATGAGTATCCAGTTTTTAGCGAGCAGATCAATTATACTAACTTCTTCGCCTTTTCAGACTTACGACATATGCCCTAAAGAACTCATATGACTGCAGCCTAAGAAGCTTGCTAAAACCAAAGAATGCTGCCACCGACAATAACCCAACAATTGCTATCTTTACTGCGAGTAGGACAAAAGTATCTAGGGAAGCTGCGGAAGCGTTCTGAAAATAGGGCAAGGATAAATAGCAGATAAGTGCGATAGGAATAGCGCTCATCAGTGTCTTTCCTACTTCGATGAGCAGCTCTTTAGAGAACGGATTGATATATTTGCGTACAAGAATCACATAGAGGGTAAAGCTCAATACCATGACGATGGAAGTGGCCAGGGCAATGCCACCTGCACCCAGGAACTTTGAGAGCACGAGGTTGAGTACAATATTCAACACCACCGATATTGCGCTGATAATCACGGGCGTCGTGGTGTTCTTGAACGAGTAGAACACCTTGGACATGATAGGGCATATCGCATGAGCAAAAAGCCCGAGGACATACATTTTAACCACAAAAGACGTCAGCGCCGTCGCTTTGGGATCGAAAGCTCCACGTTCAAAAAAGAGCTGCACAATCGGCTCGGACAAGAAAAAGATGAAAAAGGTTGCGGGAATCATGAGGTAAAAAGAAACACTCATCGTCTGTTCAAGCCGCGACCGATACTCAGCCTTTCCAGAATCTGCCAATGCAAGCTCGGAAAACGTTGGAAAGACCGCCGTTGCAATAGGGCCTGCAAAAAGAGCCAACGGAATTTGCCATACTCGCCCTGAAAAATTGAGCGCCGCGATCGAACCCGCATCGAGCGACGAGCCAATTGTCTTGTCCACCATCTGGTTTATGATCGATATGCCACCGGAAATCACAAGCGGCAACAAAAGAACACCAAACTGTCGGATCTCGTACCAGTCTACTCCGTGGTAGCTCAAGTTGTGAAAAAGGCCTTGCCGGTATAGTACCAAAAACATCGCTATAAACGAAATAAGCGAACTTAAAGTTAGCCCAACCGCCCAACTGTTAATCCCTATATACCGGTGCAGGAAAAAAAGGCTCAAAACGATAGCGACATTACCAACAAGCGAGACAGCGATCGGCAGGAAAAACTGCTTCTGTGCCTGCAAGAGCCCTGTGAATATCGCCACCAGAATGTTCAAAAGGCCATAAGCAACAAGATAGCGTGTGAGCCTGACCGCAAGCTCAAAACGCTCGCCTGTAAAACCATACGCTATCAAGTGCACAAAGGTCGGCGCAAAGATCAGAATGACGACCGACACCACAACGAACACTGAGCCCCAGACCAGCAGCGCGGAATCTACAAACTTGCGGGCCGCTTCCTCACTCTTGGACTTTCTTTCCAGATAAAATGGAATGACGAGCGTAGAAAAACCGCCGGCAAAGAGCCCCAAAATTGAGCTCGGAATCAGCATGGCCACCACAAAGGCGTCGGTCTGGCCGGTGGCGCCAAAGTAATTGGCTATGAGGACTTCACGGAAAAAGCCGATGAATTTGCTTATCAGGGCCAGCACAGAAATAAGTACCGCTGCCTGGGTTATAGTTTGTTTCTTAAGTACCGAAGGGACGTGCAAATGATGCTCCAATATGAGGTCTGGTTTCCTAAAATTTCTTATCTTGAATTACAAATTATCAAAATGGACATATCTCGCTACTTCCTTCTCATGCACTCAAAAGCGCACACTCTCTCATGAAAGCATAAAAAAGAGGAAAAACGCCCTCTCATCTTGCCGCGGCCGCAACACGCTGAGAGCGAGTGGCAAAATGGTACTCACTATCATACTCGCTGGCGCAAATATGCAAGCGAGCAGAAACTGACCTCAAGCCCGCTCACCGTGCGCGTGTACGCGTCATCGACATTTGCCGACACGACGAGGTTGACGCCGTTTGGGTGCAATTTTCTGAAGGCCTGCAAACCGTCAGGATCGAAAGCATCTGCATTCCATTTGGCTTCGATCGCGATAGGAGCCTTCCCCTCGCCCTCGATTACAAAATCCACCTCGTGCCCCTGCTTGTCGCGCCAGTGCATGATATCCTTGTGCTGCGTGACCGCCGCAATTTCGTTGAGAACAAGATGCTCCCACATGAAGCCTTTTTCTTTTGGGGGAATCTCGTGCAACCCTTGAGCCCACGCCACAAAACCTGTATCGAAGCCGTAGACGCACGGTGTTGCAACAATTTCCTTAGCGTTCCCGCCGTGATATGGCCTTACGACGTATACAAGATGTGTCGCTTCCAGAATCGACAAGTAGTTGAGAATCGTCGTTCTGCTCACTCCGCAGGACGTTGCAAAACTCGACGCATTGAATCGCCCACTGCTCTGAGCAAAAATAAGTTCCGCAAATTTGAGAAACGAATTCCGTCGCTCCAGCCGAAACAATTCAAGAATATCTCGAGCCCAAAAAGCCTCCATCCATTCGGAATAGT
>Ga0208826_1001928_pt1 | contig 16328 bp, 12 predicted proteins | sample AD_UKC115_MetaG_FD_184451 | JGI IMG/M metagenome (GOLD analysis project Ga0208826, IMG submission 184451) | Active sludge microbial communities of municipal wastewater-treating anaerobic digesters from Hong Kong - AD_UKC115_MetaG (SPAdes)... | ecosystem: Engineered > Bioreactor > Anaerobic >...
CAGGAGCTTGCCATGCAGGCGAATTTCTACCCGACTGCGACGCGTGTTCGTACGCTGATCATGGTGTCGAAGCAGGGGCACTGCCTGAACGATTTGCTGTTCCGTCACAAGAGCGGACAGTTGCCAATCGACATCCCGGCAATCGTCAGCAATCACATGGACTACTACCAGCTCGCGGCGAGTTACAACATTCCGTTCTTCCATCTGCCGGTGACGCCGGAGACCAAGCTGGCACAGGAAGCCAAGTTGCGCGAAATCGTGGCCGAGAAGCAGATTGACCTGGTCGTGCTCGCCCGCTACATGCAGGTGCTGTCGCCCACGCTGTGCGAGCATCTGGCTGGCCGCGCGATCAACATCCATCACTCGTTCCTGCCCAGCTTCAAGGGGGCACGGCCCTACTACCAGGCGCACGAGCGCGGCGTCAAGCTGATCGGCGCCACCGCGCACTACGTCACTACTGATCTCGACGAAGGCCCGATCATCGAGCAGGATGTAGCCCGTGTGAACCATTCGATGAGTGCCGAGGCGCTGACCGAGGTCGGCAGTGATCTCGAATGCCGCGCCCTTGCACGCGCCGTCAAGTGGCACGCCGAGCATCGCGTGCTGGTGAACGGCAACAAGACGGTTGTATTCAACTGATCACACGTACCGCAGCGTCGGCCAACGCCCTGCAATCCAACAGCACGGCATCGCTCCGGGCAGGGTGGTAGCTTCGATCCTCTTACATCGCACCGCAAGCCCAAAAAGGGTTCGGCCAACAATCGGCGTTCAAAGCAAGCGCCGGACGTCATTGTCAGCAACATGACTGCGTCATAAGATAACTTCTCCCGGCTGCAAGCTGCCCGGAACAGGGCGACTGCGGTGTCAACAAAGGAGGTTGTCATGTTGAAACATTGCTCACTGCGACGCATGGTCGTTGCCGCAGCAGGGATCCTGGTCATTGGCGGAGGGCTGGTTGCCCAGTGCGCCAGTGCGCAGATCATCGTCGGCCAGACTGCCGGGTTTACCGGTGCGGTCGCCGCGACGGTCAAGGAGGCGACCGACGGCGCCAAGCTCTACATCGATTCGGTCAACGCCAAGGGCGGCGTCAATGGTCAGAAGATCGAGCACGTCATGCTCGACGACAAGTTCGATCCCAAGCTTGCCGCCGCCAACGCCCGCACGCTGATCAGCGAAAAGGGCGCAGTAGCACTATTCCTCACCCGAGGCACGCCGCACAACGAGCAGATCATCCCGGTGCTGGACGAACTGAAGGTGCCGCTGGTGGGCCCCTCCACCGGCGCCATGCTGCTGCACGATCCGGTCCGTCGCAACGTGTTCAACGTACGCTCGACCTATCAGCGCGAGGCGGAAAAGGCGGTCAGCCTGCTCGGCTCGATCGGCATCACCAGCATTGGGGTGCTGCATGTCGATGACACCTTTGGCGCCGACGCGCTGGTCGGTATCAAGGCCGGGTTTGAAGGCGCCAAACTGAAGCCGGTATTTCTCGGCAAATACGACCGCAGCAAGCCTGACTTCGCCCACCTCTCGCTCGACGTCCGCAACACTTCGCCGCAGGCGGTGATGGTGGTCGGCTCCGGAACCCATGTGGTGGACGCGCTGAAAGCGATCCGCGCGACTGGCTCGCGCGCGCAGCTGGTCACACTCTCGAACAATGCGTCCGGCGGTTTCGTCAAGGCGCTCGGCGAGAACGCCCGCGGCACCATCATCACCCAGGTTTTCCCGAACGAGCGCTCGATCGCCTCGCCGCTGATCAAGGAAATCCTGGCACTGGCGAAAGCGAAGAACCTCACCGATGTGTCGCCGGCGATGGTCGAGGGTTACACCACCGCCAAGGTGCTGGTGGAGGGTCTGCGCCGCGCCGGTAAGGATCCGACCGGCGAAAAGGTGCGCGCCGCCCTGGAAGGCATTCGCGGCTACGACCTCGGCGGTCTGGAGGTGGGTTACTCCGCCAGCGATCACACCGGCCTTGATTTCGTCGACTTGTCGATCATCAACAAGGACGGCAAGTTCACCCGCTGACGTTGCCAGCGAACTGGCGCCTTCCCGGCAACGCGCACCGGCGCCATTTGCAACAATGAGGGCATGGCTCTCGCTGTTTCCTCTTCCTCCACCGCATCTGCTTCCGCGCCACCGCCGTTGCAGCCCCGCCGCAACTGGCATCGACTGCGGCTGATTGCACTGATCGCGCTTGCCGTTGTTGGCCTGCTGCTTGGCCAGCTTGCCGTTACAGTGCCGCATCTGCTGCAATCGGTGGCACCAGCCTGGGTCAAGGACAAGACGGGTCGCGTGCTGCACGTCGGCCAGGCATCGTTCAACCCGTTTACCCTGCATCTCGCCGTCAGTGAGGTGTCGCTCAAGGATGGCAGCACAATGCTGGCCAGCCTCGGCGCGCTTGAACTGCGCGGTGCGTGGTCGTCGCTGTTCAACATGGCGTGGACGGTTGACAAACTGAGCTTGAGCAAGCCAGAAATCAATGCCCGCATCGGCAAGGACGGCACCCTTGACTGGCAGCGCTTCGTCGATGCTTTCCCGAAGTCTGACGGGCCGCCGAGCAGCACCGTCCCGCTCGTACTGCTGCGCAACGTTGCAGTCGATCAGGGCAGTGTGCGGCTGATCGACGAGCGGGAAGCCGCTGGCCGTGACCGTCTGACGCTGACGCCGCTGTCGTTCAGCATCGAAAAACTTTCGACACTGCCGCGCGATCGCGGCGACTACTCGCTGGAGGCCACGCTCAACGACCAGACCCGCGTGCACTGGCAGGGGCGGGTGGGCCTCAACCCGATCGAAAGCTCCGGCGAACTGACCGTCAGCAACCTGCCGCTCGCGCGCGCTGCGGCGATGGCGGGCGCGACGCTGCCCGTCACGCTGGACGGCGTTGCGACGTTGCGCGCCAACTACAGCGCGGCGTTCGGCACCGACCTCGCTGCCGCCGGCATTGGCGGTGGTGTGCTGGAGGTCAGCGGGCTGCGCGCCACGCAGGGCAACGATGTTGCGGAGATGAAATCCCTGCGCGTCGCGCCGCTCTCCGCATCGTGGGCAAAAACGCGCATTGATGGCCGCGAGCAGCAACTGGTCGCGGTGCTGCCTGTGCAGGTCAGCGCGACTGGCCTGCAGACCACCGTGGGCGGGCGCAAGGAGCCGCTGCTCGCGATCGGGCAAATCGCCACCACAGCGCCAGTGAATGTGGACCTCGCAGCGCGCCGCGTCGACATCCCGCAGCTTCGCATCGACGAGCTGCGTGCCGCCCTCGAACGCCGCCGTGATGGCACGCTGGCACTCCCTTTCTCCACCGCCGGCAACACCGGCACAACCAACGCTGCCACCACTGCCACCGTTGCCAGCACGGCCAACGCAACCGGTGTGGCGGCGACAATACCCTCGACGACCGCCGCGCCCAAACCCGCGAGCCCAGCGGCACCGCCCTGGCGCATCACGCTCGGCGAACTGATCACCGATGCCGCGCGCATTGGCCTGCTTGATGAATCCTTCGCCGTGCCGCAGCGCGCCGCGCTGACGCTCAATGCAACGCTCGGCACCACCGCTGAACTGTCAACGCCGGTCGCCCTGCGCCTGAGCGGCAAGCGGCTCACGCTCAATGACTTGACCCTGCGCGACGGCAAAGCAGACAGCGCCGTTCCGCCGTGGCTGGCGGTGAAGGAGATTCGCGCCGCTGCGTTCGATACTGCGTTGGCCGGACCAAAGATCGAGTTGCCGCGCATCGAAATCATCGCGCCGCTGCTCGCGCTCGCGCGCGACGGCAATGGCGTCGACGTGGCGCGGCGCTTCGCCCCGGCCACGCCAGAAGCCAGCGTCGCGGCAACTACTCTGCCGCAGTCGGCACCAGTGCCAACGGCAGCGCCATCCACCGCAATCAGCATCGCAGGTGTGGCGCTCAGCGGTGGCCGCGTAACAGTCACCGATAGCGCGCTTGCCAAACCGGTTAGCCATGTGCTCGACGGCATCGCCGTCAACACTGATCGCGTCGAGTTGAACGGCGCGGCTGGCGGCAAGCCGCTCACGGCCACTGCCCGCGCCACGCTGCAAAGCGGCGGCGCACTGCAGGCGAAGGCCCGCTATGACTTGCGCCAGCAGCAGGGCGAGGTTGATCTTGGCATAGAGCGCGCGGCGCTGACGGCCTTCTCGCCTTATCTCAGCAACAGCACGCGGCTGTCGCTGGACGCTGGCGAGGCCAGCCTGAGCGGCAAACTCGCCCTGAACAATGCGGCGACGGCCAGCAAGACCGGTGAAAGCCTGCGCTTTGCCGGCAAGGCGTCCATCCGCGAGCTCAAGCTCACCGATCAATCGACGCAACAGATGTTTGCGCAATGGGCCGAGCTGTCGTCGCAGGATCTGAAGCTGACCACCGGCGCCAGCGGCACCCGCGTCGAACTCGCCGACCTGCTGCTGGACCAGCCACGCGGCGACATCGTGATCGGCGAAGACGGCTCGCTGAATCTCACCCAGATTGGCAAGGTCAGCGCGCCGGCGACGCCCGCGACTGCGCCTTCCTCCGCGCCAGCAGCGGTAGCCGCGCCTTCCGCCCCGGCAGCAACGCCCTCATCGACACCGGGAGACTCCGCCACGACCAAAGTGAAGATCGACCGCGTGCAAGTGACCGGCGGCGACGTTCACTTTGCCGACCTCTCGCTGCGCCCGCAGTTCGGCACCCGTGTGTCTGATCTCGCCGGCCTGATCGTCGGCATCTCCAGCGAGGCTTCGTCGCGCGCGGAAGTGTCGCTTGAGGGCAAGGTGGATGAGTTCGGCCTTGCGCGCCTCTCCGGCACGGTGGCGCCCGCCAGCGCCGCGCAGTACACCGACCTCAAGGCCAGCTTCCGCAATCTTGAGATGCGCAACCTCACGCCGTATTCGGGCAAGTTCGCCGGGCGCAAGATCGAATCCGGCAAGCTCTCACTGGAGCTTGAATACAAAGTTGTCGAGCGCAAGCTGAAGGGCGAGAACCAGATCGTCATCGACAACCTGAAGCTGGGCGAGCGGGTGGAAAGCAAGGACGCGACCAGCCTGCCGCTGGATCTTGCCATCGCGCTGCTCTCCGACAGCAAGGGCGTGATCGACCTGGGCCTGCCGGTGCAGGGCTCGCTTGACGACCCGCAGTTCTCGATGGGCGGCCTGGTGTGGAAGGCCATCACCAACCTGCTCACCAAAATCGTCACCGCGCCGTTCCGAGCGCTGGGCGCGCTGCTGGGTGGCAGCGGTGAAGAGTTTGAAGCGGTGCTGTTTGAGCCGGGCGAAGCGCGCCTGCTGCCACCCGAGCGCGAGAAGCTTGCCAAGCTGGCCACCGCGCTGGAAAAGCGGCCGCAACTGAAGCTCGCCATCGAGGGCCGCTTTGACCGCGAGCGTGATCGCGAAGCACTGGCCGACAACATTCTGAAGCTGGAAGTGAGCAAACGCGCCGGCATGAAGCCACCGGGCGCCAACGAACCGCTGGTGATCTCGTTCACCGACAGCAAGGTGCAGGCCGCGCTGGACGAGCTGGCCGCCAGCGCCGGTGACGACGCCGCGAAGCTGCGTGCACAATACCTGCCGCCAGCCGGCAACGCGCTCACGGGCCTGCTGCAGGGCGCCCGCGAGCGGCTGACCGAGAAGGGGCGCAGCGAGGCGGCAGACGCGCGCGGCAAGTATTACCCCGAGCTGTTCCGCCTGTTGCGCGGCAAACAGCAAGTGCCGGACATTGCGTACGCCACGCTAGCGGGCTTTCGCGCCGAGGCCATCCGCAACACGCTCACCGCCGTCAACAAGTTCGACGCGGCCCGCGTTAGCGTCGCTGCCCCGCAGCCGGCGAAAACCAGCCAGCCGGATCGGGTTGCCACAACGCTAGCGTTGTCTGTGAAGTAACGCAGGCGTTGTCCGTAAAAGCGGCACTTGCGTTGTTTGTGAAGCAGCGCAAGCGGCCGACCAGATCGTGCTGGAGCGTTGCGAAATTGTTGTAGCCCGAGGAGTCGCGTAATGCCTGCCCAACCCACCAACCCGGTTCCCGTCGTCATCCCGGCCAACCAGCAGCCGCTCAAATCACAGGCGAAGTGGAAGCGCGTCATCATCGCGCTGCTGGCACTGCTCTACATCATCTCCCCGCTCGACCTGATCCCGGACGTTATTCCAGTCATCGGCTGGCTCGACGACCTCGGCGTGCTCGCTTGGGCCGCGCGGCAGGTGTTTTTCAAGCGGGATGCTTAAGGATCGCGACTGGCTGGCAACTGGTGCTGGGTTTGTAGGCGAAGGGCATCAATCGTAATCGCCGCCAGATAAATTGACCCTGGCACCTTTAGCGCGCATTGGCCTCCTTAAATGACATGACTGTAGGTCGTTTTCGACTCTTCTTTGGTCGAGGTGAAGGAATCTCACGTAGCGCCAGATACAAGTGGCCAGTCGCAAGACTGTCGTTGTGCGCGCGATGTGAGGGCGTGACCGGAAGTCCGAGATGTTGCACGAGACTTGCTAGTCGATGGTTTGAGAGCGCGGGTAGCTTTCTACGTGCCAACGGAAGCGTGTCGAGAATGCGATCAGGCAGCGGATAACCGTAGTACTTCAGGTACTTGCCAATGAAGCGCATATCAAACGACGAATTGTGGAAGACAAGGCGATGACCAGTGACGAAAGCGACAAAGTCGCGCATCACCACTTCGGGATGAGGTGCCGCTGAAATCATGGCCTGCGTAATCCCAGTAAGTCTTTCGATTTGAGGCGGGATGACTCTTTTGCTCCGAACCAATGAGCAGAAGACTTCCTCTGCTTGGCCACCGATAAACCTTACTGCTGCGATCTCGATGATTGAATCATCGCTCGATAGGCCGGTGGTTTCAACGTCGATAGCCACAAAGCGTGAAATTGGAGGGCGGCGCCTTATTGGAAATGACCGAGTTACTTGCATGCCAGGATGCTGCTTGTTGTGGCAAGGATGGCATAGCGTGACAAGATTCGAATCCGAATTGGTTCCAAGTAGAGAAAGAGGAAGCACGTGGTGTACATGAAGCTCGCCTTGTGAGAACCCTCGACGACAGCAAACGCAACGGTAGCTATCGCGCGCGCGAATCCGTTTCTTCTGTTCTTCGTACTCTGATGGTTCCGGTCGTGTGTGCTGGGTTCGATCAAAGTCGATTAGCCCAATGTGGAAGGCTCGAAGAAGCCTGACTTCCCTTGATTTCGTCGGTGCGAACGTCTTAACCTCATCAATGAGTCTTTGAATCTCCTGTTCGACGACCTCCGGCACGCTTCGAAGCCCTCTTTCTGCGGAAGATATCCTTGCTTCAAGTTCTTGCTGCGTACGTAGATGCGCTGCAGTCGCCTCGCGATGGGCAGCCAGCGCTTCCTCCTTTCGGCGAGCCGCCACAGTTGCGACCTGCTCGCGGCGCCTTGTGTCGTCAACCATCGACCGGTAGAGCGACTGGATGAGACTCTCGTCGCGCCTGACTACCCTCTCCGCGTAGGTGGTAGCGGTTTCGAGTGTCGCGGTCGACAACTGAGGGGCCGGCGTCCGGAGCTTGACTAGGCGTGCAAGCTCTCGCTCAGCGGCTTCTCTATGCATGGAGGTTGCCGAAAGGCGACGCCTGTCAATGATCTTCGCAGGCGACATCACCGTAGTTGACAGCTCAGTCACGCACCACTGGCAGATCGCGATCTGTTCGGTATGGAAGCGAACCCGCCGCTTCGGGTTGCAGCAGATTTTGCAGAGCGGTTGCATGTCTGGTGTTTGAGATACCTTACGAATGCGGGGGAAGCCCTTGTAGGTTTTTATCGGACATTGATGCGCTGTGAATAGTTGTCCCCACAGGAACCTAAGATGCAGGGATTCCCCTGAAACACAGTTGGCGTAGCGCTTTCAGTTGTTATACCCCCGCTGAATCGTGTCAACAAGCTCACAATTGGGCGGCTTCGCAGCGCTCAATTGAGTGCCTTGAAACTGGTGGCGACCTCGGGTTGCGAACGTCATGAAGCGCTATGGGTCGCACTCGCGACGACGCAATCACCGATCCGACAAGCCCTACTCCACCAGCCGCACCTGCCGCTCAAAGAAACGCCAAATCATTGCGGATGCGTCCGGGCCGCGGGCGTCGTTGAATGGCAGTTCGGCGTCGCCGCCGCTCCAGGCGTGGGCGAGGCCGTGGATGCGCACGCCGCGGATGACGATGCGGCCGTCGCGCAGCAGGTCGGTGCGGGTGTATGCGCGGGCGTTGCCGTCGGCGGGCACGTCGCGCGTCTCGCGATCAAGCTGGCGCGGGAGCGGGGCGGATTCGTAGAGCCGCTCCCACAGCCGCACCATTGACGTAGCGTTGCGTTCGGTCACCCGCGCGTCCTCATCGCCGTGCAGCACCAGCAGCGCGGGCGGCAGCACGCCGTGGGTGTTCCAGTAGGCATCGGCCAGCGCTTCGGCATCCACCTTGACGCCCTTCTCCATTGCCGAGATCGCGGCGGCGGCGGAGGGCGGCATCATCGGCGGCAGGCCGGAATGCACCGCTGCCGCAGCGAACACCGCGGGGTGGTGGTAGGCGAGCAGCCCCGCCAGCGCGCCACCGGACGACATGCCTGCAACGCACACGCGGGTGACGTCAACCGCAAGCTCGTCGCGGGCGCGATTGATCATCTCCAGCAGGATGGCGCATTCGCCGTGGCCGGCTGCGGTGTTGGGCTCAAACCAGTTCCAGCAGCGGCGGATGTTGGCGAAGGTGGCCTGATCAGGGTAGAGCACCGCAAAGCCCTCGCGCGCCGCGATGGCGTTCATGCGGGTGCCCTGCTCAAACTCCTCCGCCGTCTCACGGCAGCCATGAATCATCATCACCAGTGGCATCGCTCCAGCGTCCGCCGCGCGCGGCGGCACGTAGAGGCGATAGACCCGCTCGGGCGGCAGCAGCAGCCACGGCGCCGTGGCGCCATCGCTGCTGCGGGCGGTGCCCGTTACGGTGCGGGCTTCTGCAAGCGGTAGCGGCGCAGCGGGCGATGCTATCTCGGCGTGATCGTGATGACGGTGCGCAGGTGGCGCAGCAGGTGCGGCATGCGGCGGATGTGCTGGCGCTGCGTGGTGTTCTGTGTGCAGCGCGGCGTCGGCGTGTGCGGCGGGCAGATCAGCAGCGGGTGGCACAGCGTCTTGCTGCGGCGCTGGCGCAGCCACATCCGGCGGACGGCGCCGCTCGAACATCGCGCGCAGCCGCGCACGAAAGCGGTGCAACCGGGTGCCGGTGTGCGGTGCAGTTGGTGCGGGCGCGGTCGTCTTGTTGGCCACGGACTTACATTGCAGCTAAGGTTGGCAAACAGTCTAGCCCGTTCATCTGTCATCGCTGTGTCGGACAACGGCGCATTCGCGGTGATTGCCCGCGTTATCCGCCGCCGCGATGCCGGGCATCGCATCCGCCGATATTTGATTGCGAATTTCGCGCATATCATCGCCGCATGACGTTCACTGCCATCCGCTCCGCGCTGCTGCACTGCCTGCGCGACCCAGGTCTGGCTGGCGATGCCAGCGCTATCGAATATTTGCCCGACGCGATCACCGTGATGCGCGATGACCGCGTGCATGCCCTGGGCGCGGCCGATGCGCTGCTGCCCACGCTCGGCGCCGATGTGCGCGTTGACGACCAGCGCGGACGCATTCTGGTGCCCGGCTTTGTGGATACCCACGTGCACTACCCGCAGGTGGACGTGATCGCCAGCTACGGCACGCAACTGCTCGACTGGCTGAACCGCTACACCTTCCCGGCCGAGCTGGCGTTTGCCGAGCGCGCGCATGCTGATGCGGCGGCAGAGTTCTTTCTCGACCGCGTGCTGGAGAACGGCACCACCACCGCCGCCGTGTTCTGCACGGTGCACCCGCAATCGGTGGACGCGTTCTTCACCGCCAGCGAAGCGCGTGGCCTGGGCATGATCGCCGGCAAATGCCTGATGGACCGGCACGCGCCCGAGGGCCTGACCGACACCGCCGACACTGGCTATCGCGACAGCAAGGCGCTGATCGAGCGCTGGCACGGCCACGCCCGCTCGCGCTATGCCATCACGCCGCGCTTTGCGCCCACGTCCACGCTGTCGCAAATGCAGGCGATGGGGCGGCTGGCGCGCGAGCACTCCGATGTCTACATCCAGTCACACGTCGCCGAAAACCGCGCCGAGATCGCGTGGGTGAATGAGCTGTTCCCCGGCCATCGCAGCTATCTGGATGTGTACGACCACTACGGCCTGCTGCGCGACCGGTCAATCTACGCGCACTGCATTCACCTCGACGATGCCGACCGCGCGCGGATGACCGCTGCCGGGGCCACGCCGTCGTTCTGCCCAACGTCGAACCTATTCATCGGCAGTGGCCTCTACAACCTGCAGCAGGCGCTCGATGCTGGCAATGTGGTGAGCGTGGGCACCGATGTGGGCGGCGGCACCAGTTACTCGATGCTGCGCACACTGGGCGAGGCGTACAAGGTGCAGCAGTTGCTAGGCACCTCGCTATCGCCGGCCTACGCGCTCTATCTGGCCACGCTGGGCGGCGCCCGCGCGCTCTCGCTCGACGATGAGATTGGCAGCATCACGCCGGGCAAGTTCGCCGATTTCGCGCTGCTTGATCCCGCCGCCACTCCCTTGCTCGCGCGTCGTACTTCGTTACGTGACGATCCGCTCGATACCTTCTTCGCGTTGATGACGCTAGGTGACGATCGCGCGATTGCGGCGACCTACGCCAGCGGGCGCTGCGTGCACCGGCGCGCGATGCCGTGACGACGGCTCGCCAAGCGGCGTCGGCATAATCGTCCGATGCGTCAGACTTCTTCCGTCACCGCCCTTGCTGCACTGGCGGCGCTCACCAACGCCAGCGTGTGGGGGTTTTCCTGGTATCCACTGAAGTGGCTTGAAGCACACGGCATCGCATCGTTGTGGGCGACTACCTTCGTGTTCGGTGCCAGCGCCTTGGCGGTGCTCGCTGCCCGCCCGGCTGCTGCACGCGCGTTGTGGACTCATCGCCGCGCGCTGGGCTGGATGGTGTGTGCCGCCGGCATGACCAACGCCTGCTTCAACACCGCGCTGGCAACCGGGGACGTGGTGCGCTCGGTGCTGCTTTTCTATCTGATGCCGATGTGGGTGGTGGGGCTCGCCCGCTGGCTGCTGGCTGAGCCAATCACACTCGCGGCGCTGGCGCGCACGGCGCTGGCGCTAGCGGGTGCGATGCTGGTGCTGGGCGACGGTCAGTTGCGGATGCCGTTGCCGGATTCATGGTCCGATGCGCTGGCCATCGCGGCGGGTTTCTTCTTTGGCCTCAACAACGTGCTGCTGCGCAAACACGCGGCAACACCGCAGGAGGCGCGCGCGTTTGGCATGTTCATTGGTGCCGTCGTCATCGCGCCGATGGTGATTGCCGGCATGGCGATCATCGGCAAGCCATTGCTGCTCTCGCCGCAGCCCGTCGCGTGGCTGGTGATTGGCCTGTTCACGGTTGCGGTGTTGATTGGCAATCTTGCCTTGCAGTACGGCGCCGCGCATTTGCCGGCCAACGTGCTCTCGGTGCTGATGCTGGCCGAGATCCTGGTGGCCACGCTGAGCTCGTGGCTGGCCGGCGCGGCCAGCATTACGCAGGGCGTTGTGCTTGGCGGCGCCTGCATCGTCTGCGCCAGCGTGCTGGCGATATTCACCGGTCGCAATTCGGCTGCGTGACTTGCGCCGGGTCGCCTGCTGCCACTACATTCCATCTCCATGATTCCAGATCTGCCAATCGAAGAGCTTGCCCGTCGCTACAACAACGGCGCCGCCGTGCCGGACTGGCAAGAGACGCTGCTGCCGCGCTGGCAACGCGAGAGCGAGCGCGTGCGCGATGACGCCGGTGGCCTCCGCGATGTGGTGTACGGCCCGCACGAGCGCAACCGGCTGGACGTGTTCACGCCGGCTGGCGCACCGCCGCCGCATGGCTGGTCAACGCTGGTTTTCATCCACGGCGGTTACTGGCAGCGGCTCTATAAGGACGACTGGAGCGTGATCGCGGCGCCATTCGTTGCCAACGGCATGGCGGCGGTGATCCTTGGCTACACGCTGTGTCCGCAAACCACGATTCGCGGCATCGCCGACGAGATTGAGACGGCGATCAGCTACGTGTGGAAGGCGGCCGGCGGGCTGTCGGTCAATCGCGATCGACTAGCGCTGGCGGGGCACTCTGCTGGCGGACACCTCACTGCGTGGTGCATGACGACCGACTGGGCCGCACGCGGATTGCCGGCCACGCCGTTCGTTGCCGCCACGGCGGTCAGCGGCCTGTTTGACCTGGAACCGCTGGTGCCGATCTACCTGAACGAGGCGCTGAAGCTCGACAACGCCGAAGCGCTGGCGATGAGCCCGGCGTATCGCACGCGGCGCGTCAGCTGTGAATTCACCGCCGCTGTGGGTGGCGCCGAGTTGCCCGAATTCGGTCGCCAGAACGCGCTGCTAGGCGCCGCGTGGCAGGATGTGCGCGAATGGACGCTACCGGGGCTTAACCACTTCAGCATCATCGACCAGCTGACCCGCGACGACACGGCGTTGTTCGCCCATGTCGCGAAAGCCTTGCGCTAGGCAGCGACTCATGTGACAGCCGTAGCCTCGATGCAGTGAAACGGAATCGAGGCATTTGTTCATTCGCTACCGTCACCCTCGATTTCACTTCGTTGCATCGAGGCTACGTGACTGCGTTGGCCAGTCAACTTTTCAGCGAAACCCGCATTGGTATTGGGCTAAGCAGGCCAAAAGTCAAATAATCGACTTTTGATCTAATTCAGCACCAAGCCCAGCGCCGATGCGCTTTGCGCGCAAAAGGCAATGGCGCCGTCGATGACTCACCAGCGCTACGAAGCAGCGTCGCGCTGATCGCGAATCGCTGCGATGCGGGCATCACGAACCTCCGCCGCAATGTGTTCCGGTTTGCCCGCTGTCGCCAGCCGCGCAGCGATCGCACCGGCATCCACCGACTGCATCGCGGCCAGCGCCGCCATCGCGTCTGCCCTCGCGACGAACGGCTCGCCCGCGCTCTCCGGCAGCCCCACTGCGCGGCGCGACGATTTGTCCGCCTCGCAGGCATCAAGCATTTGCACAAAGCGCTCCGGCCGACGGATGGCGTCGCAGCGCATCAGCACGTCGTGCACCGTCGCCGGTCGCATCTCCTTCAGCTTGCCAAGATTGCCGTGTTCGGCCGCCACCGCACGTGCCAGCTCGGCAACCTCGCGCTGCACCCGCCAGCGTGCGCTGAGCGCATCCACCAGCTTGGCGCTGCGCGCCTCGTGCGCATGATGCGCGGGCAGGATGTCGGCCGGCGTCAACCCTTTGCCAAGATCGTGCGTCAGCGCGGCATAGCGCGTCGCGAGCGGCCAGCCACGGTTGGCGGCGTAGTCGATCACCTGCATGATGTGAATGCCGGTGTCGATCTCCGGGTGGTAGATCGCCTTCTGTGGCACACCCCACAAGCGGTCCAGCTCCGGCGCCAGCACTGCCAGCGCGCCGCAACCGCGCAGCACGCCGAACATGCGCGAAGGCTGCGCTTCCATCAAGCCACGCGACAGCTCCTGCCACACGCGCTCGGCGACCAGCTCGCGAATCTCGCCTTCGTCGACCAATTGCCGGCACAGCGCCATCGTCTCCGGCGCCACGCTGAATTCGGTGAAACGGGCGGCGAAGCGCGCCAGCCGGAGCACGCGCAGCGGGTCTTCGGCAAACGCCTCGCTGACATGTCGCAGTGTTTTCGATGCGATGTCACGCGCGCCGCCGTGCGGATCGATCAGCGTGCCGTGCTCATCCATCGCCATCGCATTGATGGTGAGGTCGCGGCGACGCAGATCCTCTTCCAGCGTCACGTCCGGCGCAGCATGAAACGCAAACCCGGTGTAGCCGCGACCGCTCTTGCGTTCGGTGCGGGCGAGGGCGTACTCCTCCTTGGTCTGCGGATGCAGGAAGACGGGAAAGTCCTTGCCAACCGGCTGATAGCCCGATGCCAGCATCTGTTCGGGCGTCGCGCCGACCACGACATAGTCACGATCCGATGCTGGCAGTCCAAGCAAACGGTCACGCACCGAGCCGCCGACGAGATAAATCTTCATCCGCCAATTATCAATCGCAGCAACATTTGTTGTCGGCGGAGTATTCCTCCCCTATAGTCAGCGCGTCGTTGCCAACCCGAGGAGTGAAGCATGACCAACGCCACTGCGATGGTGCCCTACGACCCGAAAGCGGCCGTGTTCTGGTCGAATCTCGTGGAGGCGGCTTACAGCACCTTCTACAACAATCCGGGCAATCCGAACCCGCAGCCGCCGGCCTTCCCGCCAGGCTGGACCTACGTGGCCACCCTGCAGGTGGACCTGCAACTGCTCGGCACCTACTACTTCATCGGCTGGATTTTGCGCGGCAGCAGCGGGCAGTACGCCATCGTCTACCTCGGCACCGAAGACCTCGAATGGTTCTACGATGGTGATGCGTTCATGACACCGCATCCGCTCGGCGGTAACGTTGAAGCGGGCATGTACGACATGTATGGCTCACTGAGCATGACGACACCCACGCAACCGACGCGGGTGCCGTTCAGCAAATTCCTCGCCACGCTCGATACCTCGAAGCCGATCATGCTCACCGGCCACAGTCTGGGCGGTGCACTGACCACCTACACGGCGGCAGACATTGCCTTGCTGCCCACGCCACCGGCCGCTGCGAACCTGCAGATTTACAGCATCGCCTCGCCGCGCGTCGGCGACCAGACCTTCGTGAACGCTTTCAACACCAAGGTGATCAACAATTTCCGCATCTACAACATCCGCGATTACGTGCCCACACTGCCGCCGGAAGACCTTGGCTACGTGCATGTGAACACTGCCCTGCCGCAGCCGGAACTGGACTCGTGGCAATACCCGATCTATCACGGCTGGGATCCGGTCAAAGCGGCTGGGTGCTATCACAGCCACGCCGGCTACAACTACATGCTCAAGGTGCTCGACGGGCTCACGCCCGATGCGGAGTCGTTGCTCGGCAGCTGCTATGCGCCGAATACTCCGAAGGGTAGCGTGGTGCTGGCGCATGCGTAGCCATCTACGACTGTCACTTCAAGGCTACTTGGCGCAGTGTCCAGCTCGACGAATCGGTCCAAGGTGCCCGGCCAACATTCGACATCTATGACGAATCGTGTGAGCGCGGCTACTAGTGCCTACCCCCATAATTTTTCTTCGCGGAGTTCGCCACTCGTGTCAGCTCGTTGTTCATTTGAGTGGTGTCGAAAGGATTCTTGCACCATTCGGCGGATAGACCGCGCTTCGCGGCCTGATCAGAGGTCGCTTGAAACATTGTTCGCAACAGATCAAAAAAGGACCGCACGCGGTTTGATCTAAGCACAATACGTTTGATCGTGTCTCGTTCACGATCTATAGCGGTCGTTAAGTTGCGCATTTCGTTCCAAACGTTCTCCAGCACGAGCATTGTTCGAATCATTGGGAGCGTAGACGATATTCCTCGCGAATTGTGGTTTGCGTCGAAGATGCGCATTTAAGCCGGGGACAGCATGATGTCCGAAAACGGCTAATTCGGGCAAAGTTGCAGCGCTAAACTGCCACCATGCAATTCGGACACCTCACCGCACAGGCCTGCTATCAGGCGATGAAGGCGCATGACGCGCGCTTCGACGGGCGCTTTTTTGTTGGCGTTTCGTCGACCCGCATTTATTGCCGGCCGATCTGCCGCGTGCGCATGCCGCAACAGAAGAATTGCACGTTTCATCCGAGTGCTGCGGCAGCGGAGGCCGCAGGCTTCCGGCCCTGCTTGAAGTGCCGTCCCGAACTGGCACCGGGGTTCGCAGCGACCGAGGCGAGCGCGAAGCTGGCAAGGACCGCAGCGCGCCTGATCGAGGATGGTGTTGCGAACGACATTGATCTCACACAGATCGCGCAACGCATCGGCGTAACAGACCGTCATCTGCGCCGCATTTTTTCCGACGAGTTTGGTGTGTCACCCGTGCAATACGCGCAGACGCATCGCCTGCTGCTGGCCAAGCGTCTGCTGACGGATACGGCGCTGCCGGTGGTTGATGTGGCCTTCGCCAGCGGCTTCTCCAGCGTGCGACGCATGAACACTTTGTTCGCCGAGCGCTACGGCTTCAGCCCGACGCGCCTGCGCAAGGAAGGCCGCCGCGAGGACACGGCGGAGAGCGACGCCCTCACCTTTGTGTTGCCGTATCGCCCGCCGTATGACTGGTCGCGGCTGCTGGCGTTTTTTGCGATGCGGGCGATTCCGGGCGTTGAGTCGATTGATGAAAACGGTGGTGGCGTCTATCGGCGCGTCATTCGCGTCAATCGCCAGCATGCCGATAGTGATGACGATGCGGTCACTTCGGGCTGGCTGGAAGT
>Ga0208826_1001929_pt1 | contig 16303 bp, 19 predicted proteins | sample AD_UKC115_MetaG_FD_184451 | JGI IMG/M metagenome (GOLD analysis project Ga0208826, IMG submission 184451) | Active sludge microbial communities of municipal wastewater-treating anaerobic digesters from Hong Kong - AD_UKC115_MetaG (SPAdes)... | ecosystem: Engineered > Bioreactor > Anaerobic >...
GAAAACTTTGTAGAATTACAAAGTTATCCAACAATAAAAAAATTTGATGGTATTGTTGGGCAAATAAGAGAAAATTTATTTCATCTTAAAAGAGGTGAGATTTATACAATACAAAAGAAAAAAATATTTACTTTTGGAGGAGCATTGAGTGTTGATAAACATTTAAGAATGCCTTATGTAAGCTGGTGGGAAGAAGAAATTCCTACTGTCGAAGAAATGAATTATGGATTAGATAATTTGCAGAAACATGACAACAAAGTAGATTATATAATTACTCATACTGCTCCGAAAGAGATAGTTATAAAGTTGTTAGAAAATAATAAATGGGATTTATGGGGGAATAAAAAGAATGATCCTACAACTGATTATTTACAAAAGGTTAAAGAGCGAGTAAAATTTGAGAGATGGTTTTTTGGTCATTTCCATACTGATTGTAGTCTTAATAATAAATTTATTGCTTTATATAATAATTTTGTTGAGCTTTTTTGAAAGGAGAATAAAGATGAAAGCAGAAGAACATAAAAAAATAATAGATGAACTTAGAGAGTTAATTTCACTTATCAATTCTAATTTATTAGAGACCCCTTTTGCCTTGGAATTGGATTTTTATAAATTTCAAAAAATGTTAGAAATACCTGAGATAGAAGCAGGACATAAAAATTTGCCTCTGCTTATAAACTACTATGATAAATTAGGTTGGGATATGGAAATAGAAACAAAATGCATCGACTATCATGATAATAGATATGTCAGTGAAATCTATCTAAGATATAAAAAGGAAAAATGATTATGGAAAAAGTATACTGCAATGATTGTCAATATTTGAAGGCACACAGAAATTTCATGTATGATTGCCAGCATCCTAATAATATGCATGAAAGACGTAATTGGTTACGGATATATTTAATACCAAACCAAAAGCCTGAAAAAATAAATAAACATAACGATTGTAAATGGTTTGAAAAAATAAGAAAACCAATTCTATCCCCCTCCTCCACCAAGACCATAAAGGATATACGCAATGAGACAGATAAAAGAAGACATAAAATACTGGTTGTGGAAAAGAAACATTTTTAGATGGAATGTATTTACTTATATATTCCGTAGACCTTATTACAGATTAAGACTATTCAAAAGATTTCTGAAGTATAATTATTACGGTTCTTGGGAAATGGCAAATCCTATGCTTGAAATTCCTTTTGAAATGTTTTGCGAGTTTTATGAAACTTGTGATATTAAAAATTCTTATAGAGGGAATATAGAAGAAACTCCTGAAGAACATGGAGAAAGAGAGTTTATAATTTATCAAAATGGTTGTTATGAAGAAATGGATAGACTTTATAAATGGTGGACTGAAGAATATAAACAAAGAGAAGAAGAAATTGAAGTTCTTTTAAGTACATGGGCAGAACATCACGTCCACTGGTTCACTCCTATAAATGATGAAATGTCAAGATGGGAAACTCATGATACAAAATATACTGAATATCTATTTAAGTTGTTACAAGAAACAGAAGAAAAATTTGAACAAGAAAAAGAAGATAATCTAATCTCACTTATGAAATTAAGAAATAGGTTATGGGACTAGAGAAAGAAGGATAAAATGATAACATGGTTTGATGTAGAAACTAAAGTATCAGAGCTAAAATTAAAACAAAATTTTGAAGAAAATCTAACAGAATACCTATATGAATGGATAAGAGATCTTCAGGAGAATGATGAGAAGGATAAACAAATTAAAGAGCTAACAAATGATGTAGAAGGTTTACAAGGTGAGATTGATACTCTTGAAAATCAAGTATGGGATTTGGATAATGATATAGAGGAATTAGAAGAAAAAATAACAAAATTAGAAACTAAGATTGAAGAATTACAATATGAGATAGAAGATAAGAATAAAATAATTGAAACATTAGAATTAAAATTAAAAGATATTTAATTTTTTGTAGTTTTTATTTATATTATATTAAATTAAAGGGGAAATATATATGAAATTTGAAGTAAAAGGAAATCCGAATTATGTTGCAACAGTTGTGGTAATACAAAATAAACTGGAACTGGAAGGATGCGATAATATCTGCGGAACTAACATTTTTGGAAACCATGTTATTGTATCTAAAGATGTACAAATAGGAGATATAGGATTGTTTTTTCCCGTAGAAACAAAAATTAGCTCGGAATTTCTAAGCCATAATTCATTATATAGAGATAAGACATTAAACAGAGATAAAGACAAAGCGGGATTTTTTGAATTAAATGGTCGTATTAGATGTATGAAATTAAGAGGACATAAATCAGAAGGTTTTTGGATTCCTATAAACAGTTTAAAAGGGTTTCAAGGATGTCCAGATAATTTTACGATTCAAAGCGGAATAGAGTTCGATCATATAAACGATCATAAAATATGTGAGAAATATATAGTACCTATCAAAACATCTTCTCAAAGTCAAGGGCAAAAGAAAAAAGATATAGCTAAAAAATTTGATAAACTTATATTAGGACAGTTCAATCTGCACATAGATACGAATCATTTAGGGAAAAATATACATAAAATAAATCCAGATGATGTAATATCAATTACTGCGAAACTTCATGGAAGTAGTTTTGTATCCTCTTATATCCTATGTAATAGAAAGCTAACTATAAGAGATAAAATAGCAAGACTGTTTGGAGTTAAAGTTAAAGAGACAGAATATGATTATATTTATGCTTCTCGAAAAGTTATTAAGAATAGATATTTAACAAAGACTGAACATACTGATTACTATAAAGAAGATATTTGGGGAACAGTACATAAGGAACTTGAGCCTTTTCTCGATAAAGGCATGACTATTTATGGTGAAGTGGTGGGGTTTCTTAAGTCGGGAGGATATATTCAAAAGAATTACGATTATGGGTGTAAGCCTACTGAACATAAAACTTATATATATAGAATTACAACTACCAACGAAGATGGGAAAGTTTTTGAATGGTCTATGCTTCAAATTCAACAATGGTGTAAACAAAAAAGTCTGTTAGCTGTACCTCTTCTTTATTATGGCGAAGCTTATGATTTATATAAACAACTATATAATAAGTATTATAAAGGGGAATATCGTAATTTTGAAAATGTAAAATTTTTAGATTTACTACAGAGAGAATATATGGAAAAGAAATGTTCTATATGTGAGAATGATGTATGGGCTGAAGGAATTGTATTAAGAGTTGAATCACTTGATATAAATCCTTACAAATTAAAATCCTTTAATTTCAAAGCAGAAGAATCTAAACAGATGGACAAAGGGGAAATAAACATAGAAGATAATCAGGAATAGTTTATGAAAACAGACCCAGTAACAAGTTTTAAAAATAATGTAAGTTTGGATGGGGGCTTTGTTAAAAAATTTCTCCCTAAATTTTGCCCTTTATGTGGTGAGGGAATTATATTTTTTGAAGATGGTTTTAGTTGTAAACATTTTGTTTCATCTGACTTAAATTACCGAGAGTACCATAAAGGAAGTAAAAAACTTAGTAAAACAAGTAATACGTTTACAGCATCTATAAGGGAGAATGCACAAAGAAAGTTTGATAATCTAATTCAATACTATCTTAAAAAAGATTTTCAAATTTGTTAGACTGCATGAATGTAAACTATATCGGGCCACTCATTCCATTTAGTTTCAACTTCTTCAAATAGTTTTTCAGCTCTATCTTTTAAAGCATCTGTATTTATAGTCACTTCTAATCCTGAGTCTACAAGTATAGATGCTGAATCAACTAATTGCTGGAGAAGTTCTGCTTGACAAAGTTTTATAACGTCTAACTGTCTTTCATACCTGACATCATCAAAGTCTTCACTCCATTTTGCCCAAGTAATATTAAGTCTTCCGCTATTAGATGTATAAGCTAATAGTTTTTTATTATCTATATCTAAAGTGATCTTATTTGTTACATAAGCATTTTGATAACTTTTATATTGAAATCTTTTATTTTCAGTGGATTGTTGTAAACTTGATGGATTATAATTTCTTATTCCATAAGCACCAGTCTTTCCTCTAATAGCGTTTGATTGAAATGCCTGAAATTGAACTATATCCCAGAAAGTACCCCCATTACCACCTATCATCCCAATATCTGTTATTCTAGCATCTACTACACCAAAAGTATTTGTATCAGGAAAAGGTATTTCTATTTCTACCCCACTACCTATAGGAATAGTAGTCATATCTTTTATTGGAAACTTAATAAAGTATTTTTGTAATGCAGGTTGAATACAAAGATCTTTTATTTGATCATCATCTAAAAGCAATTCGTCTACATCCGGAAAAGCTAATACTTTCTTTATAAGATTCATATGTTTTTGTTGTATATTTATAGGCATTAGAAATTCCTCATTATAATAATATAGCTATAAGTATTAACAATAAAGAAATAGGGAATCCATATTCCACAATATTTCTATATTGTATTCTCCATTGTGGTATTGATTCTTCTGATTGATTATCAATATTCAATATAACATCAAGTGTAATATAATTAACTTCTTTCCCTTTATCATTAAACCAACTAATTTTAATTTTAGTTTTATATTGACCAATAACTTTTGTTTCTCTTACTGCATCTAATAATGAAATAGTTAATCTATTATGTTTTTGAGCTTCCATTATATCTTTATATTTACCAGAAGCCTCTACAAGCTTTTCTAAACTCTCTATTGATAATCTACCAACTACAGTATTTTTATCAACTACTTCTATAAATTGTGAAAAACATATAGAAGGAATAATCAGTATACATAAAGATAAAATTAGCTTTTTCATTTGTTAAACCTGTTAAGTATTTCTTTTGCTTCATCTATAGCAGTTTGTAAATCTGTTAAATCTTCAGTCTTAGAATCTACTACTTTAAATTCAGGGTATATTTGTAATCTCTTTCCTTTTTGTTTTAAATATAGATATGCAAGTATAAAAGGAATAGTAAGTAAGATAACTATTACAATTGAAATTAAAATAGAACTATATTTTTTTATATTCTTCCACATGTTAAACTCCTATAATAGTTATAAAAATAGTAACAGGTGTGGTATCTATAGCTCCTACAGCTATAGTATCTAAAGCATTTGCAAATACATTTTCAAGTGAATATACAAATAGACCTGAAATAGGGATAGTTCTTACATTATCAGTTGTACCTATTTTTAAATAGCATTTAGGGGATTGAACAATAATTTTACTGATAGTTCCAATCTTATCAAAATCTATATTTAGATCGCCATCAGTAGAAACAACCTGTGAAAAAATTTGTTCAACTTTCCCTTTTAAATTGATAGTCTCAGTAAGACCTATATCTGCTAATTGTCTATCACCACGTATTTCAAAATTCATTACTATTGACATAGTTTATTTACCTCTCTTATATCTTTTCATTAAATTACCTTCTGAGAGTATCATATTATTATTAGTAATTTTTAAATCTGAATTTTTGCAAAGTGCATTATAAGAACAGCATCAATAATACCATCATGCGGAATACCATTCTTATTAAAAGTTATGTTTAAATCTGTATATATTCTTCTACAAGCATTAGCAGAGGTAGCTTTTGTATCAACTTTAGATTTTACTTTCTTTCCTTTTTTATTTATTCTTTCAGGAGTCATTACTACATCAAATTCTTTCCACACTTCTTTTTGCCATGTTTTTGGTGCTACTAGATTATATTCAATATCAAGACATAATAGAGTAGCCTGTATTTGACCTACTATTTTACCGAAATTAAAAGTTGCGTTACTAGCTACACCATGTAACGAATGTACATCTTCAAGCATACAAATTATTCTATCTTGATTTTTAATATTTCGTTCTAGTATATTTTTAAATTCTTTTACATCTAAATGTCTTTGTTCTTTTTCTTTTCCTGATTTTGTTTTTCCTTTAGCTTTTAACTTATAGGTAGGTAATATCTCATAGTGTATTGAGTGACTTTCTTCATTGTAGAAACATACAGCACCATCTAGTCCAGGGTCAATTCCAATTATCATTCAGTAACCTCTAATAATGTATTTTAATTATTAGTTATAGATGTGCCCTACCTTGAAATATCTTCTTTACAGCATTTTGAGTTACTATGATATGATCTTCTTTTCTATTAGAAAACTTTTTATTTTCATCTTGATATATAGCAACAGGTCTGATATTTGAAGAATAAGCCCCATATACAGCATTAGCAAGTGAGTCACTAACATCTTTAGCAAATAAACCACAAGTAGAGTTTTCAAAATCCCCAAAATATTTATTATTTACAGTGCCTATAGGGTGATCAATTTTATCTTTACCTGATTTTGTTTTTGTGACTGATAGACAAGACAAGTTATTTCTAAGAAAAATATTTCTTCCCCCTTTCAGTAATTCTTGGTGTAATAGAGAATTTAAAAATTGGTAAGGGGTTATCGAAGAGTCTACACTTTGTTTGATTACTTGAACTTTATTTCTCTCTAAAAATTGTTTTGTAGATTCACTTTGAAAAGTATCTATATATATTGAATGAATTGGCATATTAGAGTAAGTTAATAAATCTATAATAAAATATGAAATAGCTTCTAAATTTATCCCTTTATCTAACCCTATTATAGCACAAGATAAGTCTATAATATAAACTATATCCTCTTTTTCTATATCATATTCTTTATGAACTATAGAAAATCCAGTAGCATCCCCTTTGATTGAATAACTACTGTCCCACCCTACATATCTATATTCATTCGGTGCCCTTAATATTCTATATTCCTCTGAGTGTTGATATTTATAAAATAGATTTTTATTTATTTTTAATTGATTCCACAGTAATTGCTCAGGCATTTGTCCAGCATCTGCAACCATAGCCCCTTCAATATTATATAGAAAAGGATTAGAAAATATATTATCAATCAGCTTTACATCATCAATAAATTTATTTTCTCTTATAGTAGGGTAACCAGCTATATCCTTAATAGATTTAATAAGATTATCTTTAAAAGCATTTAGGGCATCTATAGGCACATAAATAATTAAATCTTTTGGAACACCAGCTAATTGAGCTTTATCGTATACTATACAAGCAGGGATATTTGTATTACCTGTAATGACTTTAAACATTGCACCTGATTTATATAATGCTTCATTTAATTCATCTATAGTTTCATAAGTATTTTGAGATAATAGTTCTTTTCTTTTTCTATGATACTCTGGAAAGTTCTTACCATTATCAGGTAAAGCTTCCCATCTTTTTGTCCACTTGAATCTAACATCTTTTCTATATCGTAACTCATTAAGAATATGTTTTTCTATTATTGATTCAGTATCATTAGCAGAAGTATCCAGATAAAGAAATGCTAAATATTCAGTTCCTACTGTAGCATTTATTCTATCTGAAACGTCAGTGTATAGTCTATAGATTGATTCCTCAGTAGCACCAGCATTCTCAGTCCAGAAGCTAATTTCCGACACAAAAGCAGATAAGAGATTGGCCCCTATAAAAGCGAGAGCATCATCATTACCAAGTTGAATCTGTAATCCAGAAGCCAAGGTAATTTCACCAGAAGTAGCCGCCTTACTATATACAATAACATCTCTACCTAATTTCTCTTGCTCAGTTAATACTTTATCTTGAAATTTAACTTGATGAAATCTTTCTGATTGCTCCATCATTTTAAACATTGGACGTAAATATAATTCTCTTGTTTTATCATATTTAAAAGAAATGATATATATTGCTAAATCTGTTAAAGGGGATAAACCATAATATAAAGCGGGTTCTCTAAGGTGATGAATATATACTATAGAGTATGTAATCAGTAGAATGGCAAGGTAAGTTTTTCCAATTCTTGTAGAACCATATTCTACTATTTTATTATAATTTTTTTCCTTATCAAGACATTCAAGAAATTCTTCTTTTACCCAGGGGTATATAGTCTGCACAAAAGCCTTAGATAACCACCCCTGATCTGGGTCAAGAAACTCTTCAGGTGTAGGGGGCATTTTATAGAAGATAATCTTTTCAGCTTTAAGACGTAAATCTTCCACAACCTGTTTATCAAAGTATAATTGATATAATTCCTTTTTTTGTTCAAGAGTTAGTTGATTATAACTTTCTGTAATTTTATCCATTTTAATATTAAACTTTTTATAGTAATTCCTTGTTATTTATATATTAAAAACTTAGAAAAAAAGTTGCATTTTTTTAAAAAAAGTTGTTTACATTTTTTAAGTATTTTAATACACTATTTATATTAGTAAGATAAATTAAATAAGGAGAAAACAATATGTGTATAACAAACAAAATGATGGAAGAGACCCTCAAGTCAATCAGGGCATATGAAGCAGGGGAAAAAGATGAAGCTAAAATGGCTGAAATCCTTGCTAACATTAAAGTCATTTCTGAATGCCTTGAATCTGTAGAAAAGAAAATCAAAGCTGATATGAAAGATACCTATTCAGGAAAAATATATTATTTTCCTTCTATAGAAAAGAAAGTTTATTTATCGGAAGGTAAAAGTTCTTCAACTGTTAATCCAGCAGGAGTTTTTCTTAATATGAAGAATGAAGGGATTGATGGAATGTTCCCAGACATAGTAAATATAGTTAAAAATAAAGTAGAAAATCTTCCTACTGAATATCAGGAAACAGTTAATAAGATTATAGCAGTTAATACTCAGACTGAACTGGGAAAGCCTGTCATCACAGTAATGAAAATGAACAAGAAGGAATTAATAGAGAATAGGGCTTAATTGCTCTATTTTCAAAGGTGAATTTTTTTTAAAAAAATAAAAAAAGTTGTTTACATTTTAATATAATAATTTAATATATAATGAATTAAAAATTAGGAGAAAAAAATTATGCAAATTTCAACAGACCTTCAGATGATCACTGAGTACAAAAGCACAAACAGAATAGCTAAAAAACAGGCTATTGAAACTGAGTTGTATACCAAGTATATGCCACTAATTAAGCATTATGCCAAAAGGTATGAGACTATTTCTTCTTATGAAGATAATTGTCAAGAAGCATATTTCATTATGAGAAAAGCTCTTGACTATGTTAATCCTGAAAAGATTTATAACAAAGAAGCATATTCTTTTGGAGTGACTTTTAAAGATTATTTAAAAGGGTATTTTTCATGTGAAGCAAAACAAGAAATTCCAAGCACTGAACTTATTGAAGAAACTGTAGTTGACAATCCTTTACCATCTATAGAGTTTGAGGAAGCATTTTTAAGTTGGTATAAAAATCTGAATAAACTTGAGCAGAGAATTTTTAATTACCTTGAAAAAGGATTTCAGAGAAAAGAAATAGCAGTTAAACTTAAAATGAAAAATACTGCTAACCTTACATATCATACAAACAAATTGCAGAAGTCTTATGTTGAATATATGAACAAGTGCGGCTTTTCGATCCTGACTGCCTAACATATAAATCCTGAGCATGATTTTAAACTACTCATTTTTTTTTTAATTTATTTTAAAAAAATGCTTGATTTAATTACAGTAATTTTTTAGAATACATTAAAATTAAATAAGGAGAAATTAACATGACAAAAGAACAAATTTCAGACAAAATCAGGAAATTATTAGCTTTGTCTAAAAGCTCTAATGAGCATGAAGCATCTCTCGCTCTAGCTAATGCTAACAAACTTCTTATGAAGTACAATCTTGAAATGAAAGATTTAGAAGAGATTGACCTTAACTGTATCATAGAAGAAGTAGTTATGTCAGCAGGTAGAATAATGAATTATAAACCTATAATGCTAAATGCTATTCTGGAGTTGAATAATTGTGAGATGCTCATACATTCAGTTGCTCATGGTAATAAAATCATCAAAGCTATCAAAGCTATTGGTAAGAAACAAAATATTGAAGTTTCTATTTCTATGTATGATTATCTAATGAATACTATGGAAAGAAAAATGAGAGAAGAAAATCCTAGAAATAAAACTTCTTTTAGACTTGGATTTTCATATAGTATAGCAAGAAAAATTAAAGAAATTATTATGGAAAGAAATCGCCAAGATAATGATGTAGCTTGTACTGCACTTGTTATACAGGAAAAGAAAATGGCTAAAGATTTCATGCATGATAAGTATAAAAATATCAGAACTAAAAAAGTAAAAAGTTCTTATAGAGATCAAGCAAGTTTTAATTCAGGAGTACAAGCAGGTAGATCAACTTCTTTAAATAGTCAAATCAAGTAAATAAGTTTTTAATTTTTTAAAGAAGTTATTTACATTATTATTAAATTAAAAAAGGAGAAAACAAATGAAACCTTTATATGAAAATGAACAAGATATACTTAAGTATTTTATAAATGATAAAAGCAAAAGTTCTACAGATATACATTCTGTATTAAAAAAGTATAATCTATCAGATGAAGATAAAGAATATGTAGATAACTTTATTAAATTAAAAGAAATTCTTGCATATAATAAAGCCTATGAATTAGGTATGCATGAAGTAATGAAAGATGTAAAAACAATTTTACAGACTCTAACAAGTTTAGCTGATGGGGGGGGGATTGAGATGAAATGTCAACATTATAATATCTGCATGACTTCCCCTGAACCATTATGTAATGACAGATATTGTAGTGTGAATTCTTTTATAAATAAAAAGGAGGTGGAAAGAAATAGGGAAGAATGCAGGTCTTTTTTGGATGGCTATAAAAAGTCATTAGGGATAACAAGCTTTTTAGAGCTGAACGAGAGGAGAAAAATCATGGATAATTTTTTGACGGATGACAACAGAATAGTCTTAGAATTTATAAAACAAGGCATGACTCGTCAACAAGCAGAAGCACAGTATGATGAGATATGTGGCGCTATTGAAGAAAAAGAACATACTCGTTCTCAGGTGTTGTCATCTTTTGGGTTAGATGATACATATATATATTGGGTGCTTGATGTTACTATTGAAGCATATAGGAAAATGAGGGAAGAAAAAGAATTAATTAATTAAAATTAAAGGAGAGTATCAAATGAAGAGATTGTTTCTATTATTAGCCTTATTTGCAAGTATTTTAATAAGTTGCCAAGATGATGCAACAGTAGCTTCACATAATTTATCAAGAGAAGCAGACATGTTTCGTGTTGATAGAAGAGTGGTGTTTTACAATGGTATTACAAACGAATACATACTTGTTGTCGAAGGTAAATGTTCTATTAAGGCAGATACTGTAGACAAACAACTTGAATTAACATGTAAAACAGGGGAAAATTCTTATAAAAAACATTTTTTAGGTTTATCTGATAACGTTACTTATTTTGCAGAACAATTAGAACCAGTATCAGTAAATACTTATCACTACAAAGTAATATTTAAACCCTCTGTTATTATACCAGATGTAGAATTTAAAAAATAATAAAAATATAAAAGAAATTTTAACATAAGAAAAACCCTTGAACTTAATCAAGGGTTTTTCATATACTAATATATTGAAAGCATTCTAATCTACTACTGCTAATAGGAAAAGATATAAAAGTGTTGTCATTTTTTATCCTGATTAGAATGTTTTCAAAATAAATAATACTAATATATTATAAGGTATTTAGCAGATATCTTATAATATTAAATGACAACAAAGGGGAAAAGGGAATGAAAAGACTAGATATATGCCAAATTTGTGGACAAGAATGTAATGGTATTTACGGATTAGGTTATCACTTAACAAAAACTCATAATCTAAATTTAATACAAAAACAGCAATATTATGATGATTATATCATAGAAAATATATCAGATAGTTTTTGTTTTTGTGGGGATAAAAAAAGATTTTTAACTTTCTCCAAGGGGTATGACAAAACGTGCCACAATAAGAAATGTATTGATTATTTAGCAAATAAGAATAGAAAAAAAACTAAGTTGGAAAGATATGGAGATGAAAATTATGTAGGACAAGATACGTTTAAAAAGAATTGTTTAGAAAAATATGGGGTAGATCACCCTAATAAAGTACCTGAAATAAAAGATAGAGGTAAAAAAACTTGCTTAGAAAGATATGGTTATGAAAACCCGGGCCAAGTACCTGAATTTAAACAAAAAACCCGAGAAACAAGCATGAAAAACTATGGGGTAGACCATCACTTAAAAGCCCCTGCTGTTATACAGAAAAGAGAAGAAACCTGCCTAAGAGAATACGGGGTAAAAAATGTTTTTCAAGCAGAAAGTGTGAAAGTTAAAATAAAAGAAGTATGGGAAGAAAACTATCCTGAAGGAAACCCAAACAGAAACTCTGAAGTAAGAGATAAAATAGAAGAAACAACTTTAAAAAATCATGGGGTTAGATGTATTTTAAGTTTGAACCCTAACCAAGAAAAATCAAAAAGATCATTTTTAAATACAGCTTTAAAAGTAATTTTAGATAGATTAAAAGATAACTATATTCCACTTTTTGCTCAAGAAGAATACCAAGGTACACCTTATATATATAAATGGAAATGTATAAAATGTTCTAATGAATTTGAAGACTACATTTATAATAGCCACCCAAGATGCCCTTTGTGTTTCCCTGGGAAATTTGGTGGTTCTTCTTTCACTGAAAAAGAAATAGCTTATTTTATAGAACAATATATTCCTATATTAACAAATAAAAGATTTTCTATAGAAAATAGTAATAAAAAATTTGAAATAGATATTTTTATACCTTCCTTAAATATAGGCATTGAATATAATGGGATTAAGTGGCATTCAGAAAATTTCGGGAATAAAGGTAAAGACTTCCATATAAATAAAACTATTGAGTGCGAAAAACAAGGAATACACCTAATTCATATTTTTGAACATGAGTGGTTAGAAAAACAAAATATAATTAAATCTGTATTATTATCAAAAATAGGAAAAAATGAATATGTTATACCTGCAAGAAAATGTAAAATAAAAGAAGTCAATCATATAGATTCTAATAATTTTTTAATATCAAATCATATACAAGGTAGTTGCCAATCTTCAATTAGATATGGGTTGTATTATGAAGACCAATTAGTTTCTCTAATGACTTTTGGTAAAAGTAGATTTAATAAACAATATGATTTTGAGTTATTAAGGTATTGTAATATATTAAATACTACTGTAATAGGAGGATTTAGTAAACTATTAAAATATTTCAAAACTCAGCACAAAGCTTCTATTATATCTTATGCTGATAGAAGGTTTAGCAATGGGGATATTTACGAAAAAAATAATTTTGAATTACTACATACTTCCCCACCTAATTATTACTACATAAGCCCAAAGCTCACTATACATAATAGAATACAATTCCAGAAACATAAACTAAAAGAAGTTTTAGATACCTTTGATGAGAATTTAACTGAATGGGAAAATATGAAAAATAATAAATATGATAGATTTTGGGATTGTGGTAATCTCGTGTATGCTTTAAAATAATTTTTTTATAACAAAATTAAAATAAAAAAAGCCCCCTAATTAAAGGAGGCTTTCTTTTTATATATAGGAATATCTCAGAAGAGATTAGATTCCCTGAAGTCTTAGCAACCTTACAAATTGAGGATTTATAACTTTTGAATCCTCAATCGCAGCAGTGTTACCCTGAGTTTCAAAGTTTGGATACCTTAGAGAGGCGTCAATTTCTCTCAAGGTTCCAAAAACTATACTTACATCAAGTCCTTCTTGTGGGTTCTTATAAACAAGAAGTGCTTCGTTACTTGCAACTAGAGCGGCGTCAGCAGGACAAGTATAAACTTCCATTCCATCAAGTGTACCTGATTTGTATACACCATTCTTAGGATCTGTGTTATCACCTACCCATAGTTCATGGTTCTTAAAGTAAGTAGTGGCTTGTGCGCCTGCAACAATCTTGTTTATACCACCTCTCTTAAGTACATCATAAATCTGAGAACCAATTCCATCTATTACATTTGTTACTCTTTGTGCATGTGATTTAAAACTAATTTCACCAGCGGCAGCGAAGTCAGTATTAAAAGTAGTTACAGCATTTCCAAGAGCTACGTTTCTTGCTTTTGCAATAGCTTTATAATCTCTTGCTCTTGCATGTTCTTGCGCAACAGCTGCAGCCATATAATCCATAGCATCACCAAGACCAGTAGTTTCAAACATAATCTGAGTCATATCTGAAATTCTATATCCAAGAGGCATAGGACGTGCATTAAATCTTGTTTTAATAAGCTCAAGTCCTATAGTACCATAAGAAGCATAGTTACCTGTATCTTCTGAATTCCAGTTATAAACAGCTTGAATAACAGCATTATTAGCAGGAGCAGCAAGGAAATTAAGAGTAATAACTCCAGTTTCATAAACTACTGTATTTGCAAGAGCTGGGTTAAGAGCGGCACCTACAAGTGTACCTGAACCATTATCAACAGCAACCTGAGCCCCATTAACAAGAATTCTTGTCTTGAAAGGAATCAAAGGAAGTGGTGCCATTGGAGCTGAAACAAAGTTAGTTAGAACACCATTACCTACACCTACTGCCCCAGTAATTTGTTCTCCTGCATATTCATAGTTTATATTTTCAAATGTTCTACTTCCAGCAGTTGCACCTCTAAGAGCTTGCTCATAAGTTGCTTGAATATAAAATAATGCATCATCTGTAGAAGTAAGAGGATATTCAGTAAAAATATCTCCCCTCTTAGAATTAGCATGACCAAGAAATACTGCTTTAAGCATAGTTTCAGGTCTGATGTTATTAGGAAATGCAGTTGAATATACTGTCTCTGACATTTTCTTAAATGTCTTTTCCTGATTCTGAAGTGCTATAGATGCATAATACGCTTTAAGCGGATTAGCTTCTAGAATTTTAATGAGATCGGGGCCAACAAGTTTAGTTTTACTCCACTTGTTAGCACAAGCTTCACCAAGTTTACGCTTAGATGAATAAAGCCCCTGGACTTCTTCTACCATCTGAGCTTCTGATATTTTCTGTCTTCCGTGTTTCATTTTAAATAATTACCTCATTATTTTTATTTTATTTTCTTCAAAGTCTTATTAAAAAGTTATTATACCTAATTTTATATCTTTTAAACCTTATTTAAATTATTATATTCCTTGTTTAATTTATAATTTATTAGTAAATTAAAAATTAAAATTTTTATTGATATCTACATGATATACAGTCATATAGATATCTGATAATAATTTTAATTGATATTACTCACCAAATTTAAATTTATAGTCTACAAACTTCTGATTAGATACTTTTTCATTAAGCTTCATAGTATCGTTTCCAAATGATTTCTTTTCAAACATTTGTACTTTCTTAACAGCTTCAATCAATGATCTTGATCTAAGAATATCCCCTTTAATGTCTTTAATTGCAGGAGTTTTCTTTATAGCTTCTTTGTAATACATAACTACAGCTTCCTGAACCCTCTTATCTTTTTTAGACTCTTCTTTTTTCTTGTCTTCTTCTTCATCTTCTTCTTCGTCTTCATCATCGTCTTTATCTTCTGCTTCCATATAAACATCGTCAAAAGTATCGTCTACATATTCATCAATAAAAGGTTCGTCTATAAAAGGTTCATCAACTATATCTGTTTCTACAGCATCATCATAACCATCTTCATATCCATCCATATAGGCATCTTCAATAACGTCTTCTACAGTATCAACAGCTATGTCAGTTATAATATCAGTATCATCATAAACTTCATCTTTTATTACATCGTCAAATTCATAACCATATTCATCTTCAAGAACTTTCTCAAGTTTAGATATATGCTTTTCTGCCTGCTTGAGATATTTTTCATACATCTTAATATCATAAAGCATTTCTTTTCTATCTTCTTCATAACATTTAAGATCATGAAGCATATTATCCCGGTCTTCTGCAAAGCATTTAATATCTCTATCTCTTTTTGATATTTCATTTTTTAAAATACGAATATCATTTTCCATAAGAAGACGATCTTTAGTAAACTGATTGATATCTTCTTTCATAGCTTTTATATCAGCTTCACTATAAGAAGAAGATGACTTTTTAACTATTTCGCCAGCTTTTTGAAGTCTTTCTTTAAGGTCTTTGATTACTTCATTAGCTTTGTTGTATTTCTCTTGTAGTGACTCAAGAGTTTCTTTTGATTCTGAAAGTTGCTTTTCAGCTTCAAGTCTTTTAGCATCAATTTTAGATTGAATAGCTTCAACACTTTCTTTGATTTTTACATGCTCTTCTACCATTTCAGAAGGTACTGTTTTAGAAACTTCCTGAAGTTCCCTTATAGCTTCAACATAATTTTCGTTAGCAGTAGCTTCTTTTATGGCGAGGCGTATTTGATTCTTTAAGGAAGCCTCAGTAAATTTATCCATATTTCTTACCTCTTTTAATTT
>Ga0208826_1001932_pt1 | contig 16288 bp, 17 predicted proteins | sample AD_UKC115_MetaG_FD_184451 | JGI IMG/M metagenome (GOLD analysis project Ga0208826, IMG submission 184451) | Active sludge microbial communities of municipal wastewater-treating anaerobic digesters from Hong Kong - AD_UKC115_MetaG (SPAdes)... | ecosystem: Engineered > Bioreactor > Anaerobic >...
AGTCCAGTCAGAAAACCGATACTCATATGAGTCCAATTAAGATCATTATCAATAGTTGCCGGAATGATGACGCTTGATATTCCGTCTTCTTTAAGCCTGAGGGCAATTTTTGCTCCAGTATGTCCTGTGAGTAGAACAAGAGCTGTTATCTGATAGTCCTGAACATTTCTTTTGAGTTTTTTAATGTCTTCGCTGTTGTTATAAGGGTCAAATTTTGAAGAACCGAGAATTACACCGCCTTCAGGAAGTTTTCCGGAAACATGTTCTTTGGTCATTATGAACATCCTGTCTTCAACGAGCCCCTTAAAACCATCATAAACACCTATTATTTCTATATCTTCCTCTGCCCCTTTTACAATAAGAGCCCTTAAAACTGCATTAAGTCCCGGACAGTCACCACCCACGTTCAAAACAGCTATTCTTTTCATATTTTCTACCTCCCGGATTATCCTTCTATTAGTTTTATTATAACAGGAATAATAACTATAGAAACTATCGACATTAATTTTATAAGAATATTAATTGCCGGTCCTGATGTATCTTTAAAGGGATCGCCGACTGTATCTCCTATTACCGCTGCTTTATGTGCCATAGAACCTTTTCCCCCGTAATTACCTTCTTCAATATGTTTCTTCGCATTATCCCACGCGCCTCCGGAGTTAGACATAAATATAGCAAGTAGCACGCCTGTAACGGTTGTTCCTACAAGAAGTCCTGCAACGGCTACTTTGTCCAGAACAAAGTATACAATTATGGGTGAAAGAACAGCCAAAAGAGAAGGAAGAATCATTTTTTTCAGGGCTCCACCGGTTGCTATCGAAACACACCGGGCATAATCAGGATCACTTTTTCCATCCATGATTCCTGGTATTTCCTTGAACTGTCTTCTTACTTCGGCAACCATTTCCTGCGCAGAATCACCCACGGCCTTCATAGTCATGGCAGAGAAAAGGAAAGGGAGCATTGCGCCGATAAGCACGCCTATAAATACTGTAGATTCTTTAATATCAACAATATTTATGCCGGTAACCTGTGTATATGATGCAAAAAGAGCTAAGGCGGTCAGAGCGGCGGAACCTATTGCAAAACCTTTTCCTATTGCAGCAGTTGTGTTACCTACAGCATCAAGTTTATCTGTTCGAGATCGTACGGAGGGATCAAGATGAGACATTTCAGCTATTCCGCCTGCATTATCAGCTATCGGACCGTAGGCATCTATGGCAAGCGTAATTCCCAGAGTGGCGAGCATGCCGATTCCTCCAAGAGCAATTCCGTACAGTCCCAGAAATCTGAACGATATTATAGTGACTATAGATATAAGAATTACCGAAAGAGCAGTAGACTCCATTCCAACAGCCAAACCGTTTATAAGAAGAGGTGCCGCTCCCGAGGTGGCTGATTTTGCAAGTTTCTTAACTGGATTTTTAGCAGTGTAGTACTCTGTCAGTGCTCCGATAAGTATTCCGACAATCATTCCCAGAGTTATTATCATGCCGGCGGTATAACTTTTCAGGAGCATTTTTGAAAGGATAAGTACAAAAACTATTTCTATGGCGTTAGCAATATAAGTACCCAGATTAAGCATAAAAGAAGGATTTATTTTTTCAGACTCTTTTATCGTGAGATTGACAAAAATTATTCCTATTATGGATGAAAGTATGCCGCTTGCTGCAACCGTAAATGGAAAAACTCCTCCTAGAGCAGAAAAGGCTACAGTTCCAAGAACAGAAGCAGAAAATATTGAGCCCACATAAGATTCATAAAGATCGGCTCCCATACCTGCCACATCTCCTACATTATCTCCGACATTATCCGCAATTACAGCAGGATTTCTTGGATCATCCTCGGGAATGCCAGCTTCAGTTTTTCCAACCAGATCGGCTCCCACATCGGCAGCCTTTGTGAAAATACCGCCTCCAACACGTGCAAAAAGCGCTACAAAAGAAGCACCCATGGCATATCCGCTTAGCAACACGGAGTTTCCATTTGAAAGGAAGAATACAGTTCCTAATCCCAGAATTCCCAAGGATGCGACGGTCATACCCATTACAGCTCCTCCATTAAAAGCTACTCTCAAGGCTTTTCCAAGAGAAGACACAGCCGCCTGAGCCGTTCTGCAGTTTGCTTTTGTGGCTATGCTCATTCCTATGAATCCTGAGAGTACAGAAAGAGTGGCGCCAAAAATGAAGGTCAGTCCCATTTGCCAGCTCTGTATAAATCCAAGGAGAAGTGAAAAGATTATCAGAAGAACATACATTATCTTATATTCTGAAAACAGAAAAGCTCTAGCTCCTATCTGAATTGAGTTAGAGATTTTTACCATTTTTTCGTTTCCGGGATCATTTTTCAGTACCCGCTTTGAAAGAAAAAAAGTAAAGAGTAATCCTATGATTCCCGAAGAAATTCCTATCGTTCTGAGAAACTCGTCCATACCAATCCCTCCCGAAGAACATGTTTTATAAAGATATTCTATCATATAAAAAGATTTCTGTAAACATTTTAAAAAGATTAATTACAATAAATACTGAATCATATCTCACTTAAACAGGTTCAAACTACTAATTACCCCAAAAAACAAGGTATTCTGGGCATACATTTGTTTAAAATCAAAAATTATGATAAAATGAGTAAAAGAGTTTATAAGAATTTTTTAAGTTCTTTGAGGTAGGATTTTATAAATTCAAAAAAGGGGGAACAGAAAATGCAGAAATTTTTAGCGGTGACTCTTCTGAGCCTTTTCCTCACAACACCGGGTTTCTCCGTAAAATCCCTTCTCGCCGGTAAGAACCTTCCTGTTCTAAAAAAAAGCAATCAAAGTTATCTGTGTGCTCCAAAGTACGGTACTCAGAATCGCATCTCTCAAAAAACAGCCGATAAGATCGCCGATAGTATCGCCGATAGTATCGCTGATAGTATCGCTGATAATATCTAATAGTATGGATGGTGAATAGTTGCACTCCTATAAAAATAGAATTTTTTTGAAAAGTCTTTTTATATTTTGTGTTTTATCCTTTTGTACTCTAACGGTTTATGGAAGGGCAAACAATAATGCAAAAGCAAAAAAATATGTGGTGGTCATAGATCCGGGACATGGAGGTAGTGATCCGGGAACTTTGGGTCAGTTAGGTTCAAAGGAAAAAGATATAAATCTTTTGGTGGCTGAAAAAGTTAAACAACTGCTTTCCAAGTATAAAGTTACTGTTCAGCTGACACGTACAGATGACAGCTATGTTGAAGTGCATGAAAGAGCTTTGATGTCAAACTTTTATGAAGCAGATCTTTTTATAAGTATCCATCTTAATTCGTATACCGAGAACAGGGAAATAAGAGGAAGTGAGATTTATTATTTTGATTATCAGCGTGAGGCTTACACTAAAAGGCTAATTCTGAAAGAGAACTTTGATGAGAAAAAAGACAAAAAAGTCATTGAGGAATGGGTTAATGATAAGGAAAATTCAATAAAACCCAGCATAAAATTTGCTAATATAATTGCAGATAATGTTGAAAAGAACGGGATTAAGCTACGTGGGGTTATGCCTAACCTTGATCTGGCAGTCATGGCCTACGGACGAGCACCTACGGTTTTATTCGAACTTGAGTTTTTAAGTAACCTTACTGTGGAGGCTAAGTTTAAAAACGGCATATATGTAGACCTTTTTGCAAAAATAATTAAGGATTCAATTCTGCAATATTTTGACATAAGGCAGTAGACGTAAAAAGAAAAACTCAGTAAGCAGGTAAAAAGCTTTACATGTAACATACACTAAACTATTTTGAAAAAACTTAATATTGACAAACCCTGTCAGTTGTGATAATATATATTTCGTAAGAGTTGAGTACGGAGCGTAGCGCAGGTTGGGAGCGCGCCGGTCTTGGGCACCGGAGGACGCTGGTTCAAACCCAGTCGCTCCGACCATATTTTCCAAGTGCGGCTGTAGTTCAACGGTAGAATAACGGCCTTCCAAGCCGTGGGTTGCGGGTTCGAATCCCGTCGGCCGCTCCAGCGCCCGTAGCTCAACTGGATAGAGCACTGGATTTCTAATCCGGGGGTTGGGAGTTCGAGCCTCTCCGGGCGCGCCAGTGTGAAGTATAGGCGGCTTATAGCCGTCTGTATTTTATGAGGCATGGTGGTTATAGTTCAGCGGTAGAACGCCTGACTGTGGATCAGGATGTCGTGGGTTCAAATCCCACTAGCCACCCCATAAAAAAAACAACAACTTTTAGTTGTTGTTTTTTTTATGGGTGAACATTTTGTCTTTTGTATAATTCTGTGACCAAAGTGCTGTTTCTGATTGGAAAGTAAGTCCAAAGGTATAAAATGATATTTAGAATATAGAAAACTGCGCTTATGAGAAAAAGAGTCTTGTAACCCGACAGACCTGAAGATACGATGACACCAAACAGACCAGAAGCCACACCACGGACGATATTGTTCATGAAGTTGCTTAAGCTGTTTATAATGGCAACCTTTTCTTTAGGCAGGGCTGAGAATATAATGGTGCTTGTCACCGGCGAGGTCATATTCATCAATGAGTATCTCAGGGCATAGCATGCTGTAAACAGGTAAGGATCACGTATATACCCCAGCATCATAACAAGCGGAATAACTAGAAACTGCATCCATGCTGTGTATTGGACAGCGCCGAACTTTTCCGAGAGTTTGTGTGAGTAAAATGATCCGATAGCGGTACCTAGTTGTGCTACTGAAAGAGCCGCTCCGATCATAGCTGGACTCATCTTGAACAGATCAAAAAATATCAAGTTGCCAAAATTAATGAATAGACCTGCTCCAAAGCCGACAAAAGCAGTCGTTAGAACATATCCGGTGACTATTCGTTTCTGCCCGCAGTTCAGTCCTTTCAATACCAGAAGATCCTGAGTTTTTACTTTGACCGGTTCATCCGCATATGAAAGATTTATTATGACAAGGGTAGAAAGTACAAAAGATATGCCTGCTAAGATCAGGGTGAATTTTAAACCAAATATATCTCCGAAATATCCGCCAATTATATTGCCTATCAGACCGCTTCCCATACTTACTCCGGCATTGTACCCAAAAGCCTTGGCTCTTGTCCTGTTGTCTGTAAGTTCAAGGATTATGACATTTAAAAGGATATTCCGCGCTACTCCCATTCCTCCGTTTAAGAAAGCTGTATAGATAAGCATGTCAGGATAAGGGAAAAAAGCCCTCAAAAGCATTATCAGACCTGAAATGCATGCTGTAGCAACAATTATCTTCTTTTTGCCCAAGCTGCTTCCGAAGACCCCAAGGAGAGTTCCTATTATTGCCGAACCGTAAAGTTCAAGAGATGTGAAGTTCCCGATTGTAGAGTTTGTAAGTCCGTTATTGCGTAGAAAAAGATTGAAAACCACGCTATAGATGGATGCGCTGGTTCCCGAAATAAGTGAGTACAGTATTATGCTTTTTACCTTTGCGCTCATTCTGATGCACCTCAAACGTTTGTCTTGCTAACAAAATCATTATACATATAAAAGGTTACGGAAATGCTTAAAAAAAATTATCTTACAAAGTATATCGGTTTAAAGTTTTATGGTATAATTCGAATGCGGAGGTGAATAAAGTTGATCCCTAAGAAACTCGGAATTTTCAATATGATGGAGTTTATTGTAGCTGAAATAACAGAAGACCTCTTTCTTATGAACAGTTTTCAGATATGTCAATGCGATAAGTGTAAGACTGACGTTATAATAATGGCTCTTAACAAGCTTCCCGCCAGATATGTGATTACGGAAAAGGGTCGCATATTTACAGAAATAGAAACATGTAAGTCGCAGTATAAGGTTGATGTGCTTAAGGCAGTCATTGAAAGCATAGAGACTGTAAGGGCCAGGCCGAGTCATCCGCCTCAGAAGATGAAAAGTTCTGTTCCTGACGGTATAGAGGATCCCAATCAGGTTGAAGCTTTTCTTGATGAGCTTGAGGATATAATTAACAAAAAATCAACAAAAAACAATTGAGTTCTTTGTTAATTGATTTATAAAAAAAGCTTTGAAATATAAGATTAATGGATATTAGAGAAAATAATGCTTTGAATCAATTCAAAGTATCTTATTTTTTTGTTAACGAAAAAGTTACCAACCTGTTTGTTCTTTGTATACTGTGTTATCTTCTTTTCACCCAAAAAAATTAAATTTATAGTATACTTAACAGGGATTATTTATGGAGGGTACAACAATGTTTGAGAACCTGCAGAAAAAAATGGCGAGTGTCTTTAAAACTCTCTCCGGCAAAGGAAGAATATCAGAATCAAACATAAAAGAGGCCGTTAATTCGGTCAAGCTTTCGTTGCTTGAAGCCGATGTCAATTACAAGGTAGTCAAGGAACTGGTTGAAAAGCTTAAGGTTGAATCCATAGGTGCTAAGGTAATGCAGAGCCTATCACCTGACCAGGAGTTCATAAGAATAGTCAGAGATGAACTGGTTGAAATAATGGGTGGAAAAGAACCTGTAAAGTTAGATCTTAAAAGAAATCCTGCTTATATAATGTTGGCAGGGCTTCAGGGAAGCGGTAAAACCACAAGTGCCGCCAAACTTGCCAAAATGTATAAAGAAAAAGGGCGTAAGCCTCTTCTTGTAGCTGCCGACACGTACAGACCAGCTGCTATAGAACAGCTTGTTCAGTTAGGAAGGCAGATAGATGTTCCAGTTTTTTCGGGGGATAGAAAGAATGCCCTGGAGATAGTAAAACAGGCAAAAGACTTTGCAATAAGAAATATACATGATATTGTTATTATTGATACCGCCGGAAGACTCCATATTGACAGCGATATGATGGCTGAAGTGAGAAAGATTCATGATATGGTTAATCCAGATGAAACCCTCATGGTAGTTGATTCTATGATGGGACAGGATGCCGTAAGAGCTGCAACGGAGTTCAATAATCAGTTAGAGCTTTCAGGATTTATAATAACCAAGCTCGACGGTGATTCAAGAGGCGGAGTAATAATCTCTATAAGGTATGTAACTTCCAAGCCTATAAAGCTGGTGGGTCTGGGTGAAAAGCTCGATAATCTTGAGCCTTTTTATGCTGAAAGGTATGCCGGCAGGGTTCTTGGAATGGGAGACGTTCTTACGCTCATTGAAAAAGTCGAAAAAGAGGTTCAAGGAGAAGAAGCGGAAAAAGCGGCGCAGAAGTTCCTTGAAAATAAGTTTGACCTTGAAGATTTTCTCCAGCAGCTTAAGCAAATAAAAAAACTTGGTCCTTTAAGTCAGATTCTTGAAATGCTTCCGGGAAATATTCCAAAGGAGAATGTTGATATTGCCAAGGGCGAAAAACAGATGAAGAAGATGGAAGCTATTATCCAGTCTATGACTCCCCAGGAGAGGAAAAACCCGAAGGTACTTAATTTTTCAAGGAAACAGAGAGTTGCCAAAGGCAGTGGTACATCACTTCAGGAAATTAACAAGGTTCTTCAGTCTTACGAGGAAATGAAAAAGATGATGAAGCAGTTCAAAAGTATGGGGAAAAAGAAGTTCTTTGGGAAAATGCCATTTAATATGTAATATTTAAAATATTCAGGAGGTGTTTTTTAGCATGGTAAAGATAAGATTGAACAGAATGGGAAGAAGGCATCAGCCGTTTTACAGATTAGTAGTGGTCGATTCAAGAGAAAAAAGAAGCGGACAGTATATTCAGTCGCTTGGATTCTATGATCCAATAAACGATAAGCTTCCGTTTAAAGTAGATTCGGAAAAAGCTATTGAATGGCTCATGAAGGGTGCTCAGCCTACTGATACTGCAAGAAATATACTTTCAAGAACCGGAGTTATGAAGAAATTTGATGAGATGAAGCATGCCCAGAAAGTTGCCAGAAAAGAAAATAAGGGAGCAGCAAATTAATGAAAGAGTTTTTAGAAGAAATACTGAAGAGAATTGTCAAGCATCCTGATGATATAGCGATAGTTGAGTTTGACGATACTTCAGTGAAGACTTTTGAAATTATTGTCAACAATGAAGATGTAGGTCAGATTATAGGAAAAGACGGAAGAACTATAAAATCGATCAACACCATCCTGAATGCTGCCAAGTCCAGCGAAGGTAAGAAGTTTGTCCTTAAGGTCATAAGGTGAGCGGATGCAAAGACTTGACGACCTGCTGAAGGATAGGATATCGGTTGGAAAGTTTTCAAATACCCATACTTTGAGCGGAGAACTTAAACTTCTGCCATATACAAATGCAACCGAAGTTTTTTCGGATCTTGATGAAGTTCTTCTTTTCAACCCGGAAAAGAAAAGTTTTTTCTTTTCCAAGGTTCTGAAAGTAAGAAGATCCAACAGACTATTTATACTTAAGCTCGCAGGCGTCGAAGATGTTGTATCGGCAGAAAAGCTTATCGGATTTGAGGTTTTTGTAGACAGAAGCAAAATGCCGCATACAGGTGCTGATGAGTACTATTTTTATGAACTTATCGGCTGTTCGGTTTTTGATGAAGAGGACTTCCTTTTAGGAACGGTTGAGGAAGTTTTTCAGACAGGCTCCAATGATGTTATACTCGTCCAAAAAAGCATAAGCAGATTTGAAAAAGAAGAGCTTCTTATTCCCTTGATAAAGCAGAATGTGATAAGTATAGACAAGCTAGGCAAGGTGATAAAAATAACGAAGCCGCAGTACTATGAAGATGATCAGAAAGATGAAGATTAGCGCTGTCAGCATTTTTCCGCAGATATTTTCTGTTCTTTCGGATTATGGAGTAACGGGAAAAGCTCTGGAAAAAAAGCTTATTGATTTTACTGCGTTTGATCTGAGAGAGTTTACCAGTGATAAGCACAAAGTTACGGATCGGCCGGGTTTTGGCGGTGGGGCCGGAATGGTGATGCTTATAGAGCCATTCTTCAATTTTTATGATTATTACATGAAAACCTATTCCGCAAAACCTTATGTAGTGCTTATGTCTCCGGCTGGAAAGACTTTTACAAACGATATTGCCAGAGAGCTTTCGCAAAAGGATGATCTGGTGTTTTTCTGCGGCAGGTATGAAGGCATAGATGAACGGATAAACAGCATAGTCGACATGGAACTTTCCGCAGGCGATTTTGTGATGACAGGCGGAGAACTTCCTTCGATGCTTATGATTGATGCCATATCTAGATTTATTCCTGGGGTTGTCGGAGATGAAAACAGCGTTATAAACGACTCTTTTTACGATGGGCTGCTTGATTATCCGCATTATACCAAGCCAGCCGTTTTCAGGAACATGACTGTACCGGAGGTTCTCAGGAGCGGTAACCACAAAGAAATAGATTTATACAGGAAAAAACAGAGCTTTATCAACACGATACTTAAAAGACCTGATCTTTTCATAAAAAGAGAACTTTCCGCCGAGGACAAGAAAGTGCTGGTCGAAATAATTACGGAGCTGATTAAAGATGCTTGACAAAATTTATGTTGCTCTGATCCACTATCCTATACTGGGCAGGGAAAACCAGATAATATCGACTGCAATAACTAATTTTGATATACACGATATTGCACGTTCGTGCAGAACATATAATGTAAAGAATTTTTATATAGTATGTAATCTGCCGGCTCAGAAAGAAATAGCGAAGAATGTTCTTAAGTACTGGATAGAAGGTTTTGGCAAGCAGTATAACCCAAACCGCAACGATGCGCTTTCCATTGCCAGATTAAAAAGCTATTACGAGGATGTTCTTCAGGATATACGAAGTATTGAAGGAAAAGATCCTAAAGTTGTATTTACTTCGGCTAAGCCAAGAGAAAATATCGTTTCATATCCCCAAATGTCACATATTATCAGAACGGAAGAATCACCCTTACTGATACTTTTTGGAACAGGATGGGGAATGCCCGAAGAAATACGTGAAACATGCAGCTATGAACTTGAACCTATAAGAGGTTTTTCTGATTTTAACCATCTTTCGGTGAGAGCTGCCGCAGCCATTACTCTTGACAGGCTGATAGGCGAAGAAGTAATTAAAACAATAAAATAAATCAATAAACTTTGTACAGGAGGGAATTAACATGGACGCTTTGATAAGAGCTATTGAGAAAGATTTCATAAGAACGGACATTCCTGCATTCAGACCAGGCGATACCGTTAAGGTTTCGGTGAAGGTTATAGAAGGCGGAAGGGAAAGGCTTCAGGCATACGAGGGAATAGTAATAAAGATAAGAGGCAGCGGGAACGGTAAAACTTTCACAGTAAGGAGAATGGGTGCGGACAATATCGGAATAGAAAGGGTTTTTCCATTCAACTCCCCTTCTATCGGAAAGCTTGAAGTAACAAGAAAAGGAAAGGCCAGAAGAGCCAAGCTTTATTATATAAGAGACATTAAGGGAAAGGTAAAGATAAAAGAAAGAAAGGACTGAGTTCCTTGAAATCTACGACTAAAGACAAGATAAAGAAAGAAGCATTGGACTGGACTTATGCGGCTATCTATGCTATAATCTTCGGAACCATAATAAGGCTTTTTGTCTTTGAAACAATGATGGTTCCAACAGAGTCTATGGTTCCTACGGTCGAGATAGGCGACAGAATGTTCATAGAAAAAATAACTTACCAGTACAAGGAGCCGCAGACAGGCGATGTAGTGGTTTTCTGGACTCCTTATGTGGATCAGAATGCTCTTAAAATGCTTGGACCATGGGATAAGTTTATGGATTTTTTTGCCCCAAAGGAGTTCACAGGGCATGTAAAGTATGTGAAAAGACTGGTAGGCAAGCCGGGAGATACGGTGAAGCTTGTTCCTGTTTCACAGCAAAGATGGGACGAGATAAGTAGCGGCAGCGTGAAGAGCCTTCCCACATGGATGAAAAATCTTATAAACCAGTTCGGAAAAGCCGAGTATATAACCAAAGATGTCAGAGATCTTGTGTGTATGGTTCAGGTTAACGGTGAAACGCCGGAGGAGTTTAAGGATCTTTACTATTTGAAGGATGCAGTTTTTTCGTCTGAACTATTTTATGAGTTCATGGCATTTCCTGCCAAGTATAAGCAGCAGATTCTTGAAGCTTTTCAGAAAACTAACCTGAGAATATTTGATCTTAACACACTGAGAATATACAACCAGACTTTAATGTATGAAGATTACTATAACTCTTATCTTAAGAATCTGGATCTTTCTCAGTACATATACAGGGATACAGATGGTCTTGTAGCTATTAAGGTTCCAGAAGGTTTTTATTTCTTTATGGGTGACAACTCTCCGAATAGCTTTGATTCGAGGTTTTTCGGATATGTTCCTGTGAAAAACGTAATCGGAACGCCGTTTCTCAGAATATGGCCGTTGAAAAGGGCTGGAACGGTATACTAAAAAAAATAAACCGCCTTGATGGCGGTTTTTTTCTGGCGGAGAAGGTGGGACTCGAACCCACATGGGGCTATTAACCCCATCGGTTTTCAAGACCGACGCCTTAGCCAATTAGACTACTTCTCCAAAACCACAATTATTTTACCATAAAGGATGGTGGTTGTCAATGTATGATAATGTGGATTATGTAAATATTCTATCAAGGTACCGGCTGGATTTTGAAGCAAAAGTTATTGACAAATTGATAGAATATAACCGCCTTATTATAGACTACCCTGCCAACCTTACGGCATATAAGGATTATGCCCGCGGGTTTGAAGCACTTATTATAGATTCTATTATAGCTGTCATAAACACCATGATAATGACCGACGAGGTCAGCAAGATAGTAGATATAGGAACAGGGGGAGGTATTCCGGGAATACCCCTTGCCATAATATTTCCGGAGAAAAAATTTTATCTCGTGGACAGTACAGCTAAGAAGACTAATGCTGTAGCGCTTTTCTGTAAAACACTCAATCTTGAAAATGTCGAGGTTTTTAATGAGAGAATAGAAGATTTTGCCCATAAACATAGGAATTTTTTTGATTTTGGAACATGCAGGGCTTTGGGAAGAACAGACATTACTCTTGAATATCTTGCCTGCATGATAAAAAATCAAGGACTTATCGGCCTTTATAAGGGTCCGGCTTACTATGCCCAGGAAAAAAAGTATGCAGATAAGGCAAGCAATATGCTGGGGCTTAAGGAAGATATAATCTATAGTTACAGATTTTACGAAAAGGATGAAGAAAAAACAAGACTTTATGTAACCTTCAGAAAAATAGGGAATACTGCATCAAAGTACCCCAGAAAAAACGGAGTTCCTGCAAATGAACCGTTGGCAGGAGAATGAGAGAAAATAAAAAACAGCTCTTGCGAGCTGTTTTAATTTACTTTGTTTTCTTTTTCTTTAAGTTCTTCTTCGGCCTTTTCAACAAGTACCTCAAGTTCCTCAACTGTGTAGAGTTCTGGAGGAGTTATCCCGTTAAAATGAGGTGATGCGTACTCTATGGTATATGCTCCGGTATTTATGAAATAAACAATGTCCTGATAATCTATATCGACAGGAAGCTCCACTTCATCGTATATAGTATCAACGCTGTCACAGGATGGTCCGGCGAGCGTCATTGATACTGTTTCGTGATTCTCTTTTCCATCTACGACAACCTCGTATCTGAAGTTTTCAATAGTTTCCATGAGACCGTGGAAAACTCCTACGTCAAGATATACCCAGTCCTGTGTTCCCTTTCTGCTTCTCAGAACTACTTTTGAAGCCATTACTCCTGCATTTCCAACCATGGATCTGCCTGGTTCGGAGAATATCCTCAATCCATCTACCCAGCCAAGATACTCATGGATAGCTTCATTTACTACATGGCCGATCTCTTCAACCTCCGGAATGGGCTTTACATGCTTTACAGGTATTCCGCCTCCCAGGTTAACAAGCTTAAGATAAATACCTTTTTCTGCAAGTTTTTCAAAAACTTTGCTTACACTGAGGATAGCTTCTTTCCACTTATGCTTGTTGTATGACTGCGATCCTACGTGGAAAGATACCCCATATGGCACAAGTCCCTTTCTGTTGGCATACTTAAGTATCTCTATGACATGATCCACATCTGTTCCGAACTTACCAGAAAGCGGCCAGTCGGCATCATTGGAGCTCATAGCTATTCTTCCGTAAACTTTCGCACCGGGAGCATTTCTGGCGATCTTTTCGACTTCCATTTCCGAATCAACTGCAAAATACTCTATTCCATTTTCCCAAGCGTACCTTATGTCTTCTTCTTTTTTTATTGTATTTCCGAAACTTATCTTCTTCGGATCTATTCCAAGCCCTAAAAGCTTATTTATTTCTCCTCTTGAAGCTGAATCAAATGAACATCCCAAATCTCTTAACATTTCAAGTATCTTTTCATGAGAATTGGCTTTGACAGCGTAAAAAATCTCGTTATTCTCAATCGAATTCTTAAGTCTGAAGTAATTCTCCTCAACATAAGAAAGATCAAGTACTAAAAAAGGGGTTTTCAAAATTCTTGCTGCTTTTCTGATAAGGTGTGTAAGTTCCACCTCATATCATCCTCCTTTATGGATATATATTATTTTTATCATTTATCGGATACTGGAATATATTAAATAATTTTAGTGTAACAACAAGGTACATGCTATGTAAAAAATAAGCGATTATAATGTAAAGATATCTGCGTAGAACCCCTGTCTTTATTACATTTTGAGTGCGATATATAAATTTGGCTTTCATAGGCGGGTTTCCGATAAGCCAAGAAAGTTCATGGTTGAAAAAGAAGCGTATTCTTTAGATATTATTACTAAAAAGAAGTAAATTCTTAATAATCTTCCTCTATAATCAAATAGTAGTAGATTTTCAAGTTTTTCGGAGGAAAAAGAATGTTTAAGGAACTTGGAGTAAAAAGTTTTATTTTAAAAGCCATTGAGGAAAAAGGTTTCAAGGAACCGACACCGGTTCAGACCCTTTGTATACCAGCTTTGATGGAAGGAAAAGACGTAGTTGTTCAGGCAAGAACAGGAACAGGAAAAACAGCGGCATTTGCAATCCCAGCTATACAGAAGTCTTTTAAAAGAGAAGGGATACAGGTGCTTATACTGGAACCTACAAGAGAGTTGACCAGACAGGTAGACGACGAAATCATGAGCTTGAAAAAATTCATAGGTCTTCGTATTGCTTCTGTATTTGGAGGGTCCAGCATTATTAACCAGATAAGAAACTTGGAACGTGGTGTGGAGATTATTGTTGGTACTCCCGGAAGAGTTAAAGACCTTATCGATAGAGGTATTTTAAAACTTGAAAAGGTTAAGCTTTTTGTGCTTGACGAGGCTGATGAGATGCTTGACATGGGTTTTATTGAAGATGTCGAATATATCATGTCAAAGCTTCCGGTCAGTGTGCAGAAAGGCTTTTTTTCGGCTACTTTCCCCCAGGAGGTTATGAACCTGGTTGAAAGGAATATGAATGAACCCGAGCATATCAATACTATCCCGCCGGAAGAAGCAAATACTTTTACACAGCAGTTTTACGCCATTTCCGTTGAATCAAAGTACGGAAAACTCAAAGAGCTGCTGAATGAGGACGGAAAGTTCATGATATTCTGCAGAACCAGAATGGAGGCGGACGATCTTTTTTACAAGCTTAAGATGGACGGCTTCAGGGTTCTTGAACTTCACGGAGGTCATACTCAGAAGATGCGGAATATGTCTATTGACACATTCAGGAGATGGAACAACGGAATTCTCGTAGCAACAGATGTGGCAGCCAGAGGACTTGACATCAAAGGCGTTACACATACTATTAACTACAACATTCCCGAAGATATCAAGAAGTATGTGCACAGAATAGGAAGAACGGCAAGAGCTGGTCACAGCGGAGTTGCCATAACCATATTCGAAAAGAGGGAAACTAGGGTTATAAAGGAACTTGAGCTTATAACCAACGACAAGATGCTTCCTTTTGAAAGTCAGGATGAAAGTATCCTCAAACAGATACGTACCGATTATTACAAGGCAAAGCAACAGAATATTAGGAATGAAAGGTATCAGAACTCAAGAAACTCAAATAATCGCATGAGCGATAATAAATTTACTGGAAGATCTACTACAAATAAATCGTCGGGTAATTATAACAAAAATCATAAACCTTACAAACCTAACAGAGTTGCCTCTGTATCATAAAAAATGCAGTCCTTTTGGACTGCGTTTTTTATATGGTATAATTCAAATACTGATGACTTTAATTAAACTTTTTCAAGGGGGAAACATGCTCAAACCTATCAGAAAAACAGCATTTTATAAGTATCTCAAAAACGAAGGTCATGAGATATCTGTTTTTCTCAGAAACGACACTCTTATCCGTGAAACGCTTTTTTCTTCAAATTCAAGAGCTTACAGATCACTGAGAATATTTAACCTTGTTATGTCCCTGATAATATTTCTTCCTGTGGTAGCAAGCTTACTTGATATGAACCTTCCTCATTTTTTGGGATATCTGATATCTGCACTTGGCATATATCTGGTATGGATCTTTGAACTTATAACTAAGTCCACGCTTTTTGAGGAAATCAAAACCTTTACAATAATGCAGGTATCTCTTCACAGCGTATTTGGTATGTACCTCCAGTTTTATGACAAGTATACTTATTTTGATGATTTTTTGCATATTACCGGTGGAATGTGGCTTTCTCTGGTACTTTTCCCGATAATACTTGCCATTGAGCTCACATTTACTTCACAGAAGCTGTCTACAGCCATATGGAAGGTAAATCTTTCAACTTTTTCACTTTCTGTGACACTGGGAACTCTTTGGGAAGTATTTGAGTTTTTATCTGATATTATTTTCAGGGATTATCCAGGGTATAGGCTGGCTCAGCAGGACAGTCTGTTTGATACCATGACTGATCTTATCTACGACTGTGCAGGTAGTATACTTGGTATAATGCTTTTTTGGTATCTTCTCAGAAAGCTAAGTAAAAACAGGGATATTTATAATCTGCTTGAACGTATCGGTAAAAGCTTGCGCATGTTCATGGACAGAAAAAAATCAAAGTCTGAAAATCTTTAAATACTTGATATGCCAGGCACTTTAGAAAAAAGCCTTGTTTTTTCGACGTGATCAAGATTCATTATATATCTGGTAAATCGTTCTATTCCTATGCCGCATCCGGCGGAAGGTTTGAGCATGTTTTCCTTTGCCAGCTTAAGATAGTCCTCATAGTTTTTCTCCGGTGTGCCCTTCATCTTCATTCGCTTTAATATATGTTCGTATTCATACTCTCTTTCTCCTCCAGATATGCCTTCTCCAAAACCCTTTGGATATATGAGGTCAAAGTCTAAAAGTATATCAGGATTATAATCATTTTGCCTGTCATAGAACTCCCTGTCTTTTATGGGCATGTCTATGACCCAGAAAGGTTCCTTTGTCCTTAT
>Ga0208826_1001935_pt1 | contig 16252 bp, 17 predicted proteins | sample AD_UKC115_MetaG_FD_184451 | JGI IMG/M metagenome (GOLD analysis project Ga0208826, IMG submission 184451) | Active sludge microbial communities of municipal wastewater-treating anaerobic digesters from Hong Kong - AD_UKC115_MetaG (SPAdes)... | ecosystem: Engineered > Bioreactor > Anaerobic >...
GAGGGCGGCCTCGATGGCCGTGTGATTCTCCGTGAATCGACCCGTCGGCGCCGGAACCGAGATCGCGACGATGTGCCCGCCGGTGACGCGGTCGGCCACACCCGCTGCCGAGATTCCCGGCGTGTGCTCGTCGTGGTCGAAAGCGATTCCGCTGCGGCGGATCTCGTCGATCTCACGGTGCAGCGCATCGCCGGCGGGGATGACCCGGGCCAGCTCCGCCTCATCGAGCACGGCCAGGGCGGCCTTGCCGTTGGCGGAGTTGCGCACCGGGAACCGGATGCCGACCGCCGACACCGCCCGCAGTCGGTGCACCGACTCGATCTGGTCGATGAACCACATCTGGTTACCGCGCAGCACCGACAGGTCCACCGTTTCCCCGGTAGCTGCGGCGATCGCCTCGAGCGCGGGCCGGAACTGCGCGGCCAGGTGCGTGGCGTCGGCGGTGCCGAGGCCCAGGAGCCGATCGCCCAACAGGATGCGACCGCCGTCGTCCACCGCGGCATACCCGACTTCGACCAGGCCCACCAGGAGCCGGCGGGCGGTCGATTTGGCCAGGCCGAGCCGGGCGCCGAGGTCGACCAGGCGAAGTTCGCCGGGTGCGGTGGCGATCTCGTCGAGTGCCGCGGCGGCTCGGCGGAGCACTTGGATGCCGTCTTCCCTGTTCGGCATTCTGCCACTATATTGAGCCGGATAACGGAACACAATGATCCGGAATGCGAATCTTCGGGAGATCGCGATGGCTCTACCTGCAGGTCGATACTTTCAGCGTTCTGACGCCGACTACGAAGCCGCGCGCGCAGCCACCGTCTGGAATGCCCGGTTGCCGGATCGCTTCCCCGACCTGATCGTCCAGGCGCGGGACGCCGACGACGTGGTGGCCGCAATACGGCATGCCAAGCAGCACGGGCTGACAGTCGGGATGCGGTCGGGCGGGCACAGTTGGGCCGCCAACCACGTCCGCGACGGTGGCATGCTGATCGACGTCAGCCGACTCGACGACTGCCGCATCGACCCCGACCGCATGGTCGCGGTCGTCGGCCCCGGCAAGGGCGGCAGCGTGCTGGCGGCCGAACTCGACGCGCTCGGCCTGTTCTTCCCGGTCGGCCACTGCAAGGGCGTGTGCATCGGCGGGTATCTGCTGCAGGGCGGGTACGGCTGGAACAGCCGGGTGCTGGGCCCGGCGTGCGAGAGCGTCATCGGGGTGGAGGTGGTTACCGCCGACGGCGAGCGGCGGTACTGCGATGCCGACAATGACCCCGAATTATATTGGGCGGCAAGGGGATCAGGACCCGGGTTCTTTGCTGTGGTGACCGCCTTCCACCTGCGCCTGTATCCGCGACCGGGCGTGACGGGCAGCAGTCTCTACATCTATCCGGTCGAGTACGCCGACGAGATATTCAGCTGGGCCCGGTCGATCAGTGCCGAGGTGGACCGCCGGGTCGAGTTGCAGATCGTCACTTCGCGGGAGGTGCCCGGCGCGGGACTGAACACTCCCGGCATCGTGATGGCGTCACCGGTGTTCGCCGATGACGAGACCGAGGGCGCCGACGCGCTGAAACTCCTGGGCACCTGCCCGGTGCGCGAGAAGGCCCTGGTGGCGGTGCCGTTCGCGCCGCTGGATCTGGCGGGTTGGTACGACGCGGTCATGACGAACTATCCGTCCGGACATCGCTACGCGACCGACAACATGTGGACGTCGGCGTCCGCGGAGGCGCTGCTGCCGGGAATCCGGCGCATCATCGACACCATGCCGCCGCACCCGGCCCATTTCCTGTGGCTCAACTGGGGGCCGTCGCCGCAGCGGCAGGACATGGCCTACAGCCTCGAGGACGAGATCTACCTCGCGCTCTACACCGCCTGGCAGGCCGAGTCCGATGACGAGCGGTACCACGACTGGGCCCGGTCCAACATGGCTGCGATGTCCGAATTGGCCACCGGCGTGCAACTTGCCGACGAGAACCTGGGCGAACGCCCGGCGCCGTTCGTCAGTGACGAAGCGCTGACGCGCCTGGACCGCATCCGTGCCCACTACGACCCCGAGGGGCGGTTCCACAGCTGGATGGGCCGGCCATGGTGAACTACCTCGGCTACCGCGACGGCGACGCGCAGACTCCGTGGGGCCGCTTCTACGAACCGAGGATGGCGCCGCTCCCGCGCCACGTCGCCGAGGCACTCGAGCATGGTCCGCAGGCCGATCCGGTGCTGCCCGAATTCGATTCGGCGGCAACGCTCCTCGATCACGAAGACCAGCAGACCGAGAACGGCTACGGCCGGCTGAGCGACGGCGGGCTGCAGGTCTCGGTTCGCACCGACATGCCTGGAGTCACCCCGGCGATGTGGGAATGGTGGTTCGGCTGGCACGGCAGCGACGCGCGGCGGTACAAGCTGTGGCACCCGCGGGCGCACGTGTCGGCACAGTGGTCCGACAGTGGTGCCGACGGTTGGTACGTCGGCCGCACGTCGCTGGTGACCGAGTACCTGGGATCGGCCCGGGCCCGGGCGGCCATCCGCTTCGTCGAGCCCGCCGAACTGGGATTGTCGGTGCCCGCCGACCAGGCGGCGATCTGCGCCCGACTCGGCTCACCCGATCTGCCGGTCGACGTTGGCTGGTTGATCCATCTCGTCCGCCCGAGCGCCGATGGATCGCAGATGCGGTCACGATTCTGGATGGGCGGGCGGCACGTCGCCGTTCGCGCGAACGGCACTGGTATTCGCCTGGCGGACAAGGTGGTTCGTCCCGTCGCCGCACGGATGCTCCCCGACCCACGGGACCTGCTGGTGCATTGTGCGCAGGAGATGAACCACCTGGCGGGGTTCCTGCCCGAACTGCACGGCGCGCTCGGCGATTCGTGATCGAACTTTTCCCGCTCCCGCCGCGTGCTTCTGTCACCATGGAACGTGGCGGAAAGGGCGACACATGAGCGGATTCGACAGACGCGGCGTGCTCCTCGGGGCGGGCGCGCTGGGTGCGGGAGCGGTCATCGCCGCCTGCAGCAGCTCCACCAAGACCGAACCGACCGCGTCCGAGGCGACCACGTCCGAAGCGTCGGCCGGTGCCGAGAGCACGTCGACGAAACCGGCCGGCACCCAGATCGATGCGTCGACGGTCCCGGTCGGCGGTGGGCGGGTGCTCGAGGATGTGAAGATCGTGGTCACCCAGCCGACGGCCGGTCAGTTCCACGCCTTCAGTGCGGTGTGTACGCACAAGGGCTGCACCGTCAACAAGGTCGCCGATGGACTCATCGAATGCCCTTGTCACGGAAGCACTTTCAGCGCTTCTGACGGATCGGTCGAGCACGGTCCGGCCACCGCGTCGCTGGCGGCGAAGACCGTCACCGCGGACGGTGCGAAACTGACCGTCTCCTAGTTTCCTACGTGCAGACGGCGCCGACGGCGGCCGAACCGACCAGCTTGGTGTACTTGGCCAGCACGCCGGTGGTGTAGGTCGGCGGCAGCGGCTCGAAGTCCTTCTTGCGGACCTCCAGTTCGTCAGCGTCGACCAGCAGATCGAGGGTGCAGTTGGCGACGTCGAGACGGATGCGGTCGCCGTCGCGCACGAACGCGATGGGCCCGGCGTCGACGGCCTCGGGAGCGATGTGCCCGACGCACAGCCCGGTGGTGCCACCGGAGAACCGGCCGTCGGTCATCAGCAGCACGTCCTTACCCAGGCCGGCGCCCTTGATGGCGCCGGTGATGGCCAGCATCTCGCGCATGCCCGGACCGCCCTTGGGTCCCTCGTAGCGGATCACCACGACGTCACCGTGGGTGATGGTGCCGTCCTCCAGCGCGTCCAGCGCAGCCCGCTCCCGCTCGAAAACCCTTGCGGTGCCTTCGAACACGTCGGAGTCGAAGCCGGCCGACTTGACCACCGCGCCCTCGGGCGCCAGCGAGCCGTGCAGGATCGTGATGCCGCCCGTCGGGTGGATGGGCTGTGACAGCGCGCGCAGCACCTTGCCGTCGGGATCCGGCGGGGCGATGTGCGCCAGGTTCTCGGCCATCGTCCGGCCGGTGACCGTCAGGCAATCACCGTGCAGCAGGCCCGCGTCCAGCAGGGCCTTCATGACCACCGGCACCCCGCCGATGCGGTCGACGTCGTTCATCACGTAGGAGCCAAAGGGTTTCACGTCGGCCAGGTGTGGCACCTTGGCGCCGACCCGGGTGAAATCCGCCAGCGTGAGCTTGACGTTGGCCTCGTAGGCGATGGCCAGCAGGTGCAGCACGGCATTGGTGGAGCCACCGAAGGCCATCACCACCGCGATCGCGTTCTCGAACGCCTCCTTGGTCAGGATGTCGCGTGCGGTGATGCCGCGGCGCAGCAATTCGACCACGGCGATGCCGCTCTTGCGGGCGAACCCGTCGCGGCGGCGATCGGTGGCCGGGGGAGCCGCGGAACCCGGCAGCGACATGCCGAGCGCCTCGGCGGCGCTGGCCATGGTGTTGGCGGTGTACATGCCGCCACAGGCGCCTTCGCCGGGACAGATCGCGCGCTCGATGGCGTCGACGTCCTCGCGGCTCATCAGTCCGCGGGCGCACGCGCCGACCGCTTCGAAGGCGTCGATGATCGTGACGTCCTTCTCGGTGCCGTCGGACAGCTTGGCGCGCCCGGGCAGGATCGAGCCGGCGTAGAGGAAGACGCTCGCCAGGTCCAGGCGGGCGGCGGCCATCAGCATGCCGGGCAGCGACTTGTCGCAGCCGGCCAGCAGCACGGAGCCGTCCAGCCGCTCGGCCTGCATCACGGTCTCGACGGAGTCGGCGATGATCTCGCGCGACACCAGCGAGAAGTGCATGCCCTCATGGCCCATCGAGATGCCGTCGGACACCGAGATGGTGCCGAACTCCATCGGGAAGCCACCGGCCTCGAACACGCCTTCCTTGACGGCCTTGGCCAGGCGGTCCAGGGACAGGTTGCAGGGCGTGATCTCGTTCCACGACGACGCGACGCCGATCTGCGGCTTGGCGAAGTCGTCGTCGCCCATGCCGACCGCACGGAGCATGCCGCGGGCGGCGGCCTTCTCCAGGCCGTCGGTGACGTCGCGGCTGCGGGGCTTCATGTCGGGAACGGATTTCTTCTCAGAACCTGAGGGCATGCGTTCAAGTATGAACTCCGAGCATTTGGCGCCCAAAATCCCTCTCCGATCCGACGCCACCAATACCCCTTGGGGGTATCCGGTAGGGTAGCCGGTATGACCACCAACAAGATTCCGGCCGCACTTGCCGCCGTGGCGACCGCGCTGTTCCTGTCCGGCTGCGGCGCCGCCACCAAGGATGCGCACACCGATCACCCGGCCTCGGACACGGCCGTGATCAGCGCCGCCCCGGCCGGCTTCGACACCGATGACGTCACCTTCGCCACCAACATGATCCCGCACCACCAGCAGGCCATCGAGCTCGCGGCGATGGTTCCGGACCGCTCGAAGAACCCGCAGCTGGTGGCGCTCGCCAGCCAGATCTCGGGAGCCCAGCAGCCCGAGATCGACACCATGAAAGCCTTCCTGGTGCAATGGAACGAGAACCCCCAGGACAGCAGCGGTCATGACGGCCACGGCGCCATGACGGACCACGGCGATATGGCCGGAATGGTCGACGACGCCACCATGGCCAAGCTCCAGACACTGCAGGGGACGGAGTTCGACACCCTGTGGCTGAACTCGATGATCGGCCACCACCAAGGGGCCATCGAGATGGCCAAGGCCGAGCTGGCCAACGGGCAGAACGTCGACGCCAAGACGCTGGCCCAGCAGATCATCACCGCCCAGCAGGGTGAGATCGACCAGATGCAGAAGATGCTGGCGGGCAACCCGTGACCGAGGAACACGGCGCCCACGGGTACTCGGCGAACAAGGAGAATTACGCCAAGCGGCTGCGCCGCATCGAAGGTCAGGTCCGCGGCATCGCAAAGATGATCGACGAGGACAAGTACTGCATCGACATCCTGACGCAGATCAGCGCGGTCAACAGCGCGCTGCAGTCGGTGGCGCTCGGCCTGCTCGAGGAGCATCTCGGCCACTGCGTCAGCCATGCCGTGGCGCAGGGTGGCGACGAGGCCGACAAGAAGCTGGCCGAGGCGTCGGCGGCGATTGCCCGGTTGGTGCGCTCGTAAGCCCATGCTCTAGGGGTTACCGGTGAATTGTCACCAGCCGGATCGCCGATAGCATTTGCTGGTGGCTTCTTCCGGAAAATTGAATGTGGCCCCCGCCGTGATGGCGGATGCGTGCGAGTCGTTGTCGGGTGCGTCACAGCATTTGCTGAATGAGCTCACGTCGCTGGACGCGACCGTGTCAGGGATGCTCGCCGGTTGGCAGGGCAATTCCGGTAGTGCTTACGGCGCCGCCTACCGGCAATGGCTGGACGGCGCTCACGAGGTGGAGTCAGCGCTGTCCACCATGGCGCGACTCCTCGGCGAGGCCGGCAAGGCCTACGCACAGGGCGACGAGCAGTCCGCAGCGGGTCTGGGGAGTCTTGGCAATGGCTGAGCCGTTCAGCGTGGATCCCGAGGCTCTGGCCGATGCGCTGGAGCGGATGCAGAGCTTCCAGAAGCTGTCGCGGGCATTGCTCGAGGAGATCGACCGCACCGTGAAGGACCTGCACATCAGCTGGCACGGCGAAGCCGCGGCCGCGCACGTCCAGGCGCACGAGAAGTGGACGCACGGTACCGAGCAGATGGACCACGCGGTCAACGCGCTGCATCGAACGGGCACGGGCGCACACACCAACTACACGCAGGCGGCCGCGGCCAATCGGACGATGTGGTCCTAGCGCGGTGCGGTCATGGCTCCGATAACCGTCGACCCCAATGCACTATCGGGTGCGGGGGTTTCCGTCGGTGCGGTCGGCGACGGGTTGGCCGCCGCGATGTCGACGTTGACGGCCACGTTCAACGCCAACACTGGCCAGGACTCGGCCGGTCTGCTGTTCGGCGAGCAGTACACGAAAGCCGCGGGCGAACTCCTCAAAGCCGTCAGCTCCGGGGTCAACGCATGCCGCAACATCGGTTACGGGGTGCAGGTCAGCGCAACGAATTATTCACGCGCCGAGGCGAACTCGGATATCAGCGGCCGCAGCCAGCCATTGTCTCCGCCGCCGTGTCCGGCACCGCTATCTGCGCCCGGTTCGCCGAGTGCCACCGGCGGCGGTGTCGCCGAGCCAATCTTGTGGTGTGTTGTCGAGGCACTGATCGGGGATCTGTGGCCGAACGGCGACCCGTCTGCGATGCGGGCAGCCGCGGCGGCGTGGCGTGCCTTCGCCAGTCCATTGCACCACGTCAGCGTGGACATGTCAGGCGCCTACAACGCGATCGGCGCCCAGCACATGGACGAGGCCGAGCTGATCCAGAAGCCGATCCGCGACATCGGCACCGCGTTCTCCGACGTCGCTTTCAGTGGCGAAAAGCTGGCCGGTGCGCTGGAACAGTTCGCCTCCGACGTTCAGCAGACCCAGCAGGCCATCCGCGACCTGCTGCACAAGCTGGGTTCCATCGGCGGAATCGTCGGCACGTTCTTCGAATTCGTCAAGGGTCACGGCGAAGAGGAACTGCACGAGATCGCCGAGGATATCAAGACGGTGCTGCACCACCTGAAGGCCGAAGCCGACGCCAAGTCGCAGATCATCACGCAGGGTAAGGCGGATGTCGGCCGGTGGGCGCTGCAACTCGAATCGTGGGCGGACCGCAAGTTCGTCGATTTCTTCGGTGAGCATGTCGGCAGGGTTCTGGCGACCGACTTCAACATGTTCATCGACAGCGAGGAGGGTGGGTTCCGCTGGCTGGTCAGCACGGCAGAGGGATTGTCAGCGCTGAACCCGGCGCGGTTCGCCTACGACCCCAAGGGTGCGGCGCAGACCTGGGGAAGCATCGCGGAACTGGGCAACCTGGTGATGGACCCGGCGGGCACGTACGCCAGGGACCCCGAGGGGGTCAAGGCAATCCTGAAAGGCCTTGCGCGCACTGATGAGTGGAGCAAGGACCGTCCCATGCTCGGCCTGACCCAGAACGTCCTCGATGTGGCGACGCTGGCGATACCGGGTGTCGGCGAGGGCGGTGCTGCAGCGGATGCGGCATCGGCTGCCGGCCGTGTGGCGCGTGTCGCAGATGTGGCCGACGAGGTTGGCGGCGTCGCGCGAACCACGGGCAGGCTGGGTGAAATAGGCCGGGGTGCTGGAGCTTTGGCCGATGTCGGCAAGGAAGGCGCCGGTATTGCCCAAAAGTTCGACGACATCGCCAAGAAGCCGCTTGCTCCTGAGGTCCCCGGCGGACGACCGGCGTCTTTGCCGGAAACAGCGGAGCGCGGTGTTCCAGCGGTGACGAAGGAGCCCGTGCGGAGTACACCTCCGGTGGCACAGCCGGGTGAGGTGGCCGCGGCGAAGGTGCCTGCGGCAGAACGGGCTTCAGTGCCCGCGGATGTGCGTCCGGCACCGGCTGCCGAACCGGCGGCTGTCGGTGCCGCTGAGAAGATACCTACGACATCGGCGATGATGACTCCGCTCAGCGGTGTTGGTGATGTGCTCAAACCCGTTGAGAGCGTGGCATCTTCGGGTGCCCAAGTGGTTTCCGGGCTGGGCAAGAGTCTCGGGGGAGTGGCTGACGGTCTCGGTGCGGGGAGTCACGCGCCGGGTGTGGTGGCGGACCTCGGTCGGGGTGCTGAGCATGCGCCGGCCGGTGGTGGTGGCCATGGCGGTGGAGGCGTGGCTGATGTGGCGGAGCACGGTCACGTTGAACCGGGCAATGGGCACGTGGGACTTGCGGACCGTGGAGGTCAAGGTGAGGAGGGTGAGCGAGTGCTCCACGGCGAAGGACCCGACGACGGTTCGCCCCCGGAGCATGGGGAATTCAACGGATTGACGGACCAGCAGCGCGACGAAATTCTGGCGTTGGACAAAGGTGATCGACCTGATCCCAGTGAATATCTACCTCCGGAATTTATTGAGCAGCACCTCGGCCGGTTCGACGGCGGCGTAACGCGATTCATGACCGCGGACAATCTGGATGCATTCGGGATCGGGCAGCGCGATGGCACAACTTTTGTATTCCCAAAAGACGAGTTGGACGGCCTCATGAATGCTACGGGAGGCGATAAGGCTCGACTCGAAAGAGCACTGGGCTTGCCGGAGGGCTATTTTTCGAGTTACAACGTTGTGCGCGTGGATATCGTGGATCCGCGTGACTACAACCTCCGCGTGCCCTCAGGAAACGAAGCAGGTGCCAATGATAAGTGGCTTCCGGGCGGGTACCTTCCTGAGGGGATGCCCGAGGCGGTAATCGACGGTGGCGAAGTCCCGCGGAGCGACTACACAGTGACAGACTTGTCTAAAGACCCAGAGGGAACACAATGAAATTTGAGAACACATTTCTATCGCGAGAACATCGTTACTGGCTTGGAATCGAAACCGAGTCAGGTGAGCATTTTGCCGCAATTCCCGTGAGTAACCAAATGGTCGACTATGTCGAGGCGTATAGAATAAGTGACGCCGAGTACCAAAAATTCCTCGCGGATGGGGGTGCGGCACTCGATTTCGTTGAGGGCTGTCGACGTCGAGAACATGACGATCGCCTGTTCTTGCGGCCAGGCGCGGACCGTGGCACTCCAATGTGAGTGGCTTCTCGTGGTCCAGGACTGCCTCGCGGAGGCGTCGGCGGCCATCGCGCGGCTGGTGAGGTCCTGAGAATCGGTTGAGAGTGGTAACGAAAAGGGCGGCCACTGCGATCATCCTCACAACTGAAGGCGCTGGTCACAGCGGTGAACCCGCTGGTCGGCCGCCGCTGGCGGCAAGGGTTACCCAGTCGGCTGTGTCAGACTGGACGGAGTTTCTGACGTGTGGAGGTTGGTTATGCGAGGGCGCGCGATGAGCACGCTGACGGCGATGCTGGGGGCCATGGGCCTGTCGGCGGCCATGGTGCTGGGGGCTGCCCCGGCGCTGGCCGACCCGGATCCGAACATCGCTCCGGTCGATCCTGCCGCTCCCGCGGCACCGGCCGCGCCGGTGGTGCCGAACAACTATCCGTTCGCGGCCGGCGACCCCCGGACCCAGCCGATCGAGATCCCGCCGCCCGCCCCGGTGATGCCGTGGGAGCAGCCGCAGCCGGTGACGCAGATCCCGCCGGGCACCCCGGCCGGCCAGAACCCGCTGCCCTTCGAGGGCACCGCGCCGTTCCGCCCGCCCACCTTCAACCCGTCCAACGGGTCGATGGTCGGGGTGGCCAAGCCGATCTACATCAACTTCGCGGTGCCGATCGCCAACCGGCAGCTGGCCCAGGACTCGATCCACATCTCGTCGGTGCCTCCGGTGCCGGGCCGGTTCTATTGGGTCACCGACACCCAGCTGCGCTGGCGTCCGCAGGACTTCTGGCCGGCCAACACCGTCGTCAACATCGACGCGGCGGGCACCAAGTCCACCTTCCGCACCGGTGACTATCTGGTGGCCACCATCGACGACAAGGCCCACCAGATGGAGGTCATGCGCAACGGGAAGCTGGAGAAGACGTTCCCGGTGTCGATGGGCCGACCGGACGGCAAGCATGAGACCAAGAACGGCACCTACTACGTGCTGGAGAAGTTCCCCGAGATCGTGATGGATTCCTCCACCTACGGTGTTCCGGTGGATTCGGCCGAGGGTTACAAGCTCAAGGTGCAGGACGCGGTCCGGATCGACAACAGCGGTGCCTTCGTGCACAGCGCGCCGTGGTCGGTGGGCGATCAGGGCAAGCGCAACGTCAGCCATGGCTGCGTGAACCTCAGTCCCGCCAATGCGCAGTGGTTCTACGACAACTTCGGCAGCGGCGACCCGGTGGTCGTCAAGGGCACCGGCGGTGGCTGGTACAACACGCCCGACGGCGCCTCCGATTGGCAGATGTTCTAGAGATCCAACACCTTTCGATCTGTTCAGCGGTCCTTGCGACGCTGACTCGCACTTCGTCGCAGCCGGTGCTGAACAGATCCCGGGGGAGGACGGCTCAGTTCCAGATGTGTACGCGGTGCTCCGGCGCCAGGTACAGCTCGTCGGCGGGGTCCACGTCGAAGGCCTCGTAGTAGGCGTCGATATTGCGGATGACGCCGTTGCAGCGGAACTCCGGCGGTGAGTGCGGGTCGGTGGCAAGACGCCGGATCGCCTCGGCGTCACGCGATTTCGTCCGCCACACCTGTGCCCAGCCGAAGAACACTCGTTGCACGCCGGTCAGGCCGTCGACCACCGGGGCCTCCGCGCCGCCCAGTGAGAGTTGATATGCGAGCAGCGCTATCGAGAGGCCGCCCAGGTCGCCGATGTTCTCCCCGACGGTGAACGCGCCATTGACGTGATGCCCGTCGTCCAGCGACCGAGGCACGAAATCATCGTATTGGGCGATCAGAGCCGTTGTGCGGGAGCCGAATTCGTTGCGGTCGGCATCGGTCCACCAGTCGACGAGATTGCCGTCCCCGTCGTACTTGGCGCCCTGATCGTCGAAACCGTGCCCGATCTCGTGACCGATCACCGCGCCGATGCCGCCGTAGTTGGCGGCGTCGTCGGCGTCGGCGTCGAAGAACGGCGGCTGCAGGATGGCCGCGGGGAACACGATCTCGTTCATGCCGGGGTTGTAGTACGCGTTGACGGTCTGCGGTGTCATGAACCATTCGTCGCGGTCGACGGGACCGCCGAGCTTGGCCAACTCGCGGTCGTACTCGAGGGCATGGCCGCGCTGGTAGTTGCCGTACAGATCATCGCGGCGCACAACGAGTTCCGAGTAGTCCCGCCACCGCTTCGGGTAGCCGATCTTGGGCGTGAACTTGTCCAGTTTGGCCAGGGCCCGCTCGCGGGTCTCCGGCGTCATCCACGCCAGACTGGTGATCGACACCCGGTAGGCCTCTCGCAGGTTGGCCACCAACTGATCCATCCGCGCCTTGTGGTCCGGCGGGAAATGGCGCTCCACGTACAGCTTTCCGAGTGCGTCACCCATCAGGCTCTCCACCAGCGCCACGCCGCGCTTCCAGCGCTCGCGGATCGCCTCGGTGCCCGACAGGAGCTTTCCATAGAACGAGAAGTCCTCGGCCACAATCTCATCGGTGAGCATCCCCGCGCGGCCGTGGATCAGGCGCCAGCGGGCCCAGTCCTTCCACTGGCCCAGGTCCGCACTCGACCAGAGTGCCGCGAACGCGCTCAGGTAGTCGGGCTGGCGCACCACCAGTTCGCCTGCGAGCTGCGGCGAGGCGCCCAGCGCGCCGATCCAGCCGGCCCAGTCGAATCCTGGTGCCTGCGCGGACAACTCGGCGAACGTGCGCAGATTGTAGCTCAGCTCGGCGTCACGCCGTTTAACCACGTCCCAATGTGCTTGGGCCAGCTGGGTTTCCAGTTCGACGATGCGTTCGGCGGTGGTCGCGTGATCGGCGGGCTCGCCGCCGTACACCAGTGCGAACATCCGCGCGATGTGGCCGGGGTAGGCGGCCAGGATCTCGGCGTGCTGCGGATCGCGGAAGTACGACTCGTCGGGCAGGCCGATGCCGGACTGCGTCAGGTGCACCAGGTAGCGCGTCGAATCCTTCGAGTCGGTGTCGACGTACACGCCGGCGCCACCGCCCACGCCGGTGCGCTGCAGTTGCCCCACCACCGCGGCCAGGGCGCCGGCGTCGGCCGCGGCGTCGATGAGCGCCAATTCGTCGCGCAGCGGTTGCGTGCCGCGTGACTGCACCGTGGCCTCGTCGAGGAAGCTGGCGTACAGGTCGCCGATGCGCTGCTGGTCGGTGCCCACCGGTGCGCCCGCGGCGGCGGCTTCGGTGATCAGGTCGCGCACCTGCTCCTCGGCGCGGTCGAACAGCGAGCGGAACGCGCCGTCGGTCGCGCGGTCCGCGGGTATCACGTACTCGGTCAGCCAGCGTCCGTTGACATGTCCGAACAGGTCGTCCTGCGGGCGGGTCTGCGGGTCTACGTGGCTCAGGTCCAGGCCCGAGCGAACTGTCGTGGTGGCCACGCCACCATCCTTACCAGAGACCGCCGGGTACCCTCACCGCCATGCCCGAGGACGCCCAGGATGCCGGAGCGCCGGCGGTGAAGCAGACCACCTTCTCCCGGCACGGCGTGGTGTCGGCGCTGTTGGGGCTGATCTGCGTCGCCGCGGCGGCACTCCTGGCGCTGACCTGGGTCCACCACCGCAGCGACGTCGCCGAACGCACCCATCAGACCGCGGCCATGCAGGCCGCGATCGACTGGACCGGCGTGCTGATCAACATGACCAAGGACAACGTCGAGACCAGCCTGCAGAAGTTGCACGACGGCACCGTCGGCCAGCTCAACACGGACTTCGAGGCCTCGGTCCAGCCCTACCGCGACGTCGTCCGGACACTGCAGTCCCAGACCACCGGTCAGATCGAAGCGGTGGCGATCGAGAACGTCCACCACGACCTCGACGCACCGCCCGGCACGTCCAACCCGCCGTCGGAATTGCCTGCCGGCATGGCTGCGCGCACCGACACGGTGCTGGTGGTGGCCACCTCGGTCAGCCAGAACGCGGGCGGTCAACCGCAAACGGTGCGCTGGAACCTGCGCCTGGACGTCTCCGACGTCGACGGACAGCTGCTGATCTCGCGGCTGGAATCGTTGCGATGAGGAACTTCGTGCGGGTGCTGCTCATCGACGTCGTCGTCCCCGTGGCGGTGCTGGTCGCGCTCGCGTTGATGGGCCTGTTCCTGGGCTGGCCGCTGTGGTGGGTGGCGGTGGCCTCGATGCTGGCGCTGCTGGTGGTCGAGGGTGTGCTGCTCAACCTCTACCTGGTGCGTCGCGACCGGGTCAGTTTCGGCACCGACGATGACGGTCCACGACTGCGCCTGGCCCTGGTCGGTCTGGTGACCGCGCTGCTGGTGGCCGTGGGATACACCCGGTGGACGGTGCCCGATCGGGACCTGCGCGCCGATACCGGTGAGGTGGTTCGGTTGGCGACCGCCGTCTCGGAGGCGACGGCCACGTTCTCGCCGCAGGACCCGACGTCCTCGATCGAACGGGCCGCTTCGATGATGGCCCCCGAGCAGGGTGCGGCATTCCGGGCGAACTTCGGCAGGTCGACACAGGACCTGGCCCGCAAGAACATTTCGGCACAGGCGCAGACGATCTCGGCCGGGATCGAGGCCCTGGGCCCCGCGGCGGCCAGCGTCGCCGTCGTCATGCGCGGCACCCAGCAGACACCCGGCCAGCCGCCCAGCCGGGCGGTGCTCGCGCTGCGGGTAACGCTGGCCAAGAAGGAAGGCCGCTGGCTGGTCTATGACGTCGTGCCGATAAACCAGGTGCCGCCGGGTCAGCGATAGCGCTGGTGATCGACCTTCAGGCAGCGGTCCATCACGACGGTGATGCCCGCCGCCTCGGCCCGCTGGGCCACGTCCTGGTCGGAGAGCCCCAGCTGCAGCCACAGGGTCCTGGGACGCACCGGCATTGCCAGCACATCGGCCAGGACGGCGGGCAGCTCGCTCGACCGGCGAAACACATCCACCAGGTCCACGGGCTCCGGCAGATCAGCCAGCGACGGATACGTTGGGGCACCGTCGATTTCGGTGATGGTGGGATTAACCGGATACACCCGGTAGTCGCCCGTGCCGACCAGGTAGCTGTACACCTCGTAGCCGGCGCGGTCCGGGTTCGCCGATGCGCCGACGACGGCGATGGTGGTGGTGTCCCGCACGATCTGCCGCAGGTCCGGCGACGGCGGCAGGTCCGGCGACGGCGGCAGCGGGCCGCTCAGGGTGTGCCTTCCTCGCGTTGTGCGCGCATCCGCGCGAACCGGTCCGACAGCTTGCGGATCCGGATCACCAGGGACGCTGGCGGGCTCACCCGGCCCTCCAGGTAGAGCACCAGATCCTCGACCGGCACTCCGATCCGGGAAGCGAACTCATGGTGGGACAACCCCGACCGGGCCACCAGCGACCGGATGTGGCGGGCCGCCTCGGCGCGCTCGCCGGCCTCGAGGTGCTGCCGGCTGCGCACCAGGACCTCGGACAGGGCGTTGGTGATGCCCTGGGGTGGCGCGTTCTGCAGAACTTCCTCGACCTGGCGGGCCGTGCGCCCGAACGGGTCGCGCTTGATCGCGACGACGATCTTCTGCCACACCGAGATGTCGCCGACCTCGAGCGCGGATCGGATGGCCGTCGTGGGCCAGTACTCGACCGGTCGGTCAGCGGGTGCCCGGCCGGGGTCGGAGAGGGGTGCGTCACCGGTGTTAGCGGTCAACGTCACCTCATTCCTCCAGCATTGCCACGGCTACCGCCAGGCAGCGGTCCCGGACATTCTCCCAATCCAGATCCGTCTCGGACCCGCAGGGTTGCGCGTCGGCGGGTTGCGGGTCGGCGAGCCGGCGAACCAGATCGGTGGCGACCCACCTGCGACCGTTCCCGGATCCTCCGGCGGACGGTTGCACACAGTAGTACCTGTCCAGGGCGGCCAGCACCACCGCTGCGGTGGATGGCTGCATCGTGTCGACCAGGTCGGCGAATTCCTGATAGTCCCGCTTGCTGTTGCGCGTCAGCAGCAGGAAGCCCTTGAGGCGTAGTGTCTCGGCGCCCGTCGGGATCTGCAACCGGTCACCGGTCGGCAGTTCCCGACGGGCGCCGAGACACTACGCCAGCCGGCGCACCGCCGGCGCCGTGGTGCCGTTCTCGATCTGTGCCGCGGCCTCGAGCGCATCCAGTGCCAGCTCGAGCCGGCCCCGCCACACCGTGACCGGGTGCACCGGCCGGGGGCCGCCGTGGCGCGCGGAATACGCGTGCTCGGCGCCGGACGTCCGGATCCGCACGGTCTGCGCGGTGGCGCTCACGTCGGTCAGCTGGTTGGATCCTGGCCGCCGTTCGAGCAGATCGCCCAGGCCGGCACAACCGCGCAGCGCCAGCGGGTCGGCCACTGTGATGGTGTCGGGAGCAAGGTTCTTGAGCCGCGCCGCCGACTTGCGCAGATCGGGGCCGGGAGCCACCAGGGCCGAGATGTCGTCGGGGATGATCACCAGGTCGCCGATGTCGACGTCGGGCAGCGGCTTCTCGAAATCGACCGACGGGAGCAGCCGGTCCAGCCACCGCGGCAGCCACCAGTTCCACTGGTCGAACATCGCCATCAACGCCGGCACCAGCACCAGGCGCACCACGGTGGCGTCCACCGCGATCGCGACCGCGCAGGCCACCCCGAGCTCGGCGACCAATGGCATGCCGGCGAAGGCGAAGCCGATGAACACCGCGATCATGATCAGCGCGGCGCTGGTGATGGTGCGGGCGCTGGTCGACACGCCGTACGCGACGGCGTCCCGAGTGTCGCCCGTCTG
>Ga0208826_1001938_pt1 | contig 16248 bp, 14 predicted proteins | sample AD_UKC115_MetaG_FD_184451 | JGI IMG/M metagenome (GOLD analysis project Ga0208826, IMG submission 184451) | Active sludge microbial communities of municipal wastewater-treating anaerobic digesters from Hong Kong - AD_UKC115_MetaG (SPAdes)... | ecosystem: Engineered > Bioreactor > Anaerobic >...
CCGCAAATGGCGGCAATGAACGCATTCCATGCCCACACCGCGACCGGAAAGTTGAATGCCGAGATGATGCCGACCAGGCCGAGCGGATGCCATTGCTCGCCCATGCGATGGCCGGGGCGCTCGCTGTGCATGGCGTTGCCGTAAAGCATGCGCGACTGGCCGACGGCGAAGTCGGCGATATCGATCATCTCCTGCACTTCGCCGTCGCCCTCGGGCTTGATCTTGCCCATTTCCAGCGCGACCAGCGAACCGAGCGCGTCTTTGTGCTTGCGCAGCGCCTCGCCGCACAGGCGAATCGCCTCGCCGCGACGCGGCGCGGGCGTGGTGCGCCACACGGCGAAGGCGGCCTGCGCGCGTCGCACGATCGTCTCGTAATCGCTGCTGGATGCCGAATGCACGCGACCGATGATGTCGTGCGTGCTTGGATTGACCACTTCGAGCGTGCCGGCATCGTCGGTTTTCGACCATTCGCCGTTGCCGAGATAAGTGCCGGATACGGTGCCGGAGAGACCGAGCGCGGTGAGAATCTTGTCGGACATGGGTATTTCCAATTCGTTTACAGGTAATCGATCATTATAAAACAGCGATTGGCCCCGCCCGGAGCCGCGGAGGCGCAATCGCATGGAACCAATACGTTATGCTGTGATCTTCACCGGAGCAGGCGATGCAAGTAACGAAACGCGGCGGCGACAAGAGCCTGGCGATCTTGATGGCGTTGGCCGTGGCCAAGCTGATATGGCATGTAGCGACCAACGGACAGTACGGCTTTCATCGCGACGAGTTGCAGTTTCTGAGCGACGCGCGCCATCTCGACTGGGGTTTCGTCGCCTATCCGCCGTTGACGCCGTTTCTTGGCCGCATCGAATGGGAACTGTTCGACGCGTCGCTGAGCGGATTCCGGTTTTTCCCCGCGCTGGCGCAGAGCATCGTTTTCGTCATCGCCGGGTTGATGGCGCGTCGACTCGGCGGCGGTCGCGCGGCAATGTTGCTCGCAGCGTTCGCCGTGGCGCTGGCGCCGGTGTCGCTGTCGGGCAGTGCGCTGATGATGTACGTGAGTTTCGACTACCTTTGGTTTGTCCTGCTCGCCTACTTCATTATGTGCCGAATCGAATCGGGTGATGCGCGCTGGTGGCTCGCCATCGGCGCGATGGTGGGGCTGGGCATGATGACCAAGTACACGATGGCGTTTTTCGCCGTCGGTTTGGCTATCGGCGTGGTGTTCACCCCGCTGCGCGAGGACTTGCGCGGTCGATGGTTGTGGTTCGGCGTCGCGGTGGCATTGCTGATTTTTTTGCCGAATCTCATCTGGCAGTATCGGCACGACTTCATCACGCTCGACATGCTTCAGCACATTCATGCGCGCGACGTGCGCATCGGTCGCGCGGAGGGGTTTTTTGTGCAACAGTTTTACATCGCGAGCAATCCGTTCACGGTGCCGCTGTGGCTGCTCGGGCTGTGGTTCGTGTTCGCGACGCCGCGCGGCAGGCGTTGGCGCATTCTCGGCTGGATGGCACTGGTGCCGATGGCGATTTTCATCGCAGCAAAAGGGCGCGGCTACTACACGGCGCCGCTGTACCCGATGCTGCTTGCCGCTGGCGCCGTGCAAGCGCAAGCGCTGATCAAGAACGTGCGCATTGCGTCATGGCATCGCGTGGCGTGGGCGGCGGCGTTTGTCATCGTGTTGTGTGGGGCGGTGGTCTTGCGCATCTGCCTGCCGTTGGTGCCGGTGAATTCGCCAGCATGGGCACGCATCAACGCACTGAACGGCGACTTTCGCGAAGAACTTGGCTGGCCAGAGCTGGCGCAGGAAACAGCACGCATCTGGGCCAACTTGTCGCCCGAGGAACGCTCACGCACGGGCATCTGGGCCAGCAACTACGGCGAAGCCGGCGCGCTCGAATTGTATGGCCCGCAATACGACCTGCCTCAGGCGTGGAGTGCAGCGAACTCGTTCTGGTTGCGTGGACCGTATGGGCCAACGCCACAAAACATGATCGTGATTGGCGACGATCACGATGACCTCGTTGCAAAGTGCGCGACGGTCGAACGCGTTGGCCACACCGGCAACGTGGCACACGTCGAAAATGAAGAGACGACGTGGCATCCGGATATTTTTCTTTGTCGCGGTTTGCGCAAGCCGCTTGTGCAGCTATGGCCGACGCTGGTCGAGTATATGTAGAGCACTTCGAAAAGCCTGCTGTATTCGATAATTTGCGCGCCGGTCGTGTTCGGGCTGGACCGGCAGGGTCGTCACGTCTTGCGCCGCGTTGCGACAAAATCGGGCGCGCGGGATAATTCATGCCCGTCTTCATCATTTGTGAAATCACCCCATGCTCGATCCTGCCTTGCTGCGCGGCCAGCTCGACACCGTCGCCGAAAGACTCCATGCACGCGGCTACGATTTTCCCAAGGCGTCGTTTGAGGCGCTCGAAGCGCAGCGCAAGGCGGTGCAGGTGCGCACGCAGGAGTTGCAGAACAAGCGCAACTCCGCCTCGAAGGCCATCGGCATGGCCAAGGCCAAGGGCGAGGACAGCGCCGCGCTGATGGTCGAAGTGACTGGCATCGGCGAGCAGCTCAAGGCCAACGAGGCCGAGCTGGCCGAGGTGCAGGCGGAGTTGGCAAAGCTCACCCTCGGCATTCCAAATCTGCCCGATGCCTCGGTGCCGTTCGGCAAGGACGAAACCGAAAATGTCGAGCAAAAAAAATGGGGCACGCCGCGCGCATTCGATTTCGCGGTGAAGGATCACGTCGATCTCGGTGCGCGTCACGGCTGGCTCGACGGCGATGCGGGGGCGAAATTGTCCGGCGCGCGCTTCACCGTGCTGCGCGGTGATCTGGCTCGCCTGCATCGGGCGCTGGCGCAATTCATGCTCGATCTGCATGTCGAACAGCATGGACATCTGGAATGCAACGTGCCGCTGCTGGTCAAGCCGGAGACGATGCAGGGCACCGGGCAGTTGCCGAAGTTTGCCGAAGACTTGTTTTTGGTGGATGGCGAGCCAAAGCGCTACCTGATTCCCACCGCCGAAGTGTCGCTGACCAACCTCGTCGCCGACGAGATCGTCGATGCCGAAAAACTGCCGCTGCGCCTGACCGCGCACTCGCCATGTTTCCGCGCCGAGGCTGGGTCAGCGGGGCGCGACACGCGCGGCTATATCCGCCAGCATCAGTTTGAGAAGGTGGAGCTGGTCACCATCGCCACGCCCGTGCAAAGCGTCGACGAGCACGAGCGCATGACGCGCTGCGCCGAAGTCGTGCTCGAAAAACTCGAACTGCCGTATCGCAAGGTGCTGCTGTGTACCGGTGACATGGGCTTCTCGGCGACGAAAACCTACGATCTCGAAGTCTGGCTGCCCTCGCAGAACACCTATCGCGAAATTTCCTCGTGCTCGAACTGCGGCGATTTCCAGGCGCGGCGCATGCAGGCGCGCTGGCGCAATCCGGCAACCGGCAGGCCCGAACTCGTGCATACGCTCAACGGCTCCGGCGTGGCCGTGGGCCGCGCGCTGGTCGCGGTGATGGAGAACTATCAGAACGCCGATGGTTCGATCACTGTGCCCGAGGTGCTGCGATCTTATATGCGTGGTGCGACGAGTATTGCCTGATCTCGATGCAATTTGCGGAGCAGGATGAGCCGCGCCTTTCATCGCTCAGTCGGCGACCTTCGGCATCGCCAGGCAGCCACCTGCGCTCATTGGGGACGCAGCCGGCTGGTATGAACCGACCGAAGTCATCGTCGACGAAATTTCGATCCCGGTGTAGCGAAGTTGCAGCAAGCGCTGCACAAGCGTTTGTTTTTGCTTGCTTGTATGGTGCCGGTGGAGGGAATCGAACCCACACTCTGTTGCCAGAAACGGATTTTGAGTCCGTCGCGTCTACCAATTCCGCCACACCGGCATCGATGAGGGCGCGCAGTATAAGTCAATTCATCGCGGCTGACCATGCTTGCGACACGAACGTCCGAACGCACTCGTTTTCACGCGGGCGTTTGATCGCGCATCAGTGAGGGTCAATACGTGGCGTCGAGTGAAAGTTCGCGCCGGTCGCGACCGTACCACCCGTCTTGCGCGAGCGGGCGGAACACCGAGCATTGCGTCATCGGGCCGCGGTAGATGTGCAGGGTGATGGCGCACGAATCGGCGTTCGGGTTGCGAATCGTGTGGTACTCGTGTGGCGGGATCAGACTGCCGGCGGAGCCGGGGCCGACGTTCATCGTGCCGCGCGACTCGAAGCGGTAGCGCTCGGCGTCGCGCTCGACGAGTTCATAGGGCGTGATTTCCAGCTCGCCGTGCCAGACGCCTTCCACGCACCACATACCGGCATGATCGTGCACGAGCGTGCCTTGTCCGGGGCCCCAGGTCATCGCTATCACGGCGTAGCCGAATTCCTCGCTGCGATACAGCTCACGGCGCGCGTAGTGCTCTTTCACTTCGGCGAACACGCAGTTCGGCAACCGAACCGACGGGTCGCGGATCAGTTCGCACAGGGTGTGGCGCAGGGCATTGGCAATGTCGGCGTCGCGGTCGTGATCGACGGCGCGATCGAGGCGTTCGACGAGGTGTTGGCAGCCGGGAAAATCGAGAGCGAGCATGGGGTATGCGAAATGGCTATATGGTTATGCCATTCTACTTCAGTGCGAGCGACAGCGTGGACGAGGCACGGAAAAACTTCTCCGGACGAGATCGGAGAGGCGGGCGTCCGGACACGGGGCAGGCCCGATCTTGTCGCCGCTCAGAGTTTGGCGAGGAAGCCTGCGATGGCTGCGCCGAAGCGCGGAATATCGACCAGAAATGCGTCGTGTCCTTGCGGCGAATCGAGCGCGACGAAATCCACGCTCGCGCCCGCAGTACGCAAGCCGTCGGCGATTTCTTCCTGTTGCGACAGGGGAAACAGGATGTCGGTCGACACGCCGATGACGAGTGCGTGTTCGAGCGGAATATGCCTCAGCGCGTCGGCGACGCTGCCATGCCCGCGCGCATCGGGGGCATGTTCGCCGATATCGAACCAGTCGCTGGCGCGGGAGAGGTACAGATAGCAGTTCGGATCGAAGCTGCGCACGAAGCGTCGCGCATGGCCTTCGAGATAGGATTCGACCTGGAATTCGGCGGCGAAAGGGTCGTCGTCCTGGCGCTCGTGGTCGAGGCGGATGCGAGCGAAGCGACCGACCCATTCCATCGCCGAGCGATAGGTAATCACGCCGAGTTTGCGCGCGATCGACATGCCCGTCTCCGGGTAATGCGCATCGTCGTAGGCGCCTTGATTGAAATTCGGATCGAGGCGGATCGCCTCGCGTTGCAGCGAGCGGATGGCGATGGCGAACGGCTGCGCGTGGGCGGCGGTAGAGACGCTGATGTGCGCACGCACACTGCCCGGATGCAGGGCCAGGTAGCCGAGCGCACTCATGCCGCCCATCGAATTGCCTAGCAGGCAGGCCAGGCGCTCGATGCCGAGGCCGCGAACGAGTTCGAAGGCGGCGTGGCCGACGTCTTCGAGCGTCAGTTCGGGAAAATCGAGACGGTAGACTTTCCCGGTCAGCGGATCCATGGACGCGGGGCCGGTCGACCCTTTGCAACTGCCGAGCGAGTTGACGCAGATTACAAACCAACGTTGGGTATCGATGTACTTGCCCGGGCCGAGCATGTCCTCCCACCAACCCGGGGTTGGGTCATCCGCGCTGGATGCGGCGTGTGCGCCGGGCGAGAGGCCGGTGAGAATCAGAATCGCGTTGTCGCGCGCGGCATTCAGCGCCCCCCAGGTTTCGTATGCCAATTGCGCGCCGATGAGCGCGCCGCCACGACGCATCGCAAACGGCGATGGCAGGGCGAAGTAGCGACGAGCGTCGGCGAGCGTCATGGCACGATTTGGTCGATGGTCAATTCAACGGGTTCGGAGCGTGTGCTTGCAATGGGCGCGGACAGGGCTTGCAAGTCGCCGCTTTGCGCCAGTGCTTGACCCGACTTGGAAATGCGTGCGCCGACGACGACTTGCGGAAAGGTGGAAAGCGTCATGCCCGGAGTCATGCTCATTGCGTCGGTCAGGGTGACGTTCGTGGGCAGTTGTGCGACGGTCAATCGAGCAATGGCCAGTGGCATCGGCGGCCCGTTGGCGGCTTTGGCGAAGACGAAGACCGTGTCGCCGGCGGTAGTCTTGTCCTTGAGTTTGGGATCGAGAGCAAGGTGCACCAGGAGATGCGCGCCGTGCGCTGGTGTCGACGCGGGTGACTCCGCCGCGCTTGCCTGCGCGCGCGCGGGCGGCGGTGTGGTGGCGATGGGTTGTGCAGAAACGTTTTCCGGCAGCGGTTTGCCACCGCGCATCGCTTCCGCTCGGGCAATCTGCTCGCGCACCGAGGCGGCGACGTGGGAATCGGGGTTCAGCAAGGGCAGCAAGGTATTCCAATCGCCGATTGCGGCATCGTACTTACCCGACTGCGCGTGGGCGATGCCGTGCAGCCACAGCGCTTTTTGATTTTTCGGATCGCCCTTCAGCGCTTGGTCGATCAGTGCCAGCGATTCGCCCTGAATGCGGTGATCGGGAGCGGCGAGAATCAGCGACTCCGCATATTCGATCGTGATGTCGGCATCGTCCGGCAACAGATCGTGGGCGTGCTTGAGCGCGTCGCGTGCGGCGGCGAAACGCTGGGTGGATTGGTACGCGCGGCCAAGCAGTGCCCAGCCTTCGGCATTGTCCGGTTCGCGTTTCATTTTTTCGGCGAGTTGCGCGATCGCCGCGTCTATTCCGACCGCGTTCGCATCGCTGGCGCCATCCGCGCGAGCGATGAGGTTGGCCGGATCCAGCGCTTGCGGCGTGCCAACGCTGCGATAGAGCAGCATGGCCGCGGTCGACAGCAGCAAAGCGATGACGATCGCGGCGTAGCGCGTGCCGCGTGGGCGCGATGGATGCGGCGTCGCGATGGCGGGCGCAACATCGAGCAAGGCCGCGCGCTTGTCGGCATGCTCGGCTTCGCTGAGGATGCCATCGGCAAGCGCGGCGTCGAGTGCCTTGAGCTTGCGTGGCACGTCGTAGCGTGGATCGGACACGACCGAGCCACGCAGCAGGGGCACGAGGACGAAGGCGAGCGCCGCGATCAGCATCAGCGTGGAAAGAAACAGAAAAACGAACGTCACCAGTCGTCCTCGGTGTGGGATGGGGCGTGGACGGAAACGGCCACCGTGGCGCGCGTGCGTCGCCGGAGAATTCGCAGAATCGCGATTGCGCCGATGACGACAAAGACAAAGGGCGCGAACCAGAGCAGCCAGGTGCCCGGCTTCAGGGGCGGGTCGTAGAGGACGAAGTCGTTGTAGCGGGCGACCAGGAAGTGTTTGATGTCGGCATCGCTCTTGCCGGCGCGCATCATGTCGAACACTTCTTTGCGCAAATCCCGGGCGAGGTCGGCATCGGAATCGGCGAGATCCTGATTCTGGCAAACCAGGCAGCGCAGTTGGCGGGTGAGGTTCTGGAAACGGACTTCTTCGGCGCGATCCCGGAACGGCAGCGGATCGATGGCGTGGACGACGCAGGTTGCCGCGAGCATCAGCGCGATCAATGCGGTGGCGAGTCGGCGCAGGAAACGATTCATCGCCCGCCGGCTCCGAGTTTGGCGAGCTGCGGATTCAATTCGCTGGCGATCGTCTCGGGCGTCAGCATGCCGATGCGTTTGTAGCGGATCACGCCCTGCGCATCGATGAGAAAGGTTTCCGGTGCGCCGTAGACGCCGAACTCGATGCCGGCGCGGCCATCCGCATCGCTCATGATGGTGTCGTAGGGATTGCCGAATTGCTGCAGCCAGCGTTGGGATTCCGCGGGCGGATCCTTCCAGGCCATGCCGATCAACGGCACACCGAGTTTTTTCGCTTCGGCCATCAGAATGGGATGTTCGTATTGACAGGTCGCACACCAACTACCGAATACGTTGATCAGATAGGGCTTGCCGAGCAGATCCTTCTTCGTCAGCGTTTGCGACGGCGCGTACAACAGCGGCAGCGCAAATTCCGGCGCCGGTTTGCCGATCAGCGGCGACGGGACTTCATTGGCTTCGTGATGCGCGTTCCACCACATGCCGAAACCAAGCAGGCCGACGAGGGCGAAAAAACCGAGTAGCGGCAGCAAGCGGTTCATGGTGCGAGCGCGCCTGTGGCGAGGGCGCTCGGAGCTGCGCTGGGCGCAGGCGCCTCGCCGCGTGTGGGCAATATGCGAAAACGGCGATCCGCCGCGGCGACAAAGCCACCGAGCATCATCATCAGGCCGCCGAACCAGATCCAGCGCACGAACGGTTTGACGTAGATGCGTACCGCCCATGCGCCCTTGTCGTCGAGCGATTCGCCGAGCGCGACATAGATGTCGCGGAACACGCCGGGCCGGATGTCGGCCTTGGTCTGCACCGGCGCATTGCCGGAATACTGGCGTTTCTGCGGATTGAGCGTGGCAATGAGACGGCCATCGCGCGATACCTCGATCACGCCTTGTTCGGCGCGAAAATTCGGCCCTTGCGCAGGCGCGACTCCCTTGAACGTAAAGTCGATGCCGGCGATGTTTTTCGTTTCGCCGGGCGCCATGCGCAGGTCGGACTCCACGCTGGTCGCCTCGGTGACGAGTACGCCGGCGAGGAAGATCGCGACGCCGAAATGCGCGCAAATCATGCCGAGCATTTCCGGCGTGTAGCGGCGGCCGCGCGGCGCCTCGCGCCAGCGCTTGAGCGCGTACAGCGCGATGCCGGTGCCGACCCACAGGCATGCGCCGACGCCGGCGACGCCGCGCAATGGCAGGGCGCCGACGAGCAGCCACGCGGCCAGCGCACAGAGGAGTGCCAGCACCAGCGCCGGCGTGAGCGTTCGCAAGGTTGCGCGCCAGTCGCCCGCGGCCCAGCGAAAAAATGGCCCGAACGGAATCAGCAACACCACCGGCAGCATCAGCAGCGGAAACATGAAGCCGAAGTACGGCGGCCCGACCGAGATGCGACCGACGCCGAGCGCGTCGCCGATCAACGGGTACAGCGTGCCGAGCAGTACCATTGCCGCCGCGCAGGCGAACAGCAGGTTGTTGATCAGCAGCAGGGTTTCGCGCGACAGCATCTGAAAGGGTTTTCCGCCGGCGACCTTCGGCGCGCGCAGCGCGTAGATCGTCAGCGAACCACCGACCACGATCGTGAGAAAGGCGAGGATGAACAGGCCGCGCTTCGGATCGCTGGCGAACGCGTGCACGCTGGTGAGCACGCCCGAGCGCACGAGGAAGGTGCCGAGCAGCGACAGCGAGAAGGCGAAGATCGACAGCAGCAGCGTCCATGCGCGGAACGAGCCGCGTTTTTCCGTCACCGCCTGCGAGTGGATCAATGCCGTGCCAACCAGCCACGGCATGAACGAGGCGTTTTCGACCGGATCCCAGAACCACCAGCCGCCCCAGCCGAGCACGTAGTAGGCCCACCAGCTGCCGAGTGTGATGCCGAGGGTAAGAAACGCCCAGGCGACGTTGGTCCATGGCCGCGCCCAGCGAATCCAGGCGACGTCGAGCTCACCGCCGAGCAGCGCCGCGATCGCGAACGCGAACGCCACCGAGAAGCCGACATAGCCCATGTAGAGCATCGGCGGATGCATGATCAGGCCCGGATCCTGCAGGATCGGGTTGAGGTCGACGCCGTCGGCCAGCGCCGGCAGATGGCGCGCGAACGGATTCGAGGTGAACAGCGTGAAGGCGAGAAAGCCGAGCGAGACGAAACCGAGCACGCCGAGCACGCGTGCGATGAATGCATCGGGAAGATGCCGACTGAAATTGGCGAGGGCGAACGTCCACACGTTGAGGATCAGCACCCACAACAGCAACGAGCCCTCATGCGCGCCCCACACGGCGGAGAAGCGGTAGTACCACGGCAGGGCGAGGTTGGAATTCTGGGCGACGTACGCGACGGAAAAATCCTGCGTGAGAAAGGCGCAACTCAGTACGCCGAATGCCAGTGTGACGAAAACGAACTGGCCGGTGGCGATCGGTCGCGCGGTGGCGATCAGCGCCGGGTTGCCGCGCCAAGCACCGAGCAGTGGCAACACGCATTGCGCAAGGGCGAGCAGCAGCGCGAGGATCAGCGCGAATTGACCGAGTTCGGGAAGCATGCGGAGAACGTGGCGTACCGGCTTGGCGGGGGCGCTAGATTACGCGAGACGCGCGACGGATGCGAGAAAGCAAACGGCCCTCCCGCTTGCGCGAAGAGGGCCGTTGCAGCGATGCGGTGGAACGATCGCGATCAGGCTTTTTTCGCGTGCGCCGAACACCAACCCTTGGCCGCGACAGCCTTGCCGGGGAACAACTGGCAGCCGCCCCATGCGGCGGCACCGCCTTGGTAGAAGTTGCAGTTTGCGCAATCGTTGCCTGCGGCATAGGTCGGGAATTTGGCCTTGTCGGCCTTGGTCGCGTCCTCGACGTAGCCGAGCGTCTGCGCCGTCGCATCGGTCGGCGAAAGGTGCGGCAGGTCGGCCGCGCGCGCCTGACGCGGCAGGGCGGCAACGAGCGCGGCGGCACCGATCGCGGTGCTGGCGCCCGCGAGGAAGCGGCGACGGTTTTGATTCGCTATCAGGGAAGGGGATTGATCGATCTTGTTCATGATTCACCTTTGCTGGCAATGAAAATGCTGGCGATACGCGATTCGTTCGATGCCGGCTTTCCGCAGGTGATGCTGTGCGCGGAAACCAACCTCCGAATCGAGTCGTGCTCCAAGTGTACGCGCATGCCGATTCGGGATGAAGCGATTGCGCTTGCCCTGTGACGGATTGCCGCAACCCGCCAGCCGTTCGACGGTTTGCGAAAAGAAAAAAGCGGCCATCGCTGGCCGCTTTTCGATGGAGGCACACCGGTGCGCGGAACGCGTCAGTGCATTGCCGCACCGGCGGTGGCGTCACCCTTCAGACACGTGCTCATGAAGGACTTGCGCTCGTCGCCGTGCAGGGTTTTGGCCTTCGGGTCGGCATTGCAGGCCTTCATTTTTTCTTGCTGCGTCATCGGCTTGGCCGGCGCCGCAGCCGGAGCCGTCGAATCGGCTTTGGCGCAGGTGCTCATGAAGGATTTGTATTCATCGCCCTTCAAGCCTTTTGCGTGCGCGTCCTTGGCGCAGGCGCCGAGTTTCTGTTGTTGCGGCGTAGGGGTTTTTTCGGCGGCGCAAGTGGGGCCGGCGAGGAGAGCTGCGGCAAATGCGAAAGCGACAAGCGATACGGTTGCGGACTTCACGACGATCTCCCTTGGTTTGGCCGGCCTGATGCCGGGGCGGGGCCAAGTCTACGCCGCTTGTCGAGTCGATGAACACCGCCACGGTGGCGTTCGTCGTCATCCGTTCAGCCGGGTCGAGACGGCAGCGTGGGGGGGCTCGCCGCTGCGGACTACGCGGCCGCGTCGATCGCCTGCCGGGGGCCGTGCAGCAGCGACTGGCGCACGCTGTCGACGACCAGGTCGACTTCACCGGAAGTCACGGCGAAATGCGGCGTGAAGCGCAACGAATTGGTGCCGCCATGGATTACGCCGATGCCGTGTTCGCGCAGCCATTCTTCGGTGCTGCCGGCACCATAGCATTTGAATTGCGACGCCAGTTCGCACGAAAACAGCAGGCCCGTGCCCTGCACCTTGGTGATCAGCCCAGGCAGTTCTTTTTGCAGTTTTTGCAATTTGTCGACGAATTCGGCGCCACGCGCGCGCACGTTGGCGCGCAACGTCGGCGTGATCGCACCGAGCACGGCGCAGGCGGCATCGAGCGCACGTGGATTGGTGGTCATCGTGTTGCCGTAGATGCCGCTGCGATACAGCCCGGCGGCGCGTGCGTTCACGGCGAGCACCGACAGCGGATACTGACCGGCGCTGAGCGCCTTCGAGTAGGTTTCCATGTCCGGAGCGTCGAGCTTCTCGAAACCCGGGTAGTCGACGATGGAAAGCACGCCGTGCGCGCGCAACCCGGCCTGGATCGAGTCGACCATCAGCAGCGTGCCATGGGCGCGCGTGAGTTCGCGCGCGGCGGCGTAGAACTCCGGCGTCACCGCACGCCCGGGGTCGCCCTCCCCCATCACCGGTTCGAGCAGCATCGCTTCGATGAACCAACCGTTCTTCTCTGCATCGGCGAAAACCGCGCGCAGCTGGCCGACGTGGTACGGCTCGATCGTGATCAAGCTGTTTTCGTCGCGGAAGCTGGCGAGATTCTGCGCGTATGCCTTGCGTGAGGAATCCGAATACACGGCCGGACGGTCGGTGCGACCATGGAACGCGCCCTTGACCGCGAGACGTTTGATCGTTTTGCCTGCGTGTTTGCCATTCGCATCGGTGGCGAGTTTGGCGTTGACGTCGGCGATGCGCAGGGCGAGGCCGACGGCCTCCGAGCCGGAATTCAGGCACAGGAAATTCGAGTAGGGCGAGCCGCCGCGCGCGTGCCCGATCTCGCGCTGGATGGCCCGCGCGAAGCGCAGTTGCGCGAGATTCGGCGTCATGATGTTTGCCATGACCTGCGGCGCGGCGAGTGCATCGAGTACCGCCTGCGGCGTGTGCCCGAGACCGAGCATGCCGTAACCGCCGACGTCGTAGATCACGGCGCCTTTGAGGGTCACGATCCACGGCCCGCGCGCGGCGAGGGCAACGTACGGATTGACCGCGTCGGCCGCATAAAAATTGACGTAATCGGCCTGCACGCGGGCGATTTGCTCGTTTTCCGACAGAGACAAGAGGTCGGCGAATTCTTCTCGGGCATGCGCAAACAGCGCATGCGCAGCGTCGATCGCCGCAGTCAGATTCGCATCGTCGTGCATGCCGCGTTCGATCGCGGCATCGTCCAGCCCGCGCGTGCGGATGGCGCCACCGTGGCGACGCATTTCGTTGAGCTTGGCGATGGGCGACATGGCGATTTCTCCGTGCGTGATTCCGGCAAACGCGCAGCGCGCCGGCTATCGGCGCAAGACGATCACGGGAATTCTATTGAATGATGGCGGCCATCATAGTGCTTGGATTTGGTATGGCCGAGAACCAGTTCTTTTGCGATTCCCTGGGGCCAATGTCGAAGGCAATGGCATGACGAATGTCATCTTGTCGAACTGATATCGGCGACTTCACGGTGACCGCGGCGGAAGCGAGAATGTGCGCCATTCTTGCAAGGGGATCGATATGGGCGATGCCGTCGAAAACGTGGCGCAGCTGTCTGCGGCGGTGAAGCGATATGGCTCGACGCTGGCACTGGCCGGCGTCGATCTCGGCGTGCGGCGCGGCGAAATTCTGGCCTTGCTCGGGCCGAATGGTGCAGGCAAGACCACGGCGATCTCGCTGCTGCTCGGCCTGCTGCGCGCGGACAGCGGCGAGGCGCGCCTGTTCGGCATGGATCCCGCTTTGCGAGTGGCGCGCCAGCGCACGGGAGTGATGTTGCAAAACACCTCGCTGCCGGACACGCTGCGCGTCGGCGAGCTGATCGACCTGTTTCGCAGCTACTACGCACGACCGCGCACGGTAGCCGACATCATTGCACTGTCGGGTGTTGGCGATCTGCTCGATCGCCGCTACGCGCAGTTGTCGGGTGGGCAACAGCGTCGCACGCAATTCGCGCTGGCAATCTGCGGTTGCGCCGAATTGTTGTTTCTCGACGAGCCGACGACGGGCCTCGACATCGAGGCGCGCGAGACAATGTGGCGCGCGATCCGCCGCCTCGTCGATGAGGGCTGCGCGGTCGTGCTGACCACGCACTATCTCGAAGAAGCCGAGGCGCTGGCGGATCGCGTTGTCATGATCGCCAAAGGCCGCATCGTCGCCGCTGGCAGCGTGAGCGACATGCGCGCACGCGTGGCGTCGCGACGTGTTCGCTGCGTGTCGACGCTGGCTCCCGACGCCATCGCAGGTTGGCCGGACGTGCGCAGCGTCGCGCGCGACGGCGAGCGGATGGACATCGTCACCGACAAAGCGGAAGCGGTCGTGTTGCGCTTGCTTCAAGAAGACGCCGCGCTGAAAGAACTCGAAGTCGTGCGTGCGGGCTTGGCAGATGCCTTCGTCGAAATCACCCGGGAGGCGGCATGATGAAAACGACCGCCATGTCCGTTTCCATGCGCAACGACGCGCTGGGTGATACCGTTCGTGCCTACGCGCTCGAAGCGAAGTACGAATTCCTGCGCGTGTTGCGCACGCCCGCATTCGCGATCCCATCGTTGCTGTTTCCACCGTTGTTCTATCTGTTGTTCGGCGTGCTGCTCAATCACGGCAACAGCGCGGCGGCGCACTATTTGTTCGCCACCTACAGCGTGTTCGGAGTGATGGCGCCGGGGTTGTTCGGATTCGGCGTTGCCGTGGCGACCGAGCGCGAACGCGGGTTGCTGGCCTTGAAGCGTGTCGCACCCATGCCGCCGGGAGCCTATCTTGCGGCGAAGATGGTGATGGCGATGGCGTTTGCGGCGATCATCTATCTCATGCTGGCGATCATGGCAGCCTCGCTTTGCGACGTGCGGCTCGCGCTGGCGCAATGGCTCGGTCTGGGTTTGATCGCAATCTCGGGCGTGCTTCCGTTCTGCGCGCTCGGGCTGGTCATCGGCAGTCGCGCGAATGCGGCAGCGTCGCCGGCGATCGTCAATTTCATCTACCTGCCGATGGCTTTTCTGTCGGGGCTGTGGATGCCGTTGTCGATGCTGCCGAAGTTCATCGGCGATATCGCCGTGCTGTGGCCACCGTATCACCTCGCCCAGCTTGCGCTCGCCGCGATGGGGCGCGAACATGCGGGCTCCGCGACGATGCATGTCGCATTTCTCGTCGCGTTTACAGCGATTTGTTTTGCCCTTGCGAAGCGCTGGCTGGCGCGAGCGACGTAGCCAGCATTGCAAGTGCTTTGGACTGGAACTCAGCATGAACGCCAACGGCCAGGTTGCTTCGCGTGCAGTGGCATGGATTCGGCGCTGGCTGACGCCCACGTCCGATTCGATCACAGCCTACCAGCATCCAGAAGGCGTATCGACCGGTGGGTGGATAATCAATTTCGTCTGGACCCTATGGTATGTCGTGGATGCGCTGTTCAATCCGCTCGCACGTGAATATTGGATGGTCACGATATTTGGATTCGTGGCTACGGTCGTATTGGCCTGGCTCGCGTTCACGCGCGCCGAGTGCTGGATGCGGGCATTTGGCGTCGCCTTGATCGCGCTTGGATTGGCGGTCATTCCATACAACCACAGTGGTGGTGTGACCAGCCTGGTCTATGCCTGTGTGGTTTTCGTCCACTACGGCAGAACCTCGCAACGCATCGCCTTGGCCGTAGCCGTTTGGCTGATCTTCATTCTCGATACCTTGTGGCTGCAAGGCTGGCCGCTCGCACTCGTAGTGTCGCTATCGCTGATGATGATGGGGGTCGTCGCGAGTATGTTGATGCGCGAACTCGCCGAACGACGCGGAGCGGAGTTGCGCCTGTCTCACGATGAAATCCGCCACCTCGCCGCCACCGCCGAGCGCGAGCGCATTGGCCGCGACTTGCACGATCTGCTTGGCCACACCCTGTCGCTGATCGCGCTCAAATCCGAATTGGCGAACCGGCTGTTCGATCGGGACGCAGCGATGGCGAAGCGCGAAATGACCGAAGTCGAACGCGTCGCGCGCGATGCGCTCGCGCAGGTGCGGCGCGCGGTGACCGGTATTCGCGCCGCCGGCATCGCCGCCGAAGTTGTTTCTGCCAAGTTGTTGCTCGAAGCGAACGGCGTTCGTCTGGATTGTGCGCTTGCGGATGTCGGCTTACCGATGGAAATCGAAACGGCGCTGGCGATGACGGTGCGCGAAGCGGTGACCAATATCCAGCGTCACGCGCGCGCAACCCAGGCGCGGATCGTGCTCGCTGCCAGTGCGGGCAATGTGATGCTGAGCATCGAAGACGATGGTCGCGGCGGTGCGATCGTCCCCGGTAATGGCCTTGGCGGCATGCGCGAGCGACTGGATGCCGTCGGCGTGCGTCTGACGATCGAGTCGCAGCGCGGCAAGGGAACGCGGTTGGTTGCGACGGTGCCGTTCGTACTGCCCGCGAGGTCGGACGATGCCGCCCCCGATTTTGCGGCACGCGAGATGGCGCTGAAACTTGCCGAATGACGGTGGTGGCACGGTCGTGGGGTGCACTGGGTTACCACGCCGATACGATGCCCCGGCATGGGCGGTGGGAAAGCCCGTGCCGGAGCGTGGGAAGTGTGCAGCGTGGGAAGTGTGCGGCGACGGTATCGCGCGCCGAGCAGATCAAGGCGTGACGTGTTCCCAAACCTGGGTGCGACCGAGCAGGGAGAAGCCCTTGAA